>WNFJ01057127.1_pt1 | contig 33824 bp, 35 predicted proteins | sample 5400461 | NCBI WGS metagenome assembly WNFJ01 (sample SAMN13153349, study PRJNA577476) | soil metagenome | isolation source: 115 cm saprolite on Douglas fir-dominated hillslope | place: USA:California | collected 2013-09-17
CCACGACAGCCGCTACCAGCAGACCTGCGATCTTGCGGCATGACCACCCGAAACATCACCAAACGAGCAGAATGTCATACCTCTGGAAGAGCCGCACCCGTTCGCCCTCATGGCGGTACCTCTCGCCCATGCAATTGCCGGCACGCACACAGACTTCGCCTTCACTCTCAGCCTCTCGGTCAGCGCGACCCTGGCAGCATCCACAGCCCTCGCCGGCGCGGGTGCGATCGTCCAGACCCGCCGGGTAGGTCATTACAAGAGTCGGACCCGCGAGCTAGAGACAAAGCTGGGGTACGCGAGTAAGAATCGTTCAGGCGGTGGAGGGCAGACTAACGAGCAGGTCGGCGGCGCGGACATCCCCGAGAGCCAGCAGACCAGTCCGGAGGGCCAGTAGTGTCTAGACCCGTCTTATGTCGGGGGGGAGTGCGGTGACTGGCGCGCAGATCGAGTCCTTCGTGACCCTGATCGCAGCCTCCGCAGTTGTGATCATCCTTGTGTTTGTGGGGGTACCGAGACTGGCAAGGCTCCTGTTCCGTCACAGGATGGAGTCCATCCGTGACGACGGGGTGAATGAGATCTTGGACGGACGGCTTCGCCGAGAACCTCCAGTGGACATGTTCTTGGAAACGGTCGACCATGCAGCCGAACATGCACGGTGGGTGACATTCGCACGGAGCGCTGCTATCCTGCTTGCCCTAAAAGACTTGGGGGTTGAGGACCCGAGCGAAGTAGCTCGGGCTCCAAGCTACTGTGAGCTGGAGTCGGGTGAGCGCAAGATCATGCACGACCTCGAAGAGCGTACTTATGCTGCCTTCCGGTCGTACATGATCTGGGGAAGTCCTCTGGGATGGGCTATTGCACCGGTCGCGCTGATTGCTAGCCGCCTTCACCCGGAAAGCAAGCTTGCCAAGACCGAGGATGCGCTGCCGGCCCTAGCCCGCGACGCTATGTCCGGCGACCAGGGTAGCCACCCGAAGACGGCTCGTTGGGCTGCCGGATCGGGCCACAGGTACGCGGAGCGGTAGCACCTGCGTCCCAAAGATCGCCCGATGGACGCTCGATGGCCCCCACATAGGGCAGTGGGGCCGTCGTCTGTCGATGCGCCGCCAGTCTGGGGCCATTCAGGCATGACGAAGTTGCAGCCCTAAGCCTTGGCTACGTGCCTGCGGACCAACCCGCTGAATCCAAGGGGTGCAGGGCCGCGAACGACAGCCAGCGGGCAGCCTCCTGCGGGGTCATCGGGAGCCACCGCCCCGACATGCGTGCTGGCACACTGCTGGCACGAAACGGCTTTCACCGGCTGTCGCCGCCTTGTGCCGCCTTGGGTCCGCGTACGCCCGTGGCCTGCGCCGATAGCGGCGGCTTTCGCCCGCTTCCGCCGCCTTACTAGGCTGTGACGACACATCGAATCCCATTCGGTACCGCAGGAGGGTCAGTGGACGCCCAGGCACCGGCAGGCGGCGCGGCCGGCCGCGCAGGGACCGCCGCCGACAGTGCGGCCAGCGCCGCAACCGGCCGTGCGGTCGGCACCGCGGCCGACGGTGCGGCGGGAGGCGTGGCAGGCACGGCGGCCGGTGGTGCGGCAGGCGTGGCCGGCTCCGCGGCCGATGATACGGCGGGCACGGCCGGCCGGGCCGCCGACGGTGCGCGCGGTGACGCTGACACCATGCGCGAACTGGCGCGCGACCTGGCCGAGCGGAAGGCCGATGCGCTTGGGATGGGCGGCGAGAAGCTCATCGCGCGCCAGCACAGGCTCGGCAAGCTCACCGTCAGGGAGCGCCTCGACCTCCTTTTCGATCCGGGTACCTTCACCGAGGTTGGCATGCTGGCTCAGGCGGCCGACACACCGCAGACGCAGGACCGCCGTACCTGGGCGGACGGGGTCGTGACCGGTACCGGCCAGATCGAGGGCCGTACGGCGGCGGTCATCGCCTACGACTTCACGGTGCTCGCCGGGTCGATGGGCATGCACGGAGAAAGGAAGGCGGCGCGGACCCGCGAACTGGCCGTTCGGCACGGCTATCCCGTCGTCTACCTGCTCGACTCGGCCGGCGGCCGGGTGAACGAGGCGGTCGGCGCGTTCGCCGGAACCGGTGACGTATTCCGCGAGATGAGCCAGATGAGCGGCGTGGTGCCGCAGGTTGGCGCCGTGCTCGGGCACTGCAGCGCGGGGACCGGGTACGTTCCCGCACTGTGCGATTTCGTCCCCATGGTGAAGGGCACGTCGTCGATGGCACTGGCCGGCGTTCACCTCGTCCGCGCGGCCACCGGCGAGGAACTCACCGAGGAGGAGATGGGCGGCTCGGCCGTGCACGCGAAGATCTCCGGCGTGGCGGACGCCGAGGCCGCCGACGACGCGGAATGCCTCCGCCTGGTCCGCGGTTACCTGTCCTTCATGCCCTCGTGTTACGGTGATCCGCTGCCGGTCAGGCCCGTGTCCGATCCGCCCGACCGCCGGTCGGAGAAGCTGTACGAGATCGTGCCCGCGAACCTGCGCAAGGCGTACGATATGCGCCGCGTGATCAAGGAAATCGCCGACGACGGTGACTTCTTCGCGATCAAGCCGGACTGGGCCAAGGCCCTCATCACCGGCTTCGCCAGGTTCGGTGGCCGCCCGGTGGGCATCGTGGCGTCGCAGCCCATGGTCCGCGCGGGCGCCATCTCGGTGGACGAGGCGGACAAGGCGGCGAAGTTCATCAACATCTGTGACGCGTTCGAAATCCCGCTCGTCTTTCTCGTGGACGTGCCCGGTTTCGTCGTCGGGCGCGAGGTCGAGCACCGCGGCATCCTCCGGCACGGCGCCAAGTTCCTGCACAACATCTCCTGCGCGACCGTGCCCAAGATCACCGTCATCCTGCGCAAGGCCTACGGTGCCGGGTACTACGTCATGGGTGGCCGGCAGTACGGTGCCGACTACATTGTGGGCTGGCCGACCGCCGAGATCTCGATCATGGGGCCCGAGGGTGCGGTCAACATCCTGTTCCGCCGTCAGCTTGCCGCCGAGGAGCCCGGCGAGGCCCGGGAGGCACTGCGGCAGGATCTCGTGGCGACCGTGCGCGCGCAGATCGATCCCTACCTGACGGCCAAGCAGGCCCTCATCGACGACATCGTCGATCCCGCCGACACCAGGCGGCACATCGTCCGCGGCCTGCAGATCGCCGAGGGCAAACATGTCACGCTGCCCGCCCGCAAACGCGGCGTAATCCCAGTGTGACAGCCAGTCCCGGTGTGACAGCCGGCCGACGCATCTGGTGCGACACGCCGGACACCGTCGAGCTTGACGGCAGGCCCGCGCGCCAGGCCTGACGCGGGTTGGGCGGCGGCCGCCCGCACCCGTGGTGCCGGGAAATGTCGGTACCCCCTCCTAACGTCTGGCGCGTGGTCACGACACGCGGGATCACGAGCGGAAGGAGCGGCCATGTTGATCGACTGTGACCGGTGCGAAATGCGCGACATCGCATGCGAGGACTGTGTCGTCGGGACACTGCTTGGTGCCGATGTCGAGATTGGTGAGCCGGAGCGCCGCGCGCTGCGGACACTGGCCGACGCCGGGATGGTGCCGCCGCTTCGGCTCGCTCTCCCCGAGGCCAACGCATCGTGAACCGCGCCGCGCCGCGCATTTCGTGACTATCGCGAATTTTCCGCCGATTTTACGGATAACGCGAAGTCTTAGAAAGCGTCGACGGCCGGCGGGGCCGCCGTTTACGGCGCCGGCTGCCCGGCGCGGCCCGCGGTCACGTGGGGCCGGTTCGCAGCGTCCCGGTCACGTTCGCGTGGATCGGTGGTTCGCGGTTGTACCCGGCGGTATGAAGGGCGTAGCGGCACGAAATCGCAGGTCGTTCGCCACCCCGTGGACGGTAACGACGCACTCGCCCACGGTGAGCGCCAGTGACGCGGTAGCCTGACCCGTCAGGCCAAGATCATGATTCGCCCTCATCTGGCACATCGGGGTGAGTATGGCCGAAGTGGTTGAAACCATTCGTGATCTTCACTAATGTCTCCGCCCGAGCCACATTACTTTTCAGCCGTCATCGTGTCGGCGGTAATGGGCTTCCGCCGAGTCCTGGCCGGCCGCATGGCCGGCGCTGGAGCCGGGGAACCGCCGGAGGAGACCGCAGCGCCTAGCGGCACGTCCGCCAGGCCAGTCCTCCAGGGGTGAATCGGGCGCGGTCATCCGATGGCCGAACCCGTAGGGTGCGTCTTCCACGCCCGAACCCGTCAGCTCACCCGGTAGGCGGCACGTGGGAGAAGGAGCGTGTCACATACGTGGGTGCGCACCCGGTACTAACGGCCTCGCGCGTACGCCGAGGCATCGCGACGATCACCGGGATCGCCATCGCCGGTGCGTTCATCGCCTACGGCGGCGCGGCTGGCGCCTCGCCAAATCCGACGGCGGGCGAGGTCCGCGCGAAGATCAGCAAGCTGATGTCGCAGCTTGATGCGGTCTCGCAGCAGTATGACCAGTCCCTTACGGACCTGAAGGCGGCGACCGCCAGACTGAAGATGGTCAACCGGACGCTCACCAGGGACAGGCAGAACCTTGCGGCGATGCGCACCGCCGTCGCACAGATCGCTTCCGCCGCGTACGAACAGGGAAACCTCAACTCGGCCAGCGCGATTCTCACCAGCAACGACCCCCAGACCATCCTCGACCAGGCGTCGATGCTCAGCCATCTGTCCACCGACAGGCGCGCGCAGTTGGCCGCGTACGTCAATGCCGCGAAAGCGGTCCTCCAGTCAGCGCAGCAACAGGCGCGGACCACCGCCGCGATCAGCCAGCTCAAGAAGAGCAAGCAGGCGCAGCAGGACCGCCTCAAGAAGCTCATCGCCACGAACCAGGCCGAGCTGGACAAGCTGACCGCACCGCCCCCCTCGACGACGACAACCACCGGCTCCACTGGCGGGATCACCTACAGGGGCCCGGCCTCCGGCTCGGCCCGCGTGGCCGTGTCGTTCGCGCTGTCCCAGGTCGGTGCGCCCTACTCGTGGGGCGGCACTGGCCCCTACAACGCCGGCTACGACTGCTCCGGGCTCGTGATGACCGCATGGGCGCAGGCGGGCGTGCAGATCCCGCGTACCAGCTATGACCAGTGGGCGGCGCTCCCGCACGTGTCGACCGCGGACATCCAGCCCGGGGACCTCATGTTCTACGACGGCGAAGGTCACGTGGCCATATACGTCGGTAACAACATGATCGTCGACGCACCGCAGCCCGGTCAGAACGTCGAGGAGATCCCGATGTCCACGTCGTGGTACGCGCAGACGTTCGACGGCGCGGCCCGGCCGTAACACACACGGCCCTGGCGGCCTCGGCGGCTGAGCTAGTCGGCGGCTAGGCTCTGCGGGCGTGGCGCCGAAGACCCTCGTGGTGACCAATGACTACCCGCCCAGGCAGGGCGGCATCCAGTCCTTCGTCCACGCGCTCGCGTCGGCACGCCCGGCGGGCTCGGTCGTGGTGTACGCCCCGGCCTGGGACGGCGCGGAGGCGTTCGACGCGGCGCGGCCGTTCCCCGTTGTCCGTCATCCCGGCTCGCTGATGCTGCCGGTGCCCGGCGTGCTCCGCCGGGCACAGGAGATCGTCCGGGAGTACGGCTGCGACACGGTCCTTTTCGGCGCGGCGGCACCGCTTGGCCTGCTCGCCCCCGGCCTGCGGCGCGCGGGGATCAGGCGGTGCGTGGCGGTCACCCACGGCCACGAGGCGGGCTGGGCGATGCTGCCGGGCGCCCGATCGCTGCTCCGCAGGATCGGCGACGAGGTCGACGTGGTCACCTATCTCGGCGACTACTTTCGTGCCAGGCTCGCGCGCGTCCTGTCGCCGGCCGCTGCGGCCCGGATGGTCCGGCTCGCCCCCGGCGTCGACGTGACCGAGTTCCGCCCGGGCCGCGGCGGCGGCGCCGTCCGGGACCGGCTCGGCCTGGCCGGGCGTCCCGTCGCGCTGTGTGTGTCCCGGCTCGTGCCGCGAAAGGGGCAGGACACGCTGATCCGCGCGTGGCCGCGCGTGCGGTCCGCGATCCGCGACGCGGCGCTGGTCTTCGTGGGTGGCGGGCGGTACGGGGCGGCGCTTGACGGACTGGCCGAACGGCTTCGCGTGAAATCTTCGATCACTTTCGCAGGCTCGGTGCCCGGGCGCGACCTGCCGGCGTACTACGACGCCGCCGACGTGTTCGCGATGCCCTGCCGGACCCGCGGGTACGGGCTGGACGTGGAGGGGCTCGGCATCGTCTACCTGGAGGCCTCCGCGTCCGGCCTGCCCGTCATCGCCGGCGACTCCGGTGGCGCTCCGGACGCCGTGCTCGCCGGTCAGACCGGCTACGTCGTCGACGGCCGCTCGGCGGTCGCGGTCGCGGACCGCCTGATCGAACTGCTCGGCGACACCGGCCGCGCGGCGGCCATGGGGGAGAAGGGCCGGGCCTGGGTGGAGGCCGAATGGCGCTGGGAACTCGTCGGCGACCGCCTAACGGCCGCGCTGACCGGCTAGCCCTGTTTTCCGCACATTACCCCCACTGACCAGCGGCGATTACTCATAGTGGCAGCCCTCACAACGCTCTCACCTGCGGCGATGCGGCATGTGCGGAAAACGGGGCTAGCCGCTGGTTATCTGCCGTCCAGTTCGGCGATCAGCCGCTTCGGCGAGCCGACGCACCCGCGACTGTACCCCGGCGGGCTCATGATCCGTTTCTGTGGAATGCTGCCTGCACATAGCGCAGGCAGATTGACACAGTTGCGGATCTTGGGCTGTTCCCTGGTGATCGATGGCCGTTTGGGCGCCAGTGACGCGGTGGCGTCACGAATAGAGCGCGTCGATCTCGGCGCCGAAGTCCTTGGCCACCATGTTCCTGCGCACCTTCAGGGTCGGTGTCAGGTGCCCGCCGGCCTCGGTGAAGTCCGTGCCGAGGATGCGGAACCGGCGGATCGATTCCGCGCGTGATACCGCCTTGTTGGCGTCGTCGATAGCGGACTGGATCTCCGCGAGGAGTTCTGGATCGTCCTTCAGATCCTCGGCGGTCGCGTCGGGCGACTTGCCGTGCTGCGCCTTCCAGTGATCGAGGGCCTCCTCGTCCAGCGTCACCAGGCAGGCCACGTACGGCCTGCCGTCCCCGACGACGATGCACTGGCTGATGAGCGGGTGCGCGCGGATCCGGTCCTCGAGTACGGCCGGAGCGACGTTCTTACCCGCCGCGGTGACGATCAGTTCTTTCTTCCGCCCGGTGACGCGGAGAAAGCCCTCGTCGTCGAGCTCGCCGACGTCGCCGGTGCGGATCCAGCCGCCGTCTGCCATGATCTCCGCGGTCGCGGCGTCGTTGTGCCAGTAGCCAGGGAAAACGTTCGGCCCCTTGAGCAGGATCTCGCCGTCGTCGGCGATCTGGACCGCGACACCGGGCAGCGGCAGCCCGACCGTGCCGATCTTGTTGCGGGTCGGCCGGTTCACTGTCGCGGCCGCGCTCGTCTCCGTCATCCCGTAGCCCTCGAGGATCGTGATGCCGGCCCCGCGGAAGAAGTGGCCGAGCCGCTCGCCGAGCGCGGCGCCGCCGGACACGGCGTACTGCACCTGCCCGCCCACCGCGGCCCGCAGCTTGCCGTAGACCAGCCGGTCGGCCAGGCCGCGGCGGAGCCGCAACGCCAGGCCAGCGCCGCCGTTGTCCAGCGCCCTGCTGTAGGCGATCGCGGCGGCCGCGGCGAACCCGAAGATCCTCTGTTTGGCCGGGCTCTGCGCTGCCTGCGCCACCGCGGTGTTGTGGACCTTCTCGAAGACACGCGGTACCGCAAGGATGAACGTCGGCCGGAACGAGGCGAGATCGGGCTGAACGTCGGCGATGTTGGGTGTGTGCCCGAGAATCGTCGCGGACTCCAGGCAGCCGAACTGGATGATGCGCGCGAACGAGTGCGCGAGCGGCAGGAACAGCAGGGTCGACGCGCCGCCGAGGTCGAACACCTCGGCCAGCGCACCAGCCACGGCGTTGCGGGTGTCCGCGAGCAGGTTGGCATGGGTGAGTTCGCAGCCCTTCGGCCGGCCCGTGGTACCCGAGGTGTAGATGATCGTGGCGATGTCGGCGGCGCTGCGTGACTCGCGGCGCTTGCCGATTTCGTCGTCGGGGACGCCGGTGCCCGCGGCGGCGAGGTCGCGGATCGCGCCCGCGTCGATCTGCCAGACATCGCTCAGGCCTTCCGCCCTGTCCCTGACCCCGGCGACCGTTGCCTCGTGCGCGGGCGTCTCGACGAAGATGCCCTTGGCGCCGGAGTCGGAAAGGATCCACGCCACCTGCTCGGCGGACGACGTCTCGTAGATCGGCACGCAGACGGCGCCGGTGGCCAGGATGGCGTAGTCGATCTGGGTCCACTCGTACCTGGTGCGGGACATCAGCGCCACCCGGTCGCCGGGCGCGATCCCCGCGGCGACAAGGCCCTTGGCGACGGCCATGACGTCGTCGCGGAATTCGGCCGCGGTCACGTCGCGCCAGCTGTCGCCGTCCTTGCGACGCAGCGCTACCGCGTGGGGTTCGTCAGCCGCACGTTGGAACACGGTGTCGGTGAGGTTCGCTGAGCCGGGGATCTGCACCAGGGCCGGTGTGCTGTATTCGCGCACGACGTCTCCTTGTCATGTCCTGTCGAGCTGCATAACAGCCTGCACAGGACGGTATCGCGACTGCCTACCGACCGGTAGTACCCGCGGCCGCGGCCCAGGTCCGCGCGGCCTCTTAAGGTGTCATCATGCGGGTCCATGTGGTCAGCGACGTGCACGGCAGGACCGATGCGCTGGCCCGGGCCGGCGACGGGGCCGACGCGCTGTTCTGTCTTGGTGACCTGATCCTCTTCATCGACTACGCCGACCACCGGCAGGGTATCTTCGCCGACCTGTTCGGCGAGGCGAAGGCGCGTGAGTTCATCGCGCTGCGCACCGCGCGCCGGTTCGACGAGGCACACGCCCTGTCCGCGGGGCTGTGGGCAGGGCTTGGCGGCGACCCGGCCAGGCATGTCGAGGCCGCGGTGGGCCGTCAGTACGCCGAGCTTTTCGCCGCGCTGCCTGAGCCCGCCTATCTCACGTACGGGAACGTGGACATCCCGCGCATGTGGCCGGACCATCTGCGGCCCGGGCACCGGGTCCTCGACGGTGAGCGGATCGAGCTGGACGGATGGACATTCGGGTTCGTCGGCGGCGGGCTGCGTTCGCCCTACAGAACGCCGAACGAGATCGACGATGACGTCTACGCCGCCAAGGTGGCCGCGGTCGGCGCGGTGGACGTGCTCTGCACACACATCCCGCCCGCGATTCCCCAGCTTCTGTACGACACCGTCGCGCGGCGGCTCGAACGCGGCAGCGACGCGCTGCTCCAGGCGATCAGGCAAACGAGGCCCAGGTACGTGCTGTTCGGCCACGTGCATCAGCCACTGGCCGGGCGCGCGCGCGTCGGCACGACCGAATGCATCAACGTCGGCCATTTCCGCGCCACCGAGACGCCTTACGTACTCGAGTGGTAGCGGTACGCTCCGGGCAGGGTCGCCGACGGGAAGGAGCCGCGCCGATGGCGGAGATGACAAGCTCAACCACGGTCATCGCGGCCCCACGCGAAGCGGTGATGGCCGTGATCGCGGATTTTCCCGCCTACCCTGAGTGGGCGGGCGCGTTCCGGTCGGCCGAGGTGACGCAGCCCGGGCAGAACGGGCGTGCACGGCAGGTGCGGTTCAGCCTCGACGCGGGATTCATCAAGGACAAGTTTGTGCTCGAGTACGACTGGGACGCCGACACCAGGTCGAGCTGGCAACTCGCCGAGCCGACGGCCGTGCTGTCCGAGCTGACCGGCAGCTATCTGCTGGCGGACCACGATCTCGGCACTCGGGTCACGTACGAGCTCACGGTCAGCCTCCGGATCCCGATGATCGGGATGGTCAAGCGCAGGGCGGAAAAGATGATCATTGATCAGGCGCTCAAGGGCCTGAAGAAGCGCGCGGAACATTTGGGAGATGCTCGATGACATGGCTCGACGACCTTCAGCGGCGGCTGGCCATCGCGGGCGCCCGCCGCATTGGCCAGCAGTTCGCCGGTCAGTTCGGCAAGCCGTTCCGCGGCAGCGGGAGCGGCGACGTGTGGGAGACCGCGACCGCGGAGCCGGTGGACGCGTCCGCGGGCAATGCGCCCGAGTGCGCCTGGTGCCCGGTGTGCCGCGCCATCCGGATGGCCCGCGATTCCAACCCCGATATGGCGAGCCGCGTGGGCGAGACGGCCGGCGCGCTGATGTCGGCCGCCCACGACGTGGTAGCCGCGGTCGACGCCGCGCTCTCCCGGATGCCGGGCCCGCCGGCAGGCCCGCCCCGGCCGGCGGCCGAACCGGCCGAGCCCGCCCCACCGCCAGCAGCACCGCCAGCCAGCCCGGCGCGCAAGCACGAGCCGGCCGGGCCGTGGGAACAGGCCATCAGGGAGGCGCCTGCCACGCCTGGGCGGCCCGCCGCGGCAGGTGAGACCGCCAGCGGCGAAAGGCCTGAACGTGAGCCTGACCATCGGCATCGATGTCGGGGGGACGAAGGTAGCGGCCGGTGTGGTGGACGAACACGGCAAGATCGTCGAGAAGCTGCGGCGGCCGACGCCGTCAAGCGATCCGGCCCAGACCGTCGCCACGATCACCGAGGTCGTCACCGAACTGCGCGGCCGCCACGCGGTCGACGCGGTGGGCCTTGGCATCGCGGGATTTGTCAACGAGACCCGCTCGTGCGTCGTGTTCTCGCCGAATCTGGGCTGGCGCGACGAGCCGGTGAAGAAGGCGGTCGAGGAACGCCTGGGGATCCCTGTCGTCGTGGAAAACGACGCCAACGCCACGGTGTGGGCCGAGACCAGGTTCGGCGCGGCGCGCGGGCACGACTTCGTCGTCCTGCTCACGATCGGCACCGGAATCGGCACCGGAATCGTCATCGGTGGCGAGCTCTACCGCGGCAGGTGGGGCATCGGCGGCGAGGCCGGCCACTACCGGGTCGTGCCCGACGGCCGTGTGTGCGGGTGCGGCAACCGCGGATGCTGGGAGCAGTACGCAAGCGGCGACGCCCTCATGGCCGAGGCGCGTGATTTCGCCCGCCGCGCGCCCGAGGCCGCCACCCGCCTGCTGCAACTCGGCGGCGGCACCCCGGAGGGAATCTCGGGGCCCGAGATCACGCTCGCGGCGGCCGAGGGCGACCCGGTCGCGGTGCGCTGCTTCGAGATCGTGGGGTCCTGGCTCGGCCACGGCCTGGCTGACCTGGCCGCGATCCTCGACCCTGGCTGCTTCGTCGTCGGTGGCGGTGTGTCGGAGGCAGGGAACCTGCTGCTCGATCCGGCCCGGACGACATTCGAGAACTCACTCACCGGCCGCGGCCACCGCGTGCCCGCCCAGATCCTGCTTGCGGAACTCGGCCCCGACGCGGGTTTGGTCGGCGCCGCCGACCTCGCCCGCCGCTGACCAAGCGCCGCTGACCACGCGCCGCCGGCCGCTGTGCCACGGCTATACGACGGCGCCGTTGTCCGGGCCCGAGTCGTCGCGGTCCTCGTCGCTCATGCGGACCACGAGGGTGACGAACCCGCCGATGAACGCCGCTACCCCGCAAAACGCCGCCCAGGCCGATATCGTCCAGCCCGCTACGGTGGCCACGAGCAGGTACGCCGGGCCGCCGAACAGGGCGAGCCAGGCGCCCTTGGTGACGGCGTCGAGGTGGGGGAGCGGCGGCGGGGGCGGCGGGATGTAGTGGTCGTCGCTTTCGTCCAGCGCGGCCGGCCCGCCGGCCGCGGCGGTGACCGGCTCGCCGGGCCGGGCCGGCGCAGACTCGGCTGGCGGAGCGTCAGGGTCGGCCGGCTTGACCACCCGGGCGCCGAAGGACCTGGCGTCCAGGTTCTCCTCGGCGGGCCACGGCGCGTCCCCGGTGGCGTCCTGGTCATCCGCCTGGCGGCCAGGGTCGAGCCGTGACACGAGGTCACGCCAGATTTCTTCTTCGTCGTGCTCGCGGCCAGCGGTGTCGGGCCCGTCCACCTGCTCATCCCTTCCCGGCGTGGCTGTGCGCGCGCACGAACTCCAGGCTTCCCTCGAAGATGGCCGGTGCGTCATTGTCGAGCGTCGCGACATGATAACTGTTGTCGCAGCTGCGGACCGTGAGCTGAGCCGGGGGCAGTGCGCTGCGGAGCGCGGCGAGGCTCCCGGGCCCGACCACGTGATCCTCGGGGCTCTTGTAGACGAGCACCGGCTGGGTCACCCGGCCGAGCCCGCCACGGGTCAGGTTCCACAGCCGCGGCAGGCTCGCGGCCGCCTTGACCGGCACCCGGTCGTAGGCGAGTTCGCGCGAACCCTCCTTCTTGATGTCGCTCGAGATGCCCTTGAGCGAAGGCACGACGTACTTCATGACGGGGGCAAGAGCGAACAGGCGGCTGTCCGCGACGATGGACGGGTTGACGAGCACCAGGCCGCTGACCCGGTCTCCGTGCACCTCGGCCAGCCGCAGGGCGAGACAGGCACCGAGCGACAGGCCCATGACGAAGACCTCGCCCGCGCGCTTCGCCAGGCCCTCGAACCCCCGGTCGACCTCCGCGAACCAGTCCTCCCAGCGGGTGCGCGCCATTTCCGGCCAGGTGGTCCCGTGCCCGGGGAGCCTGGGCAGCGACACGCTCAGCCCGGCGTCCGCCAGGTATTGCGCCCACGGGCGCAAGGATTGCGGCGATCCGGTGAATCCGTGGCACAGTAGCGCGCCGACCGGCCCGCCGTCGTGGGAGTAGGGCTCAGCGCCTGGCATGACGGGCATGGAGTCCTCGCTTTCGGCTGTTGCCTGATTGGCATCGTCGCATGACGGATCGTTCCGCGCGACAGTAGCGGCCCGGGACGGGCTTCATCGGGATCCGCGGTCAGCTGGCGGTAATCGCTGGGCGCCGCAGGTAGGAACTGCCCGGCCGCTGATGGCAAGATGCAGACGGGTGGTCACACCGTGAGGAGGCCGGGGTGTTCTACTGGCTGGTGAAAGCGATCTTGGGGCCGATCCTCAGGGTCGTATTCCGACCCTGGGCGGAGGGCACCGAGAACGTGCCCCGCGAAGGCCCGGCGATCCTCGCGAGCAACCACCTGTCCTTTTCCGACCACTTTTTCGGCCCGCTCCCCCTGCCGCGGAAGGTGACGTTTCTCGCCAAGTCCGAGTACTTCACCGGAACCGGCATCAAGGGCCTGGTCAGCAAGGCGTTTTTCCGTGGCGTCGGGCAGATACCCGTCGATCGTGGCGGCGGGCAGGCCAGCGAACGGGCGTTGCGCACGGGGCTGCGCGTACTCGCGGAAGGCAAGCTGCTCGGCATCTACCCGGAGGGCACACGCTCGCCCGACGGCCGGCTCTACCGCGGTAAGACCGGCGTCGCCCGGCTGGCGCTCGAAGCCCGCGCCCCGGTGATCCCAACGGCGATGGTGGGCACGTTCGAGCTGCAGCCCGCGGGCCGGATCCGGCCGAACCTGCGGGTGCGGCCCGGGGTGCGGTTCGGCAAGCCGCTCGAGTTCGCCAGGTACTACGGCATGGAGTCGGACCGGGAGGTGCTTCGCACGGTCACCGACGAGATCGTAACCGCGCTGATGGAGCTGTCCGGGCAGGAGTACGTGGACAAGTACGCGCAGCGGGCCAAGGCGGAACTGCAGGCCGCACGTAAGCGCCAGACGCCGGGCGGCGGCGCGCCGGCCGGCCCCGACGAGAAGTAGTGCCGAGAAGTAGTGCCGAGAAGTAGTGCCGAGAAGTCGTGCCGAGCAATCGTGCCGAGAAGTCGTGACGACGAGCGGTGAGGTGGGGCCGGGTCCGCGGAAACGACGGCCTACGCGCTGGCCCAGCCCTTGGCGCGCTGCACGGCGGACCGCCAGCGGCCGTACCCGGCGTCGTCCCTCGGCCCGGGCTCGAACCTGCGGTCGAGCTGCCACGTGCCGGAAAGTTCCGTGGCCGACGACCACGTGCCGGTGCCGAGGCCGGCGAGGAAGCCCGCGCCGAGCGCCGTGGTCTCGGCCACCACCGGCCGTTCCACGAGGATCTGCACCTGATCGGCCTGCATCTGCATGAGCAGGTTGTTGGAACTCGCGCCGCCGTCGGCCTTCAGCACCGTCGGCGCGTGCCCGGTGACGCCGGTCATCAGGTCGAACACGTCCCGCACCTCGTACGCGATCGCCTCCAGGGTGGCGCGGATCAGATGCGCGCGGGTGGTGCCCCTGGTGATCCCGAGGATCGTCCCGCGGGCGTCGGGATCCCAGTCGGGCGCGCCGAGCCCGGTGAGCGCGGGGACGAATACCACGCCGCCGGAGTCGGGGACGGTCCCGGCGAGCGCCTCGGTCTGCGGCGCCGCGTCGATGATGCCGAGACCGTCGCGCAGCCACTGCACGGCCGCGCCGGTAACGAAGATCGCTCCTTCGAGCGCGTAGGTGAGCTCGCCGCCAGGCTCCTGCCACGCGACGGTGCTGAGCAGGCCCGACTGCGGCATGACGATGGATTTCCCGGTATTGACGAGGACGAACGAGCCGGTGCCGAAGGTGGCTTTGGTGTCGCCTGGCGTGAAACACGCCTGGCCGAAGAGCGCCGCCTGCTGGTCACCGGCGATGCCCGCGATGGGCACGTCGAGCCCGAGGAACTCCTCGGGCTCGACGTGGCCGGCCACCCCGTAGGAGGGGACCACCTCGGGCAGCGCGCTCATCGGCACGCCGAAGAGATCGCAAAGCTCCGCCGACCACTGCCCCGCCCGGATGTCGTAGAGCAGCGTCCTCGACGCGTTGGAGGCGTCGGTCACGTGCCGCCGTCCGGCGGTCAGCCGCGCGACGAGATAGGAGTCCACCGTGCCTACCACCGCGGTCCCGTCGGTGATCGCGGCCCACGTCGGCTCGTCGTTCGCCTCGATCCAGGAAAGTTTCGTCGCGGTGAAATACGGGTCGAGCCGCAGTCCAGTCAGTTCGGTCACCCTGGGCTCGTGCCCGGCTTCGCGCAGGCGGGCACACGCGTCGGCCGTTCTGCGGTCCTGCCAGACGATGGCACGGCGGGGTGCGGCCAGCGTGCGGCGGTCCCACACGACCAGGGTTTCGCGTTGGTTCGCGATGCCGAGGGCCTGCACGGTCGCGCCGCCCGCGAGCGCTTGCCTGGCCGCGGAGAGCGTCGCCTGCCAGATGCCCTCGGGCAGGTGTTCGACCCAGCCGGGCTGAGGATAGTGCTGACGGAACTCCGCATAACCGCGGCCGCGGATCTTGCCTTCGGCGGAGACGGCGAGCGCGGTGACCCCCGTGGTGCCGGCATCGATGGCGAGCACGTTCATGGGCACTAGTGTGGCCCGCGGGAACCGTCTCCTGCCATCCGGCGCGACGAGAGGAATCAAGATGCGAGTGGGAGTGCTCACCGGTGGCGGCGACTGCCCCGGGCTGAACGCCGTGATCCGTGCCGTTGTCCGCAAAGGCGTGCAGCAGTACGGCTATGAGTTCGTTGGCTTTCGCGACGGGTGGCGCGGTCCGCTCGAGGGTGACACCGTCACCCTCGACGTGCAGGCGGTCCGCGGGATCCTGCCGCGCGGCGGAACGATTTTGGGTTCGTCACGGACGAACCCGCTCAAGGCGGACGGCGGCGGGCGGACCGGCGTCGAGCGGATCACCGACAACATGGCCGGCCTCGGTGTGGACGCGCTGATCGCGATCGGCGGCGAGGACACGCTCGGTGTGGCGGCCAAGCTGTTCGAGCAGGGTCTCAACGTGATCGGGGTGCCGAAGACCATCGATAATGATCTTGGTGCCACCGATTTCACGTTCGGGTTCGACACCGCGGTCAACATCGCGATGGAGGCGATCGACCGGCTGCACACCACCGCGGAGAGCCACCACCGAGCCCTGATCGTCGAGGTCATGGGCAGGCACGCGGGCTGGATCGCGCTGCACGCGGGCCTGGCGGGCGGCGCCAACGTGATCCTCATCCCGGAGCGGCCGTTCGAGATCACCCGGGTGTGCGCCTACGTGGAGAGCAGGTTCCGTACCAGGTACGCGCCGATCGTCGTGGTCGCGGAGGGCGCGCACCCCGCCGAGACCGACGCGGAGCTCGCCGATCAGCAGCTCGACTCGTTCGGCCACGTGCGGCTCGGCGGCATCGGGCAACTGCTGGCCAACGAGATCGAGAAACGCACGGGCAAGGAAGCGCGCTGCGCGGTACTCGGGCACATCCAGCGCGGTGGCACGCCGACCGCGTTCGACCGCGTGCTCGCGACCCGGTTCGGCGTGCACGCGATCGAGGCCGTGCACGACAGCGACTTCGGGAACATGGTCGCGCTGCGCGGCACGGACATCGTGCGGGTGCCGCTGGCCGAGGCGACCAAGGAACTCAAGCTCGTGCCGCCCGAGCGGTACGCCGAAGCCGAGGTGTTCTTCGGTTCATAGCCGTCACTGCCCGCAGATGATCAGCACGCGGGTTTGATTGTGCGGTGACCACACGCTCGCGGTCACGCGCGGCCCGCCAGGTGCCAAATCCGGCCCCATCGGGGGTCCCCATCCCCGCCCGGCGGCCCCCGCTTCCATGATCCCGGTATTTTTGGCGAAGCATTTTCGCTGAAGATACCGGGACCCCGCATGGGATCGTCCACCGAGCCGATGCCACCGTGGCTGACCGCGGCCGCGGTCAGCCACGGCGGCCACGGAACGCCGCCGTCTTGACCCGGTTCTGGCACGAGGTGCAGCAGAACCTGCGGATGGCGTTGCGCGACGTGTCGACGTAGACCCGGTCGCAGTGCGGCGCCGCGCAGACGCCGAGACGGCCCGACATGTCGCTGCCGAGCACGACCGCCAGCCCGGTCGTGCAGCCGGCGGCCCAGCCGGTGGCCATCGAGTCGTCGTGCCCGTGGAAGTGCAGGTGCCAGGGTTCGCCGTCGTGCCGGTCAAGCGACGGCCGCGCGCCCGTCTGCGCGAGCAGCGCGTTGACCAGTCCCGCCGCCGTGCCGACCTCGCCCGCGGCGACCGCGTCGAACACCGCGCGCAACGCCGGGGCGAAGGCGGCCAATTGCGCCGCCTCCGGCGCGGTCACCTGCCGCGTGTCCGGGCGGCCCGCCCGGAGCGCCCCGGTGACCGCCGCGGGCAGCGAAGCGCCGTCGGGCGGCGAATACCGCCGGCCGCGGTTCTCACCCGGGGTCAGCGTGTTGACCAGCTGGACCGCCACCGTGACCACGGCGTCGATGTGACTGTTGAAATTCACTTGACCAGTTACATCCTTTGTTCTTAGCTGTAACTGCCGAAATCATAGTCGCCAGTGACAGGAGACGTCGATGCCGTACCTCGGCCGTGCTGCCGCCCAGGACTGGATCGAGCGCTGGGACCGGCAGCAGGAGTGCTACCTTCCGGACCGCGAGGACCGGTTCACCGCCCTCATCGACGCGGTCGAGGAGGGCGCCGGCCGCCCGGACCCGCTCGTCCTCGACCTCGGCTGCGGCCCTGGGTCCCTCGCGGTCCGGCTGCTCGGCCGGCTTCCCGCGGCTACCGTGATCGCCGTCGACGACGATCCGGTCCTGCTCGCGCTCGGCCGGGCCGGCCACGACGTCGCGGGTCTCACCTTCGCCGACGTGGACCTGAGCGCGCCGGGCTGGTCCGCCGCGCTTGGCCTGGACCGCCCGGCCGACGCGGCGGTGAGCACGACGGCGCTGCACTGGCTGGACCCGGCCCAGCTTGCCTCGATGTACGCAGAACTGGCCGGAGTGCTCCGTCCCGGCGGGCTGCTCTTGGACGGCGACCACCTCAAGGTCGACGAGGCGGACTCGCCCACGCTGGCCCGCCTGGACCGCGCGGTCCTCGAACGCGAGGAGCGCCGGCGGTTTCCTGACGGGCCCGCTGAGACGTGGAAAGGATGGTGGGAGGCGGTGGTGGCCGACCCGGCGCTGGCCGGTCCGGTCGCGGAGCGGGCCCGCCGCCGGGTCAGCGCCGACCACCACGGGTCGGAATCTGTGCTGCTCGGCACCCACGTCAGGGCGCTGCGGGCCGCGGGTTTCGCGGAGGTCGGCACGTTGTGGCAGCGCGGCGAGAACCGCCTCCTCTGCGCGGTCCTCGGCGGCTGAGCCAGCGCCGGCCCGCGCCTCACCGGTCCCAAGTCCTGGCAAACTATGGACGTGTCTGACATCGACTTGGCCGAGCCGTGCGTGTTGCTCAAGCTCGGTGAGATCGTCCTGAAGGGGCGCAACCGCCAGCGCTTCGAACGGATGCTGTTCGACAACATCCGTGCCGCGCTCCGTGACGTCGGCGTGCCTGTCGACGTGTGGCGGCGCGAGGGTGTGATCGTGCTCCGCGTCGATACCGGGCAGCACGGTCCCGGCCATCCCGGCGCGCCGGGCGCCGTGGGCGTGGACCCGGTCGAGACGGTCGACGCCGCGGCCCGGCGGGTCTGCTCGGTCATGGGGATCGTCCGGGTTCACCGCGCGGTGCGCGTGCGCAAGGACGCGGACGCCGCGGCCGCGGCGGCGGTCGCACTGACCGCGGGCGCGACGGGCACGTTCGGCGTCCGGGCCAGGCGCAGGGACAAGCGCTTCCCGATGCGGTCGACGGAACTCGCCGCGCACATCGGCAGCCGGATACAGCAGGCGCACGGCCTGGCCGTGAACCTGAGCCACCCGGACACCCGGGTCTTCGTGGAGGTCGACACCCACGAGGTGTTCGTCTTCACCGGTGGCATGCCCGGGCAGGGCGGCCTGCCGGTCGGGATGAGCGGCCGCGCCCTCGTGCTGATGTCGGGCGGCATCGACTCACCCGTCGCGGCCTACCGGATGATGCGGCGCGGCCTGCGCTGCGACTTCCTGCATTTCTCCGGCATGCCGCTGACCGGCCCGGAGTCGATCTACAAGGCGTACGCCCTGATCAGGGAACTCGACCAGTTCCAGGGCCGGTCACGGCTGTTCGTGGTGGCGTTCGGCAAGACGCAGCAGCGGCTCGCGGCCAGCGGCGCGGAGCGGCTGCAGATCATGGCGCAGCGCAGGCTCATGCTCAAGACCGGCGAGGCGCTCGCCGCCAAGCTCAGCGCCGCCGCGCTGGTCACGGGCGATTCGCTGGGCCAGGTGAGCAGCCAGACGCTGGCCAACATCACCGCGCTCGACGACGCGGTCGCACTGCCGATCTTGCGCCCGCTGATCGGCTGGGACAAGACCGAGATCATGGCCGAGGCGCGCCGCATCCACACGCTGTCCATCTCGGAGCTTCCCGACGAGGACTGCTGTACGCTGCTGACGCCGCGCCGGGTCGAGACCCGGGCGAACGCCGCCGACCTGCGCATGATCGAACGCAGGCTCGGCGCGGACGAGCTCGTCGACGGGCTGGTGTCCTCGGCGCAGGAGTACCGACCGTTCCTGGTGGGCCAGGCCGGCTGACGGGTTCCGCCCATCCTGGTCAGGCTGACGGGAGCTCACCCGTCCTGGTCAGGCGGTCGGCGCGCGCTGCGGTGCGGGCGCGAGGGTGCGCCCGACGATCGGTGGCAGGTGCTGCGCGACGCTGGCCAGCTCGCGGATGTCGCTGCCGACCAGCGCCTGGGGGCCGTCGCAGAGCGCGGTCTCCGGGTACGGGTGGACGTCCACGATGATCCCGTCGGCACCGACCGCGATGGCCGCCCGGCAGAGCGGCAGCACGAGTTCGCGGTGCCCGCCCGAGTGCGAAGGATCCACGATGACCGGCAGGTGGGACAGCCGCTGCGCGAGCGGCACCGCGCTGATGTCCAGGGTGTTCCTGGTGGCCGTCTCGAAGGTGCGGATGCCCCGCTCGCAGAGCACGATGTCGAGGTTGCCACGCTGCGCGATGTACTCCGCGGCCATCAGCCACTCCTCGATGGTGGCGTTCATCCCCCGCTTCAGCATGACCGGTTTGCCGGCCCCGCCCGCCGCCTGCAGCAGCGCGAAGTTCTGCATGTTGCGCGTGCCGATCTGGAGCATGTCGGCGTAACTGGACACGAGTTCGACGTCGCCCGCGTCGACCACCTCGGTCACCACGGGAAGCCCGGTGTCCGCCCGCACGTCGGCGAGGATCTTCAGGCCCTTCTCGCCGAGTCCCTGGAACGCGTACGGCGACGTGCGCGGCTTGAACGCGCCGCCGCGCAGCAATGACGCGCCCGCCGCCTTCGCCATCTGTGCGGCGGCGAGCGCCTGCTGCGGAGTCTCCACCGCGCAGGGCCCGGCGATGACCGTCAGCGTGTCCGGGCCGATGGGCACCCCGCCGACCCGTACCACCGACCGGTCCGGATGGTTCTCCCGGCTGACCAGCTTGTACGGGACCGAGATCCGCACGACGTCGGTCACGCCGCGCAGGCTGCGCAGGTTCAGCGCCTCGAACTGTTCGATGTCGCCAACCAGCCCGACGATCGTGCGGGACACACCCCGGCTGACGAACGCCTCGCCGCCCGCGGCCGTGACGATGTCGACGACGGCGTCGACGTCCTGCGCGGTAGCCTCCTGGGCCATCACGACGACCATGGGTTTCTCCTTTGCCGGTCCTCAGACGGCAAAAGCCCCGGGCCACTGTGGGCCCGGGGCTTCCGTCACGTCGCTCCGTCAGCGCAGCGTCTGGCGGGCGACCGTCCGGACTTCGGGCCGGTTGCCATACCAAAACCAAAACTGCTGACGCACGGAACAGAGCCTAGCGCATCCCCGCCCGGCCACGCGTCGCGGGCGCCGCGCCGTCAGCTTACGGTCCGCTTGCGGTGGCCGTCCGGGCTGCTCTGGCGCGCGCCCGGAGCGCCTTGAGCGTGGCCACGTCGCGTGCTTTCGCCGCGGCGGGCTCTGGGGTCTCGACGATGAACGAGATTCCCGCGGTGGCCGGGTGACCCAGCAACTCGCTGAACGGTTCCTTGCCGATATGCCCGGCGCCGATGTGCTCGTGCCGGTCGCGCCGCGACCCGCACGGGTCCCTGGAATCGTTCGCATGCACCAGCTTCAGCCTGCCGGGCCCGGCGGCGGCGTGCAGCGCGTCGAGCGCCGCCGCGACACCGCCCCGCGCGGCGAGATCGTGGCCGGCCGCGTAGACGTGGCAGGTGTCCAGGCAGATCGCCGCGCGCGGGTGCCTGTCGAGTGCGTCCAGATAGGGCCCGAAGTCGCCGACCGCCGCGCAGAGCATGTGCCCCTTGCCCGCCATCGACTCGAGCAGCAGATCGGGGCCCTGCTCACCGATCCCGTCGAGCAGCGGCAGCAGCAGTTCCCTGACCTGCCGGAGCGCGGCCACGCGGTCACCCCGCACGGCCGATCCGGTGTGCACGACCACGCCGCGCGCGCCGATCTGGGCCCCGCGGTGCAGCGCGTGGCGCAGCGATGCCACCGAGCGGTCCGCGGTCTTCGGGTCCGGCGAGCCAAGATTGACCAGGTAGGACGCGTGCACGAAGACGGGCAGTTCGTACCGCGCGAACGCGGCGTCCTGCGCCGGGTCACCGGGCGTCAGCGCCCAGCCGCGTGGATTGGAAACGAACACCTGGATCGCCTCGGCACCGACCGCGGCCGCGTACCGCAGCCCGCTCTTGGCCAGCCCGCCGGCCACGAGCACATGGGCGCCGATCGGTCGCTGCGGCACCATCGCAGCTTAGAGGCTCCCCGCACGCAGGGGGCTAGCCGCCGGGGCCCGCGACTATCGTGATGGTGGCGCCCTTCGGCGCCTGGCCCGTCGGCTGGAAGGCGAGCACGGTGCCGCCGCCGAACCCGATCACGTTGACCTGGAACCCGAGCGCCTCGAGCTGCTTACGGGCGTCGTGTACCTGCATGCCTGTCACGTTGGGAATCTGCACGACCGGCGGGCCGGTGGAGATGTAGAGCGTGACGACCTCGCCCTGCGTGATCGTGGAGTTCGGTGCCGGGCTCTGCTTGACCACGTTGTCCTGCGGCTGGGCCGTGCTGCCCGCCGGCTGTTCCTGCACCTGTAGTTGGTGCTGCTGCAGCCACGCCTCCGCGACCTGTTTCGGCTGCCCGGTGAAATCGGGCAGCCCGATGCCCGCACTCACCGTCAGCTTGACCGGGCGCGTCTGTGGCCAGGACGTCCCGGCCGGCGGGCCGGTGCTGATGACCTCGCCCTGCGGGATCGTCGGCGAGGTCTGCTGCTGCACGGCCCCGGGTGTCAGGCCAGCCGCCACGAGTGCCTTCTGGGCGTCCGCGACCGCCTTACCCGTCACGTTCGGCACCGAGATCATCCGCGGGCCCGCGGATGAGATCAGCGTGATGGTGGCACCGCTGAGCGCATTGCTGCCGCTGCTCGGCATGGTCCGCGCCACCTCGCCCTTGGGCACCTGGTTGTCCAGCTGCGGTGCGCCCATTTTGACGCCGAACCCCAGGTTGCGCAGTTCGGTGGCCGCGGTCGAGGTGGCCAGGCCCGCCACGTCGGGTACCCGCGTGTACCGCCCGGACGACTGCCACCACACGATGAGAGCGACGACGAGTACCACGGCCAGCGCACCGGCCAGATACGCCGTACGGCGGCTGAAAAGCCAGTCGGCCAGGCCGCCGCGCTGGCGGGGTGGCTGGCCTCCGCCGCCGGTCGACACGATCAGCGTGTTGTTGTTCTGGCTCGCGGGCGCCCCGAAGAACTCGGGCCGGTACCCGCTCATCTGCGGGGCACCGTCGAAGACGCCGGGGCCGCCGCTCGGCGCGGGCCTGGCGAACGCTGGCCGGGCGCCGGCGCCGGGAGCGCCGGGGACGCCGGAGATCGTTGACTGTTGCGGATCACCGCCCTGGGGCGGGGGAGCGGGGAACGGCCCGGCCGGTGCCATCGCGGCCGGCGTCTGCCCAGGCGGTGGTGACGGCGCATACGGCATGCTGCCCTGCGGCGGCGAAGCCTGGGTGTAGGGCGGCGCGCCGTTCCATTGCTGGCCGGGCCGGCCCGGCTGGCCCTGTTGCGCGTGCGGCCACTGCTGGCCGGGCGGGGCGGGCTGGCCGTGGGATCGCTGCGCGGGCATCTCGGCGCCCGGCGGGAAGGCCGACGCGCCTGGCAGGCGGCGGCGGGTATCGAAGACCGCCCGCAGCAACTGGCTGGCGTCGTCCGGCCGGAGCCCGGGGTCCCTGCTCGTCGCGGCCGCGAGCAGCGCGTCGACCGCCTGCGGCAGCCCGGGGACGATGCTGGACGGCGCGGGAATGGTCTCGTTGACGTGCTTGTACGCAACGGCGAGCGGCGTGTCGGCCAGGTGCGGCTGGCGGCCCGTGAGGAGCTCGAACAGCATGACGCCGGCCGCGTAGACGTCGCTGCGCGCGTCGGCCGTGGCCCGGGAGACCTGTTCGGGCGCGAGGTAGGCGGCGGTGCCGATGACCATGCCGGTCTTGGTGTAGCGGGCCGCGGCGACGGCACGGGCCAGGCCGAAGTCCACGACCTTCACCCGCCCGTCGGCGGTGATCAGCACGTTTTCCGGCTTGACGTCCCGGTGCACGAAACCGGCCTGATGCGCCGCGCCAAGCCCGGCCAGGATCGGCACCATGAGGTCGAGCGCCTCGGCGGGCCCGAACCGCCCGCGCTCGCCGAGCAGGTCGCGCAGGGTCCGGCCCGGCACGTACTCCATGGCGAGGTACAGGTGCTCGCCATCGCTGCCCTGGTCGAAGACGGCAACCACGTTCGGGTGGGAAAGGCGCGCCACCGATTTGGCCTCGCCGATGAACCGGTGCACGAAATCGGTGTCGCTGGCCAGTTCCCTGTGCATGATCTTCAGCGCCACTGCCCGGTCGAGCCGCGTGTCAGTGGCGACGTAGACCGTGGCCATCCCGCCCCGAGCGATGCGGGACTCGACACGGTAGCGCCCATCGAGCAGATGCCCGATCAGTGGGTCCGCAAGCGTCGCGTCCATTTGCGATGCAGTCTACGGATAGTTGCCACTTCTTCGCGGCGCCAAAGCGCAGAAGCGCCACGCCGTGACTGCCCGCAGCAGCCACGCGACACTGCGGCCCGCCCGCCGCTGCGCCCAGCCGCAGCAAAGACCTCCCGCCGCATCGTGACCCTTTACAGGACCCACCCTTTACAGGACCCTCCCGCCCGGGGGCGGCGCCCTACTTGTGATTTTGCCAGGTTGTCAAGCAAGCGGCATGGTCGAGCGGCGTTCTGTGGATGACGGTTCTGCCTGTGGAAAGTGGCGCGTCCGGTCAGTGGGACGGGGGCGCGGTGGAGGCCTGCGCGTAGCGCCGCCGTGGGACCCGGCCGGCCAGATAGGCCAGCCGGCCCGCGCGCACCGCGTCCCGCATCGCCGCCGCCATCAGGTCCGGCCGCTGCGCCCGGGTCACCGCGGTGGCGAGCAGCACCGCGTCGCAGCCAAGCTCCATCGCGACCGCCGCGTCGCTCGCGGTACCGATCCCCGCGTCGAGCACCACGGGGACCGCGGCGGCGCCGACGATGAGCTCGATGTTGTGCGGGTTGCGCACCCCGAGCCCGGAACCGATCGGCGCGCCGAGGGGCATCACGGCCGCGCACCCGGCCTGCTCGAGCCGCCGCGCCAGGATCGGATCGTCGTTGGTGTACGGCAGCACCGTGAAGCCGTCCGCGACCAGCAGTTCGGCCGCGTCGAGCAGTTCGATCGGATCGGGCAGCAGGGTCCGCTCGTCGGCGATCACTTCGAGCTTGACCCAGTCGGTACCGAGCGCCTCCCGCGCCATCTTGGCGGTGAGGACCGCCTCGCCGGCGGTGTGGCAGCCCGCGGTGTTCGGCAGCGGCCTGATTCCGCGGGCGCGCAGCACCTCGAACACCGAGCCGCGCGCCGCGGGGTCGACCCGGCGCATCGCCACCGTGGTGAGTTCGGTGCCTGACGCGTCAAGCGCCTGTCCGAGCACCTCCAGGCTGGGCGCGCCCCCGGTCCCCATGATGAGCCGTGAGGTGAACTTCTGCCCGGCGATGACGAGCGGGTCGTCCACCTCAGCCTCCCTGCACCGCGGTGAGCACCTCGACCCGGTCGCCTTCCGCGATGCGGGTGGCGTCCCACGCGGCCCGGCTCACCACCTCGTCGTTCAGCGCCGCCGCCACTCCGCAGGTGGTCGTGGTCACAGCCATAACAGCTTGCGCCACTGTCGCGCCATGGGCAAGCTGGCGCACCCGGCCGTTGATGATCACGTTCACACTGACGCTCCCTCCACGACGCCCGCCGCCGCGAACCGAGCCGGCGAGAAGCGGTATCAAGAAGTTCCGCAATGAGATCCGCGGTGACCGGGGCAAGCAGGATGCCGCCGCGGAAGTGACCGGTCGCGAGCACGAGGCCAGGCAGCGCGGACGGGCCGAGCACCGGGGCGTTGTCCGGGGTGCCGGGCCGCAGGCCCGCGATGGCCTCGGCGAGTTCGAGCTCGGTGATCCCCGGGAGGATCTCGCGCGCGTCCCGCAGCAGTTCCCACACCCCGCCCGCGGTGACGCGCGTATCCGCGCCGAGTTCCTCCTGCGTCGCGCCCACGACGAGTTCACCGCTCGCCCGCGGCACCAGGTAGACCGACGATCCGCGCACCACGCCGCGGACCGGCCGGGACAGCAGCGGGCTGGCCCCGCGCAGCCGCAGGATCTGGCCCTTCACCGGCCGCACGGGTGGCAGGACGCCCGCGGGCACGCCGCCGATCCCGCCGGACTGCCAGCCGGCCGCGAGCACCACGGCCCTGGACGCGAGCGCGCTGCCGTCCGCGAGCGTCACGCCGGTGGCGCGCCCGCCGGCCAGCGCTACCTCGGCCACCCGCTGGCGGTGCAGGATCACCCCGGCCTGTGCCGCGGCGCCGAGCAGCGCGCGGGTGAGTGTCCTCGGGTCGACCGACCCGTCGCCTGGCACGTGCAGCCCGCCCCGGACGGACGGTGCGAGCATCGGCTCGAGCGCCCGGGCCTGCCTGGCGGTGACGCGCAGTGCCTCCACGCCGTGCGACACCTGCAGGTCGTGCAGCCTGTGCAGCACGGCGAGATCGTCGGCGTCGTAGGCGACCTGCAGGGTTCCCGTCTGCGTGAAGCCCGTCGGGAGCCCGGTCAGCTCGGTCAGTTCGGCCGCGAACGACGGGTAGCGTGCCCGCGCCGACAGGCCGAGGGCGAGCAGGTCCTGCTCGGCGTAGGCCGCCTCGGAGACCGGGCCGAGCATGCCCGCGGCGGCGTGCGTCGCGCCCGCGCCCGGCTGCGGATCCGCGATCGCGACCGTCAGCCCGCGCTGTGCGGCGCGCCACGCGATGGCCAGGCCGATCACGCCCGCGCCGATGACGATGGTGTCGTAACGTGGACCGGTCATCCGATCGGCTCCCTTCGCCGGCATGATCCGGATCAGGTTCGTACGGTCGGAGGCTCACCAGCCTCCCTCTCAGCCCGGTCCGCACCAGGCTCCCGCGCGTTGGAGACACCGGCTTGCCTGCACCGGAGGCTCGTGCTCTACCTTATGCCGAATGAGCATCTCGCGGGTCGTCGTGGTCGGCGGCGGGCTGGCCGGCCTGCGCACCATCGAGGCGCTGCGCGCCCGGCTCTACGGTGGCGCGGTGACGCTGGTCGGTGCGGAACGGCACGCACCGTATGACCGGCCGCCGCTGTCGAAGCAGCTGCTCGCGGGCGGCGTCGACGACACCACGCTCGACGCGGACTTCGCCGCGCTGCGGGTGGATCTGCGGCTTGGCGAGACGGCCGTGGGCGTGGCCGACGGCGCGCTTGTCACCGACCGTGCCGCCCATCCGTTCGACCGGCTCGTGGTCGCGACCGGCGCGCTGCCCGTGACGCTGCCTGGCGACGGGCCGCAGCGCTTGCTGCGCACCATCGACGACGCGCGCGCCCTGCGCGACCTGCTGCGCCCCGGGCTGCGGCTCGCCGTGGTCGGTGCGGGCTGGATCGGCGCGGAACTCGCCACCGCCGCCGCCGCCCGCGGCTGCCAGGTCACCGTCGTGGAGGCGGCGCACGCGCCGCTTGCCGCCGCGATCGGCGCCGAGGTGGGCGCGGTCACGCGGCGCTGGTACGAGCAGGCCGGCGTGGACCTGCGGCTCGGCACGGCCGTGGCGTCGGTGCAGCCGGGCGGGCTCGCCCTGGCCGGCGGCGCGGAGCTTGCGGCGGACGAGGTCGTGACGGCGGTCGGCGTCCGGCCGGCCACGGCGTGGCTCGCCCGGTGCGGCATCGGGCTGCAGAACGGCGTGGCCGTGGACGAAGGGCTGCGGTCCTCGCTGCCCGACGTCTTCGCGGCCGGTGACTGCGCGGCGTTCTGGTCGCGCAGGTATGACCGTCGGCTGCGGGTCGAGCACTGGGACAACGCGCTGCACGCACCCGAAGTGACGGCGGCCAACGTGCTCGGCGGCGGCGAGGTGTACGACCCGGTGCCGTACTTCTGGTCGGAGCAGTTCGGGCGGATGCTGCAGTACGCCGGCCATCATGACGCCACCGACCGGCTGATCTGGCGCGGCGACCCGGCCGGGGAGCGGTGGAGCGCGTGCTGGCTGACGGGCGACCGGCTGGCCGCGCTGCTCGCCGTGGACCGCCCGCGCGACCTCGGCCAGGGCCGCCGCGTCGTCGCGTCGGGCGCGCCCGTGGACCCGCAGCGGCTCGCCGACCCGGAGGTCCCGGTACGCAGCGCGGTCATCACCGCGGCATGAGCGCTGCCCGTGCCCGGGCCGGCGCCGTGTCCCGCCCGGGCGGCCCCGCGTTCGCCGGTTTCCTGCGGCGGTCGCACCGGTTACAGCAACGTGGGAGTTTGACGACGTGCGAGAGGTGGGAAAGTGGGATACGTGGCACAGATACACCCTGAGACCGACGCTCGCGTCGGCGCCTGGCTCACTGTTTCCGAGGTTGCCAGGCAACTCGCCGTCCCCGCCGCCCGCGTCAGGCAGATGCTGCGAGACCACCGTCTGCTCGGCGTCAACCGCCCGGACGGCGCCTTGGCGGTGCCGGCCGCGTTCCTTGACGGCGGCCAGGTCGTGAAGGGCCTGCACGGCACCCTCACCCTGCTTTTCGACTGCGGGTTCGACGACCACGAGGCCCTGCGCTGGCTGTTCACCGTCGACGAGTCGCTGCCAGGCACGCCGATCCAGGCGATCGCGGAGAACCGGCGCACCGAGGTGAACCGGCGCGCGCAGGCCCTGGCGTTCTGACCTGGACCCACCCGACGTGCTGTTGGGCGTCGCGCCAGGGTACGCCGCACGCGCAGCGCCAGCCTGCCCGCGGCGCTGACGGGCCTGCGGGGCCTCTAAGCTGCGGCTCATGCCGGCCGATCCGCGCGAGCGCCTGAGCGATGCCCGCCTGTACCTGTGCACCGACGCGCGCGAGCGGCAGGGTGAGCTGGCTCCGTTCCTTGACGCCGTGCTCGGCGCCGGGGTGGACATCGTCCAGTTGCGGCAGAAGGGGCTGGAGGCGGGAGCCGAGATCGCCTACCTCTCGGTCTTCCGCGCCGCGTGTGAGGCGCACGGTGCGCTGCTCGCCGTCAACGACCGCGCGGACCTCGCCTACGCGGTGGGCGCCGACGTGCTGCACCTCGGGCAGGGTGATCTGCCGGTGCCGGTCGCGCGACGGCTGCTCGGGCCGGACCCGCTGATCGGGCGCTCCACCCACGCCGAGCAGCAGACGGCGGCCGCGGCGGCCGAAGACGGCGTCGACTACTACTGCGTGGGACCGGTATGGCCGACCCCGACGAAGCCGGGCCGCGCCGCTCCCGGCCTTCCTTTGCTGTCGTACGCCAGCCACCTGCCCGCGAAGCGTCCATGGTTCGCGATCGGCGGCATCGATCTGGAGAATCTCGGCGACGTCATCGCGGCCGGGGCGAGCCGCGTCGTGGTCGTTCGGGCCATCACCGAGGCACCCGATCCCGCGGCCGCCGCCGCCGCATTCGCCCGCCGCCTCCGCGCGCCTGCCTAGCGGCAGCCGGGACGCGACAGGTGCCCTGATGGCAGTGTCGTCTGCCTGCGCGTGCTTGTGATGTCCTGCACATCGCGGCGCCGTACCATCGCATGCCCAAAACTCGCCGGGCAAAATCCCGGCCGCTGTCGCGCCCAAGGAGCGCCGGCCCGGCTGGCTCATCGGCGCCGCGGATCGCAGGGGCCCCGGCCCTTGCGATCCGCGGCGCTGTCCGGCGCGGCACAGCGCAGCCGATCATTTCCCTTGATCGTCTTCCTGCCGAACATATTACCAACGTGTATGGGATCGACCCGGCGGCCGACCGCGCGGCCGGCACACTTCCAAGCGCGACTTTGTCGTGTGGGATTCCCCGGCCGCGCGGGGTCTAGGCAGAAGTTACGTCGGCCGAGGTAGGTGAATCCCCTGTCTTGCAGGGGATTCACGGCTTTGAGCGTGGGACAGCGCCTCGTCTATGTGCTCGGCGGCGGCCTGGTACGCCATGGCCTGCCCACGGCACAGCGCGGCGGGTACCGGCTGTCATCGCGCTAGAGGCCGGGGCACACGCTGTGGCTGCTCACGGCGTGTGCCCCGGCGCCTGGCCCCGCCGTGCCGCTGATGGCGGCCCCTCCGGCACGGCGGGGAGTCTTGGTCATCGCCGGTTCCCGTCGAGGATGCGGAGCACGCGGTCGATCGCGGCCGCAGCGGCGGCCACGTCAGCAACGGCCGCGATCTGCTCGGCCCAGTAGAAGTGCGTCCCGTCGGTGTAGACGTTCTCCGTGCGAAGGCCCGCGCTCCGCCTGGTGATGGTCAGGTGCGGGCGCCTGCCCTGTCCCGTGACCAGGCCGAGCGCGTAAGCCCGGCCATCCATCTCGTCCCCGAGCCTTTCCAGATCGGCCGCGCCCGCCGCGAGGTCCCGCTCATCCATGACTGGCCCGCTCCTTCACGAAGGTTCCCGCACGTTCTTGCTCCACAGCCTGTCGCCGCAGCGCTACGGTCGGAAGAAGATGGCCACGGGCGCCGGCCGGATGTCGCGCCGCGGCGCGCCGTGTCGGAGCGTGTAGAGGGGGCCGCCAAATGGTGTCGCGGGACTTTGACCCGGACGGGACGCCGCTGGGTCTATTCGGCGCGGAACTGCGCTTCTACCGCGCTCAGGCTGGCCTGACGAAGACCGAGCTCGGCGCCAGGGTGTACCTGTCTGCCGACCTGATCAGCGCCATCGAGAACGGAAAGCGTGCTCCCACGCAGGAGGTGACGGATGCCCTGGACGCGGTGCCCGAGCTGGACACCCGGGGCGCGTTAAGGCGCCTGCGCGAGCACCTCAAGGACCGGCTGAAGTACCAGGCAACGCCCGGCTGGACGGCGGGTTGCCGCCACTCACGGATGCCACGTACGCCGACTTGGCAGCTACGGGCACGTCACGGATCATCTCCGGCCGACCTCTTGACACCCTGATCCGGCACGTCCTTGAGGTCTAGCGTCTTGTTCCGTGCCCTCGATCTGGATAGAGCGGTTGCGGATCAGCCAACGGGTCGCGGAGAAGATCGCTGACCAGCATCACATTCAGCCACAGGAGGTCCGTGCCGCTGTGGAGCGCGTAGAAGGATTGAACTTCTCCTGGGGTCACGATCCCGAGCGCGGTCTGCGCGCGATCATAGACGTCCAGATCCAGGATGAGAATGCCCTGGTTGTGGTCTACCCGACAGAGAACCCCATGGACCATGAGTGGCGTCTTGGCAGCGCATATCTCATCCATGGGTAGCTGGAGTCGTTGCGAGGAGGCATCATGGCTGATGTGGAGGCCAACAGCGATTTCGACCCGGATGAAGACTTCTACGAGGACGATGAACCCCTCGAAAAGGTCCTCGCGGCGTATAAGCATGGATTGAAGGGCGTGACTGCGCGTCCTGTCAGCCTAGATCTGACCGCGCCGCCCTATTACTACCTGCCCGAGCCCTCCACCCGAGCCTGGCCCGCAAGTGTCTCGTGCAGGCCTGCCACACCGGAGCCGATACACGTACCCGCGGCCCGTGCTGCCTGATGCGCGCCTCGATTGTGCTTTGTGACTTCGCTGAGCAGGACCAGCTCGGAGGTAAGGTCCACATGCTCGGCGCCGGCTGGTCTGTCACAGGTCCTCAGCCTTCACCGCACGCCGTGGTTGTATTGATCAAGGTGGGATGGAACGAGGCGAACGAGTCGCACAACTTCGTGGTCCGCCTGACAGACGGCGACGGGACCGTCGTGAAGGTTCCGAGCCCGGCAGGCACGCAGGCGATGGAGTTCACCGGCGACCTAGAAGTCGGACGTCCACCCGGAACCCCAGCGGGATCTGAGATCGACGCGACCTTCGTGATCAACCTGCAGCCATTGCCGTTGGCCGGAGGCCAACGGTACACCTGGCGATTGCACCTAGGCGAGCAGGAAGCGGCTTCTGAGAGTTTCTTCGTACGTCCGGTGCCGCCACAGGTGGGCCCTCCCGCGGCACCCGAACCTCCCGTCAGCTGAGTTGGCGCGCAAAGAAGTTGGCGCGACTGAGTGGCCGGCCCCTCGATGACGTCGTGACCCGTATCTCTGGCCACCCGGACGTAACCGGGGGCCGTCGACGGGGCCGTGAGCCGAGTCGGCGCCAACGCTGGAGGCGCCTCCGGGCGGCGGGCTAGCGGCGGCCGGGATGCGACGGGTGCCGGTTTTGTCGTCGCGGGGTAACCATGCTGCTACTTCCTGGTTAGATCCCTCCCGTGACCTTGTCCCGGTCTGGGCGCTGAAGGGGACTTATAGTGCCAATATCCTGCCGCGCCCTGGTGCGCGGCGACAGGGCTTGCTTGCCGGTGAGGCGGAACGGGGCATCCCATGAGCCACTGGAACCCTTCCAGCGGCTCGGAGCACCCTCGGGGCAGGCACCAGGCCGAGCCCGACCCACCGGAGCTTGAGCCATGGGGCGGGCAAGAGCCAGCCGCGCAGGAATCATGGCCGCCTGCGGACCCGTACGGGCAGCCGGCGATGTCGCAGGCGCCGATATGGGAGGACCCGGCGCCGCGGACGGAGCCGCCGCCCATCTGGGAAGACCAGCAGCCCCCAAAGGCGTACCTGCGGCAGCAGCCCGAACCCCCGGGCCCGCCCGGGGGCAGGACCAAGGCGATCGTGATCACGCTGCTCGTGATCCTGGTCCTCGTCGCCGGGGCGTCGGCGCTCGCTATCAAGCTGCGCTCGAACGGCGGCCACGCGGCCGCCGCGCCAAGCCGCAGCGCCGCGAGCGGGCCGCAACCATCCCCGGCCCCGCGGGCCACCCCGACGCCCGCGCGGACCACGCCGCACCCGTCGCCGTCGGCGAGCCCGCCGGTTGGCCGCGCCACCGTGGCGGTCGCGCCCTCAGCGGCGCGCGACCCGGCCGCCGCTTCGGTGGCTAGCTTCCTCACCAGCTACTTCACCGCCATCAACGCGCACGACTATCAGCGTTTCCGGGCCCTGCTCGGCCCGCAGATGCAGCAGATCGAGACCGCGCAGCGGTTCGCGGCGGGGTTCAGGTCGACCACGGACTCCGGCGCCGTCCTCATCGGGCTCTCGGCGCTGCCCGGCGCCCGCCACGCGGCGATCGTCGCGTTCACCAGCCATCAGGCGCCCACGGACAGCCCCGACCACCTGGCGTGCACGCACTGGACGATCACGCTCTACCTGCAGCCGGCCGCGGGCACCTACGTCATCGGCGTTCCGCCCGCGGGTTACCAGGCCTCGCACCAGGCCTGCTGAGGGGCGCCTAGCCGGTCCTTGACGTCGCGGCGAGCGCCAGTTCGGCGAGTGCCGCCTTCGCCACCGGGGCGGCCGGCGCGGCCGGCAGGGCCGCGAGCGCCTCGGTCAGGTAGCGCTCGATCATCTCCTCGCACTCGTGCAGCGCGCCGGTGTCGCGGATGATCTCCCGGGCCTGCGCCACGCCCGCCGCGTCGAGCCCCGGATCCCCGAGCCGCCGGGCGAGCGCCGCCGCCTGTGGCTTACTGGCCTTGGCGAACGCGGCGGCGACCAGGACGGTCCGCTTGCCCTCGCGCAGATCGTCGCCGGCCGGTTTGCCTGTCTGCCCGGGGTCACCGAACACGCCGAGCACGTCGTCGCGAAGCTGGAACGCGATGCCGAGTGGCAGGCCGTAGCGCGTGTAACCGGTCATCACGTCATCGCCGGCGCCAGCGAGCGCGGCGCCGAGATGCAGCGGCCGTTCGACCGTGTACTTCGCGGACTTGTAGTTGGCGACGTGCAGCGCGGACTCGACCGAACCGCCGCTGACCTGCTCGAGCAGGTCAAGATACTGCCCGGCCATCACCTCGGTACGCATCAGGGAAAGCACCCGGTGCCCCCGCTCGACGGCGTCGGCGGGCAGGCCGCTCGCGTGGAACATCTCGTCGGTCCACGACAGCAGCAGATCTCCCATCAAGATGGCGGCGCCGGCGCCGAACGACTCCGCCGAGCCGTGCCAGCCGGCTTCGGCGTGCCTGGCCGCGAAACGGCGGTGCAGCGACGGCTGACCGCGCCTGGTGTCGCTGCCGTCCATCACGTCGTCGTGCACGAGCGCGCTCGCGTGCAGGAGTTCGAGCGCGGCCGCGGCCGCGATGATCTCCGGGCCGTCACTGCCGTCCGCGCCGCGCCATCCCCAGTAGCAGAACGCGGGCCGCAGCCGCTTGCCCCCGGCGAGCAGTCCCTCGATCGCGTCGAGACCGGGCAGCAGTTCGCGGCCGGCCGCGAGCAGCACCGGGCGCTGCCGCCGCAGGAATAGATCGAGCGCCTGCTCCACCTCGGCCCTGATCCGCCCGAGCCCAGCGCGCTGCTCCGTCCTGCGCTGGGCGGTCCTGCGCTGGGCGGTCCTGTGCTGGCCGGTCCTGTGCTGGCCGGTCCTGGCCTCGCCCCTCCTCCGCCGGCCCGTCGGGCCACGACGCGGCGCCGGCGGCCGAGGTGGGAGCCGGTGGCCGGCGTGGTGGGTGGCCGGCGGGCGGGTATGCCATGGTCGCGAGGCTAGGGCATGTCCCGCAGATCTCTGGTGGCGCGGATCGGCGCCCAGACGACGACCGGCGGCGTTGCCGTCGTCGCCGGTACAAACCAGTACCGGCTCCTCGAAGACAAGCACCGCCGGGCCGGACC
>WNFJ01128664.1_pt2 | contig 33820 bp, 34 predicted proteins | sample 5400461 | NCBI WGS metagenome assembly WNFJ01 (sample SAMN13153349, study PRJNA577476) | soil metagenome | isolation source: 115 cm saprolite on Douglas fir-dominated hillslope | place: USA:California | collected 2013-09-17
CCTGCCGATTATTAAGACTGTTGTGGTAGCGGCCAGATGCGACCCCCCGTCACGATTAACAAACGGCTGGGATGCGTTCAAGACTGATCCACAGACGTTTTTTCCACCGTTTTGTTAACCGCAACCCGGCTTTGAGGCTTTGGCCCCTTTGCAAAGAAGGTGCGCGGCGAAGCCTAGACTTCGAGCCAACCGCTATGCTTTCATTACCCGTTTCTTTCACTTCGCGCAATTGCGTGCAAAACGTTGGACCCTGCCACCATAATTGCTGGACTCATCGCCGCTGTAATTTTTGTCTTTGCAGTGCTCTATTCCAGCACCGGAGAGGATGCCGCTCCGGGTTTCCTGGCGGCGTTGGCTCTCTATGGCATGAGCCCCTTGACCATGAAGCCCGCGGCCCTGAGCCTGACCGTTATCGTGGCGCTGGTCAGCACTATTCGCTTTTACCGCTCCGGTTTCTTCTCCTGGCGCACGTTCTGGCCGTTTGCGGCGGCTTCTATTCCAGCATCCGTTCTAGGTGCCAATCTCGGTTTGTCCGACTTCTTTTACAGAATAGTTGTCAGCCTCGTACTGCTTTACAGCGCGGCACGGTTGATCTTCAGTGGTGAAGCGAACATCAAGAAGAAAACGGCTGGGTTTCCCATTCCGCTCGCGCTCTTGTTGGGCGCTGCGATTGGCCTACTGTCAGGTTTGGCTGGAGTGGGAGGCGGCATATTCCTCAGTCCTTTGTTATTGATGGGTTCGTCGCGGGCGGATGAGGTGCGCGGCGTATCGGCTGCCTTCGTCCTTGTTAACTCAATGGCCGGGCTCATCGTTTCCGGGCCAACCGTTCCTTTCCTGCTCTCGGACATGGTGTATTGGGCGCCGGCAGCTTTAGTTGGAGCCTGGATTGGAACTGAGTTGGATATGCGAGCGATGCCAGTCGTCCACATCAGGCAAGGGTTATCGCTCATTCTGGTAGTGGGCTCCTTACGGTTAATGAGCGGCATGCTATGATTGCAGTAAAGCAGCATGAGCAAAGAGCGAATGGAGAATCAACACCATCGCACTCGCACAATTAGAGTTGATGCTTCTTTCGAACTCGGTTGAAATAATGCCAAAGAGCAGCGCTGGTCAGGCCGCAGGCCGCGATCATCGAGGGATAGCTTCCACAAATGTAGCTCTCGTAACCACCGGAATGTAGGCAAAAACCAAGCTGCGGGTTAGAATCAACAGGGCGAGCAACTCTACAAGCATTTTGTTATGCGCCCAGATCATAAAGCCCAGCACTCCACCTGTCAGTATCGGCAGGACGAAGAGAATTCTCAGGAATCTGTGAAATCGGTTGGTCGTGGCAAAGCCGGTTAACCACATAGAAGCTGCTCGCTTGAGCGGCGGCCAGAGGAAAAACCGCACTGGCGCGCGCTTGATTCGCTCATCTGCTATCGCTTGAAACTTGTCGCTCATTTCAGGCGTAGTCTTTCCCTCTTGATTGTATCTGGCTATTAGCTGAAAGACTTGTTCTCTCTCCTCGGCAGAGTCAAGTGTGTCATTGGGTAACTGGTGTGGATCGAAGGAACGACACCAGGGATCATGACTGGATCAAACGCATGGGCATAGGTGAAATCCGTCATCCATGTTCGGAGCCACGAATAGTATCCCGTCGGAACATATTCACCCCGAGGTTTGCCGTACGGGTTAGATAGCGGCTGAAACTTGTCAAACGAGGTGTAGTTGCGCACGATCCAGGGCGCCAGAACCAGTGGAATAGCCGAACAAAAAAGTAGCAGATTGACAACTCTCGCAGACGACCGCCGCCGCACAATTTCGAAAACGAGGAACAGAGCCAAGGCAAAAACGAGCAGCACGGAATCGGCCCGCGTCAAGAGTGCCAAGCCACAGATCCCTCCTACAATCAGCCAGCGCCAACGCTCACCGCGCAATGCCGTAATGCTCATAGCGACGGCTAACATCGTGAAGAACATCGCCAGGGTTTCAGCAAGAATGTATCGCGTCCAAAACACAGTAAACCACGAAAGGCATCCATGGATTATCAGCGATGACATCCCCGCAAGTTTTCTTAAGGATGGAGGCGCCAGGTTAAAGGAGACAAAAGCCACCAGCAAACAAGTAATTACGTCAATCGCGCTTTGAGCGATTCTCACGGCTAAATTGTTCTCTCCGAACACAGCGTAAACGGCGGGCGATAAAAATTGGGTAGAGGGGAACGGTGTGCTCGCTTGGCAAGTAAGGTTCGCTTGTGTCCGAAGAGAAGCCACGACCTGCCAGCATATTTACGGCTGGAGCGGTGTAACGAATTTCATCGACGGCAGAGTGCGAAAGCCAATTACCAAAGCAAGCCGCCACGCAAACGCTAGTAGCAGAATAATGAGAATTGGAGTCCGGTGTGCAGAAAAAACTCTCTGAACGAGCGCTGCGTCGCGCTTTCAGTTGTATTCTCGCCTTTGTTGGCAGTCATACACAGGGATTCCTTGAAGTTCTGAAAGAGCTAAATATACAAACCAGATTCTTATAGGACTATCGATCATAGCACAATCCCATCCGTGTCAGACCGATGCGAATGGCCGCAAACCGCACCAACCGGACCCCGGCAATATTACTTTCGGCTTTGCCTCGGAAACGCTGAGCCGCTGCTTTATGAACGACCTTCTCAATAGCTTGATCAGCCGTCGAATGGTGATGGATGTGCTCAAGGGTCAGATCAGCACCAGCAAAGACGTCCGCGCCTGGTTGGATAGCCATGCTACCGAACCAATCTCAGAGCTCCAGGGCTGAGCGGGCGGAATCATTTGAAAGAGGATGGTTGGGGAAAGATAAAGGGCAAGGATGGAGGCCTCACGTTTCTCTGCTTCGCAGTACTCGACCCGGGTTTCCCGCCACCGTCGCATTCGCGGGCACATCATTGATCACGACGGCGCCGGCGCCGACCAGCGCGCACTCACCGATGGTCACCCCGCACAAGATGGTTACACCACTACCGATGCTGGCGCCGCGCTTGACGGTGGTTGGGACGACCTTCCAGTCCGGATCGGTCTGTAACGCGCCGCTCACGTTTGTGGCGCGCGGATACTTGTCATTGACAAAGATGACACCGTGACCGATAAAGACTTCGTCCTCGATCGTAACGCCTTCACAAATAAAAGTGTGGCTCGAGACTTTACAATTGCGGCCTACGCGGGCGCCTTTTTGAATCTCGACGAACGAACCTATCTTGCTGCCATCGCCAATTTCACAACCGTAAAGGTTGACAAAGTTATAGATGATCACATCGCGGCCGAGCTTAACGTCGGGCGCGATTACGCAAAATTGTTGGAACATGAATCGGAAGGCACCGGTATCAAACGGGCAGTATGAAAATCACGGGGACGAAACGAATGATCGGATCAAATCGTACCAGCCACGCAACCGGTTAAGTCCCTGGCGGCGATCGAGTCGATCTTACAGCTCTTTTAGCTCGAGGTGATCAGCTTGAAGTTGGCGGAGTGCTGCCGGCCGCCGCACCTTCATCCTCGTCGCCGTAATAGTCGGACCGGTAATAGCCGGAATAATATCCCGCGTAGTAGTAATCGTGCGATTCGATCTTGACGTTGTTGAGAACCACGCCGAAGATGTGCGCGCCCACGTCGAGCAACTGCTGTTTGGCGCGGCGCACCACTGCCCGCGAGCTGCGTCCGCCATGAACCACGAGAACGACTCCATCGACAAATGTCGACAGGATCGAAGCGTCAGTGAACGATATGGCCGGCGGAGAATCAACAATAATGTGCGTGAATCTCTCGCTCAAAGAAACCAGCAGCCGGCGCATTTCTTCAGAGCCCAGCAACTCAGCTGGGTTCGGAGGAATAGGGCCCGACGGCAGCAGTTTTAGATTTGGTTGTTTGTCATAAGTCTGGATCAAATTATCCAGGTCGCTCGATTCACCGGAAAGACAATTGGTGAGACCGCGAGTGTTCGACAGGTTGAAATGCGCGTGCAGCCGCGGACGGCGCAGGTCACAATCGATAATCAGCACTTCCGCGCCGGTCTGCGCCAGCATGAACGCCGTATTGATGGCCGTGGTGGTCTTGCCTTCCGATGGCTGGCTCGAAGTAACCAGGATCGTCCTGGGCGGCGTCCCGGCAGATGAAAGCAACAACGAGGTGCGCAAATGACGGTACGCCTCAGCAATGGGAGATCTGACATCGTTGACCATCGCGAGCGCGGTAGCATCTGCTTTGGGTGCCAGCTCAGCGCCAAGCAAACGTTTCTCATTGCGAGCTGCGGGTATTAATGCCAGAGCCGGAAGATGAATGTAGCGATCGACATCATCGACCGACTTGACTGTGTCATCAAGGAAGTCAAGCAGGAAAGCGAGTCCAATGCCTGATATTAAAGAAAGCACAAAAGCGATCACGATATTGCGCATTCTTGCCGGCCCCACAGGTGCGCGTGGAAGGCGGCTGTAATTTGATACTGAGACGTTAGGTCCCGCTCCGCCATTGGTGGCAGTAAGCTCGCGCTGCTTTTGCAGCAGCGTGTTCAGGTACTGCTGATCGGTCGTCAGGTCCTGAGTCATTTGGGCCAACTGGACGATGTTCTTGGTTTGCTGGGCGGTAAGGTTGTGCTGCTTCAGGTACGCGGACTCCAGACTTTTTTGATGGGCTGAGGCGGCTTCCGCGCGGGCTTTCAGCGACGCCAGCACCTCCAAAGGAGCCTTGGCCAGTTCGGCTTCAGCCGCGGCGATCTGCGCCTCAACCTGCTTCACTTCGGGCCATTCCGGTGTGTACTTGGTAAGTAATGCCGTTCGTTTGTCTTTTAAGTTGCTGAGGCTTTCGCGGAGCCTGGCGATGCGTTCGTCCTTCAAGACTTCGGGATTCGAAAAGGGATCCGGAGCGTTTTTGGCCGCCTCATAGATCGCCAGGAAGTTTCGTTTATCGTTCTCAGCCGCGAGGAGCTGGGCGCTATAGGTTTGTGAACGTTGAATCTCCAGGTTGTTTCCGGTGTCCGGTCCAAGTGGCAGGTCCTTGTCCCTGGCGTAAGCGAACCTGGCATCGCCTTCTTTTTTGATCCTGTCCTGGTACTTGGCAATCTCTTGACTCAGGAGCAGGCCCGCCTTGCTGGTACTTGATTCCATCCGCTCGATATTGTTTGTCGCGAAGATATCCGCCAGCGTGTTGGCTACTTTTTGCGCCATCGCTGCGTCAGTATGGCGATACTTAATATTGACCAGACTGGTTGCCAAGATCGGCTCGACGGTCAGATTGCCGATGATGGCGTCTTCATATGGCTCCAGACTTGCCAACTCTTCTGGCGTGAATTGACGCTCTTTCATTTGCTCTTCGCCGACCGGTAGGGTTTCAGAGCCAGCGGCCTTTGAAGGGACAACGGGTTTCTCGCGCGAAAATATTCTCTTCAGTGAAGCGAAGATGCTGCTTTGCGCCTGCCCCCCCAGAAATGTCGGGTCCTTCTGAAGATTCAGGGTCACTATTACCTGGCGCGCCAGCGAAGGATTTTCCAGCAACTTGAATTGAGTGTTCCAGAAACTCGGATCGGGAGCGGTGTTAATTACGATCTGCCCGGTTTGCAGCGGACTCTGCGGTTTGGCTTCGATTCGAATCGTAGTGGAGGCTTCGTAAATCGATGGCTCACGATATGCCTGAATAGTTACCAGAGAAGTCACCACTAGTATCAGACTAAGGATCAGCCATTTACGCTTTAGAATTACAAAGAAGTATTCGCGCAGATTCGTCTCGCTCTGCGCGCCGGAATATTTCTCGTACTTGCCGTATGGCTTTGATTGAGCCAGCTCCGTAAGCGTTCGATCTAAGTTGCGGTTGGCCGGAATCAAACGTTCATCTTGGGTCATAATCTTAAAACCTTATCCTTACTATTACTCATGCAGATCGACCATAATAGCAAACACGGGCCGTCAGGCAAGTCAAAAACCCTACCATTCCAATCTATGCGGGCACGGCGGCCCGCTGATCGGTAATGAAATCGCGTAGAGCGTCTGTCCAGAGCGGCATTCGATCCAGGCCTATTGCATCGGAAAGCAGACACTGTAAGCGGGAATTTCGGGGCCGTCGCGCCGGTCGGTTTAGCGAGTTCATACCCACTCCCTCAATCAAATTCCGATCGAGACCTGCTGTCTTAACCGCCAGATCTGCGAAGTCTTCAAAGCTGGCGCCCTCGCCGGCGTTCACCACATGATACGTGCCTGGCAGGTCGAGTTGCGCCAGGCGTCGAATACGGCCAGCGAGGTCCCGGGCATAGGTCGGTGTCCCATACGAGTCGTTAATTGCCCATATTCGTTCGCCGCGCCGAGCGCGTGCCACGATCGTGCTGAGAAAGTTTGTTCCTCCTGATCCAAAGATGTATCCAGTGCGTATGACTATAGTTCGGGCCCAGGCGATTTGAGCGCGGCGTTCGCCTTCTAATTTAGAAACTGCATAGACGCTTTGCGGATTCGGCTGATCACGCTGGGTATAAAACCCGTCCTTCTCACCGTCGAAAACGTAATCAGTCGAGATGGTGATCAGCAACGCTCCCACGCGGCGACAAGCCAGCGCGAGCAACTCCGGCCCACGGGCATTCACCGTCTGGGCGCGTTCAGGATTGAGTTCACATCCATCAACATCAGTCCATGCGGCACAGTTCATTAGGACATCGGGACGCTCGCGATCGATGGTCTCGTTTACCTCGCGTTCGTCCGTGATGTCCAGCGCCGCATGATCGGATCCAAAGATCTGATCACCTGCGCGGGTCCAGTCTTGAGCGACCGCCCGGCCAACCAAACCTGCGGCGCCCGTAATTATCGCTTTCACCGCACACCAACCTCTGCGCCGTATTGACGTGCGTAATACTTCCGATAGGAGCCGCCGGTAACGCGCTTGAGCCAGGTCGAATTGGCTTTGTACCATTCGATCATTTTGCCAAGTCCGCTTTCCCAGGTTTCGCGCGGGCGCCAGCCCAGCTCAGACTCGACCAGCGATGGATCGATCGCGTAGCGGCGGTCATGGCCGGGACGATCTTTAACGAAGCGAATCAGTGAGTGCGGCTTTCCCAATGCATCCAGCACGCTCTTAACGACGTCCAGGTTGCGTCGCTCGTTCCGTGCCCCGATGTTGTAGACGGCACCGGCATGGCCGGTTTGCAAAACCCGCAAGATCGCGCGGCAATGATCCTCGACATAGATCCAATCACGCACATTAAGGCCATCGCCATAAACCGGAATTGGTTCGTCGTTCATGGCGTTAAGTAACAAGAGCGGAAGAAATTTTTCCGGAAATTGTCTCGGGCCATAGTTATTACCGCATCGCGTAATCACTGTGTCGAGTCCGAAAGTGTGATGGGCCGCGCGCACCAGGTGCTCCGCCGCAGCCTTTGACGCCGCATAGGGACTATTCGGTTTGAATGGAGAGTCTTCCTGAAAATATGCATTCTCAGTCTCAGGCAAGCTGCCCATTACTTCGTCAGTCGAAATCTGCACAAACCGTCGCACGCCGCGCTCACGCGTGCAGTCCAGAAGCACTTGCGTTCCCAGCACATTGGTGTTGATGAACTCGTCGGCCGAGGCAATACTCCTGTCGACGTGTGACTCGGCGGCAAAATTGATCACCGCGTCTGTTCCCTCAGAGAGAACGCTGAGGACCGCCTCGCGATCGGCTATATCGCCTTTGACAAAGTGATGACGATCTTTATCGAGATCCTGAAGGTTGTCCGGGTTTCCCGCATAAGTGAGCGCGTCGAAGTTGACTATAGTGGTCGAAGGATCGTCGGTTAGCACCATGCGGACAAATGCCGAACCAATAAAACCTGCGCCGCCCGTAACGAAAAGTTTACTCATTGGCTGGTAGGTTAGCGCCTCACATGGTCCAACCTGTGGGGCTCGGACGATTGACTCCTGGCGCAATGATTCCGGGGTTCTTCCTGCTCCGCGAACTGAACAAGAATAACAGTCCCGCCTCTAACTGCCAATCCAGTGTTCAGGCTGGCGATTTCTAAGGGCCACCGTGCATCGCCAGAAGAGTCCAACCAAAGAACGACTATCAAAACGCTCACTTGACCTTCGTTCTTCGGGTCTCTAGACTGCCTTTGCTAGCGAAAACGTGAGGTGATCATCTAATGGATCAAACACTTCGGGTTTGCTTTGATTATGGACACGATTCAAGAGAGCTTAGTTGAAGTAGGAGTTGACCCGCACCTTCCTTCGCCAGTTGGCGAATCGGCAGCTCGGCATCACGCCGTCACTCTTCCTGAAAAACCGCTGGTAATAATCAAACCACGACAGTCCTTTGTGGCCCTGGATCTGCGTAGTCTCTGGACTTATCGGGAGCTACTGTATTTCCTGATCTGGCGCGATGTTAAGGTGCGCTATAAACAAACCGCTCTGGGCGTGACGTGGGTGCTCCTCCAGCCGCTGATTATGATTGTTATCTTCTCGACCCTCTTTGGAAAAGTTGCTGGATTGCCCTCAGACGGAATCCCTTATCCCCTTTTCGCCTGTGCCAGTGTCCTGGCCTGGACGTTTTTGTCTTCGGCAGTCACTAAGAGCGGAAACAGCCTGGTCGGTAGCGCACACCTGATCACGAAGGTTTATTTTCCGCGCTTGATGATTCCCGCGGCCGCAATATGCGCCGCGGCGATCGATCTGATTATCGCCTTTGCAGTACTGGTTCCGATGATGGTCTACTATGGGGTCGTGCCCAAGTGGCAAGTTGTGATGGTGTTGCCGCTAACGGTGGAATTAATATTGCTGGCGTGGGCTGTGGGCATGTGGATGTCGGCGCTGAATGTGAAATATCGAGACGTCGGCTTTGCGCTGCCATTCCTAACTCAGATCTGGATGTTTCTATCTCCGGTAGTTTATCCCCTGAGCGTGCTACCGCCGAGATTCCGCCTGGTCATGATGTTCAACCCAATGACCGGGATAATCGAAGGATTTCGCGCGGCTTTGTTTGGATTACCGTTCAACTGGCTCGCAATTCTTATTTCCACCGTCGTTGTACTGCTTTTGCTGGCGTACGCTCTTTTCTCTTTCCGCCGGATGGAAAGAGAATTTGCCGACATTGTTTAGTCCTCGTATTCCATGAAACCAATCATCAAGGTCGAAAATCTAAGCAAACAATATCGCATCGGTGCGCGCAAGGAATCGTACGCGACGCTGCGCGATACAATTGCTGGAGCCGTGCGTGCGCCCTTCAACGCTTTGGGAAGGAATGGCCGGTCAGGTAAGAACACCATTTGGGCTCTCAAGGACGTAAACTTTGAAGTTGTCCCGGGAGAAGTGGTAGGCATCATTGGCCGTAATGGAGCGGGAAAGTCGACCTTGCTCAAAATCTTGTCTCAAATTACGGAGCCTACGACTGGTCAGGTGGAAGTTTACGGTAGAATTGCCAGCCTGCTTGAGGTCGGTACGGGCTTTCATCCTGAGCTTAGTGGCCGAGAGAACATCTTCCTCAACGGCGCTATTCTGGGTATGAGAAGGGCGGAAATTGCGCACAAGTTCGATGAGATCGTGGCCTTTGCCGAGACCGAAAAATTCATTGACACTCCAGTCAAGCGTTATTCGAGCGGTATGTTGGTACGTCTGGCGTTCGCCGTCGCGGCGCATCTCGAGCCCGAAATCCTGCTGGTGGATGAAGTGCTCGCCGTTGGTGATGTGGCTTTTCAGAAAAAGTGTTTAGGGAAGATGAATGACGTGGCCAGCAAGGGCCGCACAGTTTTGTTTGTTAGCCACAACACGGCGGCCGTTCAAAAGTTATGTCAACGTGCGGTTTGGTTAGAGTCGGGCAAAGTTAAAGAAGATGCGGCCGCGAGCGCAGTGCTGGAGAATTATTTGCATGAGATGCAAGACGATTTTGGCTCAGACCTGGCTAGTCGCAATGGCGATTTTGTCATTACGAAAGCGAGAATGTTTGGTGAGAGTGGCCAGGAGAGCCAGGCCTTCATGACTGGTGAAAGTCTCAGGGTTGAATTGGATTACAAATGCGCGAGGAATTTTCCCGGTGCGTACCTTTACATTGGCATCGCAAACCGTGAAACCTTATTGTTTGCCGCGAACATGTGCCTGGACGGCTCCCGAATCCCCGGGGGTGAGGAAAGCGGTAAATTGTCGGTGACTTTTAAGGAACTCCCGTTGGCTCCCCACCAACGATATTACATAAAAGTCGGTGGGCGAGCCTCTGATAATCAAACCCCTCTTTTTGAGGATTCGGATATCGAAGTCGGCGTCATTCAAGTCGTGGGATCAACTGCGGACATTCACTTGAACGGAGAAGCCAGTGAGTTGCTTATCAGCGATTCGTCTTCTGTCCTCGTCCCGTATGAATGGGATTTCGGAAAGGGCCGCGTGCGCAACATAGAGTCGTTCAAGAATGTAAAGCTACTGGATCATCGGTCATTTTAAAGATCGGACAATACTGGATCATCGGTCATTTTAAAATCGGACAATTAGATGCTCCAGAAATTAATCAAGAGCGGCAAGAGATTAACGCCGACATGGTTCAAGCGACCCTATTGGTACCTGTTGGAACGAATAAGGAATCCGCCGCTCTTACAGTTTCTGCGGGTCGATTCTTTTAGAGGATGGGTGGCAGGAGCCAGGTTTCAGTATTTCACAAAAGTCGAGCGCCGATTTAGAACTCTCGAGTCGAGTCCGGATATTGGGACGAGCACGATATCGCATAACCTTACCGGGTTGGGCGACCTTGCGTCTCCTCGCTCTTCGCTTTTGGTCCGGCCACTATCGGTAATTGAGAAGCTTAATGGCCGCTCCGACATTCTCTCAATCGGGCCGCGGACCGAAGGCGAGCTGCTAAACCTGGTTGGGCATGGCTTCGATCGAAGGCGCATTCGCGGCGTAGATCTCATCTCGTACTCGCCTTGGGTTGATCTTGGAGACATGCATGATCTTCCCTACGACGATAACTCGTTTGACGCGGTCATCCTTGGTTGGACACTTGCGTATAGCGAAAATCGAGAGAAAGCGACCAGCGAGGTGATTCGAGTTGCTCGGGACGGTGCCGTAGTAGCCGTCGGGGTAGAATATAATCCACTTTCAAATGAGGAAATAGTGGAATGGTTGGGTTATCTGCCGGGAAACGAGAACCGGATAACCTCCGTCGATCAAATACTCGGCTTTTTTAAAGATCGGGTTGACCATGTCTATTTCAGTCACGAGCACAAACCTACTGTACGGTCACAAGTAGGATCGATCATCGCCATCTTTTCAATTAGAAAGTAGAGTGTTTCTCCGCGTTGCGGCGGCCGGTCACAGGTTCCGGGGACGAAAGCATTTGAGCCGCTGATAGAGCCACAAGCGTTCAAGAGCATGGTATCAATCCGACAGCGAGTTAGATCAATTCGTCATAACGCTCATCTGGTACGAGCCTGGATACGAGGGTACCGAGAATTTCGTCAGACAGGCCTGACCCCTATGCCGGCCTGTTTGAGCCTGCGCGAACTCTATTGGCGAACGAATGGACGCTTTAATGATCTGGCCGCTTTCATATTGCGTCTGGTAAACCGTCCTTCTCGAGTGGATAATCGATTGGGCATCATGGGTGCAATGGATGAGGAAGAAGTGGGCAGAGCAGTGCGAGATATTCGCACGCGCGGCTATCATGTGTTTGATCGTAGGCTCTCTGCGGCAGTGTGCGATGATTTAGTGGCGTTTGCAAAAACAACGGCCTGCCGTCCGCTGATTACCGGCGGCGACGGACAAAGTTCATCTCTGGGCGATCCTACGGTATTCGACGGGACCGATCCCCGCCATGTGGCGTATTATTTTGACGCCCAGAAGCTGATGGAATCGCCGGTGGTCCAAAGTCTGGTGAGCGAACCTTTATTCCTTCGCGTGGCGCAGGAATATCTGGGTTGCGAGCCAATTAACGATCTGGTGGCAATGTGGTGGAGTGCGCCGGCCTCGCAACAGCCATCGTCGGGAGCTGCGCAGCTTTATCATTTTGACATGGACTGGATCAAGTTTGTTAAGTTCTTCGTCTACCTAACGGATGTCAATGAGGAGACTGGCCCTCATTGTTACGTGGCAGGATCACATATCCGAAAACCCAGGAGTCTTTTGCGAGACGGCCGGTTTCGAGATGAAGAGTTGGAAAGTCATTATGTAAAAGACCACTTTGTCGAACTGACCGGCAGCAAGGGCACCGTTTTCGTTGCGGACACTCGCGGTTTTCATAAAGGCAAGCCAGTACAAAAAGGAAATCGGTTGATGTTTCAAATTGAATTCGCGGTCAGCCTCTTCGGCCAGAACTACCCGCCGATCGAAATCACTGACGCGTTTAGTCCTGAGTTTGTTAAGGTAATCGAATCCCATCCGCACATATACTCCAAGTTCAATAGGCCCGTTAATAATACAGGCATACCGCGGGGTAACGGATAATAGGGTTGTCTGAGGAGAAATTATGAGTTTGACTGACCTTTCTGTCCTGATCACCGGGGGCACTGGTTCGTTCGGAAAGAAATTTACTGAAGTGGTGCTGGAAACTTGCCGTCCCAGGAAACTAATCGTTTTTAGCCGTGATGAACTCAAGCAGTTCGAGATGCGCGAGCGGTTTAGTGATAATCAATACGATTGCATTCGATATTTCCTGGGCGATGTGCGAGATCGAGATCGGTTGTATCGGGCCCTTGATGGAGTGGACGTCGTAGTACACGCCGCCGCCATAAAGCAGGTGCCGGCGGCGGAGTACAATCCCCTCGAGGCAATCAAGACCAACGTCCTGGGGGCCGCTAACCTGATCGAAGCAGCGATAGACAGTAACGTCAAGCGCGTGATCGCTCTCAGCACCGATAAGGCGGCGAATCCTATCAATCTATATGGTGCCACCAAATTGTGCGCCGACAAACTCTTTGTAGCCGCCAACCACTACTCGGGACATCACGGCACGCGTTTCAGCGTTGTTCGTTACGGAAATGTCGTGGGAAGCCGGGGGAGCGTAATCCCATTCTTTCAAAAAATGCGTGAGACCGGAACTCTGCCGATCACGGATCCGCGCATGACCAGATTTTGGATCACCCTGGAGCAGGGCGTTAAATTTGTCTTGGATTGTTTGGAGCGAATGATCGGCGGCGAGATTTTCGTCCCCAAGATACCGAGCATGAATATTCTCGATCTGGCCAAGGCGATTGCTCCTGAATGCGAGATAAAGGTTGTGGGAATTCGGCCAGGCGAAAAACTACACGAGGTGATGGTGCCGGCCGATGACGCTCGTCATACGCTCGAATATGATGACTACTATACTATCGTGCCAACTTTTCAGGATTGGGACGCGCACGCTTACATGAACCAGAACGGCGGCAGACCTTGTACCAACGGTTTTGTCTACTCCAGTGACACGAATTCACGTTGGTTGACCGTCGATGAATTGCTCAAGATGAGCGCTACATAGTTTCAGGATGATTGGGATACTCTGCTTCTTGAGAATGCTGATTGCGCACTTCGATCTTATCTGATGTGCAGCCTTTACAGATCAAGATACTGTGCGAAACTCATCGAGAGAGAAACCGCTTGCTTCAAACCTGGGCCCGAAACTTCTGAAATCAAGAACGTATGTCCTTCCGGCGTTGGAGGAGAATGGCGCGATTAGCGATTGAAGGAGGCACACCTGTTCGTGCAAGCATCTTACCTTACGGCCGCCAATCTCTGGATGACGACGACATTGTGGCGGTTGCCAATTCATTGCGATCAGATTGGCTGACCACGGGGCCGACGATCGAAGAATTCGAGCGCGCCTTTGCCGATTTTGTGGGGACGAACGAGGCCGTTGCCGTCAGTAACGGTACGGCGGCCCTCCATGCCGCGATGTTCGCGCTCGGTATCCAGCCAGGTGATGAAGTAATAGTGCCGGCGATGACGTTTGCTGCCAGTGCTAATTGTGTGGTCTATCAAGGAGGGACTCCGATCTTCGCTGATGTCGAAGCAGAGACGCTGCTGCTTGATCCTACCAAAACCGAAGAGAAAATCACGTCCCGAACAAAAGCGATCGTCGCTGTCGATTATGCTGGTCAGCCGTGCGACTATGATCGCTTGCGTGCCGTCGTTGACGGCCATGGATTGGCGTTGGTTGACGATGCCTGTCACGCCGTCGGCGGCCGTTACCAGGGACGTCCCGTAGGATCGTTGGCGGACCTGAACACTTTTTCTTTTCACCCTGTCAAACACTTCACCACCGGCGAGGGGGGGATGATTACGACTGATGAAAACCGTCTCGCTCAGCGAATGCGAACTTTTCGTAATCACGGGATCACGACCGATCATCGCCAACGATCAGAAGCAGGCGGCTTTTTCTACGAAATGGTCGAACTGGGATTCAACTATCGACTCACTGACTTTCAGTGTGCGCTGGGGATGAGTCAATTGCGCAGGGTACCTGCGTTTGTTCGGCGGCGGCAGGAAATTGCTGCTCGTTATGATGTTGCTTTCTCTGATATGCACGCCGTGCAACCGTTGCAGGTCCGTGCCGATGTGTCGCATGCATACCACATCTACGTAGTCGAGTTTGATTTGAATCAATTGACGGCTAACCGGGCGACGATTTTTGCGGCCTTGCGCGCTGAAGGACTCGGCGTCAACGTGCACTATATCCCTGTTCACTACCATCCGTTTTATCGCCAGCGGTTCGGAACGGGACCAGGTTTGTGCCCGATCGCAGAAGCAGCGTACGAACGCTTGATCACGCTGCCTATGTTTTCAGGTATGAGTGATGCCGACGCTGACGACGTGATCGAGGCTGTTGATAAGGTTGTTCAAGCGTATCTGAAATGACCGCGAAGCGATTTGCCGTGTTGGGCTGTGGTTCGATTGGACGCCGCCATCTGCGGAATCTGCGTGAACTCGGGCAGGAAGATCTGATGGCTTTCGATCCTGCACCCACCGCGCGAGAGGCCGTGGCAGGCGAGTTCGGGATCAAATGCTTCAGTCTTCTCGATGACGTCTGGGCGGAAAGACCGGACACGGTCCTGGTCACGGCGCCATCCAGCATGCACGTGGAGTTGGCAATCGTCGGCGCCCGGAATGGCTGTCATCTCTTCATTGAAAAGCCTTTGAGTCATACTCTGGATGGAGTGGGCGATCTACTTGAGACGGTCAAGCGTCAAACCTTGATCACGATGGTGGGTTGTAATATGCGCTTCCATCCCGGGCCGGCCCTGGTCAAGCGTTTGATAGATGAAGGCGTGGTGGGAAATGTCCTTGCTGCGCGCGTGAAAACAGGTTCCTACTTGCCTGAGTGGCGGCCAGGGATGGACTATCGCGATAGCTACAGCGCGAGTGTGCGGATGGGAGGCGGGGCGTTACTCGATTGCATACACGAAATCGATTTGGCGCTTTGGTATCTTGGCCCTGGTCGAGTAGCCGGCTCCGCCATCCGGCGGGCCGACAGCCTGGGGCTTGAAGTTGACGGCCTGGCCGAACTGCTGGTTCAGCATGACCGTGGGGCCTTAACAAGTATTCATGTCAATTTCGTACAGCGAGACTACAAGCGCTGCTGCCAGGTGATTGGCGAAAAAGGGACAATCTACTGGGACTTCGCTGCCCCGGCAGTTGAGGTGCATACGAGCCAAACCACTGCCAGGCGTTATGATCTCGATCCGAACTGGAACGTAGATCAAATGTATCTGGACGAGATGTCTTACTTCATCGATTGTGTAGAGAAATGTAAGCAGACGTTCTGTAGCGTAGAGGATGGAAAGGCTGCATTGCAGATTGTCCTGTCGGCAAAGGAATTGGGATCGAGAATAGACAGCAAAACCTGAGTGAGCATGAAGACGGTTGCCATTATTCAAGCACGAATGTCATCGACGCGACTGCCGGGTAAAGTTCTGGCAGACGTCGGCGGCAAACCGCTGCTCTGGTATGTAGTAGCCCGCGCCCAGGCGGCCCGGACTTTGGATCAGGTAGTTGTGGCGACATCCATGGAAGGAGAGGATAATGCGGTAGAAGAATTCTGCGCCGAAGCGTCTTTTGAATGTTTCCGGGGCAGCCAGTACGATGTGCTCGATCGATATTACCAGGCCGCTCGGCATTTCCAGGCTGAGATTGTGGTCCGCTTGACCGCCGACTGCCCGCTTCTTGATCCCGATGTAATAGACAAGGTGGTCTCGGCTTTTCAGGATGGTGACTTTGATTATGCATCGAACTGCGTGAATCGCAGTTATCCGGATGGATTGGACACGGAAGTGTTCCGGCGCGCCGCCCTGGAACGCGCGTGGCTTGAAGCCCGGTTGCCGTCCGAGCGGGAACATGTCACACCTTACATTTGGAAACATCCCGAGCTGTTCCGTTTGGGAAGCGTTCAGCATTCGGAGGATCTTTCTGACCTCCGCTGGACGATAGACGAGCCGGAGGACCTTAGGTTCGTGCGGGCTCTGTACGATAGTCTGGGAGCGTTTCCATCCGGTATGGCGGAAACGATTCAGCTATTGAAAGAGCATCCTGAATTAGCTGAGATCAATAAGGGATTTGAGTCGAACGAGGGGTATGAGAAGTCCTTGCGTGAAGACGAAGAGTTTGAAAAGTTGGAGGAGAGATGAGCGGCAGAGGTCAACGCTTGTATGAGAGAGCGCGTACGCTGATTCCCGGTGGCACCCAATTGCTCTCCAAGCGCCCGGAAATGTTTCTGCCTGAACAGTGGCCCAGTTATTACAGCCGGGCCCGTGGCGTTGAAGTTTGGGATCTGGACGGCAATAAGTACGTCGATATGAGCTACAACGGAATCGGCGCGTGCCTTTTGGGTGCGGCCGACCCGGACGTAGATGAAGCTGTTAAGAAGGCCATCGATGCTGGGTCCATGTCTACTCTCAACTGCCCGGAAGAGGTGGAACTGACCGAATTACTGTGCGAGTTACATCCCTGGGCTGAGATGGTTCGGTATTGCCGCAGCGGTGGCGAAGCCATGGTCGTGGCGGTGCGAATTGCCCGCGCCCGCGCTCGCCGCGATAAGGTGGCCTTTTGCGGATATCATGGCTGGCACGATTGGTATTTGGCGGCCAACCTCAAGGAACCGGATGCTCTGGGAGGCCATTTGCTGGCTGGGCTTGATCCAACGGGTGTGCCTCGAGGGTTAATAGGCACGGCTCTTCCTTTTCGCTATAACCAGATCGATGATCTAGAGGCCATTGTCTCCATGCACGGCAACGAGTTGGCTGCGATCATAATGGAGCCAATCAGAGATCATGAACCCGAGCCAGGTTTTCTAAAGCGAGTCAGAGAGATCGCAACCGAGATCGGGGCAGTGCTGATCTTTGACGAGATTACTGCCGGCTTCCGACTAAATACAGGGGGTGCGCACCTTCTCTATGAGGTGGTCCCGGACATAGCGGTCTTTGCCAAAGGCATGAGCAACGGCTACCCAATGGCCGCGATCATTGGAACGGCCGATGTCATGCAGGCAGCACAAGGCACCTTTATCAGCAGCACCTACTGGACAGAGCGCATTGGACCAACGGCTGCTCTGGCGACGATTCGAAAACATCAACGTTACAAAGTTCACGAACACCTGATTCGTATGGGTGAACTTGTGCAAAAAGGCTGGAAGGATCTGGCTGAGCGCGCCGGTTTGCAGATTGAAGTTGGCGGCATCTATCCCCTCAGCCATTTCTCGTTTACGGTTGAGAACGCCCAGGCCGCCCATACATTGTTCACTCAACTAATGCTGGAGCGTGGTTTTCTCGCGACCAAAGGGTTCTATGCCAGTTATGGTCACCAGGAAGAGCATGTAGAGAAATATATGGCGGCGGCTGAGGAAGTCTTTAATATCATTGCCGACACCCTGAAACGGGACGCCATCGCAGATATGTTGAAAGGGCCAATTGCGCATACAGGCTTCCAGCGGTTGACATGAGTCATTTACTAATCCGGGCTGACGCGAGCAGGAATATTGGCAGCGGTCACTTAATGCGCTGTCTGGCCCTCGCTCAGGAATGGAAATCCACCGGCTGTAACGCTACGTTCCTCAGCTATACAGAGAGCGACTCCCTGAGGGAGCAAATCGAGGCCGCTGGCATCAACTTTCTTGCCTTGGAAAAACCCCATCCTCACCCGGCGGACCTTCAGACTATGTCGTCGCTTCTGCGGGGTCAGTCGTTCTCTCATGTAGCGCTTGATGGATATAACTTTGATCCGATCTATCAGGAAGCAATCCAGGCTTCGGGTTGTCGAACATTGGTTATTGATGACTACGCACATCAACCGGCTTATAGAACGGATATCCTGCTGAATCAGAATCTCGGAGCGAACACTCTAACCTATCATTGTAATCCGGAGACAGTCCTGCTATTGGGTCCGACTTATGCCTTGCTGCGGCCTGAGTTTATGATGTGGCGAGGGTGGCATCGCGAAATACCTGCGGTGGCGCGAAAGATACTAATCACAATGGGGGGAAGCGATCCTGACAACGTGACCCTGAAAGTCATGCAGGCTCTGCAACAAGTTGATATAGACGGCTTGGAGGCCTTGGTAATTGTTGGCGCGAACAATCCACACTATCAGCAAGTGGAGGCAGGGGCGAGATGCTTGCCTGATAAGGTGAACACAGATCGCCTTTCAATTAAGCTGGTAAGAAATCCCGCCAGTATGCCGGAGTTGATGGCTTGGGCAGATCTGGCTGTATCGGGAGGCGGCAGTACATGTTGGGAGATGGCTTTCATGGGACTACCAAGTATTTTGCTGATATTGGCCGATAACCAGAGAATCGTTGCCGCGGAATCTGATAAGGCCCGAACGGCTATTAATTTGGGTCGGTTCGAACAAGTCACGCCGACAAAGCTGGGAAATTCTCTAACAGAGCTTTGCCATGATCGCGATCGCCGATTGAGCTTATGTCGGAACGGACGCCGGTTGATAGATGGCGATGGATGCAGGAGGCTCACCACGATAATGGCCGAGCCGGAGCAGTGATTGCCATGACGGAGTTGAAAATTCGCCGGGCCAATTCCCGCGACACGTTAACCCTCTGGCGACTGGCTAACGACCCGATGGTTCGGATGAGCTCATTTAGTCCTGATTTCATCCCTCTCGATGATCATACCGCATGGTTGAAAAGCAAGCTTGTTTCTTCTGAGTGCTGTATCTGGATTTTGGAACTCGGCGGAGAAATTGCAGCTCAGATAAGGTATGATCGTGTCGAAGGTAATGTGGCGGAAATAGACTTTTCAGTTGCTCCGGAATTTAGGGGACGGGGGCTTGGGACAAAAGCCCTGACCTTGACCTGCGGGTTAGCCAGCGAGGAATTAGGCGTCAGTCGTGTGCGTGGAGTAGTTCACAATCAAAACATAGCGTCAGCGCGCGCATTCCTCAAGGCTGGGTTTGCCGAAGTGAAAAAGTGTTGGGAAAATGACCAATATTGCACCATGTTCGAGCGAGATTGTTCGTTCAATGCCTGAGCTATGACAGAACATTATATTGACATTAACAAACGCCGGGTTGGGAAAGGTTATCCTACATACATTGTCGCCGAAATGTCGGCTAACCATAATCATAGCTTTGATCAAGCAGTCAGGATCATGGAGGCCGCCAAAGCGGCCGGCGCTGATGCCATTAAGATCCAGACCTATACGCCGGATACGCTCACCATTGATTGCGATAACGAATATTTTCAAATCAAAGGCACGCTCTGGGACAACCGGAAACTTTATGAGTTGTATGACGAAGCCTACATGCCGTGGGATTGGCAACCCCGGTTGCAAAAGGTCGCCGACGCATTGGGAATGGATTTGTTCTCCACGCCGTTTGATTTCACCGCTGTTGATTTCCTGGAAAATATGAACGTCCCGGTCCACAAGATAGCCTCCTTCGAATGCGTTGACTTGCCTCTGTTGCGGAAGATCGCCCGGACCGGCAAACCGATCATCATGTCCACCGGCATGGCAACATTGGCGGAGATAGATGAAGCAGTACGCACACTTCGCGGGGCCGGTAACGTGCAACTCGCCTTACTGAAATGCACCAGTGCTTACCCGGCCCCGGCCGACCAGATGAACTTAGAGACTATTCCGCACCTGGCCCAGGCCTTCGGCGTGCCGGCAGGATTATCGGATCATACGATGGGGATCACGGTGCCGGTTGCCGCGGTGGCGTTGGGTGCTTGTGTTATCGAAAAGCATTTTACCTTGTCGCGTTCCGAGCCAGGCCCCGACAGCGCTTTTTCGCTTGAGCCGGACGAATTGAAAGCCCTGGTGGAAGCCGTGCGGATGACTGAGAAGGCGCTGGGTACGGTTCACTATGGTCTCAGCCTGGAAGAAGAGAAGAGCCGGGCCTTTCGCCGGTCATTGTTCGTAGTGGCAGAGGTCAAAGCGGGCCAGAAATTCTCAGAAGAAAACGTGCGTGCCATACGGCCTGGCCATGGACTGCACACACGCTATTTTGATGATGTGATCGGGCGTTTCGCCAGCCGTGATATTGCGCGCGGCACACCCCTTAGCTGGGACTTGATCGGGGGGACCTCAGCGTGACGGTGCGCGATCATTATCTGGTGGCTGGCGCTAAACCCTGGAACCGGCGGGTGTTTGATGATGCAATCTCACGGTATCCCGGCATATGGCATTTTATTGAGCGTCCGGGTCAACTAACAGTGGAATCTCTGCGTGTCCTGGCTCCACGTTATATCTTCTTTCTTCATTGGTCATGGAGGGTACCGCTAGAGATCATTACTCAATATGAATGCGTTTGTTTTCACATGACGGATGTTCCCTATGGCCGTGGAGGAAGTCCCTTACAGAATTTGATTGTGCGCGGACATCGTCATACTAAGTTAACCGCGTTGCGTATGGTTGAGGACTTCGACGCCGGCCCTTTCTACATGAAAGAGGATCTTTGTTTGGAGGGAAGAGCCGAGGAGATTTATGAACAGGCCTCTGAGCTGTCGGCCCAGATGATTCGCCGCATTATTTCCGAGCAACCGAATCCAGAGCCGCAGGTTGGGGAGCCAACTTTTTTCATGCGTCGTAAGCCGGAAGAAAGCCGAATACCTGAACTGTACTCTGCGCAAGCACTATACGATTTTGTCCGCATGCTGGATGCCGAAGGCTATCCGCATGCCTTTCTTGAGCACTCTGGCTTTCTCTACGAATTTACAAGGGCGGCCATGTCTGATGAAGGCATCACTGCGATGGTGAAGATCAGATCAGTGGAGAAGCCAAACCCATGAATGTATTGGTCACAGCGGCGCATCCGGACGATGAAGTGCTTGGTTGCGGTGGCACGATAGCCCGCCTGGCGGGTGAAGGGCACGATGTTTACATCGCACTCCTCGGCGAGGGCATCACCTCGCGCTTTGGCAAACGAGACGAGGCCGATGGCAAACTACTCAAGACGCTGCACGCCGCCAGCAGCGAAGCCGCGCGGATTCTGGGGGCCAAAGATGTCTTCATGTACAACTTGCCGGATAATCGTTTTGATACGGTGCCGCTCCTCGACGTCGTCAAGATAGTAGAGGAGCTAATCGAACGTCTGCAGCCTGAGGCGCTCTATACACAGCATGGGGGCGACTTGAATGTAGATCACGCAACGGTTTTTAGAGCAGCACTGACTGCCACCCGTCCTTTGGAAAACTCAAGCGTAAAAGAACTCTATGCCTTTGAGGTCCCTTCGGCTACCGAATGGGCCTTTCAACAGTTCGCGCCGGTTTTTCAACCGAATGTATTTGTAGATATCAGCGAGACTCTGGAAACCAAGATTTTGGCCATGAAATGTTACGAAAGCGAACTGCGCCCCTTTCCTCATCCTCGTTCAACCGAAGCCCTGCGGGCGATTGCACAGCGTGCGGGCTCTGTGTCAGGACTCCGGGCCGCCGAATCTTTTCAATTGATTCGTCAGATAAAAGGCCGTTAGGAAACGCCCGATGGTTTCGCCGCCGGTGGTTTAGTGTAAGGATAAGATATGAATACCGAGTTACGCCGCTGCACCAGATGCACCATACCGGAAACACATGAGACGCTCATGTTTGATGAAGAGGGTGTTTGCAACGTCTGCCGCCAACACGAATACAAAAAGGACTCTATAGATTGGGAAGCGCGGCGGAGCGAACTCGACGAACTGATCGAGCGCTATCGCGGTAAGTATTCCTATGATTGCATCGTCCCTTTCAGCGGCGGCAAGGACAGCACGTTCACGTTGTATCACCTGATGAAAGAGCACAAGTTGAAGCCCCTGGTAGTACAGTTCGACCATGGATTCATGCGACCCAATTTGCGCGAAAACAACGAACGTACTTTTAAGAAATTGGGTGTCGATGTTATTAGCTTCCAGCCGAACTGGCATGTGGTGCGCAAAGTGATGCTGGAAAGCCTGAAGCGCAAGGGAGACTTCTGTTGGCATTGCCATACCGGAATCTTTTCGTACCCGATGCAGGTGGCGGTGAATTTCAATATCCCGCTGCTGTTCTGGGGTGAACCCAGCGCCGAGTATACGAGCTATTACGGCTATGACGAGGTAGAGGAAGTGGACGAACGGCGTTTTAATCGTTTCGTCAATCTCGGCATCACGGCCGATGACATGGTCGGAATGATCGATGGCGTCGAGCCCCGAGACATGGCGCCCTTCCGATATCCACCGCTCAAAGAATTGCGTCGCATCGGCGTCCGATCGGTCTGCCTGGGCAGTTACATACCCTGGGATGTTAAGGAGCAGGTTCGTCTGATTCAAAAAGAGTTGGGTTGGAAGGGAGACGAGGTTGAGGGCGTGCCGTCGCAATACGCTTACGAGAAGATCGAGTGCTATATGCAGGGTGTACGCGACTATCTCAAATTCAGCAAGCGAGGGTATGGACGCACGGCACACCTCGCCAGCATAGATATTCGCAACGGTCGCATTACTCGCGAGGAGGGGATGAAATTACTCGAAGAGTATGACGGCAAACGACCTGCCAGTCTGGATCTGTTCCTGAAGTACGTGGGCATTACTGAAGATGAGTTTGTTGACATCGCCATGCAACATTGGGTTGAGCCCTGGGTCCCCGATCTGGTTCAGATAAAGCGCGGTAAACCGCTTCACGATCATAACCAGTGGGACAAAACCGTTGAGCTCATCGAGAAATAGGAGGCAGGAGCCTAAGCGAGTGGGATGATCGCAGTTGTTGATTATGGTATGGGCAACCTGCATTCGGTGAGGAGTGCCCTGGATATGATTGGGGCGGAAGTCTGCGTAACAAAACGTCCCGAGGACCTTCGCGCGGCTGAGCGTATTATTCTGCCGGGCGTCGGAGCATTCGGAGAATGTGCCAGGAGCCTGCGTGAGTCCGGCATGGTGGAAGCGCTGGAAGAAGAGGTGTTTGAAAAAGGGAAGCCGTTTTACGGCATTTGCGTGGGACTACAAGTGCTGGCGCGCGAAAGTTTCGAGTTGGGGGTGCACAAGGGCCTTGGTTGGGTGCCCGCGGTAGTCAAGCGCTTTGACACCGACTCACAAGGATTGAAAGTACCTCATGTCGGGTGGAATGAGATCATCCCACAGCCCGAAATACCACTCTTCAATGGTTTGCGACGCGATCTGACTTTCTACTTCGTGCACAGCTACCACGTGGTGCTCGACGATCCTGACTGGATGGTAGCCGCATGTGATTACGGCGGGAAATTCACCGCGGCGGTTTTGCGCAATAACATCTTTGCCAGTCAATTCCACCCGGAGAAGAGTCAGCAGAATGGCTTGCGGCTGCTGCAGAATTTTCTGGATTGGAAGCCATGATAAGTGCTTAAGAAGCGGATCATTCCAAAACTGCTGTTGAAGAACGGTCGTAATGTCAAAGGAGTCAAGTTCGTCGAGCTACGTGACACTGGTCATCCGGTGACAAACGCGCGCATTTACGATGCGCAGGGCGCCGATGAGTTGATGTTTCTGGACATTACCGCCAGCACTGAGAACCGAGGCATCCTCTACGATATTATCGCTCGCACCGCCGAAGAGGTTTTCATGCCGTTTTGTGTGGGCGGCGGTATCCGCACCGTCGAGGACATCCGTAATTTGCTGCGGGCCGGCGCCGACAAGGTCTCAATCAATACAGCCGCGGTTGAAACGCCGGAGTTGATCGGGCAAGGGGCAGAGTTGTTTGGGTCCCAGTGTATTGTCGCCTCAATTGATTTCCGGCGGAACGGCGACCGCTGTGAGGTGTACACACACGGTGGGACTGTAGCGACAGGACTCGACGTGCTTAATCACGCACGGCAGATGGCAGAAAGCGGCGCGGGAGAGATTCTTCTGACCTCGATTGACCGCGACGGAACTATGGAAGGGTATGATCTGGCGATTACCCGAATGGTGAGTGATTCACTGGAGGTGCCGGTAATATCGTCGGGTGGGGCAGGGACGCTGCAGCACTTGGTGGATGCCATTAGTGACGGACATGCAGCGGCGGTCGCGGTTGGCAGCCTATTTCACTTCACTGATCAGAGTCCGATCAAGGCGCGCGCATTCATGAGAGTCGCCGGTATAGACGTGCGAGCCTGACGATCGCTGGGCACCAGATGTCAGAAAACGAAACATTTCTTGAAGGAGAGCGGATTTATCTACGAGACGTGTGGCCTTCCGACGTCAATGACGCCTATCATCGCTGGATGAACGCGCCTGAAGTGACGCGGTTTCTGGAGAGCCGCTTCCATGCTCACTCAATCGAAGGCTTGCGTGACTATGTAGAGGGTAAGCGCGGCGACCGCGACAATGTCTTCCTGGCGATAGTTCTAAAGGATCGAGACCGCCACGTAGGTAATATTAAGTTGGGACCCATTAATTGGTTTCATCGGTTTGCCGATATCGGAATCATGATTGGAGAAAAAGATTGCTGGGGAAAGGGTTATGCCGGCGAAGCAATCAAGTTGCTGGTTGACCATGCGTTTGCTGAGCTTAACCTTCATAAACTGACGGCCGGTTGTTACAGTACGAATCAAGGCTCCGTCAAAGCTTTCCAAAAGGTGGGTTTTGAGATCGAAGGCGTCCGCAAGAAGTACTTCTATTGTGATGGCGGCTATGTCGATCACATTCTGATGGGGATGCTAAAGCCCGAAACCGACACGAACACGCCGCATGAAGACCCTTAGCGCCGCGATGTCCGTTGGCACACCGCTATTGATAATCCAGTGTGCTCACTTGCATTGGTCGGATCTGGGTGACAGACTATGAACCTCCCGAAAAAGCAGACTATTGACGTTTTCGGGGACGGATATGGTCAGTCGTGCTGTTACGCGGGTTAACACCTAATTCTCCAGTGAGCAGTGAGAATGGTGGCGGTAGATTGTTGCAGTATGTCCGAGCTATTTGTCGAAGAAGACCGATGACCAAGATTCTCGCTTTTAGTCCATACGCGGCCTGGCGCGTACATGCGAACTTCGAGACAACTTTCACGCGCGCGTGTCAGTCGCGGGGAGCTGAGGTCAAACACATCCTGTGCAACGAAGTCTTTGCCGAATGCGATGCTTCCAATAGCACCGGCACACCGAAAGGCCGCAGTGCCGAGGTTTGCCGGTGGTGTCAAGGCGAAGCGAAGCTGGCGATAGAGGAAGCTGGCCTCGCTTATGAATGGCTCGGCAGATACATCAGGTCTGAAGAGCAACGAGCAATTGTGGTTTGGGCGCAAAGCTTGCGGCCCGAAGAGTTCGCCGAGGCTTCTTTTGACGGATTTCCGATCGGACCCTGTGTCTGCACTTCGCTCGGCTCATATTTTCGGACCTTTCCAATTCGCCTGGATGATTGGCAAACCAGCAATATTTTTCGTGGTTTCCTCCACGGAGCCGCACAAACTTATGTTGGACTGAAGCGAGTGTTTGAAGAATGGCAACCAGACGCCCTGGTTCTGTTCAATGGTCGGATGTCGATGACCCGGGTGGCTATTACGCTGGCCAAACAGCAGGGTTTGCGCGTGTTGGTTCATGAGGCGCCTCGCACGCCCGGAACTGTCTTTGTGATCGAAAATGATCACATCGTGAGCGCGGCTCCGGTTCGGCATTTCTGGCAGGCGTGGGCCGGAGTACCATTGACGCGACCCCAACTTGAGCAGGTCGCCGGCTGGCTGGCCGATCGAAGGTACGGACGCAGCGGACCCGGCATTTTCAAATTCGCCACTTCACCGCAGGGCGCCGATGACTTGAAAGCGAACCTGGGATTAGAAGGCCGGAAGCTGGTCGCGATCTTTAATTCGTCTACGGATGAAAGCGCCGGCGATCCTGACATCATCCCTGCCTTTCCCTCCCAGGAAGATTGGATCGACAGGTTGGTCGAGTGGGCCGCGCGACGACCAGAGTGTGGCATGGTTATTCGCGTGCATCCGTGTCTCGCCGGCCAGTTTGGAATTCCGACAGCACATTCACAGATTGAATGGTTTGAAGCGCTCCAGGCGCGCCTCCCCGCTAACGTAAGAGTGGTGATGCCCGACGAGCCCTTGAGCTCTTATGATCTTATGGATGCAGCTGACTTGGGTCTAACCTATGGCTCGACGGCGGGCTTGGAAATGTTTGCGCTCGGTAAGCCGATGGTGGCTGTGCCGGGATACTCGCTGTATGCAGATGCCGGCTTAGAAGGATTGATTCTGACCGGTGATCCCGAAACTCTCGAAAGTCAGATGGATCGAGCACTCGATCTGCAGCCTTCGCGTGAATTTCAGCGCGCCGCATTTCGCTATATTTACCGCTACTATTTTCACATGCAGATGCCGTTCCCGCTCGTGTCGATGGTCGAGCAATTCGAAAGTCGGCTAAACTATGCCTCGCTCGAGGCGCTCAAGCCGGGCGCTGACGCTGCTCTTGATCGTATTTGCGGATTCCTGGTCGAGGGCCAACCGATCTATGCGGATCCCGATGGCGCGGCACTAGAGCTGACAACCGCAGATGAGGACGAATTCTTTGATCGAATCGCGGCAGATCCGGCATGGCTCGCCAACATACAAACGGTCCCGGCCACAAGTCCGGCTCCCGTGGGCGATAAAGCGCAAGAGGCTGTTCGAAAGACACTTCTTCACTTATTTGTTCGCGTACTCAGGCGGAGTATCCCCGAGCGAGTGCGGCTCAGATTGCGCCAGGCCTGGCAATCCAGCCTTTCACCATGATCATGCCGCGCGCGAAGATCTTCTTTCCAAATTATTTATCGCATCCGATCTTAACCTTTACCATTGAGGAATCGAGGCTCGGTTAGCGAGGTAATTAACAAAAGGTTTCCCATGTCGATTACGGTACCCGTCGCTTTTCTGATCTTTAACCGTCCGGATCTTACTGCGAAGGTGTTCAGCGTCATTGCCGCCGCCAAACCTTCGAAGCTCCTGGTGGTGGCCGACGGCCCGCGTTCGCCTGAAGAAGCTGAGAAATGCGCGAACGCCCGGGCGGTGCTCGAAAGGATAGACTGGCCCTGCGAGTTGCTAACCAAGTTTGCCGACCGAAATCTAGGTTGCGGGCCGTGTGTCTCAAGCGGTTTGAACTGGGTCTTCTCTCAGGTAGAGGAGGCGATAATCCTCGAGGACGATGTGCTGCCCGTCCCGTCGTTCTTCGACTTCTGCCAGACACTACTTGAACGATACCGTGATGACGAACGCGTTATGCACATCGGTGGAACCAACGTTCAAGGTGGTCAAAGCAGGACGAATTACAGCTACTACTTCTCAAAGTATAACCACGTTTGGGCCTGGGCCACTTGGCGCCGGGCCTGGAAGTACTATGACTATGAGATGAAGACGTGGCCGGAATTCAAGAACCTGGGTTTGCTCGAGGGTATCTGCGAGAACGAATTTGAAGTCAGGTACTGGTGCGATATTTTTGATAAGATGTCTTCCGACGATCATATCAACACGTGGGATTATCAATGGACGTACGCTTGCTGGTCGCAAGGGGGATTGACGGCCTTGCCCAACGTGAATCTCACTTCGAACCTGGGTTTTCGGTCTGATGCTACCCACACTACGGTCGCCGATACCGCCTATGCTAAGCCGCTGGCGAACTTACCTGCGTCCGATTTGGGGGGCATAACCCATCCGCCATTCGTAGTAAGGAATGGAGTCGCTGATAGGTATACTTTTGATTTTGTTCTGGGCGGCAGGGAAATGGAACTAGCAAATGAGACTGTCAGATGGCCTGCCAGAGTGCGACGAAAAATATCAAACCTCAGGACCAGGATCGACGGCAAAAGTTAGCAGGTCTGAGCAGCGTTAGAAGGTCAAAACCATGGAATATACGGGCGAACGATATATCCCCTCTCTAAAGGGCGAAGTTAGGTACGAACACCTCCATCGATACGCACTGTCGTTGAATTTCATCTCCGGCCGAACAGTGCTTGATATAGCCTCAGGAGAAGGATACGGTGCGGCTCTCCTCGCCGGCGTTGCCCGTTCAGTGGTGGGAGTAGACATAAATCCCGAATGTGTAGCGCACTCGAAACAGAATTATCAGCATATCTCAAACCTGGACTACTTGCTTGGCTCCTGCGAATCAATTCCTTTGCCTGACGCGTCGGTTGATGTAGTCACGTCGTTTGAAACGATCGAGCATCATGATAAGCACCAGGAGATGATGCGGGAAATAAAAAGGGTCCTGAAGCCGAATGGGCGATTGATTATCTCTTCGCCAAATCGTTTAGTTTTTTCTGATGAGGCGCAGTTTTGTAGTCCTTTCCACGTCAAGGAACTCTATTACGATGAATTTCAGGAGTTGTTGATTCAGCACTTCAAGTTCGTTCGCATTCTCGGTCAAAAGCCCGCTGCTGCATCGTTTGTGTTTCCACTCAAGAACTCCGAGGCTGGGAATTGGGCTTCCTATTCAAGTAGAGAGATTGGCATAGTCCGGAATATTTCCTCCCTACCATCACCGCTCTTCTTCCTGGCAATCTGCTCAGATGCTGAGATTGATAATCAAGAAATCGTGACCTCGGCCTGCTCAGTTTATATCGACAGTGATGACGATTTGCTACTGGCATTGATGCAGCCTCTGAAAGAAGAACTCGAGAGACTAGAGTCCAATATTTTGTCGATGGAAAGCAGCCCGTTCTGGAAATTGCGCCGAATGTTGAAAAAGATAGCCGGTAAGTAGCCGGTTACATTTTTATTTGATAAATGAGAAAGCCCGACAGACGACCCCAGGAAAATGTTGCGGTTGTTATCCCAATTTATAAATCAAGCCTTACGGCTGATGAGGAAATTTCTCTGCACCGCTGCAGGGATACCCTGGGCAAATACAAGTCGATCATCATCGCTCCCGACAATTTGGACTTGACTGAAATTTCCCTCGACCTGGGAGCCATGGATGTTTGCAGGTTCGATCCAGAGCACTTTCGCAGTGTCCAGGCCTACGACAGAATGATGCTCTCGAAAAACTTTTACCGGAGATTCCTCGATTATGAATACATACTGATTCATCAGTTGGATGCATTCATCTTTTCAGACAGTTTGGATGAATGGTGTCTTAAGGGATATGACTATGTCGGAGCACCGTGGATTGATCTTCCGAAGATTGACTTGATTGCAGCCAGTTGTACCCGGCTACGACGACTTTTTCCTGAAAGGAGGAAAAAGTGGAACTGTGCCGTCGGAAACGGAGGCCTCTCGCTTCGAAAGGTACGCTCATTCTTGAGGTTCTTGTCAGTCTGGGAGAACAAGGCAGACACCTGGCCTTACTATGAAGACACTTTCTGGGCATTCTTTGCAACTGATTACCCTCCATTTTTCCGGGTCCCAAAATTTGAAGAAGCCTTGAAGTTTGCTTTTGAATTCAGCCCGGCCAAGTGTTACGAATTGAACAACCGCCAGTTGCCTTTCGGATGTCATGCATGGGAGAAATACGATCTGGGTTTTTGGAGGCCGATCTTTTATCGGTTAGGCTATGCGATTTAACCGGGCGAGTAATCTTGGCTTTGCTACAAACAGTTAGGAGTCCAACCATATCAAGCAAAGAATACCCCTCAGCAGAAGCTGAGGGTTAGACTTTGGTTTTGTAAGTGACCGGGCGATGTGCAGATAAGTAGTGACTCTCTCTTTGTTACCGGCAGAGCTGGGGCTAAACATAATAACGTAACTGCCTAGTGGTCTTTAATTCCTTAACGTTCGTTGTCTTCTTTGCCATCGTTCTGGGGCTTCATTCGCTGCCATTCTCGTGGACGGTAAAGAAGACAAATCTGCTTGTGGCCAGCTACATTTTTTATGCTGCCTGGAGCCCGCCGTTCGTCGTGTTGTTATGGATAACGACGCTGGTGGATTTCTTCGTCGCGAAGTTGATTTACAGAACCGAGCAGAAAACCAAGCGCCGTTTGCTGCTTCTGGTAAGCTTGGCGGGGAACCTTGGCATTCTGGGATATTTCAAGTACGGTGCGTTTCTGCTTAAGGGTTTCGTTGCGCTGTTAGCATCGTTTGGAATTCACTATAGCCCTCCTGCTCCGGATATTATTCTCCCTATTGGCATCTCCTTTTATACATTCGTAACGCTTTCTTACACGATCGATGTCTACCGGAAGGAGATACGGCCGACAAAATCGTTTCTGGATTTTTGCCTGCTGGTAACTTTTTTCCCTCATCTTGTCGCCGGGCCAATTCTTCGAGCGGCTAATTTTCTGCCACAGTGCATACAACCGCGACGAGCCAATTCCCAGGAGCTTGGGTGGGGCCTGAGTCTCATGATATTCGGGCTTTTTGAGAAGGTGGCCCTGGCTGACGGCATAGTTGCTCCGGTGGCAGACAAGTTATTCACGGCCGCCAACCTGCTTGGTTTTCAGCAGGCGTGGGTAGCAACGCTGGCCTTCTCGGCACAGATTTTTCTCGATTTCGACGGTTACTCAATTTGCGCAATTGGAGCCGCGATGTGTCTGGGCTTTAGCTTTCCCGACAATTTCCGATTCCCCTACGCCGCGATCGGGTTTTCGGATTTTTGGCGACGGTGGCATATTTCGCTCTCGACCTGGCTTAGAGATTATCTCTATGTTTCGCTGGGCGGAAATCGGAAGGGCCGCGTCAGAACTTACGCGAACCTGATGCTCACTATGCTGATCGGTGGCCTTTGGCATGGCGCCGCATGGCGGTTTGTCTTCTGGGGCGGATTGCACGGGGCCTACCTTACGGTCGAGCGCATGTTGAAAGGCGTGTTCCGCGAAAGCGCGTTCTCCAGGAACAAAGCGTATCTCGTGATAATGGCCCTGGTAACTTTCCTGCTAATCAGCTTTACCTGGGTCTTCTTCCGAGCGAACGATTTCCATGGGGCGTTTCACATGACGATGGCTATGATCGGAGCCGGGAGCGCAGGCCAGCCCTTCCCTTACTTTAACGTGGACAATGGCGAGATCCGCGCAGTACTGGTCGTAATGGCGGGGCTCCTGGTTACGAGCTGGATGCTCCGTGATTCCTCGTTGGAGCGAGTTGCTTCCAGAATCCCCTGGTGGGCAACTTCAATTGTGCTCACGGTAATGATGCTTTCCATAGTTTTAGTGCAGGGGGACAGTCGTGCATTCATCTACTTCCAGTTCTAGCGACCGACTACCGGCCTTGCATTATCGGAAGATCTGGCTGCTGGCTTTGACTCTGTCATTAGCGCTACTTGGCGGATGGGAAAGCTTTTGGAGGCTTAAGGGATATCACCGAATGCCACCTCCGCAGGACCCGAGAGATTGGGCACTGTTAAGGAAGACGGCTTCAATAGGTGGGGACAAGGCAGTTGTACTGATCGGAACTTCCCGCATGATTCTCGATTTTGATACTGACATTTTTGCGCGGGCGACCGGCGTACGTCCAGTTCAACTTTCTATAGAAGGAAGATCGCCGCTCGCAGTTCTGGCGAACCTTGCAGATGACCACAACTTTAAGGGGACGGTGATCTGCGATTTTCACGAAGTCTTTGTTTACGCAACGGAGGGGACGAAGAATTCTCGAATGAATCTCAGTGCGCAGGATTTTGTTAAGACCTACACCGACCGCAGCTTTCTCACCGAGCTCTTGCCCGCGCGCGTCGATGAATACGCACATAAGTTTTTCACTCAGACGTTTGTCTTTCAGATGCCTGAGCTGCGCCCAACAAACGCTATACATTACTTGATTCGAGGCCAGTTGCCGCCAAAGCCGCAGGATTCCGGAACCGTCACCCGGGAGGGAATGACAATGTCTTTTCGCAGTCGTCAATTAACCACTGAGGAACTGGTAAAGCTTAAACAACATTTTGAGGACCTGACAGAGAGTTGCATCAAGAGCACGACAACCTCTAATTCTTTACGGGCCGATGTTGCAAGTTATGTCGACGGCCTGGTCAGGCGCATACAGGCACGCGGTGGCAAAGTAATCTTTGTATGTTTCCCAATGGGTGGAAAAATTTGGGAGATAAACGAAAGGTCCTATCCCAAGAAAGACTACTGGGATTTCCTGGCGTCGCACGCTTCCGGGACGTGGATCCATTTCTCTGATTATCCCACCCTGTCCGGTTACAATCTGCCGGATTGGTCACATCTGGATCCCGATGGAAGGTTAAAGTTCACGAAAGCCCTGACCGATATTTTGATCAGAGGAACTCCATCGGAAAGAAAGTCGATAATAGCGACGAATTCAGGGCCATCCTGACGAAGCGAAAAGTCGATCGCGCCAAGTTATAAGAATCGACCTTCCCGCGCGTAGGTTTTACTCGGCAAACCACCCTATAATCCATCTGTTTACGCACAGATTTCGCCGGTGACGCGTGCGAAGAGAGTCTTGCGCACACTTAAGGAATGGTAGTGATAAATACTGCTGTGGACAAAGAAGCGGACCCTCGGGTGTTCATCGTCATACCGACTTACAACCGCTGGGACGAGGCGCGGATAGCTTTGCAGTGTATCTCGCAGAGCACTTACAGGAATTTCAGCATCCTGCTGATCGAAGACGCCTGCTTAGATGGGACGGCCGAGAAATGTCGCGCAGAATTTCCTGAGGTCGAGATTCTACACGGCAGCGGTGATCTTTGGTGGAGCGGCGCAATCAATAAAGGGGTTGAATATGCTTTGGAGAGCGGGGCCGAGGCAATCCTTTGGTTGAATGATGACAATCGAGTTCAACGTCAAACGCTATCGAGGATGGTTGCCAGTCTCAAACGGATGGGAAGCCGGTCGATTATTTGCGCTCGCAACAGATCCACCAAGACCGGACTGGATGAATGGGCTGGTGATCCACCAAGATGGCATCCAGACTTTGGGAATTGGGTTCCGCCTGATTTATCCGCGACCGAAGTGCCGGTAAAACATCCTCCCGGTGGTCGGGGAGTGCTGATTCCGGCACAGTGCTTTAGGGAGATCGGCCAGGTAGATGTTTGCAGCTTTCCTCATTACTGGGCGGATTACGATTTTCATTATCGGGCGATGAGGGCGGGCTACAAATATTTCATCGCCACCGAAGCCGTAGTTTGGAATGTTCCCAATCCAGCACGGCCCGAAGTGAGGCAGGAATTCTCGACTCCCTGGTTGCGCTGGTTTCTGTTCGACCGTCGTTCGGCAATGAATATGCCCACGCTGCGCCGACTGCTCAAGCGTCATTTGCCGCCGCCCGAGTATCGGAAAATCTTTTATCCAATTTTCTTTCGACACCTAGCATGGCTTTCTTACGGTTGGCTGATCAGGAAACCGTTGCTGCATCGACCGCTGCGCGCTCTTAAGAAGAGCCTGTCGCGATCGGTAACAGACAACTCTGCCGGACAATGAACTGATTCGTACCTTCGTCGGTGTTGGCATAAGCCTGGGAATAAAATGCGACTTGAGGAGGCGGGCCAAATTGCAGTTGTAGCGGGCGCCGGCGGCCAGGACGGTTATTTCCTGACCGAACGTCTGTTAAGAGAGGGCTGGATGGTCCACGCTACGATCCGGCCGGGCCCCATTCCAAACTTCGAACACTTGTCCCGGGATTTGCAGTCGCGGTTGCGCTTCCAT
>WNFJ01229828.1_pt1 | contig 33780 bp, 48 predicted proteins | sample 5400461 | NCBI WGS metagenome assembly WNFJ01 (sample SAMN13153349, study PRJNA577476) | soil metagenome | isolation source: 115 cm saprolite on Douglas fir-dominated hillslope | place: USA:California | collected 2013-09-17
TAATCCAATGAGTCTACGAGAACGTATCCGCATCCGCCTCAAGGCGTACGATCACCGCATTCTGGACCAGTCGACCACCGAGATCGTCGACACCGCCAAGAGGACCGGTGCGCAGGTGGCGGGGCCGATTCCGCTGCCGACCATCAAGAATCGCTATACCGTGCTCCGCTCGCCGCACGTGGACAAGAAATCGCGCGAGCAGTTCGAGATCCGCACGCACAAGCGGCTGCTGGATATTCTCGAACCAACCCAGGACACGGTGGATGCATTAATGAAGCTCGATCTGCCGGCGGGTGTGGATGTGGAGATCAAGGCGTTTGGGAAAAAATAGGAGGTAGGGGGTAGGAGGTAGGCGGTAGGTGTGGGCGATTCGGTTCCCACCACCTACTACCCACCACCCACCACCCGAAGTTATGAGCCCAGGTATTTTAGGCAAGAAGATCGGGATGTCGCAGGTGTTCCGTGCGGACGGGCAGGTTGTGCCGGTTACGCTGCTCAAGGCCGGGCCTTGTGTAGTCGTGCAGCGGAAGACGCCGGTGACCGACGGCTATGATGCCGTGCAGCTCGGGCTGGTAGAGTTCGCGAAGGCTTCGCGGACCAGCAAGCCGGCGGCGGGTCACTTGAAAAAAGCCGGTGCCGATGGAGTGAGGTTTTTGCGCGAGCTGAAAATGCGTCCCGGCGATGACGACCTGAAGCAGGGCGATCGCGTTCTGGTGGACCAGTTCAAGCCGGCTGACAAGGTGGACGTGGTGGGCGTGAGCAAGGGCCGCGGCTTCGCGAGCATAATTAAACGGCATCACTTCCGCGGCGGTCCAGGCTCGCACGGTTCCATGTTTCACCGCGCACCCGGATCCATCGGAGCTTCGAGCTTCCCTTCGCGCGTGTTCCCAGGCACCCGCATGGGCGGACACATGGGCACGCAGAATGTCACGGTGCGGAATCTCGAAGTAGTAGAGGTGGTGGCCGAGGATAATGTGCTGATCGTCAAAGGCGCCGTTCCCGGCCCGAACGGCGGTTATGTGCTGGTGAAAAGGGCGAAGAGGTAACCAACCATGCCGAGTGTGGACGTTATCGACTTGAATAATGCGGTGGTCGGCTCGCTCGAGCTGGCCGACGAAGTATTCGATGCGCCTGTCAACGAAGATCTGCTCTACGAGGCCGTGCGTCATTCGCAGGCCGCGCGGCGGAGCGGGACGGCCAAGACCAAGACGCGTCACGAAGTGTCCGGTTCGGGCAAGAAGCTGTGGCGTCAGAAAGGCACCGGACGCGCCCGCATGGGCTCCATCCGGTCGCCGCTGTGGCGGCATGGAGGCACAACGCATGGCCCGCAACCGCGCGACTACAGTTACAAGCTGCCACGCAAGATGCTGCTCGGCGCGCTCAGATCGGCGCTGTCGGCAAAGCTGCGGGATGGCGAGCTGAAGGTGGTGCGGGAGTTCTCGCTTCCCGATCACAAGGCGAAGGGCATGCGCGTGGTGCTGGCGCAGCTCGAAGCAGCCAAGACGGTCCTGCTGGTCAATAACGGCGAGAATCGCAATCTCCAGCTTGGATCGCGAAACCTCAAGGGCGTCACGCTTGTGGAGAGCAAGGACATCACGGTATACGACCTGCTCGGCCATAGCCACGTGCTCATGTCGGAAACCGCAGCCAAGAAGTTGTCGGAGGCGCTCGCAAAATGAACATCTACGACGTGATCAAACGCCCCATCGTGACCGAAAAGGGCGTCGCCAAGAAGGACGCCGAACGCACCTTGTGTTTCGAGGTCGCGCCGGAAGCCAACAAAGTGATGGTGAAGTCGGCGGTCGAGCAGTTGTTCAAGGTGAAGGTGGCCGGCGTGCGAACCGTGAATCAGGTGGGCAAGATGCGGCGGCGCGGCAGGTTTTCAGGCTACCGCTCGGATTGGAAGAAAGCGTACGTCACGTTGAAGGCGGGCGAAAAGATCCCCGAGTACGCGGAGATATAACACGGGAGACATGACATCATGCCGATGAAAAGCTACAATCCGACGACGCCCTCGCGCCGCTTCACTAGCATCGTCGCCCGTGAGGAGATTACCAAGGATCGTCCGGAGAAGTCCCTGGTAACCGGCAAGAAGCGAACCGGAGGGCGCAACAGTGAAGGCCTGATCTCCTCCCGATTCCGCGGTGGTGGAGCGAAGAAGGCATACCGGATTATCGATTTCAAGCGCGACAAGGCGGGCATTCCGGCCAGAGTCGCCGCCATCGAGTACGACCCCAATCGCACGGCGCGCATCGCGCTGCTGCATTACGCCGACGGCGAGAAGCGCTACATCGTTTGCCCGGTCGGCTTGACGGTCGGGCGCACCGTTTCCTCCGGCCCGGAGGCGGACATCCTGGTGGGCAACGCCATGCCGCTGAAGTTTATCCCCGCCGGCACCGTGGTCCATAACATCGAATTGCGGCCCGGCAAAGGCGCGCAAATGGCTCGCTCGGCGGGTACGCAGGCGCAATTGGTTTCCCGCGAAGGTGGCATCGCTTTATTGAAATTGCCTTCGGGCGAGGTTCGAAAAGTACAGGTGGAATGCATGGCGACCATCGGGCAGGTCGGGAACGTGGAGCACGAGAACGAGTCCTCCGGAAAAGCCGGCCGGACGCGCTGGTTCGGCAAGCGTCCCCACAATCGCGGCGTTTCCATGAATCCCGTGGATCATCCGCATGGCGGCGGCGAAGGCAAGACCTCCGGTGGACGGCATCCCGTCACGCCGTGGGGCCAGCCGACTCGCGGATTCAAGACGCGCAACAACAAGCGCACCGACAAGTGGATCGTGAGCCATAAGTCGAAGAAGAGAGGCTAGAGAATCCAGAATGAGCAGATCGCTGAAGAAGGGACCGTTTACGGACGACCACCTGGCGAAGAAGGTGGCCGACATGAACTCGAAGAGCGAGAAGAAAGTGGTGCGGACCTGGTCGCGGCGTTCCACCATCCTGCCGGAGTTCATCGGGCACACACTAGCCGTCCACAACGGCAGGAAATTCATTCCGGTGTACATCACCGAAAATATGGTGGGCCGCAAACTGGGCGAATTCTCGCCGACGCGCCAGTTCCGCGGCCACTCCGTGAAAGCGGCAGCAGCGCCAAGCTCGCCCGGCGCCGCCGCTGCTGCAACAGAGAAAACTGCGAAACCAGCGTAAATGGTCACATATGAGACAAATTAGGCTTTTCCCACCACCCACAACCCACCACCGTCGACTGAGCGAAGCGAGGGAGACTCATGCTAGCTAAAGCAGAAGCCCGATACGTTCGAACGTCGCCGCAGAAAGTGCGGCTGGTGGTGGACATGATCCGCGGCCAGAAGGCCGGCACTGCCATCAATATCCTGCGCTCCACCAACAAGCGCATCGCACCGATGATCGAGAAGGTGCTGCGATCCGCCATCGCCAACGCCGAGAATCGCTCGAGCGACGTAGATGTCGACGAGTTGTTTGTGACCGAAGCCTACGTCAACGAGGGCCCGCGCGCCAAGCGTATCCGGCCTGCCCCGATGGGGCGCGCCTACCGTTATCAGCGCCGCATGGCGCACATCGTCGTCAAGGTCAGCCAGAAGAAGACCGAGGAGAACGCATAAGTGGGACAGAAGGTACACCCGTACGGATTTCGGCTGGGCGTCACAAAAACCTGGCGCTCGCGCTGGTTTGCCAAGCAGGATTACGCCAAGCTGCTCGAGGAAGACATGGATCTGAAGGACTCGCTGCGCGACCGGCTCAAGGCGGCAGGCGTTAGCTCCATCGAGGTCGACCGGCCTGGCAACAAGCTCCGCGTCACCATCCGCACTTCGCGTCCCGGCATCATCATCGGCCGTAAGGGCGCGGAGATCGAGAAGCTGAAGGGGGATCTGGCCAAGAAGACCAAGCGCGAAGTCTTCATCGACATTCAGGAAGTTCACAAGCCCGAGCTGGACGCCCAACTGGTGTCCGAATCGATTGCGCTGCAGCTCGAAAAACGCGTGGCTTTCCGCAGGGCCATGAGAAAAGCGGTGGATTCGGCGCTCCGATTCGGTTGCAAGGGAATCAAGGTGCGCGTCTCCGGACGCTTGAACGGCGCGGAAATCGCCCGCAGCGAATGGTATCTGCAAGGCCAGCTTCCGCTGCACACGTTGCGCGCGGACGTGGATTACGGTTTCGCGCAAGCCTACACGACCTACGGCGTCATCGGCGTAAAGTGCTGGACGTATAAAGGCGAAATCATCGAGGGACAAGCGCGCCGGGATTCATTGCGTAACGAGCCCGAGCCTCGGCGGCAACCGCTTCGGGACCGGGACCGTCGCGAGCGCCGGCCGCCGGCTCCCGCTCCGCCGCAGGTGGAGACGCCGCCCGAGCAAACTGCTTCGGTCGATATGCAATCCTCCGGGCGCACCACGCCGATCCTTCCGCCGCTCGCGCCGCCACAACCGGCTTGGAAGCAGGAAATCAAACAAGAAAGCGCGCCGCCGGCTCCCGAGCCGGCCGCCGCACCGGAATCCGCCGAAGCGCCGCCGGCTCCCGAGCAGGCCGCCGCACCGGAATCCGCCGAAGCGCCGCCGGCTCCCGAGCAGTCCGCTGCGCCGGAATCCGCCGAAACGCCGCCGGCTCCCGAGCAGTCCGCCGCGCCGCAATCCGCCGAAGCGCCGCCGGTACCGCCGCCGGCCAAGGAAGAATAACGTCATGTTGATGCCTAAGAAGGTGAAATACAGAAAACAGCAGCGCGGCCGCATGACCGGCAAAGCCTGGCGAGGTTCTTCGCTCGCGTTCGGCGACTACGGTTTGAAGGCCATGCGTTGCGGCTGGATCACCGACCGGCAGATCGAAGCGGCGCGCGTCGCCATGACGCGTTTCATCAAGCGCGGCGGCAAGGTGTGGATCCGGCTGTTCCCGGACAAGCCCATCACCAAGAAGCCCGCGGAAACCCGCATGGGCAAGGGAAAGGGCGCGCCCGAGCAGTGGGTGTGCGTCATTCGTCCGGGTAAGATCCTGTTCGAGATGGAAGGCGTGCCCAAAGCGACCGCCGAAGAAGCGCTGCGCCTGGCCGCGGGTAAGCTGCCGCTGCCCACCAAGCTGGTCTGCCGCGATCACGCCGGAGAATAACCATGAGAGCTGAAAAACTACGCGAGCTCGACAACACGGAATTGGAACGCCAAACCAAAGACATCCGCGAACAGACGTTCCGTCTCCGTTTTCAGATGTCCATGGGCCAGACCGACGGCTTGAAGAAGTTGCGCGGCATCAAGAAGGACCGGGCGCGCATGCTGACCATCCTGCGCGACCGCGCATTGCATCCGGAGACCGCGCCGGAGCCTGTCGTAAAGAAAAAGAAGAAGGAAAAGTAATCCATGACCGCCCCAGACACCGCAGCGCCCAAGAAGATCGGCAATAAGAACGAGAAGGTCGGACAGGTGGTCTCCGCCAAGATGCACAAGACCATCGTGGTGGAAGTCACTCGCCGGGTTCCGCATCCGCTTTATAAGCGGATCATCAACAAGCGCAACAAATTTTACGCGCACGACGAGGATCGCAAGGCGCAGGTCGGCGACGTCGTGCGCATCATCGAGTGCCGCCCCATGAGTAAGCTGAAGCGCTGGCGGTTAGGCGAGGTGCTGCGCAAGGCGGTCCAGGTGGCCGTCGAGCCGGGCGTCGTGGATCTGGATATCACGCAGCCCACGGCCGGATCGAAATCTCCCAAGGCCAAGGGAACCAGGAGTAAATCATCATGATCGGGATGCGAACCATGCTCGAAGTGGCGGACAACAGCGGCGCGCGGAAATTGCAATGTATTTTGCCGCGCGGCGGCGATCTGGGACTGCACGCGGGTCTGGGCGATGTGATCACGGCCAGCGTTAAGGAAGCCACCCCCGAGTCGCCCATCAAGAAGGGCAAGGTCGTGCGCTGCGTAATCGTTCGGATGCGCAAGGAATCGCGCCGCCGCGACGGTACCTACATCCGGTTCGATTCCAATGCCGCGGTTTTGATCAATGAAGTGGGCGAACCGGTGGGTACGCGCGTGTTCGGTCCCGTGGCCCGAGAGCTCAGAGACAAAAAATTCATGAAGATCGTTTCGCTTGCGCCGGAGGTCATCTAATGCGCGACGCGGAAATCGCGGAGAGGAAACATACTAAGGTCCGCGTAAAGAAGGACGATCAGGTGAAGGTTATCGCGGGACGTGACAAGGACAAGACCGGCCGCGTTATCGAAGTGGACCGCGGCCGTGGAAAGGTTTTAGTCGAAGGTGTCTCGATGATCAAGCGCCATACCCGCCCCAACCCGTCCAAGCAGATCAAGGGCGGCATTGCCGAGAAGGAGAGCCCCATCGCGATTTCGAACGTCATGGTCTTGACCTCCGGCGGTCAGCCGTCGCGGGTCGGCTACAAGATTGAGGGCTCGGGCGCGTCGGCGCGGCGCGTTCGCATCGCCAAGAAAACCGGCGAAACGTTGGACAAAAAGGGATAGCGAAGGACTGAAAGATGGCAAAGGAAGAAAAACCGGCGCAAGAAGTAAAACCGGCGAAAGAGGCCAAACCGGCGCAAGAAGCCAAACCGGCGCAAGAAGCCAAACCGGCGCAAGAGGCCAAACCGGCCAAGGAACCGAAAGCCGCAAAAGAGCCGAAACCGGAAAAGGAAGCCAAAGCGCCCAAGGAAGCGAAACCCGCGAAAGCCGCGAAGGCGGCCGACGCCAGGCTCAGACTGCATTACAAGGCGAACGTCGTTCCGGCATTGGTCAAGGAATTTGGTTACAAGAACGTGATGGCCGTGCCCAAAGTCGACAAGGTTTCCCTGAATATCGGGCTCGGCGAGGCTACGCAGAACGCCAAGCTGATGGACGGCGCCGTGAACGAACTCGCGCAGATCGCCGGTCAAAAGCCTGTGATCACCAAAGCCAAGAAGTCGATCGCCGCCTTCAAGCTGCGCGAAGGCATGTCCATTGGAACCATGGTGACGCTGCGCGGCGACCGCATGTACGAGTTTCTGGACCGCCTGATGAATGTGGCTCTCCCGCGCGTCCGCGACTTCCGCGGCGTGTCCAGCAAATCATTCGACGGCCGCGGCAATTACACGCTGGGCATCAAGGATCAACTGCTTTTCCCCGAGATCGACTACAACAAGGTGGAGAAGGTCAAAGGGATGAATATTTCGATTACCACCACCGCCAAGACCGACGCCGAAGGTCTGGCCTTATTGAAGCATATGGGGATGCCGTTCAGAACATAGAATTCGATTCAAGAATTCAGGAATTCAGGAATTCGAGGAAGACAAGGATACATGGCAACTACAGCCAAGATCGCGAAAGAAGAGAAAACCACAGTCCAGAGGGCTTCCAAGGACTGCCCGCCCCGTGTGAAAATCCGGCATCGCAACCGGTGTTTCCGCTGCGGACGCCCGCGCGGCTATCTGCGCAAGTTTAATCTGTGCCGGATCTGTTTCCGGAAGCTCGCCTTGGCCGGTGAAATTCCCGGCGTGATCAAGGCGAGTTGGTAACGAAAGGATTACGGGGGTAAGAAACTATGGCCACATCCGATCCAGTCGCCGACATGCTGACGCGCATCCGCAACGCGACACTGGCGCGCCACCCCAAGGTGGACGTGCCCGCCTCCAAACTGAAACTGGAGATCGCCCGCATCCTCAAGGAAGAGGGCTTCATCGCGAATTTCAAGATGGCCGAGGACGGCGCCAAGAAAAGCATTCGCATCTATCTGAAATACACGCCCGGCAACGTGCCCGTGATCTCGCGAATCGAGCGCGTCTCGCGGCCGGGCTGCCGCGTGTATGTCGGCAGCCGTGAAGTTCCCAGAGTGCTCGGCGGACTGGGCATCAATATTCTGACCACGCCGCGCGGCGTCATGACCGGCAGCTCCGCGCGAAAAGAGCGCGTCGGCGGGGAGGTCCTCTGCCAGCTTTGGTAGAGAGGTGAATCATGTCAAGAGTTGGAAATAAACCCATTCCATTGCCAACGGGCGTCAAGGTCACCATCGGCGACGAAATGCTCGTCGAGGGACCAAAAGGAAAGCTGCGCGTGCCCATCTCGCCAGGCATTCAGGCCAAGCAGGCCGATGGACAACTGCAGTTCACGCGTGATTCCGACCAGCACGCCCCGGTGCATGGGCTTACGCGAGCGCTCGCGGCATCGGCGGTCCACGGCGTATCGGCTGGATTCACTCGCGAGCTCGACATCACCGGCGTCGGCTATCGCGGCGATGTGAAAGGCAAAATCGCGACCTTCACGCTCGGTTATTCCCACCCCATCGAAGTTCTGTTGCCGGATGGAGTGGAGCTCAAAATCGACAAGCAGACGCATCTGGTGTTGACCGGCTACGACAAGCAGATGGTCGGACAAGTCGCCGCCAACATCCGCGCGCTGCGCCCGCCGGATCCATACAAGAACAAGGGCATCCGCTACACCGGTGAAGTGCTGCGTAAGAAGGTCGGCAAGACCGGAGCTGCCGGAGCCGCAGCAGGAGCTAAGTAATGCCGAGACCTTCCAAAGACGACGTTCGTATTCGCATTCATAGCCGCATCCGGCACAAGGTGCGCGGTACCGCGGACCGGCCGCGTCTGGCCGTCTTCCGCAGCCTGAAGCATATCTACGCCCAGGTGATCGACGACCGGCGCGGGCACACTGTGGCCGCGGCTTCATCGGGCGAGAAAAAAGGAGCCGCCGCGAACGGTGGCAACGTGGCCGGCGCAAAGCAGGTCGGCAAATTGATTGCCGAGCGGGCCAAGGCCCAAGGCGTCACAAGAGTAGTATTCGATCGCGGCGGTTATCTGTATCACGGGCGAGTAAGAGCCTTGGCGGACGCCGCGCGAGAAGCTGGATTGGAGTTTTAACGAATGGCTGCAACACCGACAGCGAAAAGAATCAATGCCCTGAGCCTCAAAGAACAGGTGGTATCCATCAACCGCGTCACCAAAGTGGTGAAGGGCGGCAAGAATTTGAGCTTTTCAGCGCTCGTGGTCGTCGGCGATCCGGGAGCGAAAATCGTGGGCTTCGGCACCGGCAAGGCCAAGGAAGTTCCCGCCGCCATCAAGAAGGGCATCGAGGCCGCGAAAAAGAATCTGCGCAAAGTCAACGTGCTCGAGACCACGATTCTGCACGCCGTGCTCGGCCGTTTCGGCAGCGGCTTGGTGCTGTTGAAGCCGGCCCCGGAAGGTACCGGAGTAATCGCCGGCGGTCCGGTCCGCGCCGTGATCCAGGCGGTAGGAATTCCGAACGTGCTCACCAAGTCCATCGGGTCGCATAACCCGCACAACGTGGTGAAAGCCACCATCAACGCCCTGGAACAACTGCGCGACAAAGCCCAGGTTGCGGAAATGCGAGGCTTGAGTCAGGAGAAGGTAGTTTAATGGCCGACGCCAAAATAAGAATCAAACTCATCGGCAGCCCGATCTGCTGTCCCGAAAAGCACAAGTCCATCGTGCGCTCGCTCGGGCTGAAAACCATGAATCGAGTGGTAGTGCGGCCCGACACGCCTTGTTTTCGTGGCATGGTGGCCAAAGTGCCGCATCTGCTCGCAATTGTGAAGGACTAATATGAATCTCAGCAATCTCAGGCCGCCCAAAGGGCAAAAGCACAAAAAGCAGCGTATCGGGCAAGGCATGGGGAGCGGCCGCGGTAAGTATTCGGGCCGTGGCGCCAAGGGCGCGAAGTCCGTCTCCGGCTACAGCATGATGCGCGGCTTCGAAGGCGGCCAGATGCCGCTGCATCGCCGTTTGCCCAAGCGCGGCTTTACCAACATATTCCGGAAAGAGTACGCCATTGTGAACATCGGCCGGCTGGAACGCCTGGAAGGCGACGCGTTCGATCCCGGCCGATTGTTGGAACTGGGCGTGATCAAAAAACTGGGTGCCGGGCTCAAAGTGCTTGGGACGGGCGATCTGAGCCGAAAAATCACCGTGCACGCACATATGTTCTCGAAATCGGCTCTGGAAAAGATCCAGAAGGCCGGAGGAACTGGAGAGGTGCTAACACCTGGCACCTAGCACCGAACACCTGAGGTCAAGATGAAGTTTTTCGAAGCCGTCGCAAACATGTTCCGGATTCCGGACCTGCGCAAGCGTATTCTGTTCACGCTGGGCATGCTGGCCGTCTACCGTCTGGGCGGCCACATCCCGACCCCCGGCATCGACGCCAACCGGCTGGCGGCGTTCTTCCAGCAGAATCAGGGCACGCTGTTCGGGTTCATCGACCTGTTCAGCGGCGGAATGTTCCGCCGGCTGACCATTTTCGCCTTGGGCATCATGCCCTACATCACCGCGTCCATCATCCTGCAATTGCTGACCGTGGTGGTGCCGACTCTCGAAAAGCTCCAAAAAGAAGGCGAACTCGGCCGCCGCAAGATCACGCAGTGGACCCGCTACCTGACCGTGATTCTGGCCCTCATGCAGTCCTTCGGAATCGCTTTGACGCTGATGAAATCCGAGGGCGGCTTCGTGCTGAATCCCGGAGTCGGATTCATGCTGATGACTATCCTCAGCCTGACCACCGGCACGGCGTTCATCATGTGGCTGGGCGAACAGATCACCGAACGAGGCATCGGCAATGGAATGTCGCTGCTCATCTTCGCCGGTATCGTGGTCGGGCTCCCGCGCGCTATCGAAAACATTTACCAGCACGTGTTCCAGTTGAAAGATTGGACGCCGATCCACTTGATCGTTATTCTTGCGGTCATGCTCGCCGTGGTTGCATTTATCGTGCTCGTGGAGCGCGGCGAGCGCCGCATTCCGGTGCAGTACGCCAAACGAGTGGTCGGCCGCCGCATGATGGGCGGGCAGTCCACCCACCTGCCCCTCAAGGTGAACGCCGGCGGCGTCATTCCCGTGATCTTCGCGTCCTCGCTCCTCGCGTTTCCTCAGACATTGATGAGCTGGCAATTGGTGCAGAACACGCCATTTCTGAAGATAATGCTCGAATCCATCGGCGGATCGCAGCCGCTCTACTACCTGCTGTTCACCGTCCTGATCGTTTTCTTCTGCTTCTTCTACGTGTCCATCATCTTCAATCCCAATGAAGCGGCGGACAACATGCGCAAGTATGGCGGATTCATTCCGGGCATCCGGCCGGGCAAGAACACCGCCGAGTACATGAACAAGATTTTGACCAAGATCACCGTGGTGGGCGGGCTGTATCTCTCCCTCCTGTCGATCATTCCGACCATCATGATCCAGGGAATCAAGCTGCAGCGCCTGCCCCTCATGGGCAACTGGATCGACACCTATTTCCCGCGCTGGCTGCTGGACGGGCTAAACGTGAATTTCTATTTCGGCGGTACATCGCTGCTCATCGTGGTGGGCGTGGCCATGGACACCGTAAACCAGGTGGAAGCGCAATTAATTATGCGGCACTATGAGGGGTTTACGCCGCGCGCCGGACGGATTCGGGGCCGTCGAAGTGGTTACTAGAACATGACTTACAGCCCTGTGCTACAATTTATATATCAGTCACCCTCGTGCGGGCGGGGGTGTGCGTTCGGGCGGGCTGATCGGCGGAGATGATTATCCGAAAAAACAGCAAAGAATTGGAACGGATGCGTCGCAGCGGGCTTTTGGTATGGGAGATTCTCCAGAAGTTGGCTGACATGGTCGAAGTTGGTGTAACAACGCAGGATCTCGAGTCAGCGGCCGAGAAGATGATGAAGGACGCCGGCGCGAAACCCGCTTTCAAAGGCTATTACACGCCGACCGCCGGCAGCAAGTATCCGTACGTGCTGTGTACGTCGGTTAACGAGCAGATCGTGCATGGGATGCCGTCGTCCAGGACGAAACTGAAGAAGGGCGATATCGTTTCCATCGACACCGGCGTTCAGTTGGACGGCTATTTTGGCGACTCCGCCATCACGGTGCCCGTCGGAGAGGTGAACGATTCCACTAGGCGGCTTCTCGCCGTAACCCAGGAATCGCTCGAGCTGGCGATTGACAAGGTGCGGCCTGGGAACCGGCTGTTCGATATCTGTGGTACCGTGGAACACCACGTCGTCGAGAACGGATTCTCCGTGGTGCGTGAGATGGTAGGACACGGCATCGGAACCAAGTTGCATGAGGAGCCTCAGATCCCCAATTACGTGGATCGAAGGAACGAAAACCCGAGGCTGAAGGAAGGCATGGTTTTGGCGATCGAGCCGATGGTGAACGCAGGCGCTCCGGACATGCAGATGATGCCGGACAAGTGGACCGCGGTTACCAAGGATGGTTCGTTCTCGGCCCATTTCGAGCACTGCGTTGCGGTGACCGCGAATGGACCTTGGGTATTGACGCGGCCGTGATGGCTGCGGTCGAGGCGGTTGTGGTTGAGCTGCTGCCGAACGGTGTGGTTCGGGTGAAGTTGCAGAATCAGGATTTGGTTCTGGCTCACCCGGCGGCGGCCACGAAGACGAATTTTGTGAGAGTGCGGCCCGGAGATCGCGTGCAGGTGGAGTTATCGCCCCACGATCCAGGCCGCGGCAGAATTGTCCGATTGTTAGACGACTGAGGTGGCACGGGCTTTAGCCTGTGGGAGCAGTTATGAAAGTCAGAGCATCCGTAAAAAAAATGTGCGACAAGTGCAAGGTGATCCACCGCCAGGGTGTGGTGCGAGTCATCTGCACCAATCCGAAACACAAGCAGCGGCAAGGATAAAGGAACAATATGGCGCGTATTGCAGGTGTCGATTTACCAGCCAAGAAACCGGCCATGATCGGCCTCACGTATATCTACGGCATCGGGCGGAGCCGGTCGCTTTCGTTGCTGCACCGGGCCGGCGTGGATCATGGCAAGAAAGTCGCCGATCTGACCGAAGACGAAGTCAACCGCATTCGTACCTTGATCGAAAACGAAGGCGCCGTGGAAGGCGATCTGCGCAAGGAAGTTTCGATGAACGTGAAACGGCTCATCGAAATGGGCGCCTACCGTGGACTCCGGCATCGCCGCGGGCTCCCGGTTCGCGGGCAGCGCACCCACACCAATGCGCGCACGCGCAAGGGACCGCGCCGCGGAACCATCGCCAACAAGAAGAAAGCGTCAGCGAAAACCTAAGGACTGAAGATGGCAAAAGCGCCGGCAAAAACCACAAAGAAGAAAACGTTCAAGAAGAAAGAGAAGAAGGTCGTCAACAATGGACTGGTTCACATCCAGGCCTCCTTCAACAACACCATCGTGACGTTCACGGACCTGGTTGGAAACGTGCTCGCCTGGTCAAGCTCGGGTTCGCTCGGTTTTCGCGGATCGAGAAAAGGAACGCCGTTCGCCGCCCAGCAAGCGTCCCTGACGGCCGCCAACAAGGCCAAGGAATACGGGCTGCGCTCGGTGGAAGTGCGAGTCAGCGGGCCAGGCGCCGGCCGCGAGTCTGCCGTGCGCGCTCTGTCCACCGTCGGAATTGAAGTGAAGACGATCAAAGATCGTACGCCGATACCCCATAACGGGTGCCGGCCGCCGAAGAAGCGGCGAGTGTAACTCGGTTGTGGGTTGTGGGATGTGGGTCGTAGGAAAAGCCTCCTGTCACCGTAGAAGCTTTTCCCACAACCCACATCCCACAACCCACGACCCTGGTAGTAAGCAGGACGAAGGTCAACAGATCGTAAACTGCACCTTTGAAACGAGGAAGGTATTGACAACGAATGGCTAGATACATTGGCCCTGTTTGCCGGCTGTGCCGGCGAGAGGGAATGAAACTGTTTTTGAAAGGGGAGCGCTGTCACACTGAAAAGTGCGCCATCGAGAAGCGCAACTTCGCTCCCGGCCAGCACGGCAAGGATCGCAAGCCGAAACTGGTTGGCTATGGCCTGCAGCTGCGCGAAAAGCAGAAAGCGCGCCGCTACTACGGCCTGCTGGAGAACCAGTTCCGCAACCTGTTCGAGAAGGCCGCCGGACAAAAGGGCATCACTGGCGAGAATCTGTTGAGTTCGCTCGAACGGCGCCTGGACAGCATCGTGTACCGCATGGGACTCGGCACCAGCCGCAATCAGGCCCGCCAGCTCGTGCGCCACGGCCACGTGCTGGTGAATGGCCGCAAGGTCAATATTCCTTCGTTTGAAGTCCGCCCGAACGATGCCGTCGAGATCCGCGAGAAGAGCAAGAACAACCCTACTATCCTGGCTGCCCGCGACGCCACCGCGCACGCGCCCTCGCCCAACTGGCTGGAGGTCGACCGCGATAACCTCAAAGGCCGGGTGCTCGCACATCCGAAACGTGAAGAGCTCGTACAGATTCAACTCAATGAACAGTTGATCGTCGAGCTGTATTCTAAATAACCGTTCATTGGTTCCTTGGTTCCCTGGTTCTTACTTCGTCGAGAACACGGGAAACGAAGGAACCAAAGAACAAAGGAACTAAGGAACGAATTTATGTTTAAAGGCTTTCAGAAACCCAAAAGATTAGTCGCCAACACCGAGACGCTCACCGAGCGCTTCGGACAGTTCACCGCCCAGCCGTTCGAGCGTGGATTCGGGTCCACTATCGGCACCGGACTGCGCCGCGTCTTGCTGAGTTCCATCGAAGGCGCCGCCATCACCTCGGTGAAGATCGAGGGCGTCGCGCACGAGTTCAGCCCCATCCCCGGCGTCGTGGAAGACGCCACCGACATCATCCTCAACCTCAAGCAGGTTCCGTTCAAGATGATCGGCGAGGGGACCCGCATCGCCCGCCTGCGCGTGGATAAACCCGGCCTGGTCATCAGCGGCCAGATCGAAACCGACGCCGACGTCGAGGTGCTCGACCGCAACATGCCCATCGCAACCGTGGGCGAGGGCGGCAAGCTCCAGATCGAGATGCGCCTCAAAATGGGACGCGGCTACGTCGCCGCCGACCGCAACTACGACGAAGACCTGCCGCTCGGCTATATTCCCATCGACTCCGTCCACTCGCCCGTGCGCAAGGTCAATTTCACCGTCGAGGCCGCACGCCTCGGCCAGATGACCGACTACGACAAACTCACCATCGAAGTCTGGAGCAACGGAGCCATCTCCCCGCAGGACGCCATCGGCCAGGCCGCCAAGCTGCTCAAGGACCATATGAGCATCTTTATCAACTTCGAGGAACTCCCCGAGGCCACCGAAGAGCCCGCCGAGCGCGCCATCAGCCAGATGAACGAAGTGCTCAACCGCTCCGTGGAAGAACTCGAGCTGAGCGTGCGCTCCTACAACTGCCTCAAGAACGCCAACATTCAAACCATCGGCGACCTGGTGCAGCGCACCGAGGCCGAAATGCTGCGCACCAAGAATTTCGGGCGCAAATCGCTCAACGAGATCAAGGAGATCCTCTCCAATCTCGGCCTGGGCTTCGGCATGAAGTTCGACGCGCAGGGCCGCCTGATTCCCGCGCCCGGCGGTTCCTTGCCGCATTACGCCGGAACGGCCTCCGAAGACGGCAACGAGCAGGAAGAGGTCTCCGAATAAATCATGCGACACAAACGCGCCGGATATAAGCTGAAACGCAACGTCGCCGCGCGCGACTCGCTGCTGCGCGGGCTCGTGACCAGCGTCATCGATGAGGAACGCATCATTACCACCGTTCCCAAAGCCAAGGCCGCCAGGCCGCTCGTCGAGAAAATGATCACGCTGGCCAAGGAAGACACGCTGCACGCGCGCCGCCAGGCTGCGGCGTTCCTCAGGACTCCGGCCTCGGTCAAGAAGCTCTTCGACAAACTCGGAACCCGCTTCGGCCAGCGCAACGGCGGATACACGCGCATCGTACGCCTCGGCTTTCGCAAAGGCGACGGCGCCGAGCAGGCCATGCTCGAATTGGTCGGCTCCGAGCTCGTGAAACGCGCCGCCGAGCGCGCCAAGCGCCGCGAAGAACGCCTCCAGGCCATCAAAGAAGGGCGCGACCAGGGCGAAGCCGGCGAAGAGCCGGAAGAGAAGTCGTAAGTCCCGCTGCAACCAGGCTCACTCCCAATCCTGCTGCCGTATCCACGGCATAGTGATAGCGGCCATAGACCGTCGCTACCGCCACGCTCACCGCGTAAATCAGCATTCCCCAGCCGAAGCGTTTCTTCTTCGGTAGAAACAAAAAGAGCCCCCAGGCTGCCGAGAACGCCGACGAGACATGCGCGCTCGGAAACACGCTGGAGTGGATACCGTACTCGCCCACGATCCACAGGTTGAGTTGCCGCAGCGGCGTCAATACGTTAGGCATGTCAGTTCCGCCGAAGACCGTGCGCGGCGGCTCGGACGGAAAATACGGAAACAACGCGTAAGCCAGCAGCGTGCCGAGCAGGTATAAGAACACCACCTGATTCGCCAGTTCGCGCCGCTTCTCGAAGTACACCACCGCCACTGCGAACGGGCCTACCGCGTAAACCAGCAGGTAACAGAACTCCAGATATCCCGGCGCCAACGCGCCCATCCACTCGATCCCCGGCTGTAGCCCAGCCCCATACAAAAGCGAACGGTCCCACTCCACCCAGCTCAGTTCCAGATGATGGTCTCGCACCAAAGGCGAGAACAAATCCATCTCGCGATACGCCACCAAAACCAGCCCCAGCGGAACCCAATCGCGCACGATGCTGAAGAGTTCCCGGTTCCCGCGGGATTCGCGATTTGCCAGCACCATGAGCAGCACCGGAACCAGGAGCGCCACCAGGAGTGCGGGCGCCTTTACCGGAGAGATCAAAGCGACATAGCTGAAATAACCGATCAGCAGCCACTCGGACGAACGAAGCTTCACTCGCTAGTCAGAATAGCAAGGCTATCGATTTCCGCGTCCCATCGTCTCGGCGAGCCCGGCGCATCCCTTCATCTTTGCAATGGTAACGGCTCTCAAAGCGCCCTCTGGTCCGACGAATCGCATGTCCGGCGCTTTCTCAAGCAGGGCCTTGACGGTCGAAACCTGACAATCCGGAACGGTGAATCGATCGATGTCGGCGACGCCGAAAACAGCCAGGGTCAGCGCGTTCTCGCCGTTCGGGAGTTGGGCGTGCGCGTCGGCGCCTCGATCGAGCAGGATGTTTACAATATCGGTGTAGCCGTATCCGGCGGCCATCATCAGGGGCGTGAGTGCGCCGTCGCCCCGGGCGTTCACGTCCGCACCGGCGTCCAGCAATGCGATCACGGAGCCTTTCTGGTTCTTATGAATGGCGTGCATCAGCGGCGTCCAGCCGTTGACGCCGGCGCGTTGATTGGGATCCGCGCCCTGCTTCACCAGCACGGGAATCAGATCCACGCGACCCTCGCGAGCGGCCCCAACCAGCGTCGGCGCACTCGGCCGGGCACCGCAGCCGGCGAGCAAGATCGCGCCCATAACCGCTCCGATTCGCAGCATGGCCTAACATATCACAAAGGACTTTGCGCTGTCAAGCACAAAGGTCGGTTGGCGCGTAGTTACAGTTGTGGATCGATAGTGGGGCGGACCCCCTGGTCCGCGGGCGACCCCCCGGTCGCCCATCCGGCGCTTGACCAACGATATGCATCAGGTTGGCGAACCAACCCCGCTCGCACCGGGTTCTGTTCGATGTAGCTCCGTATGGTTTCGAATTCGCGTTCATGCCGCACCACGTGATCGTAGCTCTCTTCCTGCCAAAAAGGCTTTCCGGTCAATGCCAATATCGCATTGGCTCGCTTGGCAGTGATGCCTTTAACGATTTCGTCAGTTTGGGCAAGGGCACCGCGGCAGTCACCAGCAAATGAACGTGGTTGGGCATGACCACAAAGGCATGCAAAACATAATGTCTGAGGAGCTGCGCGTTGTATGGGCAGCCTCTACGACCATGTCGGCCAGGGCTGGCTGCCGGAAGTAGAACGGACCGGTGCGAGCCTCGTCCAAGAGGCGGCCCATTGCTGCAAACGCCTGCCGGAGGGCAGGGTACCACCTGAGAACGGCCGATGTGAAGGCAGACTGCCGTGGAGCCGCCATGTGAGGAAAACCGGCTGTACGGTAGACCAAATGTGGGGAAGGCGCCGCTGATAAAGCATCAGCAAAATAGTGGCTGGGCGCTGTGAAGTCTCTCCCGGCAAGAGACAAATCGAACCAAGCCGACCAGGGGGTCGGCTGCGGACCGGGGGTCCGCTCCACGTAGAGCTCCACTAGCGCTGTCGGCGATCTCCCCTGCTTATGTCCCGCACCCGGTCAGTTCGCCCGCAGCGCCGCCATCGGATCGATTCGCGACGCCCGCCGTGCCGGCAGGTAGCCAGCCGCCGCAGCCACCGCGGTGATCACGATCAGCATGCCAAGAAACGTCACCGGATCGGTGGAGGTCACTCCGTAGAGGAATCCGCCGAGCGCCCGCGCCAGCGCCAGGGAGGCGCCCAAGCCCAGCAGCATTCCCGCAGCAGCCAAACCAAGGGTCTGCATGATAATACGTGCTTGCAGGTTTCCAGCCGAAGCGCCCAGCGCCATGCGAATTCCAATCTCCTGCGTTCGCTGGCTCACTGAATAGGAAATCACGCCGTAGATTCCGAGCGAAGCCAGAACCAGCGCGAAGAATGCGAATCCGCCGAGCAACAGCACCACGAAGCGGCGCGGCGAAACCGCCTTGTCCACCAATTGGCCCAACGTTCGGAATTCGTTTCCGGGCAGATTCGGTTCAATGGGTTTGAGCGCGGCGCGCACGCCGGCGGCAAGCTCGCCGGGTGGAAGCGTCGTGCGAACCACCAGATCCACGGAAGCGAAATCGTGGCACTGCCGGATCGGAAGGTACATTTCCAGGCCCGCACCCTGTTCCAGCGCCAGATGCCGCACATCTCCTGCCACGCCTACTACGCTGCGCTCGCCGCACGCCCGGATGATCTTGCCAAGCGCATTCTCGCCGGGAAACAGCCTGCGCGCCATGGTCTCGTTGATCATGATTACCGGCTGGCTGGATGGCGTATCCTGTTCCGCGATGTCGCGGCCGGCGCGCAAAGGAATTCCCATGGCCTTCAGGTAGCCGTCGCTAACCACGCGCACAAACGCGTTCGGATACTGTCCCCGCTTATATACCTGCCCCTTCGCTCCGGCGCCCCAACTGCGGTTGCGGCCGAGCGGAAGCGCGTCGGTCAAACCGGCCGCCTCGACACCCGGCACGGATTTCACCCGGCGAAGCACCTCGTTGAAGTAGGCATTCTGCTGGGCCTGCGTCGAGTAGCGGGCGTCCGGGTCCACGCGCAGCGCTGCGGCCCTCTCCGGCCGGAAACCCAGGTTGACATCCAACACTCGCAGGAAACTTCGGATCAGCAGGCCCGCGCCAACCAGAAGCACGCAGGCAAACGCGATTTCCGAAACCACCAGCGAACTGCGAATCCAACTACGCTGCTTGCCCTCGGTGGAACCGCGGCTGGTATCCTTCAGCGCATCATGCAGCGCAGTGGCGGGAGCCTGAAGCGCAGGCGCCAAACCGAAGATCAGCCCTGTCAGCACAGCCATAACCAGAGTGAAGGCCAGAGCGGTTGTGTCCATGCGGACGTTCTGAAGCAGTGGGATGTTGATCGCGTCTAGGTGCGCCAGCGCCCGGGTCCCCACCACCGCCAGCAGCACTCCCAGCAACGCCCCGCAGCAAGCCAGCGCAACGCTTTCAGTCAGCATCTGGACCACCAGACGGCGCCGTCCTGCTCCCAGCGCGATCCGGATCGCAATCTCTTTCTGACGCGCCGCGGTCCGCGCCAGCAGCAGGTTCGAAAGATTTGCGCAGACGATCAGCATCACCACGCCCACCGCGCAGGCAAGCACCAGCAAAGCCGGCCGCATACGCCCGCTGACGTGCTCCCCCAGCAGGCTGAGCCGGCCTTCAAAATCGTTGCGCTCCGGATGCGCGCGCGTGATCTGTTCCGCCAGCACTCTCATCTCCGCCTGAGCGCTCCCCAGCGCTACGCCGGGCTTCAGCCGGCCGATGATCGCCAGTGTGTTTCCCCAGCGGTTAGTCTCCATGCTCAGCGGGAATGGAAAGTAGAGATCGATGTGACTGCCCGGAGCGAAGACTGACGAGAAATCGAACGAAGCCGGCAACACGCCGACGACGGTCACCGATTCATCATTCAGTGTCAACGCGCGGCCGACGATTCCAGGATCGGACCCAAAACGCCTTTCCCAAAGGCCGTGGCTCAACAGCACCGCCTTCGGACCGTGCCATTTGCATTCTTCCTCACTGAACAGCCGGCCAATCCTGGGCTGGATCCCAAGCAACGGGAAAAAGTTTCGGGAGACTGGCACACCGCTCAAACGCTCCGCTTCTCCCTGGCCGGTCAGCTTGTTGTCGCCGACGCCATAGAACGCAAAGTAGGCGGCGAGGTCTGAGAAGGATCGATTTCGCTCCCGCAAGTCCAGCAAGTGGCCAACCTGTGTAGTTTGGCCCGAAAGACCGTTGGAATCGTGATTGGCAATCCACACGAGATGGCCCGGGTCGCGAAAGGGCAGGGAACGAATGAGGACCGCGCTTACAACGCTGAATATCGTGGAGCTAGCGGCGACGCCGAGTCCCACGATGAGAATGACGAAGGTAGCGAAGCCGGCATCGCGTCGAAGCGTGCGGAAGGTGTAGCGGAGGTCCTGCAAGAGTCTGTCCACAATGACAAGTTTGACGGATTGGCTGCCAAGACGTTAGCCAAGCGTTCTGAGCCACGACCGTCAGGGAGTGCCGCACGGGCCTGTGTCCCACCAAAGGTGATGAAGACCGTGTGGGGCGGACGTCCTCGTCCGCGGCCGACCCCCTGGTCGGCCTCTTCGTTGCACCAGCCCGCCGGACGAGGCGTGACTGCCGTTTCCGAGCCACGACCGTCAGGCAGTGGTCGTGACGCAGCTAGCCCCGCCCCAGCCGAATCAAGTGCTCCGCGTGCTTCAGCGCCTCAGCCGTCACCCGTTGCCCCGACAGCATGCGCCCGATCTCCCGCGTCCGCGCCTCGCCCGTCAGTTCCTCAATTTCGGCGACTGTCCGCCCCTTCACTTCCCGCTTCTCGACGAAATAATGATGGTCCGCGAATCCCGCTACTTGCGCCAGGTGCGTCACGCACAACACCTGGTTCGCGCCGGAAAGCTTCTTCAAACGCCGCCCCACGGCTTCCGCCACGCCCCCGCCGATCCCCGAGTCGATCTCATCGAACACCAGCGTCCGGTGGACACCATTCGCGCGGCTCCGAATCCCAGCCGACGTCTTCAGCGCCAGCGCAATACGCGACAGCTCCCCGCCCGACGCGACCTTCTCCAGCGGACGCAGTTCCTCGCCGACATTGGCCGAGATCAGAAATTCCGCGCGGTCCGCGCCCGTCTCGGACCACGCCACCGGCTGCACCTCGATCCGGAAAGTCGCGTTCTCCAGCGCCAGCGCATCCATCTCGCCTTCTGCCTTCTTGGCTAACTTCGCAGCCGCGGCCTTGCGCAGCTTGCTCAACTCAGCCGCTGCCTCGCCGTAAGCCTCGCTCGACCGCGCCAGCTCCTGCTCCAGCCGCGACTTCCGTTCGCCCGCATTTTCCACGGCCTCCATCTGCGCGCGAACGGTCTCGAGGAACGCCAGCACATCATCCAGCGTCGAGCCATACTTGCGCTTCAGCCGGTCGATCAGCTCCAGCCTCGACTCCACGTTCTCCAGCCGGTCCGGGTCCGCCTCCAGCCGGTCCAGATAATCGCGCAGAGCGTCCGACGCCTCGTCCACGCCGATCGCCGCGGATTTCAGCGTCTCCACCACACCTTGCAAACTTCCGTCGATCCGGCACAAATCCTCCAGCTTCTTCAGAGCGATCCGAACCTGCGCCGACGCGCTCTCGGGCGAATCGTAAAGCGCGGAATAAGCGGCATTGGCGCTCTCCTGCAAACGCGCGACGTTCTTCAACACCAGGCGCTCGTTTTCGAGCTCAACATCTTCCCCCGGCTTTAGCGCCGCAGCCTCAATCTCTTTCCTTTGGAAGCTCCACAGATCCGCAAGCCGCAGCTTTTCCTGCTCGGACCGGTCCAATTCCTCCAACTCTCTTTGGAACTGTCTCCATTGGCGAAACAGCTCGGCAACTCGCGCCGGCAATTCGTCCAGCCCCGCGAACTCGTCCAGCAGCTTGAGCTGCGCCTGCGGGGAAAAAAGTTGCTGCTGCTCGTGCTGCCCATGGATGTCTCCCAGAAACGGCGCGATGTCCCGCAGCAACGCCGCCGTCACCGGACGATTGCCCAGGAACGCCCGCGACTTTCCCCCGGCCAGCACTTCCCGCTCGATCAGCAGCTCGCCATCCTCCACCGGCACGCCCGCTTCTTCGAGCATCGCCCGGCAAGCCGGATCCCGGGGAGCCTCGAAAATGGCCGAAACCCGCGCCCGTTCCGTATCCGACCGCACAGTATCGGCCGAAGCCCGGCCCCCAAACAACAGCCCAAGCGCATCCACCACAATGGATTTGCCGCTTCCCGTCTCTCCAGTCAGGAGATTCAGCCCGGAATGGAACCGCACCCGGACGCGTTCCACCACCGCGTAGTTCTCAACAACTAGTTCCAGCAACACTCGATGAAATTATACGCGCTTTCACCCCGTCTAAACGATTGGTGCTCCGTCTATTTACCCCCGGCATGCGTCATACTGTGAAACAGAGCAACCGAGTTCTGTTTTTTCGCGGCACGGAACGGCAGCACGCTATCATGGTGAGTGGAGTGGCATTGAGTGGAAAGGAGTCTGGTTGATACTACCGCATGTTGGCGGGCTGTTCCTACAACTGAGTCTCTGGGATTTGATTCAAAGCTCTGGCCCTTTACCCAAGGCTGTGATGGTGATTCTGTTGATCTTCTCCTTGCTTTCCTGGGCGGTGGCCTTTTCCAAGTGGGCCGTGTTCCGCCGGGCGCGCTCCGCCAACCGCGCTTTCCTGCGGGCGTTTCGCAAAGCCAACGCGCTGGACGCCGTCGCGCTGGCGAGCGAGCAATACCGCTCCTCGCCTCTGGTGGGCCTGTTCGACTTCGGCTACAACGAGGTGACGCGTCAGATGAAATCGCGCGGCAGCGTCACCAATCCGCTGGCGCTCGAGCGAACGCTGCAATTGGGCATGAGCGAAGAGATTACACGCTTGGAACGCAACATGAGCCTGCTGGCCACCACCGCCACCGTCACGCCCTTCATCGGTCTCTTCGGAACCGTGTGGGGCATCATCGATGCCTTTACGCAGCTATCCACCGCGGGCGCCGCCAGCCTTCGCGCAGTCGCGCCCGGAATCTCCGAAGCGTTGATCACCACTGCAATGGGCCTCGCCGCCGCCATTCCGGCCGCGGTCTTTTACAACGTGTTCGGCTCCAGAATCAAGGAATTCGCGGCGCGCATGGAAGACTTCATGCTCGAATTCATGAATCTCACCGAACGGACCCTGGAGGGCTGACATGGCGTTCTCACTAGGCAACTCATCCGTTGGACTCCGGCGCGGCCGCTTCCGCGGCACTAGCTCGCTTTCGGAAATCAACATCGTCCCGCTCGTCGATGTCGTCCTGGTGCTGTTGATCATCTTCATGCTCACGGCGCACGTAATGGAGTTCGGCTTGCAAGTCGAAGTCCCGAAAGTAAAGCCGGTGAAGGAGAACCTGCAGGACCTGCCCGTCGTCACCATCACGCGCGACGGGACCTCCTATATCAACGATAGGCCGGTAAACATCAATCTCCTGGCCGACGAGATTCACAAGCGCTTCAGAACCGCTTCGGCTGTTTATGTCAAAGCCGATCGCGGAACCACGTGGGATATCCTCGCTCAGGTGGTCGCGACGTTGGGCGAGGCGAAACTGGCCGTCAACATGGTCACTCAGCCAGAGGATCAAACAGGCAAGCGGCGGTAAATATGCGTCAGTACGTGGACATCCTCGACCAACCGGAATCGCTTAGGAAGCCCTTCGTTCAATCGATAATCTTCCACGCGGCGGTCTTCGGGGCATTGATCGTTTCGACCATCAGCTATCACAGCAACCGCCAGATATGGGGCTCCGATTCCATCCGTGCTGGCGACGCTGTGACGGTCACCCCCGTGAACATTCCGCTCCCGTCTCGCCAAGGCCGGATCAATCCCGTGGCCAATGACACCGAATCGGTCGCGCCGCAAGCACCCAAACAGGAGATCAAAAAGCAGGCCAAGGAACCCGAACCCAAGGCGATTCCGATGAAGAGCCGCTTCGCCGAGAAGCAGCCCAAACCGGCGGTGCAACAGAAGTATCGTCCGCCGGAGCCCCTGCCACTCAACCAGATTCCCAGCAACGTGCCGCAGGCCGCGGTATCGCCCATGTTCCAAAAGCCGGGAGCGGGCATGATTGGCGTCGGCGAAAACAACGTACTCGGCACCCGGTTCGGCGCCTACGCTGACCTGATAATAAAACGCGTCTCCGAGAAATGGCAGACCACGGGCCTGGCGGGACTGCACACCGCTCCCCTGGTGATTGTTACCTTCGATATCTTGCGTGACGGTTCCGTGCGCAATCCACAGCTTGCCCAGCGTAGCGGCAACAGCACGCTCGATTATTCCGCGCTCCGCGCCGTGCAGGACGCTGCGCCCTTTCCCCCGCTTCCGCCCGGATACGAGCGAAACGAGGCTACAGTCGAACTCCGATTTCAATTAGAACGATGAAACGACCTATTTTCTTAACATGCATTGCGGTTGCGATCGCAGCTTTCATTTGGGCACAACAAAGACCGGCGGACATTCCCGGGGAGATCAAGAAGCGCGGCGAAAAGCCCGCCATCGCCGTCCCCGATTTCCGCGGCGCCGGCGACGCCCAGCGCTTCATGAACACCTTCAACGCCACGCTCTTCAGCGACCTCCAATTCTCCGGCCAGTTGAAGATGGTTCCCAAAACACTTTACCCCTTGCAGATTCCTCAACAACCATCCGATTTCCATCCTCCTGCTGCCGGCCGCTCACAAGGGATATGGCTCACCGATTGGTCCTCTCCGCCCGTGAGCGCCAACTACCTGGCCTTCGGATACACCGCGGTTCAGAACAATCAAATCGTCTTGTACGGATGGCTGTACGACGTCGCGCAAGCCAACGCAACCTCCGCTCAGGTCATCGGAAAGACTTACATCGGCTCCTTCGACGAGACTGGCGCGAAGCGAGTGGCGCAGCAGTTCGCCGCCGACATTCTGAAGCTCTTCGGTGGTGTCAGCCTCATGGGAACCAAACTCTACTTCGTTTCCGACCGGACCGGCAACAAGGAAATCTGGTCCATGGACTACGACGGCTCGAACCAAAAGCAATTTACCGCCTACAGAACCATTACCAATTTCCCCGCCGTATCCGCCGACGGAACCAGAATCGCGTTTACCACTTATCCGATCCGCCGCGCCGCCAACGGACGCGGGACTACCGAGGGTCAACCCCAGATCTTCGTGCATTCGCTCGAAACCGGACGAAAGCTGGTCTACTACAACCAGGAGGCCTCCCTGAGCGCCGCCTCCGATTTCATGCCCGACAGCCGCCACCTTCTCATTTACAGCTCCGCCAGCGGATTCTCGCAGATTTACATCTCCGACATCGATGGCGCGGGTCTGCGCGCCCTCACGCACTCGCGATCCCTGGAAGTGGAGGCCAAGGTGAACCCCAAGACCGGTTCTGACGTCGTCTTTGTCTCCGGGCGCGGCGGCACGCCGCAAATATATAGAATGAGTATTGATGGAACTGACGTTTCGCGCTTGACCACCGGGGAGGGTGACGCGGTCAACCCCGCGTGGAGCCCCGACGGCCAGCACATTGCGTTTTCGTGGACTCGTGGATACGAACCGGGAAACTTTAATATCTTTATCATGGACGTTGCCAGCCGGGAGGTTGAGCAACTTACCCACGGCGCCGGCCGAAATGAACATCCCAGTTGGGCGCCCGATGGCGTCCATCTGGTGTTCTCTTCCAAGCGTGGCCGAACTACACAGATTTACACCATGCTGGCGGATGGCAAGGGATTGCAGCAGCTCACGACGCAAGGAAACAACGATAATCCCGTCTGGACGAAGACGAGTCAATAGGGCGCGGCATTTGCCGCATTAACCAACGAAGGGGAGATTGTTCGGCATGAGCAAAAATCGCAGATCGCACGCTTCCAAAATTGGCACCGCCTTACTGGTGTTGATGCTGTTCGTGTTCGCCTCGGGTTGCGGCAAGAAGAAAATACCGCCGCCCCCGCCGCCTCCGCGCACGCCGGCCGAGAGCACAGCTACGCCGCCTCCTCCACGGAGCGTCGAGAAGCCCGTGATCGCCAGCTTCACGGCCGAGCCATCTACTATCGAGCGAGGACAATCGTCGACGCTGAGCTGGTCGATTAGCGGCGCAACCGACATGTCCATCGATCACGGAATCGGGGCCGTGCAGAGCCGCGGCCAGCGCCAGGTCTTCCCCGCCGCTACCACCACCTACACGTTGACGGCGATTGGGCCGGCCGGATCGGACACGAAATCGGCAACCGTGGAGGTTTCCACGGCGCCTCCGCCTCCACCTCCGCCCACCGGCCCAACGTTGTCCGGTGGCGAGATCCTGCAACGCGACGCGCAGGACGCTTATTTCGATTACGACAAGAGCGATATCCGCGCCGACGCCCGCGATGCCTTGACACACGACGCCACTCTGTTGAAGCAGATTTTCGCGAAGGAGGCCAATTTCATCGTGGTGATCGAGGGCCATTGCGACGAGCGCGGCTCGGCTGAATACAACCTCGCTCTCGGCGACCGCCGCTCCACTGCCGCCAAGGAGTTCCTGGTGACATTGGGCGTCCCGGCGGATCGTCTGAAGACCATCAGTTACGGCAAGGAACGGCCGCAATGCACCGAGGCGAACGAAGAGTGCTGGCAAAAGAACCGGCGCGCGCACCTTTCGGCCGGCCAGTGAAAATACCACACGGCGGGCGTACACCGCTCCGGCGGGCCCCACATGACAGGAGCTGCTATGAGATTGTCCCGAACTTGGTTTGTGCTTCTTGCGTTGGCGCCCTTCGCTCTCGGCGCGAATAAAGAGACCCTGGAGTTGCAGCGCGACGTCGCCATGCTGCAGGAACAGGTCCGCAATCTGCAACGCGCCGTCGACGAGAAGTTCGCCGCCGTGCTGACTCTGAGTCAACAGACTTTAGAGAGCGTCAATCGAACCAATACGGCCGTGGCCGTGATGGAAAACCGGTTCAACGAAGCCATGAAACAGCAGCAACAGGCGGTTTCTGCCCCCGTGGCTAGCGTCGGCCAGAAACTCGACCAGATGGGCGAGGATTTTCGCGCCGTGCGCGAGGCGGTGCTCGACATGAATACGCGCCTGGGCAAGCTGGACGCCAAGATGGCCGACCTGCAGAATCTGGTCAACGCCATCCAACGCGCGCCGGTCGTTCCGCCTCCTACGCCAAACGGACCGGGCGGCGCTCCCGGCGCCGAAGGGCCTGCCGCTCCCCCTCCGGGAATGCAGGCCGACACCACCTATACCAACGCCTATCGCGACTTCACGGGCGGCAAATACGATCTGGCCATGCAGGAATTCTCGGATTTCGTGAAGTATTTCGGCGCCACCGAGTTGGCTCCAAACGCGCAGTTCTATGTCGGCCAGATCTATTACAACAAGCACGACTACGACAATGCCCTGCAAGCCTTCGATGCCGTGCTGGAGCGTTATTCCAACGGCAATAAGACCCCGGACGCGCACTACATGAAGGGCCAGTGCTTGATGCAGCTTGGCAAAAACGATGCCGCCGCCGCCGAATTCCGCGCCGTCTACAACCGTTACCCCGACACCGACCTGGCAGCGAAAGCCAAGGCCCGCCTGAGAGATCTCGGCCTTCCGGTGGGATCGAGCCCTGCAAGCAACAAGAAGACCGGCAAACGCCATTGACCACTCCGTCTCCACCAATCGCGCCCCCTGCCTACGAAGATCTTGCCGGCCTCGTCGAATACTCGCTTACCCGGCCCGAGCTTTCCGAGGAGGAGGTCTCCCGCGGATGCGACGCCGCGAAGAACTACCGCGTAGCAGCGGTCGTCATTCGCCCCTCGGATGTCGACCTGGCCGCACGCTGGGTCGCTAGTTCCGGAGTCCGCCTCGCAGCCCAGGTGGACGTTCCGCATGGACACTCGACCACGGCCGCGAAGCTCTACGCCGCTCGCGACCTGATCCGGCGCGGCGTCCAGGACATCGACACCGTCATGAACACCGGCAAGCTCGTCTCCCGCCAGTTTCAATACCTGGAGACCGAGCTGCTGCAAATGGCGGAGGCCTGCCATCAATCCGGCGCTACGCTCCAAATCAGCCTGGAAAGCGAATACCTGACCGAAGAGCTGAAAATCATCGCCGCCCGCGTTGCAAGACGCGCTGGCGCCGACTACATCGGAACCAACCTCCTCGAAGACGTCGCCCTCCTGCGAACCCATTCCCGCGAACGTCTGAAAATCGCATCGCGAGCCCCAATCCCCGATCTCGAAACAGCCCTATCCTTTCGCGACGCCGGCTGCACCCGCATTCAGCTCGCCGCCCCCGAAGCCATCCTGGACGCCTGGAAGGCAAAACTAGTCCAGCCAGCCCCGAGTCCCCAGCCCCTAGCCCCGAGCCTTTAGTCCCCACCGCTGTGATATGCTGTTCCCACTTCCGCAGTCATGCCCAAGCCAACTTCGCTTCCCCGGATCTGCATCGCCATGGGCTTTTCGGAGCCGCAGAAGTTGCTCGAGCACGCCCGACATGAAGCCGACGCCGGCGAAACATTCTTCGAATTCCGCCTGGATTATCTTCCCGAGCCGGAACAAGGACTCGCCGTAATCCGGAAATTTCTCGCCACGCACGCCGACTGCAGCATCCTGGCCACGTGCCGCCGCCACCAGAATCGGGGAAAATTCAACGGCAGCGTGGAAGAACAGATCCGCATTCTCGATGCGGCCGTCGATGCGGGCGCGCGCGCCGTGGATCTGGAGATCGAAAGCGCCGAAAACATCGGCGCGCGCCTGGACAGCTTTCGAGGGCGGGCCCGCGTCATCCTCTCCTATCACAACTACGATGGAACGCCCGCTCCCGATGCAGTACTGCGGCGCATGATGCGCATTCCCGCCGACGCCTATAAAATAGTCACCACCGCGCGCAAGCCGTCCGACAACTACCGCATTCTGTCGCTCACGAAATCGAATCCCCGAACGCCGTTGATCGTCCTGGCCATGGGCGAAAGCGGTTTTCCGACGCGCGTGCTGTCGACGGCCTGGGGCGGCCTGTTTACCTACGCCGCGCCGAACACATCCGAAGGCACCGCTTCCGGCCAGGTGTGCGCCCGCCTGCTGCGTCACTTGTATCGGGTGGAAAAATTCTCCCGAGCCGCGAAGATCTATGGCGTGATCGCCGATCCGGTGCGCCACTCCATTTCGCCCGCGGTGCATAACCGCGCATTCCAGGCGCATCGCATGGATGCCGTTTACCTGCCATTCCTGGTCCAGCCTCCGCACTTGAAGGACTTCTTCGTAATGGCCGACAAGCTGCCCGTGGCAGGCTTCAGCGTCACCATTCCTCACAAGCAGAGAGTGGTGCGCTACCTGGATGTTGTGGATCCACTGGCGCGGCGCATCGGAGCCGTGAACACGGTCTGGAAGAAGGCCGGAAAATGGCGCGGTACGAACACCGATGCCGAGGCGGTCAGCATTCCGCTCTCCCGCCGGCTGCGGCTTTCGAAGGCGTCCGTTCTTCTGGTGGGAAACGGGGGCGCAGCCCGAAGCGCGGCTTATGCATTGATGGATCGCGGAGCCAAGGTCGCGATCGTGGGACGCAACCCGGATCGCGTGCGTTCGCTCGCCAAGGCCTGCGGCGCCGAGGCTCTGCTGCGCGAACAGGCCGAAGCGCGCAAGTTCGACGCTCTGGTGCATGCCACGCCGCTGGGCATGTATCCTCATACCGACGGCTGCTTCTTTTCCGGCGCGATTCCCGCCGAAGTTGTGTTCGACATGGTTTACAACCCCATCGAGACCGCGCTGGTGCGCCGCGCTACTGAGCAAGGCTTGACGGTCATCTCGGGTCTCCAGATGTTCCTGGAGCAAGCCGCTCGCCAATTTGAGATCTGGACCGGAGCAACGGCACCGCGCAGCGTTATGGAAAAAGTAGCCATTGAAACCTTAACCACCAATAACTGATGAGGAACGCATGAAAAAACTGACCCGCCGAGAAATAGCCGTCTCGATCTCAGCTTCGGCTGTGTTGCTGGCTCAACCCTTGCCTACCAATCCCGACGAAGAGTTGAAGGCGGCGAAAGATCTCGTTCAACAGAATCTGCAGCAGCTCGCCAAGTTCCCGCTGCCGATGTCCACTGAACCAGCCAGCCACTTCAAAGCCTGACGGATCGCCATGGCCTCCATTCCGGACGACATCTTCTTTGCGAGCATCGCGGAAATCAACCAGAAGCTGAAAGCCAAGGAATTCTCCGTGGTCGAACTGACGAAAGCGTTTTGCGACCGCCTGGAACGACTCGGCCCGCGCTACAACGCGCTGGCGCTCTCGCTTCGCGAGCCGGCGCTGCGGGCCGCCAAGAACGTCGACGGCGACATCAAGCGCGAGCGTTACCGCAGCCCTCTGCAAGGCATCCCGTTCGGCGCGAAAGACCTGCTGGCATACGAGAAGCATCCGACCACCTGGGGCGCGCGACCATATGCCGGCCAAGTGTTCGACTACAACGCAACCGTACTCAACAAACTAACCAAAATCGGCGGCATCCTCACCGGCAAACTCGCCATGGTGGAACTCGCCGGCGGCCCCAGCTACCGCTACGCCAGCGCATCGCTCACCGGCCCCGGACTGAATCCCTGGGATCGCACGCGCTGGTCCGGCGGCTCTTCGAGCGGCTCCGGAATCGCCGTGGCTGCCGGCCTGGTCACGTTTGCGCTCGGCTCGGAAACGTCCGGGTCCATCCTGACCCCCAGTTCTTTTTGCGGAATCACGGGACTCCGGCCCACCTACGGCCTGGTGAGCCGCTACGGCGCGATGGCGCTCTCCTGGACTCTCGACAAGATCGGCCCCATGTGCCGCTCCGCCGAAGATTGCGGCCTGGTGCTGCACGAAATCGCGGGCTCCGACGCCGAAGATCCCGCATCGGCCGGCAAGAGTTTCTATTTCGCGCCGGCGTTCGCGCGCAATCTCAAGGACATCAAAATCGGCTTCGCGACCGTGGACTTCGACGAGTGGGCCGAGCCCGCCGCGCGCCCCGACTTCGCCAAAGCGCTCGAAACCATCCGCTCTCTCGGCGTGCAAGTCACCGAAGCGAAACTGCCCGACTATCCGTACGGCCCGGTGATCGGAACCATCATCTCGGCGGAAGCCGCGGCGATTTTCGAGCCGCTCATTCAGAGCGGCAGAGTAAACGAACTTGCGGATCAGAAGCAGATCGCGGGCCTGAAGGCCGGTCTCGAAATCCCCGCCAAAGATTATCTGAAGGCCATGCGCATCCGCAGCCTGATCCAGAAAGCATTCCGCGATTTGCTGGCCGACATCGATGTGCTGGTGGCTCCTTCGCGCTTGACTCCTGCGCCGAAGATCACGCAGGCGCTCGATCGTCCTGCGAGCGACCGTCCGGCGCCCAAAGAACGCGGCCTCACGGGGCTGATCCCGGCTGGAAATCTGGCTGGGCTTCCCGCGCTTTCGTTGCCTTGCGGGTTTGCCGATGGGATGCCGATGTCGATTCAGCTCGTCGGGCGTCCGTTCTCGGAGAACATGCTGCTGAGTGTTGGCAAGGCTTTTCAGGAACGGACGGAGTGGCATAAGCGTAGGCCGCCGATTTGACCTAGGCAGGCGACCGAAGGCAGGCGACAAAAAACGATCGCCTGCCCTACCTGCTCTAAACGCCTGGAATTCCTCTGCGCTGATAGACGCTGTCGATGGCGTGGTAGCCCAGATAGACAAAAGCGCCGGCGGCGACCGCGAGAAAACCGATGGTCCAGTTCGCGACCAGGTGCGGCGTCAAAAGCACGGCCAGGACTGCTCCGGCCAGCATCATCGATTGCGCCGCGGCCGCGCCCGCCGCCGCTTTCCACGGCACGCCCAACGCAGCCAGCAACAGCGCGCCCAGCGCCAGCCCCTCCGGCAGCTTATGCACTCCGATGCCAACCAGGAACGGAATCTTGAGACTCTCGAAACCTTTTTGCTGCGACACCGCCAGGCTCCATCCATCGAAAAAACTGTGCAGGCCGGCCGCGATCAGCAGCGGCGCTGCAAAGCCGTGTCGATTGTGCGAGCAGGTTGGACATACAGGATACAAGTAACGATCGATGAGCCACAGCAGCACGAACCCGCCGGCCAGTCCCGCGGAAGCCGCGAACCAACCACAGCGCTCGGCGACCTCCGGCAAAATCCAGAACGCCGCGATGGCTACCAGCATGCCTCCGCTGATCGGCAGGACTCGGTTCGAGATGGACGGAATCTCGGCCAGCCGGATTCCACCGTACGCTCCCCCCAGCGTGAGGAGCATCAGAAAGATCAGAGTTGGATATAAGCCGATCAAGGCGGGGCTGCTTCCTTTCTACTGTAACGCGCGCGGCTCGGCATGCTAAAGTCGAGAGTTGACCAGGTTCTTGGTTCTGTTCGCCGCCGTTTCCACTGCGTTGCTTTGCCAGACCAACTACGAAATCCAGGTCTATCCCTACGAGACCGTGAAACCGCGCGTCACCATGATCGAGCTGCACAGCAATTTCACCTTTCAGGGCAGCAAGACCACGGAAGATGGCCTCTTGCCGACCAATCACGCGTGGCACGAGACCCTCGAGATCACACGCGGCTTCACCGACTGGTTCGAAACCGGCTTCTACATCTTTACCAGCGCTCGCACCGAGACTGGCTGGGATTGGGTCGGCAGTCACATTCGTCCACGCTTTCGCGTTCCCGAATCGTTGCACTGGCCCGTTGGCGTCAGCATCTCGAACGAAATCGGCTATCAGCGGCGTCAATTTTCTACAGCGCTGTGGACATGGGAAATCCGGCCGATCGTCGACAAGCAAATCGGTCCGTGGTATCTCTCCTTCAATCCGACGTTCGACCGCGCGCTGCAAGGTCCGGACACGAAGCGAGGCTTCGAGTTCTCGCCGAATTTCAAAATCGGATACGACGTCACCAAGAAAGTGAACGCCGGCTTCGAATACTACGGCTCGCTGGGGCCGGTGACCGGCTTCGATCCGCTGCGCGACCAGCAACAACAGTTGATACCCTGCATCGACCTGAACCTGTCGCCGAAATGGGAGTTCAACGCGGGCATCGGGGTGGGGATGACGCAGGGAACCGACCACCTGCTGGTGAAGATGATCGTCGGGTACCGGTTTGGGCAGAGGTGACTGGTGGTTGGTGGCTGGTGAAATTCGCAAAAACGAAGCCATTTTTTTCCGTAACACATTCCTTTTCTTATATTTAGGGAGCTACGTTGCCGCTCGAAAGGCTCGGCCGGGTTGGCGAGATTGCCCGGCGCGGAGACGGGGCTGGTCTGTTCGTACGGGGCGCGGAATTCTAGCATGGGCGTCTGGCGTCCGGAGCTATAGCAGCGCAGCGGTGACAGAGATCGGATTTTTTGTGTGCGGTGATAGCATGTTGTAAGTCGTTCGCAGAGCGGCCAGTTGTGGTGAATTCGACCGGCCGTTTGTGTCGAAACTTCAGACTCTGTCACTAAAATCGAGTGTTGTGACTGGCTGTCGACGCGCCGCTGGAGCAGGATTCGCTGAGTGCTGGTTGCTCGACGTATCATTCCGCTTCGAGACTAGCATGGTGTCAAGCGGACGGACGGATGGATGTCTGCAAGTTATTGTGGGGCGGGGAGAAGTAAGTTTTGGAAAACGGTGAACGCACGAGGATGACCGGTCAGGATAACAGATTTTATCTTGAATGGCCGCAGGGGAAACATAAGAGCTGGACGGCAGGAGTCAAGAGCGATAGAGTGGGCCGTATGGCCAACGAACACGTGGCAATGCTCAAAGATTGGGGCATCACCGGATGGAACAATTGGCGGGTAAAGAATCCAGGGATTCG
>WNFJ01627456.1_pt1 | contig 33733 bp, 40 predicted proteins | sample 5400461 | NCBI WGS metagenome assembly WNFJ01 (sample SAMN13153349, study PRJNA577476) | soil metagenome | isolation source: 115 cm saprolite on Douglas fir-dominated hillslope | place: USA:California | collected 2013-09-17
CGGTTGGGCACATAGACAGAATGCCCACGTAGTGATTTCAAATTCATAAAACTTCTGGCGCGAGCGAGACAATTTTCATGAAATTCCGCTCGCGCAGTTCGCGCGCAACCGGTCCGAAAATGCGGGTGCCGCGCGGATTCAAATCTTTGTCGATGATAACGATTGCGTTGTTGTCAAACCGCAGCAATGAACCGTCCTCGCGACGAATTGGCTGTTTCGTTCGCACCAAAACCGCGCGCACCACTTCGCCCTTTTTCACAGTGCCGGTGGCGCTCGCTTCTTTCACATTCGCTGTGATCACGTCGCCAATCCCGGCATAAAGCGTCGCTTTTCCGATCACACCGATCATCGTCGCCATGCGCGCGCCCGTATTGTCTGCCACATCTAATCTGGATCGAATTTGTACCATAAGATCGACAATTTACGCGCGAATCATTTCGGCGTTACTTCTGAAGCACCTCTACTAATCGCCAGCGCTTCAGCTTGCTCAGCGGCCGCGTTTCCATGATGCGCACGGTGTCACCGGCCTTGGCTTTGTTCTCCTCATCGTGCGCGTAGAATTTTCGGACTTGCTTCACAATCTTGCCAAACTTCGGATGCGGAACGCGCGTGATTGTGCGGACAACAATCGTCTTGTTCATCCTGTCCGAAACCACTTCGCCGACTCGAGTTTTACGCGACGCGCGCCTGTCGGCATCCGGCAGCGCCGGCGATTGCGCGTCCGAAGCAGCTTGCGCCTGCATCGTCGATTGTCGATCTTGCTCGGCCATAACTTATTTCTTCTTCGCTTCTTTCACGCGTTTGGAAAGCACCGTCTCAATTCGGGCCACATCCCGGCGTAGCAATCTCAAACGGCTCGGTTGTTCGAGCTGCCCGCTCTGTTGCTGCAAACGCAAATGCAATCGCTCCTGGCGCAAATCTCGCCGCTTCGTCAGCAGTTCGTCGGTGCTCATTTCGACAATCTCTTTAATCTTCATGATTCGTTAGGCCGCTGCAACGTGGTGCCGGCTCAAGAATTTTGTTCGCACGGGCAATTTGTCTGCGGCCAATCGTAACGATTCACGCGCGACCGATTCCGGCACTCCATCCAGTTCGAATAAAATATTGCCTGGTCGCACCGTCGCGACCCAATACTCGGGTTGGCCCTTGCCCTTTCCCATGCGCGTCTCCGGCGGACGCGCGGTCACTGATTTGTCCGGAAAAATCCGAATCCACAATTTGCCTTTGCGTTTCATGTTGCGCGTCAACGCCACTCGTGCGGCTTCGATTTGCGTGTTCGTGATCCAGGCGCGTTCGAGCGTTTGCAAACCGAACTCGCCAAAATCAATTCGCAAGTTGCGCGAAGCCGTTCCCTTGCGGCTTCCCCGCTGGGACTTGCGATACTTCACTCGTTTCGGCATTAACGGCATAACAGATGTCCTCGTCTCAAGCTAGACTGGCGCGGGCGCAGGCGGTGGCGGTGCGGATGGCAATAGCGTTTCGGCCGGCGCTTCTTCTTTCCGGCAAATCCAGCATTTCACACCGATCTTGCCGTAAACCGTATTCGCTTCCGCAAATCCATAATCAATTCCCGTCCGCAATGTGTGTAGCGGCACTTTGCCTTCGCGATACCATTCCGAGCGCGAAATTTCAGCGCCATTCAAACGGCCAGAGCAACGCAAACGAATTCCTTCGGCGCCAAAATCCATCGACGTCTGCACCGCCCTTTTCATGGCGCGGCGATACCCGATGCGCCGCTCAATCTGCAGCGCGACATTTTCCGCGACCAATTGCGCGTCGAGCTCCGGTGTTTTGATTTCCTGTATGTCGATCTTGATTTGCTTGCCTTGGGCCATCTTTGAAATGTCTTCGGTCATCTTTTCGATCTCGGCGCCTTTTCGTCCGATCACGATGCCGGGGCGCGCCGTGTGAATGGTAACGCGAATCGAGTTCCACGCGCGCTCGATAACAATCTTTGAGACGGCCGCAAATTGCAGCTTCTTCTTCACGTAATCGCGAATCTGGAGATCGCTATGCAAAAGTGCGGGTAACTCTTGCGGCGACGCGTACCAGCGGGAACGCCAATCGCGGTTCACGCTCAGCCGGAAACCAATCGGATTAACTTTTTGTCCCATATAAATTACTTCTTTCCTTTCGCTTTTTTCTTCAGTTTCGCGGTTTTCTTCTCGGCCGTGGTTTTCGAAGTTTCGGTCGCCGCCACGGCGCCCTCTGCCTCCTTTTTTCCAGCTTTTGCTTCGGCTTTCCGCTTGGCCCTACGCGTCGCTCGCGTTTCAATTGGAATCTCGTCGCTCAACACGATGCGAATGTGACTCGTGCGTTTCAGGATTCGGCTAGCGCTGCCCCGCGCCCGCGGCATAATCCGTTTTACCGTCGGACCCTCCCCAACAACAGCCTCTTTCACCACGAGACCATCGACCTTGAGATTGGCATTATTCTCCGCGTTTGCGACCGCGCTCTTCAGCGTTTTGCCAATCAAAAACGCCGCCTTTTTCGGCGTGAAAGCGAGGACATCCAGCGCGGCCGAAACCGGCAGGCCCTGAATCTCACGCGTAACTTCGCGCACTTTGAACGGCGAAATCCGCGCGTACTTATATGTCGATCTAACTTCCATTTATTCTGAACTCACCTGTAACCACGGCCCTGCGGTCTATCGACCGACCATAGGCGGTGGCTACAACTTATTTTAAAGTCACGTTCGAGCGGGCATCCGCCTGGAGACGGTCGCCCACTTTTATTTTCTCTTTCGAATCCATTTCCTGAATAACAGCACCGCAGATTCGCTGTCGCACATCAACCACGCGCAGCGTCGCGATCTTTCGATCGCCGCGCAGCACGCGCAGCGGCATCCCGATTTTCACGCCCTGCTTCTCGCCGATGTTCGCCACTACAAAAGACCATTCGTCCTTCACGCTGATCACGCTGCCGTCCATCAGACTCGGCTCGGCTTCCGGTGGAGTTGGCCTGAGGCCGGTCGATCTTGAGACCAATTGGTTTGAGCCGCGCAATTGCGCTTCGACGTCCATTCGCGCTTGCGCGTCGCCGCCCTGCGAAGTTTTTAAATAACGCAAGACAGCTTCGTTCGTCCGCAGCATTTGATCGCGAAATTCGTCTCGCTCTTTTTGCCCCAACTGAAGATCGCTCACCGCCGCGAGCAAACGCTGTTCGAGTTTCGCGCGATCCTTGTCCGCCGATTCGAGCCCGAGCGCTTCCATACGCAATTCCAAATCGGAATACTTGCGACGAAATAGCTCCGCCTCGGCGTTGGATTCCGCCAGACTCGCCGTCAACGTTTTCAGCGACTCCTGCTGAATCGACAACTGCCTTCGCAGCTCTCCGTTCTGCGCGAGCAAGGCCGTAGCCGTGACGCTTTTCTCCGCGTTATCAATTTTGGATTCTGACAAAGAACTGTTCCCTGCATCGCTGCCGTAGCAGACGAACGCTACCCACACTGCCAATTGCCAAATGCCAATTGCCAATTGGGTTCGGCAACCGCCGGCTCTCCTCAATTGGAAATTGGCAATTGGCATTTGGCAATTTCCCTACTTGGTCACCTTCGCCGTATGCGAACCGTGTTTTTTGAACACGCGCGTGGGCGAAAATTCGCCCAGTTTGTGGCCCACCATGTTCTCGGTGATGAAAACGGAATTGAAGGTCTTTCCGTTGTGCACCAAAAATGTGTGGCCGACAAAGTCAGGCGTTACCATCGAGCGCCGCGACCAGGTCTTGATCGCCTTTTTCGCGCCCGCCGCATTCATCTTATCGATCTTCTCCAGGAGATGCGACTCGACGAAGGGTCCTTTCTTTAACGATCTAGCCATAATTGTCAAATTTGGAGCCGCCCGCTCTGTCGGGGCGCCAGGGAGCGCGGCGACAGAGCGCCATCGCTGCACTCACGTTTTTTTCTTCGCCTTTCTCCTTTCCAAAATGAATCGGTCGCTCGGTTTGTGTTTACTGCGTGTCTTAAATCCTTTTGCAAGTTGTCCCCACGGACTCATCGGATGGTGCCGGCCACCGCCACCTTTCGATTTACCCTGTCCGCCGCCCATTGGATGATCGATCGGGTTCATGGCCATGCCTCGCACATGTGGACGGCGACCGCGCCAGCGCGTGCGGCCGGCCTTTCCGCTTGAGATATTCATGTGATCTACGTTTCCTACCTGGCCAATTGTTGCGAAACAATTTTCGTGAATACGGCGAATTTCGCCCGATGGCATCTTCACCAAAGCGTAACCGCCCTCGAGGTTGTTCAATATCGCCTGTTGGCCGGCGCTGCGCGCAATTTGTCCGCCGCGGCCTGGAGTTAATTCAATGTTGTGAATGTTGGTCCCAAGGGGAATGGCGTGGAGTGGCAAAGCATTACCAAGATCCGGCGGTACATCAGCGCCAGCGCTGACTGTCGATCCCACACGCAATCCGTCCGGCGCGAGAATGTAACTCAACTCGCCATCGGCATATTTAATAAGAGCAATGCGCGCGGAGCGGTTCGGATCATATTCGATTCCGAGCACTTCCGCCGCGACGCCGTGCTTACGCCGTTTAAAATCGACTTTGCGGTATTTTTGCTTGTGACCGCCGCCGATATGCCGCGACGTGAGACGGCCAAAATGATTGCGGCCGCCGGTCTTCTTTTTCGGCTCAAGCAAACGCTGCGCCGGCTTCCACTTCGTGATTTCGTCAAAAGCAGGAAGCGACTTAAAACGCTGCGCCGGCGTAAGTGGACGATAACTTTTTAGGGCCATGGCAGAAATGGAGTAGTGGAGCAACGGAGGGATGGAGGGATGGAAAGGGTCTGCGGGCGATCGCCGCAAATCATTCCCCCACTCCTCCAATACTCCATTTCTCCAGTCCGTTTGCTCATACCAAGTCGATCTTCTCGCCCTCTGCGAGCGTCACGATGGCCTTCTTCCAATGCGGCCGGCGTCCGAGCGGACCGCGCACGCGTTTCTGTTTGCCGGCATAATTGCACGTGTTTACATCGACAACTTTCTTTTGAAACAAGCGCTCTATCGCCTGCTTGATCTGAATTTTGTTTGCCCGCGGACTGACGCGGAAAACGTATTTATTTTGTTTTTCACTCATCAGCGTCGACTTCTCCGTCAAGGACGCGGTCTCAACGATGTCGTAGGGCTCGTTCATTTCGTAAAATCACGCTGCAGCCTTGGCGAAGACGGACGTCCTTTCCGCCAATTGCTCGAGGGCTTTGTGCGTCACCAAGATTTTCTCGAACGCGAGCAACTGCTCCGTGTTCAGGTCCGCCGCAGTCGCGAGCTTCACCGGTCTCAGGTTACGCGCTGACTTATAAGTCTGTTCATCGAATGAATCGGAAACGATCAGCACTTTGCCCGCGTCAGTTTGCTTTCGAACAAGATCAACAAGCGCCTTTGTTTTGATTTCAGGCACGGCGAACTTGTCGATCGTGAGGACGTCGCCGGCTTTGATCCGCTCGCTCAGCGCCTTTCGAAAAGCCAAGCGCCGCACGGCTTTGGAAACTTTCTTGGAATAATCCCGTGGCTTCGGTCCAAACACGACACCGCCGCCACGCCAAATTGGTGATGAAACGTAGCCGGCGCGCGCGCGACCGGTCCCTTTTTGTCGCCACGGCTTCGCGCCCGACATATCGACTTCCGCTTTAGTCTTTGTGTTGGCTGTTCCCGAACGCCGCGCCGCTCGCATCGCGACCACCACGTCGTGAACGGCCTGCGTGCCACGACCATCTTCGATGATGTCGATGTTGGCTTCTTTTGCCGCGGCTTTCGTCAAAACTTTCGCGCTCATTTCTTCTCCGCGGTTGGTTTCTTGATTGCCGGCCTAACGACTACGTAACTGCCATTCGATCCGGGCACGGCACCGCTGATCAAAATCACTTTCTCGGTTTCGCGCACCTGCATCACCTGCAGATTTTGCACCGTCACGCGTTCGTCGCCGAGATGGCCAGGCATGCCCATGTTTTTCCAAATCCGTCCCGGAGTGGAACGATTGCCAACGGCGCCGTTTCGTCGGTGGGTTTTCGATCCGTGCGCCGCGCCTTGTCCGTCAAAATTGTGCTTTTTCATCACGCCTTGGAAACCCTTGCCTTTCGAGCGGCCGATAACATCCACATAATCGCCCGGCTGAAATTGCGTGACGCTCAAATTGATCTCGCCTTCCGGCGCATCAACGTCCAACCGAAATTCGCGGACGAATCTCTTCGGCTCGGCGCCGGCTTTCTTAAACTCTCCGAGCAACTGCTTTGTGACGCGCGATTCCTTTTGCGCACCGAACCCGACTTGCACGGCCGCATAGCCGTCGTTCTCGTTCGTCAGGCGACGCAAAAGAACGTTATCGCCGGCCGCAATCACGGTCACCGGATGCAGCTTGCCCCTGGCGTCGTAAACGCTGGTCATGCCGATTTTCTGTCCGAGTAACCCGATGCTCATGTTGGCGGCGTGGCAAAATTCTCAAGCGCTAAATCTTAATCGTAATATCAACGCCCGCAGGTAAATTTAGTTTCTTCAACTCATCCACCGTCTTGGCGGTCGGCTCGATGATGTCGAGCAGTCGTTTGTGCGTGCGGATTTCAAATTGCTCCATCGATTTTTTGTCGACATGTGGCGAGCGATTCACGGTGAATTTCTCGATCAACGTCGGTAGTGGAATGGGCCCGGCTACACGCGCGCCGGTACGCTTCGCCGTCTCGACGATCTCGACGGCCGATTGATCGAGCATTCGGTGGTCGAACGCTTTCAAGCGAATGCGAATGCGCTGCCCGTCCGTCATTTCGACTCCTTTTGATCGAGAATCGCCGCGACCAAGTTCTGCGGCACCGGCTCGAAATGCGACGGTTCCATCGAGTAGCTCGAGCGGCCTTTCGAGAGCGAGCGAATCGCCGTCGCGTACCCGAAAAGCTCAGCCAGCGGAACTTCAGCGTGAATAATAGCGAGATGGCCTCTCGTCTCGATGCTGTTGATGCTACCGCGCCGCCGACTCAAGTCGCCGCAAATATCGCCCTGGTATTCTTCCGGCGTAATGTTTTCCACTTTCATGATCGGCTCGAGCAGAATTGGTTTACCCTGCTTAAAGCCGTCTTTCATTGCGAAGATCGCCGCCATTTTAAAAGCAAGCTCGCTGGAATCGACTTCGTGGAAACTTCCGTAGACAATGTCCGCCTCAACATCGACAACCGGATAACCACCAAGCACCCCGTTCAGCACCGCTTCTTCGATACCCTTCTTGACCGCCGGGATGAATTCACGCGGAATGATGCCGCCGACGATCTTGTTTTCGAGAACCAGACCTTTCCCGCGCACGCCCGGACGCAAATCCACTTCTACGTGGCCGTACTGACCGCGCCCACCGGATTGTTTAATCAACTTGCCAACGCCATGGGCGTTTGCCGTGATCGTTTCGCGATACGCGATCTGCGGTTTGCCGGCGTTCGCGTCCACTTTGAACTCACGGAACATGCGGTCGCGAATAATCTCGAGATGTAACTCGCCCATGCCGGCGATAATCGTCTGCCCGGTGTCTTCGTGGGTATAAACGCGGAAGGTCGGATCCTCCTCGGCAAGTCGCTGCAACGCGATCCCCATTTTTTCCTGATCCATTTTCGTTTTCGGCTCGATCGCCATTGAAATAACGGGATCAGGAAACGTCGGCGGCTCGAGCAGGATCGGGTGATCTTCATCACAAAGGGTGTCGCCAGTGGTGATGTTTTTAATTCCGACGATTGCGGCGATGTCGCCCGAGTAACAAGTCTCGATCTCCTCGCGCTTATCCGCTTGGATCTGGATCAAACGCGAGATGCGTTCGCGCTTATTCGTGCGCGGATTGTAAACTGTGTCGCCTTTACTCAGCGTGCCCGAGTAAACGCGGAAGAAAATTAATTTGCCGACAAACGGATCGCTCCAAAGCTTGAACGCAAGCGAACAAAAATGGCCGTTGTCATCGGTCGGTGCTTCCATTTTCTCACCGGTGTCTGGGTCCTGACCCTTGGCCGGCGGAATGTCGATTGGACTGGGCAGATAATCGATGACTGCATCGACCAGGTATTGGACGCCTGTGTTTTTTAATGCAGAACCACCAACGACCGGAACGAATTTGTTCGCGATCGTTTGCCGACGAATCCCCGCTTTCAGCAGCTCGGGCGTTATCGGCTTTTCTTCGAGAACGGCTTCGGCAACTTCGTCGTCGAGATTTGAAATTTGCTGGACCAGATCGTGATGGGCATGCTCGACGAGATCGACGTATTCCTTTGGCACATCCGCGAGTTCATATGTCGATCCAAGCTGATCGCTGTCCGAGTAAATGATCGCCTTCTTGTTAATGACGTCGATTTGGCCTTTGAGCTGATCTTCTTTGCCAAGCGGGAGCAGAACCGGCCACGCATTTGCGCCAAGCTTTTTCCGCATGCTGTCGATCGACATATCGAAGTCGGCACCGACCCGATCCATCTTGTTGATAAACGCGATGCACGGCACGTTGTACTTCGTCGCCTGCCGCCAGACTGTTTCCGATTGCGGCTGCACACCGGCGACTGCATCGAAAACCGCGATCGCGCCGTCAAGCACACGCAATGAGCGCTCTACTTCCGCCGTAAAATCGACATGTCCGGGCGTGTCGATGATGTTGACGCGATGCTTGATTCCCTCGAAAATCTTGTAAACGCCTTCTTCTTTCCGCTGCGTCCATGCGCAGGTCGTCGCCGCCGAAGTGATGGTGATGCCGCGTTCCCGCTCCAGGTCCATCCAGTCGGTCACGGTCGTGCCTTCGTGCACCTCACCGATTTTGTGGATCATGCCGGTGTAAAACAGAATGCGTTCGGTCAGCGTCGTCTTGCCGGCATCAATGTGCGCGGCGATGCCGATGTTCCGCGTTCGCTCGAGCGGGAACTTACGATTTGGCGAATTCGGATTGGCCGATTTCGATTTTTGTTTCTCGAGCGTCGCGGGCATAAGTTTTACCACCTGAAATGCGCAAACGCGCGGTTCGCTTGCGCCATTTTATGTGTGTCGTCGCGCTTTTTTATCGCGTTGCCTTGCCCAGCGGCGGCGTCTCTAATCTCTTGCGCGAGCGCTTCGGACATCGGCACTCCTTTGCGATTGTCCGCGTATTGGACGATCCAGCGCATGGCGAGAGAAATTTGCCGTGCGGAAGCCACTTCCATCGGCACTTGATACGTCGCGCCGCCAACCCGACGCGATTTCACCTCAAGGCGGGGCCGAACGTTATCGAGAGCCTTATTTAGAACCTCGAGCGGATCAACTGCATCGGAACCTTCGCGCGATTTGTCGATCGCGGTGTAAACAATCCGCTCCGCAAGCGACTTCTTGCCGCGTTTCATCACCGTCGTGATCAACCGCGCGACCGCCGGGCTCCCGTAGCGGGAGTCGACGCGCTCCTCTTTTTTGTAAACTTTTTTCCGTCGCGACATTGTCGATCTTTCGTTTCAAAATTTACTTCTTCTCTTCCTTGGCGGCTGGCGCTGCCTTTGCCGCGCCACCTCCACCGGCACCGGCCGCACCACCTTTCGGGCGCTTGGCTCCATATTTGGACCGGCCGCGTCGGCGTCCATCCACGCCCAACGCATCGAGCGTGCCCCGCACAATGTGGTAACGCACGCCCGGCAAATCTTTCACTCGTCCCCCGCGCACGAGCACGATGGAGTGCTCCTGCAAGTTGTGGCCCTCGCCCGGAATGTAGGCAATCACTTCCTGGCCGTTCGTCAAGCGCACCTTCGCCACCTTGCGCAGGGCAGAGTTCGGCTTCTTTGGCGTGCGCGTCATCACCTGCACGCATACACCGCGCCGCTGTGGACAATTGGTCAGCGCCGGCGACTTGGATTTCACCGACACCTTCCGGCGTCCTTTCCGAATCAACTGATTAATCGTGGGCATTTTCGTTAAACAAGAGCCGCCACGCGAGTGGGGTTGCTGCGGGCGACAAAAAACCCGCCCAGGCCGCGTAACAACCTCCTCACGCGCCTGATGCGGTGAGTGCGAATATAGAGGGAGAATCGCGACTCGCAAAGGTTTTTTTGACCGCGCGACTTTTACGCGCGAGTGCGCGTCACACGAGCGCCGATTCAATCGCAGCAATCCTTTGAATCAACCGCCAATCAGCCGAATGCGAATGCGGATTCTCGCATGCTCTAAAACGATGATGCTCCCGTGCGCCAATGCTTCACTGACAGAAGCAAGATTCGCCAGCAGGGGTCCAATTGAAAACGGGTAAAAACAATCCTATCCCCTTTGCCAGTACAAGCCGATTGCAAGCTCGGCCAGTCTGTGGAATAAAGCAGTCTTAGATGAGCGAAAATGTCGCGATCGAGCCAGCTACCGAGGCAGACCTCGACGAATTGTCCGAGATGCTTGGTGGACTATTCGCTCAGGAAAGCGATTTTCGGCCGGACAAAGAAAAACAGCTTCGCGGATTGCGCTTAATTTTCGAACAGCCGAGCCGTGGCCGCGTTTTTGTGCTTCGACGCGACGGCGCCATCGTCGGCATGATCAACCTGCTTTTCACCATCAGCACGGCCGAGGGCGGGTTCGTTATCCTCCTTGAGGATTTGGTGATTCACAAACAGTTCCAAAGCCACGGCTACGGCACGAAACTGTTGCAACACGCCATTGATTTTGCCAAACAGAAAAATTTTCTCCGCATCACTTTGCTGACCGATCGTCCGGAAAATGTGGCACAGGAATTTTTCCGCCGTCACGGATTTCGCGAGTCGTCCATGATCCCGATGCGACTGTTGATTACGCCCGAATCCGAACAACCGCAGGGCAATCTGTAAGTTGCGGGACGCTAGTTGGACTTGCTTGCCTTGTCTATCCATCCGGCCAATTGCGAGATCAGGCGGCGCTTGAACTCCGCGCGGAACTCGACTTCATTAACCGCCTTGGCCACTTCTTTCGCACTTGCCGCCGTGGACGGCAAATTAGTCTTCGCGTAAGCCTTCAATTCGGCAGCGCGAGACGGCTCGGAGAAAAAGTTGAACAAGCTCGGCGCGTAACTGTTCGCCCCCAGTGCATCCGTTTTCGCCAGCAGCGCTTTCATCTTCGCCTTCGCAAACCCCCACGCCAGCTCGGGATGGCCGCTGTATCGAGCAACTTTGCCGACCAGAAACACGGCACGACTCGTTGGCAACTCGTCAGTCAGCGAAATTTCCAATGTTTTCGCAACAAGGTCCGGATCTCGCGCCGCAGCCAGCGCGTCATAATAATTTTGTTTTTCTTCGATGCTGGTGGTTCTCGATCCAAGCTCGTGTAGCGCATTCCAGGTGGCTTCATCTGCATAATGCCCAACCACCCAGAAAATTGGCGCGCGCAAATCAGGCGAGAGCGACGCAGGATCGACAACATATTTCCGAAATCGTTCGCGGCAGCCGGCAACGATTTCCGCGTCGTCTAAATCGCCCAATATCTGAATAAGGCTCCCGCGCAAGATTGCGTCTCGCGGAGTTTCCTGCGGCCTCGATTCCCAGACGAGTTGATCGAAACTTGGCCGCAAGACACTTCGGGCGTAAGCCTGAAATTTTTCCCGAGCTGCATCTCCAACCAGTAACCGATTGATGTAATCGAAGGTGTTGATGATTTGGTCGCGTTCTGCAAGTTCTCGTTTGGACGGGAGCTTGTCGACGAGCCCGAGATAAGCCAAGATGGAGACGCGATTTGCCTGCACGAGGGCCCAAGCGTCTCCCAACAGGTTAACGCGATCGGACACGCTTAACTTCGACAGCACGCCGACGAGCAGTTTCCACGAAGCCTGATCGTATTGGACGCGGTAATTGCCCGCGCCATCCGCGTTGAACTTGAGCACGCTACCCGGTGGAATCCCGGAGAGATTATCGATCTTAGTGCTGATAAGATGGCTTTGCCTCATCTCATCGTCGACCAGGAAATAAGTAAGCGGAATCTTCCATTGCAGCGCCGGCGGGTTCGGAAAATGAATTGTGAACCGCTCCTGCGATAGCGAAACGTTTCCGCCATTGCGCTTCATCTCCACGATCGGAAATCCCGGCTGTTCCGTCCAGACGGCAGCAATTTCACCGACCGGTTTGCCAGAGGCTTCGCTCAACGCGTTCCACAAATCCGCCGTCGTCGAGTTGGAATACTGATGCGCGGCCATGTAGCGCCGAATTCCGTCACGAAAAACATCTTCGCCAAGAAAACTCTCCAGCATGAGCAAGAACGCCTGCCCTTTGCGATAAGTGATATCGTCGAAGGCATTGTTAGCTTCCGCTTCGTCGGCGATCGGTTGCTGGATTGGATGAGTTGTCGATCTTGCATCGCCTTCCATCTCTAATTCCTTCGAAACACCCGTCCGTCGGGTCGGATCGCGCGGAATATTTTTCTGAAGCCAAACTTCCCACTGCGGATTGAAATGCGCCGTACACTTCGTTCCCATCCACGAAGCGAACCCTTCATTGAGCCAAAGATTATCCCACCACGCCATGGTCACGAGATCGCCGAACCATTGGTGCGCAGTCTCGTGCGCGATCACTTCATAAATCCGCTGCCGCGTCGTGGCGGACGATTTCTGCGGGTCGAACAAGAGTCCCGATTCGAAATAAGTAATGCCGCCCCAGTTTTCCATCGCACCCCCGAATCCGCCGGGAATGGCGATCTGATCCAGCTTCGGCAGCGGGTAATGGATGCCGAAATAGTCATTGTAATAGTTTAGAATCTGCGCAGTGCTTTCCAGGGCGTAACGCCCCCATTGCGCCTTGCCTTTAGTCGCGATGACGCGAACCTGCGTGCCGGCCACATTCGTTTCGATCGAGTCCAGCTCGCCGGCAACGAAAACATTCAAGTAGCTCGCCATCGACGGCGTCATTGCGAAGCGGATTTCTTTCCCGACCGCACCGATTATTTCGGGGTTGTCAATCTTCTTCTCCGATTCGACCGGCATATTGGACACGGCCAGCCAGTTTTGGGGAACAACTGCCATGAGTTGAAAGCGCGCGCGAAAGCCCGGTTCATCCCAGCACGGAAATAAACGACGCGCGTCAGTTGGCTCGAACTGTGTTCCAAGCGCGATCTTTTTCGCGCCGCTCCCTTGTTCTTGATAGCGCATATAAAAAAGTCCGCGTCCCTGCTGATTGATCTTGCCGGAAAAACTGAGCGAAAGCGTGTGCGCTCCTGCCGAAAGCTCGGATGAAAGCGAAATCCTCAGCAATTCATTTTTGTTGTCGATCTTGACCGCGTCTTGCGGAACCTGTTTTTTGTCGATTGACGCGCTTGTGACTTCAATCTCGAGAGCATTCAGAACCAGTTCCCGAACCGGCGTGTGCACTTCCAGCTTGACCGTTTCTGTTCCGCTGAAAGTAAGCTTGTCGATCTTCGGGACAATGCGAATCGAATATTCGGTTGGAACAACTTGCTTTGGCAGTTTTCCGGGAGTCACTGCGAAATCGAACGGCTTCTCCGCGCTCATGCTGCTGGCAAAACTAATTGCAATGGCTAAGGCGAAAACACGATGCACTCCTTCATTAAAACTAAAGGAGGGACGCGTCCGCAATCTCCCTTGATTACGGCAACAGGTCTCGGACCGCTCGCGACAAATGTCGCCAGGCAGTTACAAATTGATTCGATTGATGGTACACGGGGCGTTGATCGGTCGAGGCTCCACTCTCCACCATTAGCACGAGAAGTAATTGCCCGTTGCCAACCAACGGCCCCTTGATCACGAGCGGGCTTTGCCTGCTTAATTTGGTGTCTGTTTCCAGCAGGAGCTCGTTCTGTTTGTAGAGCTTCAGATTAACGCCATAGCCTGCCTCGCTTTCACCCTGGGCATCAACATGTAGCGCAAAATATTTGCTCGAAGCGAGCCAATCTTCTTCTCCGGTATTCAACGTCTTCCGCGATTGCCCAATGATCTGAAATTGATTATAACCAAACAGTTCTTTTAGCGTCTGCTCGAGGCTACTCAATTCCGAGGGAATAGGTGACGGGTCCGAAACATTTTCAGCAATGACCAGACCACTCCAGACCACTTGCGCCGCGTGGACCGCAATTGCTCCTGCGCTCATCGCCAGACCGAGCGATGCGGCGACGAAGAAAGCGCGGTTTTGCATTGAGCGTTATTTCGCTGCGTAATCGGCAGGCAATGACTGCAATCCCTCGACCCACAGCACGGTGACCTTGCTTTTTTTGGTTTCGAACATCGAAATGGTGGCGTTCGGACTCACCGCCGGATCAACGCGCGCGTTCAGAATCTGCGTGAGATACTGGGACTGCTCAATCGGACTTTTTTCGCGCATCACGACCACGGCGTATATTGCGAAAATCGCCAGTGCCGTGGCGCCGGACAAGGCCAAGCGGCGAATACTCCACCATGTCGATCTTGCCCCATGTTGATCTTTTGCCTCATCCTCGCGCCGAATTCGTTCGCGAAGCTGATGGCTAAAAAATTCCTCGTTCGTCAACACGTCCGTGCCGAGATGTTGTTTCAACAAAGCGCCGAGTTTCTTGGCCTCGCGCTTATCCGCTTCGGCCGCCGCTTTATCGGATAGTGATGCTTCGAATTCAGCGAGCTCTTTGCCACAAAGCTGGCCGTCGAGCCAGGCCGTCCATTTTTGTTCAAACGCCTTCATAAACATCTCTCAACAAGCTTTGTAGTTTCCTGCGCGCGTAAAAGAGGCGGGACATCACCGTCCCGATTGAACAGCCCAGCGTTTCAGCGATCTCATGATATTGCATTTCTTCGATTTCCTTCATCAAAATGACCGCCCGATGGTCAGGCGAAAGTTGTTTGATCGCCTCGTCGATTCGGGCGCGGATTTCGCTTCGCTCCATACGCGTGTGGGGCAACGGGTCGGCTTTCGGTGCAGTCCTGGATGCCGGATCGATCTGTGTTAGTTGAATGGCCTCATCAAACTCCACCCCTGCGCCTTTGATTTGTTTTTTACGCAGCCAATCGATGGTCACGTTCATCACGATCCGATAGATCCAGGTGTAAAAAGAGGAACGCCCGCGAAAGCGCTTAATCGACCTCCAGGCTTTGACAAAGCTGTCCTGCGCCAGGTCCCAGGCGTCCTGTTCGTTATGGACCATATTGTAAATCATGGCGAAAATCCGTGTGCGGTAGCGGGTGACCAACTCGTCGAACGCCTCAGCACTGCCGGTCTGGCACTGCCTCACCAGTTCCAGTTCTGACACATCGGCTTGAGCCGGAGTCGCTTCCGTTTGCATATTTAGACGGAACCGACAGCAATTTCATTCAACTCCGAAAGCCTTCGGAGCCGAAGCGGCGTCGCCATTCGCCGCGATATTCCCCCATCAAAGTAATGATACCGTCGCGCACCTGAAAAAGACGCTGCTGCAAAACTGCGTACTGCGCGGCCGCAATCAGCCTATCGGCCACGAGCCGACCTGCAGCTTCCATTGACAGGGTAATAGCCTTCAGCGCGCGCTTGAGATATGCGATCGTCATCCCAATTTCGTCACCATCATCGTCGCTCAATGCTGCAGCCAGCTTCGCACTGGCCAGCGCGGCGTGGGTGGCCAATTTTACCGCCGCGGGTTCATTTTGCAGCGACGGATATTGATCGAAAAGCTTGTCGATCCAAACGGTCAGCGCGAAGGCCGCGCGATACAGGCCATGTTCTTCGAAAGTCTCCGTTGGCGCGATTTTCTGCTCGCTCGACTGCTCATTTTCGTCTGTCGGCCGCCAATCTTCGTTCATTAACGCGTCGACTTCATCGCTCCAATCGTTTTCACCAGCCAAGCCCGACCAGCCCATTTCGCGCGCGATGATCTCGTCGCGTTGCGGATCCTCTAGATATTTCTCTAGCAGATCCATGTATTTCTCCGTCTTCTGGTCCTGCTGTTGGAGAAAGCGCTCCCAATCATATTCATCCCAAGCTCGTTCCGGTTCGCGCTCGAAGTCAGGCATAAGATGACTAAACGCCAGCTTCACTCCGTGCGCAAAAAAATTGTAATGCGAGCCTCTGGCTTGCGTTTAAGAAAGGAGCAAGCCGGAACCTTGCTCGACCTTTTTCGTCTGCAGACGCAACTGCCCACAGGCGGCTTCGATATCGTGGCCCTTTTCGCGGCGCAATGTTGCCGGGATTTTGTCGGCACGTAAGATTGACAAGAATTTTTCTTGCCGATCTTGCGACGGCCGCGCCCACGGCAAGCCGCGGACGGTGTTGTACGGAATCAAATTCACTTTCGCTTTGACTCGTTGGGCATGTCTCGCGAGAAGACGTGCTTGCTCGTCTGAATCGTTGACGCCTTCGATCAAAATGTATTCGAAAGTGAGATGCTGCTTCTTGCGTGACGCATAGTAGTCGCAGGCTGAAAGCAATGTCTCGATGTTGTAGCGGCGGTTAATCGGCATGATCTGATTACGCACTTCGTCGCTCGCCCCGTGCAGTGACACGGCGAGACGAATTTGTAACGATTCCTTCGCGAGCTCGCGAATTTGCGGTGCGATCCCACCCGTCGAGACAGTGATGAGGCGCGCGCCGATGCTCAGTCCCCATGGCGCGTTGATGATCCGGATCGCACGCATCACGTTGTCAAAGTTGGCGAGCGGTTCGCCCATTCCCATGAAAACGATATTGTCGGTCTTGTCAGCGGCTTCGCGCTCTATCGCGAGAATTTGATCAATGATTTCGTTAGGCCGCAGGTTCCGCGAAAAACCTTCCAGACCGCTCGCGCAAAATTTGCAGCCGTAGGCACAACCAACCTGCGTCGATACGCAGACCGTCCGCCGATCCGATCGCATTCCGTAAAGCGCTGGCGAGGCCGGAATCAAAACCGATTCGATCAAAGCTTCGTCGCTCAAACGAAAAAGAAATTTCCTCGTTGTGTCTTGCGCGCCGAGCACACGGACGACGTCGATCTTGCCGATGGAAAATTGCTCCGTGAGTTGCAGGCGCAGCTTGCGCGGCAGGTCCGTCATTTCATCAAACGAAGCCGCGCGTTTTTTGTAGAGCCACTCCGCGATTTGCGTCGCGTGATAAACGGGTTCGCCGAGGGCGCGAACGCTCTCTTCCAGTTCATGTAACTGCACCGACTTGATGTCGACCTTGGCCGCGTTTCCCACGAAAGAGTTTACCGAAACGGCGATGTTCTTCAAACGCGCCAATCGGCCGAATTCCGCTGGAGAATCGTCCAAACGTGGTTAGTTTTTCGGCGTGATGATCCAACGTTTTGCTTTCTGCATCGTTTTGCTTTCCGCCTTCAGCGTTTTAATCACGAGTTGTGCTTCATCCGATTCCGGAGTCGTAACTGAGCATGCTACGACGACGGTGCCAGGCGAAAAGGTGCCCGGCGAAGGCACCTTGACCCCAAACGCGACAAGCGGCGTTCCGAGCGCCGGCGTGGGCTGGTAATTCCTTTCGCTCGCCGGAAAATTCGCCTTGATCGTTTAGCGACGCTGAGAACTATCTGCGGCGATGCAAAGATTGCGCACACCGCTGACGATCGGTTGGCAAGCAGCGCGAGCCAATGCAGTGCCTGCGTTCATCATTCAGACAATCATGCTCGCGTTGCTGATCGGGTATTACGCAAGCCCGTACGTGGCAGACGCTCTCAATCGATTCGCACAATACAAACGTGAACATGGCTTGGCCTTTGTGTTGCTCGCGTCGATCACGGCCGGTGCGCTCATTCCGGAGTTGTTTGTAATTTTGTTCTTCCAACGGAGTCGTCCGCACCGGGGCAATTTGCGCAATCTGCTTTTCACGGTTCCGGTCTGGGGATTCGATGGTTCTCTTGTCGATCTTTTATATCGCGGCGAAGCAGCTTGGTTTGGCGATGTCGTTTCGCTGCCAGTAGTTGTCGCCAAAATTTGTGTCGATCAATTCGGCTACAATCCATTTTTCGCCGCGCCGTTTGGTGTTCTTACCTACGAGTGGAAAAACACCGGCGTCTCGATGCGTCCAGTGCGCGAGTTGTTTACGCGGGAACATTACCGCGGCAAAATTATTCCGACGCTGGTCGCCACCTGGGCCGTCTGGATTCCATTGATGGCAATCATTTATTCGTTGCCGTTGGCGTTACAGTTCCCCTTATTCGGCCTCGCGCTTTCATTTTGGGTTCTGCTTTTGACCTACATGACTGACGAATCGATTCGCTGGAAAAATCAAAGCCGACGAGCCACTGGCGCTGGCTGTCGCAGCAAAGAATTGAACCGCGGATCACACGAATTTAAACGGATTGAAATCATTTCATTCGCCTAATCCGCGGTTCACTGGCTGTGAAAAAACGTAACGCCTCGTAAACACCGGCGCCATATTCCTTTTCGGCCACATAACCGCCGGCCGCGCGCACGGCGTCTTTTACTTTGTCGATCGCGTTTGCCGGGCATGATGGCATGCCGGCGACTTTTCCATCCAGCATCGAGATGTCGTTGTGATGATCGCCGGCGGCAAAAATGTTTTCGCGCGAGATGTCGATTAAGCGCGCGAGCTCGGCCAGCGCTGCGCCCTTGTGGTAATCGGCGTGACAAAAGCGCAAGTAAAGGGTGTTGCGCTGATAATGAAACTTCGGCTGTTGCCTGCGCGTCTGCTCGATGAACTCCGTTACGCGGTCCATTTCCTCTTCGCTTTGCGCGATTAGGCCGGCCGGGCCTTCCGGCTCGTAAATAACGCGCGACTGCGTTTTTTGATTCACAAAGTCGATTACTTCCGCCAGCACCGATGAGGCAGCGCTGAAAAGCTCACGGTGATCGCGCGCACAGCGTTCGTTCCAATCCCCAAAGGCTTCCCATGCGCCGCCGTTCCGGGAAGGACGAAATACGTCACGCTCGCTCGTTAGAATAAACTCCGGGCGAAACGGAACGGCGAAATCGGCGAGACCGGATTCGAGCAAATCGACAGAACGGCCGGTGTTGATGACCCAGACCGCGCCAGCCATTTGCAATTCGCGAATCCGCTCCATGCATTGTCGATCCAGCACCGGTCCGCCCGTACGCGCGACGAGCGTACCGTCGAAATCAGTGCTAAGGAGTTTGATTTCCGCAGGCATGGACGAACAGATGAGCAAGGGTAAGAATAAGAGGAAGAAGAAGAGCAGGAGGTCAAGATCGACAATGAAGTCTGCATACGAACTGGCGATGGAGCGACTGGAAAAAAATCAGCCGAGCGTTTTGTTGAGCAATGAACAGAAAGAGCAACTCGCAGAAATTGAGGTGACCTTCAAGGCGAAGATCGCGGAGAAGGAACTTTTCCTGAGAGATCAGATCCGCAAAGCACAGAGCGCTGGTGAATTTAACGAAGTGGCAGCGCTGGAGAAACAACTCACCTCGGAAATTCGCCGTCTGCAGGAAGATTGCGAGCGGAAGAAAGAGAAGTTGCGCGCGAGTTTCGGAAAATAGCCCTCCTCGGCTGTTAAGGCAGACGGGCTTCCCAGTTCGCCACGGGATGGACTCGCTGCGGCGAGCCCGTCGGTTCGGAGCGATGTGCGGGACGCATGTCTGCCATGATAGGCGAAGACGCCTGTTTTTCCTAGGACGCCGATGACGCGGCGTTTTCCACTGCTACTGCACGTTCGCCGCGCCTTGGCAGATTCGGATCGAGAAATCCGAGCATGTGCGCGTGGTTAATCACGCGAACGCCTTCCCCCTTCTGCAGATCGGCAATGCCCCGGCGGAATTCTTCCATTTTGGTCCAATGCACTTTCGGGCGAAAATGATGCTCGGCGTGATAGCCGTTGTAGAAGAAAAGCCAGTTATAGATCTTGCCGTAGCTGCTCACACCCCACGCTATCGGTTTGTCGGGATTCGCGCCGTAGTGCCGGAAATAGCCGTTCAAATAACTGAAGCAATGACCGAGATAAAAGAACGGCAAGAAGTAGAAAATGACGTAGCGCCAGTTGAACAGAAACATGAAGAAGAGCGTAGTGGCGAAAGCGGCCAATTCGATATTTCCCCACGTGAGATCGCCATTGCCGCGCTTGCGCAATTCTTTGCGAATCGCGCCAACATCATCGCGAAAGAAACTCAGGAAAATGTAGCTCCACGGGTTTTCCGCTTCGCCGCGGTCGCCATGTTTGTAGATCGAGATCCAATCGACGGTTTGGCCGCTCTCGTCGGGTCGATCAGCATTGCCCTTGTGATGTTGCATGTGGACAGCGTCGTAGTACGTCTGTGAGAAACAGCATGCGATCGATTGCACTATTCCAAAAAGTCGATTGAGCAGCGGAGAGCGAAAGAATGGATTGTGGATGAAGTTGTGTCCGATGCCGTTGATGTTCGCATTGATCATGAGCGAATAAATGAAACCGAGGATCAGCATCACCCAGAGCGGGACGCGCGGATAAAGGAAGAAGAGCGCGAAAAAGTATGTGAGATGCAAGAGACTCGCGAGGGCGGGTATTGCGTCCAAACGTGTGTGCGCAAAAAGTCTTGAATCCGTTGTCGGACGTTCTACTCGGATGGCGTCGGAGGCGATCATAGCGGAGATGAAACTCTCGGGGAGTACCTTGCGAAAGTTTACCCAATTGGCAAGCGCATGCCAGAAAGTTTGCCTCGAGCATATTCTTGGTTTGCCAATGTCGATCTTACGCGCCTAACTTAGCGCCCGCTCCCGATGTTCGCGCTTCAACCTGAGATGAAAGTCTTCAGCGGCTCGGCCAACCGCGACCTGGCCGAGCGCATCTGTAAGTACATCGGGACGCCGCTCGGCCGCGCCACGATCAGTTCGTTTCCCGATGGCGAAACCTACGTGAAGATCGAGGAGAACGTGCGCGGTCGCGACGTGTTTCTCATTCAGCCGACCTCGCCCCCGACGAATCAACACCTGATGGAGTTGCTCATCATGGTTGACGCAGCACGCCGCGCAAGCGCAGATCGCATCACGGCGGTGATTCCATTTTTCGGTTACGCGCGGCAGGACCGCAAGGATCAACCACGTGTGCCGATCACCGCGAAGCTGGTTGCAAATCTTCTTCACGCATCGGGAGTCCATCGCGTTCTTACGATGGATCTACACGCACAGCAGGTGCAGGGATTTTTCGATATTCCGGTGGACCATCTCTATTCCATGCCCGTTTTAATAAAATATCTCCGCAAGCGCCTAACGAGGAAAACGGTGGTTGTGTCGCCGGATGTTGGAGGATTGAAAATGGCTTCAGCGTATGCGCACGCCCTGGGCGCGAGCCTCGCCATCGTGGCGAAGCAACGGAAGAGCGCTACCGAGACGGAAGCGCTTTACATCATCGGCGAGGTGAAAGCTTCCGACGTGTTGCTTGTTGACGACCTCACCGAGACCGCCGGCACGCTCACCTCTGCCGCCGAGACGTTGAAGGCACATGGCGCACTCGAGATCTATGCGGCCGTATCGCACGCCGTGTTGGTCGATGTCGCAATTCCGCGATTGCAAAAATCGAAAATTAAGGAATTAGTAACGACTAACAGCACGCCGGTGCGTACGATCGAGGATTTTTCGATCAACGTGCAATGTGTCTCCGAGTTGCTCGGAGAAGGCATGAAACGGATTCACAACGACGAATCGGTTTCCTCGCTGTTCAAAATCGAGAACGAAGCTAATGGCCAAACAGGTTAAACTTAAAGCAGAACGCCGCACCGGGATCGGCAGATCGGCGGCGCGCAAACTCAAAGCGCGCGGCGTGATTCCGGCGATCATTTATGGCGGCAGAGACAAACCGCAACCGTTACAGGTCTCAGCTCGCGACGTCAATGCGATGCTAAGCCACGCGTCCGGCGAAAACATTTTGGTCGAGCTTGAGATAGACGGCGAGGAACCAAACTGCAGCGCTCTCGTGCAGGAGATTCAACATTCGCCCGTGGGCGGGGATATCTTACATATCGATTTTCACGCCATCTCGATGGACGAAAAAATTTATGCGGAAGTTCCGCTGGAAGCAGTCGGCACCGCCAATGGCGTGAAAAATTTTGGCGGACTACTCGAGCAAAGTTTGCGCACGCTGGCGGTGGAATGTTTGCCGCGCGACTTGCCCGACCGGATTACGGTCGACGTTTCGAACCTGAACATCGGCGACGCGATCCACGTCCGCGACATTCAGATGCCGAATGGAGTCACGCCCAAAGCGCAGCACGATCTCACAGCGTTTTCGGTTCTCGCCCCGGTGGTGGAAGAAGAACCATTGCCAGTGGCGGTAGAAGGCGCAGCTGCCGGACCAGAAGTGATCACGGAGAAGAAACCGGAAGGCGAAGCCGCCGCGGCGGCAACGCCGGTGCCGGCGGCGAAGGAAAAAGAGCAGAAGAAGTAATTTGCAATCCCGCATCCGCCTGGTCGCCGGTCTCGGAAATCCTGGGCCGGAATATATTGAGACGCGGCATAATATCGGTTTCGCGGTCGTCGATTTTCTCGCGGCAAAGTTTGGATCGACATGGGAAGGATCGACAAAGTGGGAGGCGGTTACCGCGAAATACGGCGATGCGCTTTTAGTGAAGCCGATGAGCTTCATGAATCGCAGCGGGCATCCGCTTTTTGCCGTCGCGCAGTTTTATAAGATTACTCCGCAGCAAATTCTCGTTGTCATGGATGATCTGGCGTTGCCGCTCGGGCGCATTCGCATCCGTCCCGATGGCGGGACGGGCGGACACAACGGCCTTGAATCGATCATCATCCAGTTTAGAACCGAAGAAATTCCGCGGCTGCGCATCGGGATCGGCGCCGCGCCTCACGACGAAGGGATCGATTACGTCCTCGACCGGTTTTTTGAAGAAGAAAAGCCCCTGGTAAGGTCAACAATTGAGCGCTCGGCGGAAGCGGTCAAATGTGCAATTGACAATGGCTTGGTTTCCGCGATGAACAGTTTCAACAAATCTGAAGAATAATGAAGAACCGTTACGAAGCGTTGCTCGTGCTCAACACGCGAGGCAAGGAGGACAGCGTGCATGGCATAGTCGAGCGACTCGAGTCCGAGTTCCAAAAGGAAGGTGCTGAGATCGAGCAGGTGCAAAAGATGGATAAACGCCAGTTTTCATACGTAGCCGGCCCGCTCGACTCCGGGTTTTACGTCAATTTCGTTTTCCACTCTGATCCGCAGCTGATCGCCAAACTGCGCGCAAAGTTTAAGCTCGATCCGGAAGTTTACCGCCAACATTACCAGCGCCTGCGTGAAAAAACGGAAGAGCAAGCGCCGAAAAAGTTGGCGAAAGCAAAGTAAATTCGTTAGAACGGCCAAATGGCGAGTTTTAATAAAGTTATTTTGCTTGGGAATCTCACCCGCGATCCGGAGGTGCGGTACACGCCGAAGGGAAGCGCGGTTTGCGATCTCGGCCTTGCAGTCAATCGTGTTTACACACTGGAGAACGGCGAGAAACGCGAAGAGGTCACGTACGTTGATGTCACACTGTGGTCGCGCCTTGCCGAAATTGCGGGGGAGTATCTGAAAAAGGGCCGGCCGGTCTTCATCGAAGGCCGTCTGCAACTCGATACTTGGGACGACAAACAAAGCGGACAAAAGCGAAGCAAACTCCGCGTCATCGGCGAAAGCATGCAATTGCTGGGTAGCCGCCCGAGCGGTGGTGGGGCGCCCGACGTCGAGGGGGGAGATCGACAATCACGCGGTGGAAAGCCGAGCGCGCCACCACCGAAAGAAGCTGCCCCAGCCCAACCAGACGAGGACGAGATTCCATTTTAGTGCCACAAGCCTCTGGGGCGCGTTCTAAATCGCAAGCTAGGTGCTTGCACAAATCTATCGATGAACGCGACTGAAGCTTGCATCGCGCTCAACATGCTACCGACCGTCGGGCCGGTGCGACTGCGCAAACTGCTGGAGGTTTTTCACGAGCCGCAGCAAGTTCTTGCGGCCAAACGCGATCAGCTTCGCAAGGTCGAAGGAATCGGCCACGACGTCGCTGATCAAATTTCGAGCTGGGAATCGATTGTCGATCTTGCGGCGGAGTTAAAGCGCATTCGCGAATTCGGTGCGGCCGTCGTTACGCAGGAGTCGCCATCCTATCCGAAGCCGCTGCGGGAGATTCATGCGCCGCCTATCGTGCTTTACGTCTGGGGCGAACTGCAAGATCGAGATCATCACGCCATCGGCATCATCGGCGCGCGGCGCACGACGCATTACGGAATGGAGTCGGCCAAGAAACTCGCCTATCAAATTGCGTACGCAGGATTAACCGTCATCAGCGGTTTGGCTCGGGGTATAGACAGCGCCGCACATCAAGGTGCGCTCGCGGCAAAAGGTCGCACGATCGCGGTGATCGGCTCAGGGTTGTCGAAGCTATACCCGCCGGAGAACCAGGCGCTGGCCGACAAAATCCGCAACGGAAACGGTGCGATCGTGTCTGAGTTCTCGATGGAAATTGAACCGGATCGGCAAACTTTCCCGATGCGTAATCGCATCATCAGCGGTTGGAGTCACGGCGTGCTGGTGGTCGAAGCCGGCTTGAATAGCGGCGCGCTGATCACGGCGTCGCAGGCGCTTGAGCAAGGCCGTTCGGTTTATGCCGTGCCTGGTCACATCAACGCACCGAGTGCCATGGGGTCGAATCGGCTCATCCAACAGGGCGCGAAATTAGTCATGAGCGCCAGCGATATTCTCGATGACCTCCAAATTCTTTTGCCAGAAACAAAACCGTCACCGGAAGCGGCCGCGCGTCCGCTGCCGCCCCTTAGCGATGATGAGCGCCGCGTCTTCGACGCGATTGATTCCTCGGAAACGCCCATCGACACCCATCGACCGGATCGCGGCTAAATCCGATTTGCCAAGCGCGACGGTCTCTTCTACGCTCCTGCGCCTCGAACTGAAGCATCTCGTCAAGCAGTTACCCGGCAAATACTTTGTAAAATTGGGCTAAGCTCGCGCGCGACCTGCTTCCCACTTTTGCGACGCATTCATTTTCAAATGTCGAAATCCCTAATCATCGCTGAAAAACCAAGCGTGGCCCGCGATCTCGCCCGCGCGCTTGGCAAATTCAAGCACGAGAAAGATTTTTTCGAGAACGATCAATATGTGATCTCATCGGCGATCGGTCATTTGGTTGAGATGGTCCCTCCCGAAGGCTCGGAGGTGAAGCGAGGAAAGTGGAATCTCGAAAATCTTCCCGTATTGCCGGACCACTTCGATCTTGTGCCGAAGGAAAAACAGAAAGAGCGCCTGCAACTGTTAAAAAAACTGATTAAGCGGCCCGATGTGACTGAGATAATCAACGCCTGTGATGCTGGCCGTGAAGGCGAACTGATTTTTCGAAACACGCTGCGATGGACTGGCACGAAGAAACCCACGCGGCGGCTTTGGTTGCAGTCAATGACACTGGAAGCGATCCGCGCGGGATTTGAACATTTACGTTCCGAGCAAGAAATGCGGCCACTGGCTGATGCCGCGACGTCGCGCGCGGAAAGTGATTGGTTAGTCGGGATCAATGCCACGCGCGCATTGACCTCATTTAATTCCCGCACTGGCGGTTTTCAAAAAACGGCTGCCGGTCGCGTGCAAACACCCACGCTTGCCATCCTGGCCGCGCGCGAGGAGAAAATCCGATCGTTCAAACCACGGACATATTTCGAGGTGTTCGCCGATTTCAGCGTGCAGGCTGGCAGTTTTCGTGGCCGATGGTTTGACGAAAATTTCAGCAAAGATCGAGGTGAGGATGCGCGCGCAGAGCGAATTTGGAATCGCGAACACGCGGTTGAGATCGAAAACAAGTGCGCGGGCAAGATCGGCGAAATTACCGAAGAGAAAAAGCTGGCGACGCAGGCGTCTCCGCTCCTTTACGACCTAACGACACTGCAACGTGAAGCCAATAGCCGTTTCAGCTTGAGCGCGCGGCGGACGTTGCAAATCGCGCAGGCTCTTTACGAGAAGCACAAGGTGCTGACTTATCCGCGCACCGACTCCCGCTATTTGCCAGAGGATAATCTCGCCCAGGTCCGCAAAGTCATGTCCCGTTTTGACGACCGAACGCTCGCCAGTCACGCCGAGAAAGCATTGCGCAATGACTGGGTAAAGCCGACCAAGCGCGTCTTTAATAACGCGAAGGTGAGCGATCACCATGCCATCATTCCGACCGGCACCTCACCGGCGCATCTCGATGAGTTCGAGCGCAAAATCTTTGAGATGGTGGCGCGTCGCACCATCGCGGTGTTTTATCCAACGGCGCAATTTGAAGTGACTACGCGCATCACCCGTGTCGATGGCGAGCCGTTCAAAACCGAAGGAAAGGTAATTGTCGATCCTGGCTGGCTGGCAGTGTATGGACGCGAAGCGGCCGGGGAAGGCGAGCAGGCCGTGGTGCCGGTTTTGCCTAACGAATCGGCAAAAGTGCTCAAGATCGAGATCAAGGAAGAGCAAACCAAGCCACCGGCGCGTTTCAACGAGGCGACTTTGCTCTCGGCCATGGAGGGCGCCGGCAACCTCGTTGAAGACGAAGAATTGCGCGAAGCGATGCGGGAGCGCGGCCTCGGCACGCCGGCGACACGAGCACAGATTATCGAAGGGTTGCTTCAGGACGGTTATATCGAGCGAAAGGGAAAAGAACTCGTCGTGACGGCGAAAGGATTGTCACTCATCACTCTGCTGCGGAATTTGCATACCGACGTCCTTTGCACACCTGAGCTCACCGGCGAGTGGGAATTTCGCCTCAAACAGATGGCGCATGGCAAGCTCGATCGAAAGCATTTTATGGAAGACATTCGCGGGTTGACGCGCGAGATTGTCGAGAAAGTTCGCAATTTTCGCGGCGAAAAAATCGAGGGTAAATATGCAGTCATCGACGCAAAGTGCCCAAACTGCGGCGGCGGGCCGATCAAGGAAGATTACAAGACGTTTCGCTGTCAAAACTGCGACTGGCTGATGTGGAAGACGATGGCCTCGCGGCAGTTCGAGCCGGAGGAGGTGCGCACACTGTTGACCGAAGGACACGTCGGGCCTTTGCAAGGTTTCCGCAGCAAAATGGGACGACCGTTCGAAGCGGTGGTGAAACTCGGTCCGGACAAAAAGCCGCAGTTCGACTTTGGTGAGAACGGGTTCGAGGTCGACCAAAAGATTGACAAAGAGAAACAGGAAGCGCTCGGGCTCTGTCCCGTGTGCCAGAAGGGACAGGTTTATGAGATGCCGCGCGCCTATGCGTGCGAAAATGCAGTGGCAACTCCGAAGACCTGCAGTTTCCGCATCAGCAAAACCATTTTGCATCGCGAGATTCCGAAGGAACAGGTGCACAAACTCCTGGTCTTTGGCAAAACCGATCTCCTCCCGAAATTTATCTCGAAAAAAGGGCGTCCGTTCTCAGCTCGTTTGAAACTCGAGAACGGCAAAGTCGGTTTCGAATTCGCCCAAAAAAATCGCATACGAAACCAGTGGCGACCGCAGCGTGATTCGGCCCGCGTCGGCGTTGGTGTGCTCCTTGTGATGAACTAGGAAAGAGCAAAGCCGCAGGAAACTTCATCGTCCCGCGGCTTTCGAAGTTCAGCGCATTTTCACTCGTTCAACCCAATATTGTTATTCTTGCTCCGGAGTCGATCTTGAACCCGCACAGTTAGAACGTTCGGTTCGGCCATAGCAGTTCACGGCGCAAGCGCGGACATCGCAAGATGGACATCGTAAGCACTGGCTTGCGCGAGGGCGTTGGCAGCTTGATCCAGATGACCTGCCTTTGTCTCCAATTCGCTGAGCAATTGCCAACTTTCTGCGCGGTACCACTGCGTTTGCAAACACGCGAGCAATTCATTGATCGCCGCCGGAACGGCCCCGGTTTCGCTCAAGACCTTGATGTAACGTTTTTCGATGGCCCAATTGGGCGGCCCGGTGCGTGCGGCCATTCGGAAGCGGATTAGATCGACATGTCCACTTTCTTTGTTTTCGAGAACAGCGAGGAGTTCGTGCGCCTGAGCATCGACCAACGGCATTTTCGTTGCGCGAGTGAGAAGTTGGCGCGCCAATTTGAAATCATTTTGCTTCAGCGCAGCCAGCCCAAGGTTGATCACCGCGAATGGCTGATCCGGTTTTTTTTGCAAGGCGGCATGCAAATGCACCGTCGCATCTTGTAGTTTTCCTTCGGCCAATTCGACACCAGCGAGATTAGTGAGCATCCGCGCGGAGTCGCCGCCACTCGCGATCGTTTGCTCAAAGAATATTCGCTCGTTCTTCCAATCGAAAGTGCGAACCAACGTACGCGCCCCGAGAAACAGGAGCCAGATCGCGAATACAAATGCTGTCGCAATTCTGATTGTCGATCTTTGCCAGCCTTCTTGAAGGACGCTCGGCGCTTCGATCAATGCCGCCAAGAAAAGAAACGCGCTCGACAAGTAAATCCAATGCTCGGCGACAGATGCATTTAAAATCACGATCCCGCTGACCGGCAGATAGGATATCAAGGCAAATAACAACACCGTGAACGCGGCGGGATCGCGCCGTCGCGCGCGCAGCAGCCAGTAAACTAAAGCTGCAATCAGCAGAATACCGAGGAGCGTTTGGAGCTCTCGCCAGGCTGCAGCGTTGAGGCTCGCGCTGTTGAAGCCGTTGGGGTGCGTCTCCACGTCGCGGTCCATGTGCAGGTTGAGCGGAAACAGAATTAATCCTGCATATTCAGCGACAGCGCGAGAGACGAGAATCGGCCTAACAAGCGGCGGGGCAGGAGGGCTGAGCGCAGGCGGTGGAAAATGCTCCGCGCCCGCCCGTAAGCTAAAGTAAATCGCGCAAACGAATCCGGTGACGGCGAACGCGTTCCACATGTCGACCCAATTCTTTTTCAACGCGAAAAAGACGATGGCGATTCCCGGAAAGAGCAGCCCTGTTTCTTTGCTCAACGCGCTCAGAAGAAGCGCGATACCTGCGCCAATGAAAAAGAGGAATTTGCCCCTGCCGACCGCGCGCCTGCTGCGAAAAATCAAACACAGACCGGCAAAACCGAAGGCGGCGGCGAGTGAATCGGCGCGTCCAGAGACATAAACCACAGCTGCGCTTTGGACGGGATGAATCGCCCAAACCAACGTCCCAACCACCGCGATCAGGCGACGCGTTCGCAGTTCAAATCCAAATGCGCTCAGAAATTCTTCCGCAAAAAATAGAAACGCGATCGCGGCACCGGCATGCCAAAGGATGCTGACTAAGTGATAAGGTCCCGGTCGGAACGCGAATGCGGCGTAATCAATTGTGTATGTGAGTCGCTGAACCGGCCGGTAGAAATTCGAAGCAGTTGCATCGACAAATAGAAAATGATTGAAGCCTTCTGGAATCAGGCGCCAGCTGCGAAGGAGCGGGTCGCGCAGGATCAGAGCGGTGTCGTCCCAGACGAACCCATCGCGCAGAGCGGGCGCGTAGCAGACAAGCACCGCGGCAAAGATAATCAGAACAGCAACAAATTTTTTCACGACGGCAGCGAGAGAATCAATAAGGTGCGCGTCTCAATTTGAAAATGTATATGTCGATCTTACGCGGACTTTTCTGCGGCGCGCTCGTCTTTCTGGTCAGCAACACGCGTGCCGATGGTGTGCCGAGCGATTGCACGCAGCTCATCCTCGGCCTCGCACCCGATTGGAATTCGATGCACGGAAAGCTTCAACTTTGTGGACGAGCGCCCAGCGGCAATTGGACACCGATTACCGCCCCATTTCCGGCGTTGTTTGGCAGGAATGGTCTCGCTTGGGGCACCGGTCTGGCCGGTCGAAACGAGCCTGGATTGCGGAAAAGGGAGCGCGACGGTCGCGCGCCAGCAGGCGTTTTCAGAATCGGCGAGGTTTTTGGTTACGATGCTAATTTGCCAGCCGGAGGCGATTATCCTTATCATCAGGTAACCGAAGCCGATGTGTGGAGCGACGACCCGCGTTCGCCTAATTACAATCGGCACGTGGTGATCGATCCAAGGAATCCGCCGGACAATTACAGCCATGAAAAAATGCGCTCCGGCGATTTTGCCTATCGTTGGCTCATCGAGATCCGGCACAACGCCGACCCACCGGTAGCGGGTGCGGGCAGCGCGATTTTTTTTCACATCCGTCGCGGCGTGAATCACCCGACCACCGGTTGCACGACGATGGCAGAACCTGATCTCGTGAAAATTGTGACCTGGCTGCGCGCGGCGCGACATCCGTGCTACGTGCTTTTGCCAACAGCCGAATATGAAAAGAAATGGCGAGCCTGGGACTTGCCGTCGCCGGAAAAATCGGGACCGCCTTGATAAATCGTCAGACGCTCGTTGAATTCTCGCCGCATTTGGGCTAGTGGTTAGGCAATATCTCATGCGAAAACGGCCAAATCCTGATTCAGAACCTAACATTCGCCGCATCGACACCAAGGCGCGCGCGAAGAAACAAACACACGGTTTCCAAGTTCATTTTCTTCGCGGCAAGACCGCGGTTACAAAAATGTTTAGCGATTCCGTTTACGGCGGAAAAGAAGCGGCGCGGCGCGCGGCGCGAAATTTTAAGCGCACGGCAATCGGCCGCGTGAGCAAATCGCGGTCAAGATCGGCATCTCGGCGAAAGCGCCGCCGCTAAGGCTTACTTTCGCGATACGCTTTCCAACACTCGGCAAAGCCTGGCGCGAAATCTTCCGGGCGCCCTGCCAGCCAGTCGCTCACGAGAGCAACCGGAAAGAAATCTCCGTGCTCGATCTCGCTTCGGTTGAATTGAAGCGCACCAGTGTGCTGACCCCGATACAACCAGATAAATTCCTGCCCGGTGCGCTCTGACGCCGGCAATTTCAAAACTTTCTCCAACGCGACATCGATCTCAAGTTCCTCCTTTAGCTCTCGCCTCGCCGCCTCATCATATTCCTCGCCTGCGTCGACGTGGCCCGCCGCGCTCGAGTCCCATAAAAGAGGATGTCGATCTTTACGGCGCGAGCGTTTTTGCAAATAAACTTCGCCAGCGTCGTTGAAAATGAGGATGTGCACGGCCCGATGCCGCAAGTTATTCCCATGCACTTCGGCCCGAGAAGTGCTGCCCAAGACTCGGTCGCTTTGATCCACAACGGGAAACCTCTCCATTTGATGGAAGCGGTCCTCTGAAACCGGTAACGGCGCGATAAAATTTGTCAGTCCGATCCATTGTTGCAGCGTTAAATTTTCGGCGCGGGCCGCTGGATTGAAACCGAGCGTCTTGGCCGCATCATTCCAATATGGAAGCTCTTGACGTAGCAGTTTGCCCAATTGTTTCCGGCGTTGGGAAAAACCGCGCCGAACCAGCTTTTGGAGCACATCATAATCGCACTCCGGCAGTTCGAATGGATCACGCGGCGCGATTCGCACGACTGCAGAATCAACTGCGGGCTGCGGAAAAAAAACAGTCGCGCGAACGGTGCGTAGATATTTGACTCGATAATGCAGCTGCACTTGCAACGTGAGCGCGCCATAATCGCTGGTCGACGGAGAAGCCGAAAAACGTCGTGCCATTTCCTTTTGTAACATCAACACCCACAAAGAAATAGGACTTGGAAAGCGAATAAACTTTAAGACCAGTTGGCTGGAAATGTAGTAAGGAAAATTTCCCACCAACTTCACGTTGCGCTGCGCGAATAGCTTTTGCGTATCAAACGTGAGCGCATCGGCGTGCAGCACTTCCAGTTGGCGATAATGAAATTTCCCGCGTAAAAAATTTGCCAGGCGCGCATCTTTTTCGATTGCCAAAACGTGCGCGCCACTGTCGAGTAGAAACTCTGTTAGCGCGCCTAAACCGGGTCCAATTTCGACGACGTAATCATCGGGCGTGATCTCCGCTTGCCGCACAATCCAGCACGCGAGATTGCGATCGTGTAGAAAATTTTGGCCGAGGGTTTTTACCGGCGAGACCCGGATCTTGCGGAGCGTCTCGTTGATCTCGGATAACCTCATGCAAAGATCCACAATCGCCGCTCGTGCACGGGAAAAATGAGCAATTTCTTCACAAAAAGGTGTGAACAAAATGCTCTGCTGGGCCGAATTTATTCACAAGTTATTAAAAGGCCCTGACGCGCTTGCGGGGAGCGGTCATTTTTTAGGCTTGTGTCTGGATTTGCCCCGCTCCGGGGCTGGCAAACTGGGTTGAGATCGTTTCCTGCGAGAGGCGAGATAAGTTCGACGCGCTTCTTTCAGCGAGACGCCTTCCAGAAAAAAAACAGTCGCGGCGCGGCCGATCGCATAGGTGCCGGCGCCCGCGATCATTCCGCAGATAACGTTGCCCCAGCCGGGGAGAAACTTTAGCAGCGCGCGGGCGCCTTCTCGAAACAGCATGCCGACACTGACGTTTGCACCGATCGCTCCTATAAACTCAGTAGCCGCGCGCAAACTCCGTTCGCGTCCGCTCAAATACATAATCCCGGAGACCATCACCAATTGAAGCGTCGTGAGGATCGGCAGATCGGCCAAAGGAATCGGTTGGGCGCCGATCGCCGCGCAAATCGCGCTGGTCGATTTGACCAAAAGCTGCGCGATCTCACGTTGCGATTCGCGGTCGCGCGAAATTCGCGTCATCTCGATGCGCGCCTCGTTCGGCAATTCGCGGGTCAAAATCGACATCAAGAGTTGCGCCTGGTCAGGAAAATTTCCTGTCCCATCGAAAGCAATGACTTCAGGTGGCTTGTCGTTGCGTTTTAAAGCTTCGCCAAGACGCTCCCCCAAGCCCTGGCTTGCCTCTTCCTTTTCCCGACTGCGCGCCGGTTTCGCTTTGCCAGCTGAAAACGAGATTCCGACGACCTTGGTCTTGGCTGCACCGCTCCAGTCAAGGCAGGCGATTAAGTTTCCGATCTCGGCCTTGCGGGCGCGTCGCGCGTCATCGACTTCATCGAGAAAAAGAATTACGTCTGCCGGTTGACGCTTTAATTCCTCTGACACTTCCTCCGCGCCGCTCTCGCCGGCCCCGCGTGCGTCCAGAATGCGGATCGTCCCGCGTCCATCGACATTGAATTCCTGCCAACGAAACACGGTCGCCGGTGCGCCCGATTCGGCCCTCCCGAAAAATGCGCTCACCAGTTCGGGTGCACTTTTCTTGATTGATCCCGCCAAGACGAAGCGCGGCGAGCGCTGTTGCAGGAAAAGTTCTTTTAGGGGGGTGAGCTCATTCAGGATCGGCTTTTGAATTGTAGCCGGCAGCTTGGAGAGAAGGCTTTCAAGCCGTTCGACGATGTGAAGGAGCACCGGCTGGTTCATTGAGTTCAGATTCTAGATTTCAAATCGCAGATTGCCAGCTTCCAACGCATGAACAGCAGCAAGGAAATTGTCGATCTTGCGCTGAGGAGGAAGCGAATTGGCTTTCCATCCCAAAGCCGAAATCATAAAGCTTTGCCTCATGGGTTTGAACATTGAAGCGCTGTCTCGTGCCGCGACCGAGGCGCGCGGTTTGTGCATGGACGCGGTGCAAGCGTCGCAATCCGGGCATCTCGGGCTCCCGCTCGGTTGCGCCGAAATGGGCGCGGTGCTCTATGGTTACGCGCTCAAACATAATCCTGACCAGCCGCGTTGGATTGGCCGCGATTACTTTGTGCTGTCGGCCGGGCATGGCAGCATGTTTCTTTACGCCTGGCTGCATATGAGCGGCTACGACTTGCCAATGTCGGAAATTAAACGCTTCCGCCAACTCCATTCAAAGACGCCGGGGCATCCGGAATTTGGCGAAACGCCCGGCGTGGAGTGCACGACCGGACCGCTCGGGCAAGGGGTTGGCAATTCGGTCGGGATCGCTGTGGCTATGAAGATGGCGGCCGCGCGTTTCAACACGGACGAACACAGGATTTTTGATCAACATGTGATTTGTCTCGCGGGCGATGGTTGCATGCAGGAAGGCGTTGCATCGGAAGCGAGCGCGTTCGCGGGTCACTTTGGTCTCGATAATTTGATCCTCATCTACGATTCCAATGCCGTCACACTCGACGCGGCAGCGAAGGAGACG
>WNFJ01217334.1_pt1 | contig 33732 bp, 34 predicted proteins | sample 5400461 | NCBI WGS metagenome assembly WNFJ01 (sample SAMN13153349, study PRJNA577476) | soil metagenome | isolation source: 115 cm saprolite on Douglas fir-dominated hillslope | place: USA:California | collected 2013-09-17
CCGGGCGGGGGTGGCATGGGCGGGATGTACTAACCGCCGGCCGGCCGCGGCAGCGCGGCCCGGTCGCACGACGCCCCGGGGCAATCCCGGGGCGTTTTGTTTAGGTTTCCCGGCTGATGGCCCCGGCCCGCGACCGCGCGTGACGCGCCCGCCGAGCGCGTCGTCTCCCGAGCGCGCGACCCTGTCGCGCGACCTCGCGGATTTCCTGATTGAGCTTTCGATCGCGCTCCACAAGCACGCCATGTACCCCGAAGGGCACCCCTGGCTCGCGCCCGCCGCCGTCGCCCTCACCCGCCGCGCCGCGCTGCTGCTGGAAGACCGGCCCAGCCTCGCCCTCGGCGTGGCGCGCCACCAGCTCGTGATCGAGGGCGTCGCGACCGACCCCAAACATCCGGTGCTGGCGGAGCTGGCCGGCCGGCTGCACCGCCACCACCTCGGCGCCGTCACCTTCCGCCGCGGCGTCGACGCGGCCGAAGTGGGCGACATGCTGCGCACGCTCGCCCTCGACGCGGAACGCAGCGGCCAGCCGCTCGGCCTGGGCCCGCCGGAGCGGCTGCGCGCCTGGCCCCACCTGCAGCTCTATCCGCTGACCTTCGATCGCCTCGAGCTCGTGGCACCAGGCGAAGCCGGGGCCGAGCGGGGGGCGCGGGCCGCGCAGCTGTGGGTGGGGCTGGCCCGCGCCGCGATCTCGACCCGGCCCGACGACGAGCGCCCCGCCCCCACCGAGCCGGTCGCGATCGCCCAGGCGATCGACCAACACCCCCAGACCGATGCCGCCGCCTACGATCAGGTGATCGTCGGCTACTTGCTGCAGATCGCCGAGGAGCTGAAGACCGCGGGCAGCGACGAGGCCGTGGCCCTGCGCCGCCGCACCTCGCGCCTGATCCGCGCCCTCCACCCCGACACCCTGGCCCGCCTCGTCGCCATGGGCGGCGACTTCGCCCAGCGCCGCCAGTTCGTCTACGACGTCACCGATGCGCTGGCCGTGGACGCGGTGCTCGAGATCGTCAAGGCCGCCGCCGCGACCTCGCACCAGACGATTTCCCACGCGCTGGTGCGCCTGCTCTCGAAGCTTGCCGCCCACGCCGAGGCGGGGGCCGCCGCGGTCCAGCCCCAGGCCGACACCGCCCTGCGCGAGCAGATCCAGCAGCTGCTCGGGGGCTGGACCCTGCCGAACCCAACCCCAGGCGACTACGGCGCGGCGCTGCAACGCATGGCCCGCGCGGCGCCTGCCCCGGCGCCGGCGGACGCCCCGGGACAGGCTTGCGAGCCCGAGCGGATCGTGGCGCTGGGACTCGAGCTCGACAGCCTCGGCCCCCACGTGCTCGCGGCGCTGGACCGCCTGGAACGGGAGGGCGGGCTTGCCCGGCTCCTCGATGTGCTGGACGGGATGGCCGAGCCGAGCGAGGCGGCGGCCACGATCTGGGCCCGGGTCGCGACGGTCGACGCGGTGGCGCGGGTCGTCGCGACCGAGCCCGTGGATTTCAAGCTGCTGGAGCGCCTGGCGGGGCGCGTCGGCCTGCCGGCCGCCCCGCTCCTGCTCGACGCCCTCGCGACGGCCCAGGCGCGTGGCACGCGCCGCGGACTCCTCGCCCAGTTGGCCCGGCTCGGGGCGGCGATCGGTCCCCTCGTCGTGGCGCGGCTCGCCGACGAGCGCTGGTATGTGACGCGCAACCTGCTCGCACTGCTCGACGAGCTGCCGACCCTGCCCGAAGCGTTCTCGCCCGCGTCCTACACCGAGCACGCCGATGCGCGCGTGCGTTGGCAGGCGGTCAAGCTGCAGCTGCGACTGCCGGCGGAGCGGGACGCGGCGCTCGTCGGAGCGCTCCGGGACCAGGACGCGCGCCTGGTGCGGCTGGGCCTCACCATGGCACGCGAACGCTGCCCCGACGCGGCCGTGCCCCTGCTCGTGGCCCGCGTCACCGATCGCGGTTTGACGACCGACCTGCGCGTGCTCGCCATCCGCGCGCTCGGTGCCACGGGGGCAGCGGCCGCGCTCGAGGCGCTGTTGCGACTCGCCTCGGGCGGCCGCACCCTGTTCGGCCGCGAGAAACTGGCGGAAAAGTCGCCCGAGCTGCTCGTGGCGCTGACGGCGCTCGCGACCGGCTGGAGCCGCGAGCCGCGGGCCCGCGCCGCGCTGGCGCGCGCCGCGGCGTCGAGCGACCGGGAGATCCGCGCCGCCACCGATCCCGAGCGGCGCCCGTGAGCAGCCCGGCGGGTTTCTTGACGGCGTTTGCGCACACCCTCGCCGCCATGACCCTGTACGCCGAAGGGCACCCGGCGCGCGAGCGCGCGATCGACGCCGCCTTCCAGGCGCTGACCGACCTCCAGGCCGCCGAACCCCATCCGCTCTTCACGTTCCTGGGCGACGAGATCGTGTACGGTCAGCTGCCGCTGCGCGAGCTGCGGGCTTGGGACTGGACGCCGCGGCTGGCTCAGGCAGGGATCCCACGGCTCGAGTTCGCCGAGCCCGTGACGCGCGACGACTTCGGCGAGTTCCTGGACGAGGTGCTGGCTCGCCTGACCCTGTCGGCGATCGATACCTCAGAGGCACGGCAGCTGCGCCGCTCCAGCATCCGCTTCGGTTCGGTGGGCAGGGCGAAACGGAGCAGGCCGCCACTCCCGTCGCTACGACCGCGATGACGTATTCCCTGGCCGAGGAGGCCGACGCGGTGCGGTGGTGCCAGGACGAGGTGCGGAGCCGCGGCGTCGTGCCGCTGACGGAGGCGGAGGCGGTCGTGCGCTCGCTCGCGATCGCCATGCACGGCGGCCACCACATCATGATCCCGCTGCTGCAGCTCAAGGAGTTCGATCAGTACACGACCACGCACTCGTTGAACGTCGCGGTGCTCGCGATGGCGCTGGCCGAGTACACGGGGCTCGCGCCGCGCGACGTCCGGGCCTTCGGGATTGCGGGCCTGCTGCACGATATCGGGAAGGTGCGGATCCCGCTCGAAGTGCTCACCAAGCAGGGACGCTTCAGCGACGAGGAGACGGCCCTCATGCGCCGACATCCGGCAGACGGAGCCCGCATCATTCTGGACTCGCGGGAGCAGCTCGACCTCCCGGCCGTCGTCGCCTACGAGCACCACATCATGCTGAACGGCGGCGGCTATCCGCCCCTGCAGATCCGCCGCGAGTGCCACCGGGCCAGCCGGCTGGTGCACGTCTGCGACGTCTACGACGCGCTGCGCACCGACCGGCCGTACCGCGACGCGTGGTCGCAAGAACAGGTGCTCTCCTACCTCGCGACCCGCGGGGGCACGGAGTTCGACCCCGAGCTCGTCGCGACGTTCGTGCAGATGATGCGCCAGTGGGAGCCGCAGCTGGCCGTGATGCACGACGAGCGCAGCTCGGTGATCCCCGGCGAGGCCGCCCCCGGCCGCCCCACGACCGCAACCGAGTCGCCACCGGAGCGGGCCTAGCCGCGCCCGTCCCGCCCCCGCCGCGCCCGCCGCCCCCGGCGCCGCCGCCCCTCCTCTTCATCTCGGCGCGGAGCAGCTATCTTGAGGATGACTCTCGCGACCGACCCTCGTGACGCTGCGCCTCCTTCTTCTTTTGCTCGGCACCCTCGCCCTCGCCCCTGCGCTGCGGGCCCAAACCGCCTCGCCCCCCGCGCCCCCCGCGCCCCCCGTGGCCGATCCCCCGGCACGGCGGCCCCGCCTCGAGGGTAAGTGGCAGGCGAAAGCCGAAGACCAGGTCCGTAACATCATAGTGCGGGGCGATAGCTCCGCGCAGTTTGGCGATCAGGTAGCCCGCTGGCGCGTGGTGGGGGACAGCCTGTGGCTGACGCTGGGCGACGGGGTGTGGCAGGTCTACGGCATGAAGCTCGAGGCGGACAAGTTGACGCTGTCAGGCGGCGATCTCGGGAAGCCGGCGACGCTGCGCCGCGTGGGAGCCGCAACGGCCCGGGCGGATTCGGTCACCATTCCGGTCGCGCCCGCCCCGACCGAGCGCGCCTGGGACTGACACGGGCGGCCGGGCGGCCGGGCGGCCTTAGCGCCCGTCGCGGATGTTGGCGATGCGCCAGCCCTCGGCGGTCTTGGTGAAACTAATCACTTGGCGCTGCCGGTTCTCGCCCTGGGCGCCGCCGCCCGCGGGGACGTAGGTGTAGGTCGTTTGTACGTGGGCGCGCCCGTCGCCGCCCTGGGCGGCGAAGCGGTCGATCGTGTAGCGGGCCGTGAGGTGCGTGTAGCGCTGGAAGAACTGCTGCCAGCCCGCGATGTCCTTCTCAGCCATCCCCGGCATCAGCACCCGCAGATTGCCCACCCGCTCGCTCGCGATGGCGCGCTCCAAGTCTTGGAGCAGCACGCCCACCGCCGCCCGCGGCTCGGCTGGCTGGGGGGAGGGGGGCGCGACGCCGGCGGCCACGCCGACCTGCTCGGCGTCGAGCGCCGCGAGTCGCGCCACCACGAAGTCCATCCCCCCGTACAGCGATTCCGCTCGCGCCAGTGAGGTCGCCGCCCGGCCCGCTTCGGGCCGGGTGGCGAGGGCGTGCACCACCGGCGTCGCCCGGGCGATCGCCTGCGCCGCCTCATGCCGCACCGTGTCCGCCTCCGTCTCGGCCTTGCGGTACTGCGGTCCGGCGCTCGCGTAGGCGGTCGCGGCGCGCGCCAGGTCGCCCGTGCGCACCGCGCGTTCGGCCGTCTGCAGCATCGTCTCGGCGAGGATCAGGGAGGGGACGGTGTTTTTCATCGCCCCGGCGCGGCGGGCCCGCTCGCGCGCCGCCAGTGCCGAATCGCGCTGCGCCGCGAGCGCCGCGTTCAAGCCGGACGGCAGGGGGTACGTGACCAACTGGTCCAGCGTCACCGCGGCCGCGGTCCCGTCGGACGTCGGAGCCGCGAACGGGGACGGCGACCGCGACACGTACAGCAACACCAACGCCGTCACCATGAGCGCCGTCAACGCGGCGGCGCGCCACTTGACCGGCGCGTAGCTGATGAGCCGTAACAGCGCCCGGGTGACGGGCGTCCAGGGGGGCGCGAACCGCGCCGTGATCTCCGACGCGCCCGAGAGGGCGGCCCGGATGCTGAACAGGGCGGCCTGCAGCTGGCGGGCGCTCTCGTAGCGGTCCTCGGGCACCTTGTTGAGCGCCTTCGTCACCACGCGCTCGAGCGCGGCGGGAATGGAGGGCGCCATCGTGCGCAGGGGCTTGGGGTCGGTCGTGAGCACCTGGTACAGCACCCCGTGCACCGTCTCGCCCTCGAACGGCTTACGATAGGAGAGCAGCTCGTACAACAGGCCGCCCACGGCGAAGAGGTCCGTCGCCGCCGTGATCGGGCCGTTGGTGATTTGCTCGGGCGACATGTAGGTCGGCGTCCCCACGATCGCGCCGGAGCCCGTCACATCCCCCGACTGCAGCCGCGCGATCCCGAAGTCCATGATCTTCACGGAGCCGTCGCCCGCGATGCGCACGTTGGACGGCTTGATGTCGCGATGGATGACGCCGCGCTCGTGGGCGTAGGCGAGGCCCTGCAGCATCTCGATCACGATGTCGAGCTTGCGCTCGAGCGCGAGCGGCTCGGTGCTCGCGATCAGGGCGCTCAAATCGCGCCCGTCGACGAGCTCCATGGCCATGAACAACTGGCCCTCGTCCTCGCCCAGGTCGTAGATCGTGACGATGTTGGGATGCTGCAGCGCGCCGGCCGCGCGCGCCTCGCGCAGGAAGCGGTGGCGCGCCTCGGTCGAGCGGCTCACGGCGCCCGACAAGAGCTTCAGGGCGACGAAGCGGCGGATGACGGAGTCGTAAGCCTTCCACACCGCCCCCATCGCCCCTTCGCCGATGAGCTCGTGCAGCTCGAATTTACCGACTCGTCGGTACTGTGCGGCCTGCGACATGACAGCCCGATCCCACGGAACTGAAGAGTGTGCGCGGTGGGGCGCTGAGGGGCAACCGCGAGCTACAATTTGCAGCGCGGGGCGCGGAGGGGCAACCCAGGTCGCAAGTCACTGCGTGGCCCAGTCGTAGATGCGGCCCAGCGCGTCCCGCGTGGCCGCGTCCATGGCGACGTCGCGCCGTGGCAGCACCCGCTCGGCGACGGCGAGAAACCCGGCCCGGCTCACGCGCGCCGCTCCGGCCGCCCCCCACGCGAAGGGGGGGACGTACTTGGGCGGCCGCACCGCGTCGAACACGTTCGCGCCGGCCCCGATCACCGTCCCGGTGCCGAGCAGCGTGCCGATCGCCGTCTTGGCGTGGTCTCCGATCAAGCTGCCGAGGAACTGCAACCCCGTCTCGAGCGGCGTCCCCGCCACGTCGAGTCGCACGGGGCCGTAGGTGTTCTTCAAGTTGGACGTGATCGTGCCCGCGCCGAGGTTCACCCAGCGGCCGATCACCGAATGACCCACGAAGCCCTCGTGCGCTTTGTTGGCATATCCCAGAAACACGCAGTTCGAGATTTCCCCGCGCACCGTCGACCGCGGCCCGATCGCCGACGCGCGGATCGCCCCGCCGAGCAGCCGCGCGTTGGCGCCCACCCAGAGCGGGCCCTCGAGACGCGTGCCGGCCTGCACCGCGACGCCGCTCTCGAGCACCACGGGCCCCGGGCGCAGATCGAAGACGACGCCCGGCTCGACCGCCGCGTCGTGCAGCACCAGCCCCGCCGGGTCGCCCAGCACGACGCTGCCCGCGGGCACCGGGTCGCTCTCCCCGAGTCGCGCCCGCAGATCGTCGCGCAACAGCGGGTCGAGCGCCGCAATGAGATGGTGCACGCCATGCAGCACCACGCCCGCCACCTCGACCGCGGTGGTGTGGGCTTGGGGGCCTTCCCACGCCGCCCCGGGCCCCACCCCCCAGCCCACCGTCACGCCGCTCGCCGTGAGCCGGAACGCGCCCTCCGGCAGTGGCGGGGCGAGCCCGCGGGGGGCAAAGGTAGAAGATGCGATGAGCGCCGGTCCGGTAACGCGGCCCCGCGGCGTCACCGGCGGGACGCCCGGCTCGGGAAACCCGGCGAGATGGGGAAGCGCGAAGATCGCCGTCGCCTCGACCCCGAGGAACGCCTCCCAGCGCTCGCGAATCAGCTGCGCGCCGGCTCGCAGCTCGCAGAGCGGCCGCACGCCCGCAAACGGCGCCCACGGGGGAGCGGGAGCGGGGTCGAGCAAATAGAGGAGGTGGCTCACATCCGCTGCACGAGCTGGCGCAGATGTTCGGCGCGGCCCGTGGGCATCACCAGGGTATGCCCGTTGGCCCGCACCACCACCATGTCCTTGAGCCCGATCACCGCGACGTGCTCGCTCTCCGACCAGATGACCGAGCGGTGCACGTCGTCGGCCACCGTGACGTTACCGACCACGACGTTGCCGCGGGCGTCCGGGCGGCGGATCCGCAGCAGCGCGTCCCAGGAGCCGATGTCGTCCCACCGGAAGGTCCCCGCCACCACGGCGAGCCGCTTGGAGCGCTCCAACACGGCGACGTCGACCGCCACGGGGCGCACGGCGGCGAAGAAGCCCGCCACGTCCCCTCCCGCCAGCGCGGGCCAGCCCGCCTTGAGCTCGCGGGCATAGGCGCCCGCCTCGCCGAGGAACCGCGCCACCCCCCAGGCGAACAGGCCCGTATTCCAGAGGGCACCCCGGCGCCGCAGCAGCGCGGCGCGCGCGGCGGACGGCTTCTCGACGAACCGCCGCACCCCGCGCCCCCCGCCCAGCGGCTTGCCGGGGATGATGTAGCCGTATCCCGTCTCATTGCGGCTCGGCACGACACCCACCGTCACCAGCACGTCGTACTCTTCGGCCACGCCGAGCGCATGGCGCGCCGCCGCGCGGAACGCGCGGTCGTCGCCCACCGCCCAATCGGCGTGCAAGGACAGCATCTGGGCGCCGGGATCGCGCTGCGCGAGCCAGTGCGCCGCCCACGCCAGCGCCGGCGCCGTGGACGCGGCGCGCGGCTCGGCGAAGATCTGGGCGCGCGGGACTTGCGGGACCACTCGCGCCACCTGCTCCACCAAGAACGGGCCGGTGAGCACGACGATGCGCTCGGGCGGCACCAACCCCTCGAGCCGCTCGACCGCCTGCGCCAACAGCGGCCGGTCGCCGGCGAGCGGCAGCAGCTGCTTGGGCCGCTCCGGCGTCGAGAGCGGCCAGAACCGGGTCCCCGAGCCGCCGGCCAGGATCGTGGCCCACACGCTCACACGCGGGCTCCGGAGTCGGGGGTGGCGGGCCCGTCGCCCAAGAGGCCCGCGATGCGCGCGGTGAGCTTGCTCGGACTGAAGGGCTTCGTCAACAGCGTGGCACCCAGGACTTCGACCTCGCCCAGGACCCGATCTTCGCCCTCGGCCGTGAGGACGATCACCGGCAGCCCGCGGGTGGCGGGGCCGCGGCGTAACTCGCGCAACAAGTCGAGTCCCGAGCCGTCGGGGAGATGGAGATCGAGCAGCAGCGCATCGAGCGGCGCGCTGCGGTCGCCCAAGACGGCGCGCGCCTCGGCGAGCGTGCGCGCCAGGCTGACGCGGTACCCCAGGTGCTCCAGGTGGGGGCGCAACAGCAGGCCGATGTGCGGCTCGTCGTCCACGACGAGGAGGTGCCGCCGGCTGGCCGACATGCGGGGCGGCTCCCGCTCAGAGGAGACCGGCGATCGCCGAGCGATGGCGCCGCAAGTCGTACAGCAACGCGCCCACGTTGGTCGCGGGCCGCACCACTACCACGAGCAGGGCCTCGGCGTTGAGGACCGAGACCACCACGAGCCCGGAGCCGAACTCGAGGACCGCACCCCCGAACGCGCCGCGTCGGCCCGCCTCGCCCAACTGCGCCAGGCCGTTGATCACCGCGGGCAGCAAGGCGGCCACGTTTTCCGCGTCGACACCGTTGGCCGTGCGAGAATCGATCGGCAAGCCGTCGCGGCCCACCACCACCACCGCGTCCACTCCGCTGCGTCGGCTCAACGCGTCGACTACATCTCGGATCGTCGCCATACGGCGGCCAAGCTAGGAATCGGCTGGAGCGAAGTCAAGCAGCCATCGTGGGTTGACCCACTCCGACGCCGCTCAGTATCTTCTCCCCACCCGCATGCCTCGCCGCTCCGCGATCGCGCTGCCCCTCGTCGTCGTCGCCGGCTTCGCCTGGCTCGCTGGCTGCAGCAGCACGACCGGATTGCCCGCCGCCAGCATCGTGAACACCGTGGACACGGTGTCGCTCTACGCGCTCAGCGACGGCATCGTCACCAACCCGTCGGCGTTCGCGTTGCAGGGAGCGCAGCGCGTGCGCACCGACCAGAGCGGCGTGTTCGACTTCGCGTTCACGTTCGACTCGCTGCGCCACCCGGTGCTCGTGCCCACCCAACCGCTCGGCTTGGGCCCGTTCTCCAGCCTGCAGCGGGCCACCACGACCTTCGACGCGATCACTACCGCGCCGGGCAGTGGTTGGCAGCTCGATTCCACCGTCGTCGCCGACGCGGGGGCCGTCGTGCTCGTGAGCTCGCGACCGCTCACCTGTTTCACCGGCGTCACGGTGTCGTTGTATGCGAAACTACGCGTCATCACCGTCGACACCGCGGGCAAGCGAATCGACTTCGCGATCCTGATCGATCAGAACTGCGGGTACCGCAGCCTCCAGCCGGGTCTGCCGACCCAGTAGGCGCGTGATCGACCTCAAGCTGTTGCGCGCCGCGCCCGAGCAGGTGCGCGCCGCGCTCGCCCGCCGCGGCGACCCCTCGCTCACCCGATTGCTCGACCAGCTCGAGGCGCTCGACATCCGTCGACGCGCGCTCACCGGTCAGCTCGACCAGCTCAAGGCGGAGCGCAACGCGGCCGCCAAAGGGGACGCCCGGGTGATGAAGGAGCAGGGCGCGCTGCCGCCGGCCGTGCGCGACGCTCGGCGCGCCTTGGGCGAACGCATCGACGCCCTCGCGGCGCAACTGCACGACGTGGACACGGCGCTCGAGGAGGCGGGGCTCTACATCCCAAACCTACCCCTCGCCGAGCTGCCCGATGGCGACGCCTCGCACAACACGGTGGTGCGGTCGTGGGGACTGCCTCGGCCGCCGGGGCCGGGCGTGAAGCCGCATTGGGAGGTGGGCGCCGCCCTCGGGCTCTTCGACTTCGAGCGCGGCGCGAAGCTCGCCGGCTCGGGATTCCCGCTGTTCGTGGGCAACGGCGCGCGGCTGGTCCGCGCGCTCATCAGCTTCATGCTCGACCTCCACACCCGCGAGCACGGCTACCGCGAAGTGGAGCCGCCGTTCGTCGTGACCCGCGCGGTCATGCAGGGCACCGGCCAAGTCCCCAAGTTCGAGGCGGACGCCTACCAGACGACGCCCGACGGCCTCTTCCTCATACCGACGGCCGAAGTGCCCGTTACCAACCTGCACCGCGACGAGATCCTGGACGGCGCCCGGCTGCCGCTGGCCTACACCGCCTACACGCCGTGCTTCCGGCGCGAGGCCGGCGCGGCGGGCAAGGACACGCGCGGCCTGCTGCGCGTGCACCAGTTCGACAAGGTCGAGCTGGTGCGGTTTGCGCGCCCCGCCGACTCACTCGCCGAGCTGGAGCGGCTCACCAGCCACGCCGAGGGGGTGCTGCAGCGGCTCGAGCTCCCCTACCGGGTCGTGCTGCTCGCTGCGGGGGACCTGGGGTTCGCGAGCGCCAAGACCTACGACCTCGAGGTGTGGGCACCCGGCGTCGGGCAGTGGCTCGAGGCGTCGAGCTCGAGCACGTGCACCGATTTCCAGGCGCGCCGGGCCAACATTCGCTTTCGCCCCGACCCCGGCGCGAAGCCCGAGTTCGTCCATACGCTGAACGCTTCCGGTGTCGCGCTCCCGCGCACCATCGCGGCGCTGCTCGAGACGCGCCAGCAGCCCGATGGCACGGTCACCGTTCCGCCGGTGCTGGTGCCCTATCTCGGCACCGAGCGCCTGGCACCGCCCGGTGGCCCATAACGTCGCGCTGCGACGCGCGACGGCCCCCACCGTGGTCGGGCTGGCGCTGCTGTTGGGTGGGATCACGGTGGGCTACGCCTGGGTCGTGGCGCGCCACCTCCAGGCCGACGCGCGCCAGACCAGTCGCCTGCTGGCCCGCGCCTTCGCCGGACTCGATGACCCGCGCCCCGATGCCGCTACCGACGCCCTGCTCGACCTCGCCCGCGAAGTCCGCTCGCTCGGCACGCCGCTCGTCGTCACCGACACGGCCGGGCGCGTCACGGCACTCGACAACGCGCCCCCCGAACTCGCGGCCGATTCGACCCGGCTGCGGGCGTGGATCGCCGAGCTCGACCGCGTCAACGTGCCCCTGTTCCAACCCGGCGTCGGCACCATCCACTACGGCGCGCTGCCCGCAGCGCGACGGTTCATTTTGCTCGGCGTGCTCGAGGGCGGTGTGTTCGTCTGCCTCGCCCTGCTGGCCGTGTGGGCGTACCGCGCCCGCGTCGCCGCGGCGCGCGATCGGCTGTGGGTCGCGATGGCGCGCGAGTCGGCCCACCAGCTCGGCACGCCGCTGATGAGCCTCACCGGGTGGATCGCCTACCTGCGGGAGAACCCCGACACGACCGCCGCCGAACTCGCCGACCACTTGCAGGCGGACGCCGAGCGGCTCGAGCGCGTGGCCAAGCGCTTCGAGCGCATCGGACGACCCGCCCGGCGCGAGCCGCTCGGCCTCGGCGCCGTGGCCGAGCGCGTCGTGAGCTACTTCCGCCCGCGCCTGCCGACCCTCGCGAGCCCCGTGAGCCTCACGCTCCACGCCACGGGCCCCGGCCCCGCGGCGATGGGCGATCCCGTGCTCGTCGAGTGGGCCATCGAGGCGGTCGTCAAGAACGCCATCGACGCGCTGTCGGGGCGGGGCGGGCGGATCGACGTCACGGTCCAAGCGACCGGGCGCACGACGCGCGTCAGCGTGCGGGACGACGGGCCCGGCGTCCCCGCCGACGTGCGGGCCCAACTGTTCGAGCCGGGCGTGTCGACGAAGCCGGGGGGGTGGGGCATCGGACTCGCCCTGGCCCGCCGGATCGTGGAGCAACAGCACGGCGGTCGCCTGTTGTACCGACCGGCCCCGGCCGGGGTGGGAACGGAGTTCGTGCTGGAATTCCCCCTGGTGACGCCACCGTGACCCTCGCGCTCAACCCCGCCCAGGCCGCCGCGGTCCGCCATCCGGGCGGCCCGCTGCTCGTGCTCGCCGGGGCTGGCTCGGGGAAGACCCGCGTGCTCACCGCCCGCATCGCGCACCTGATCGAGGAGCGAGGCGTGGCCCCGGCGCGCATCTTCGCCGTCACCTTCACGAACAAGGCGGCCGGCGAGATGCGGGCCCGCGTGGCGACGCTGCTCGGCGCCGAGCCCCGGGGCCTCTGGATTGGCACCTTCCACGCCCTCGGCGCGCGGTTGTTGCGGCGCGAGGCACCGCAGCTGGGGTTCGGACCGAATTTCACGATCTACGACCAGAGCGATTCCGAGGCGTTCCTCAAGCGCCTGCTCGAACAGCGCGGCTACTCCCCCAAGACGTATCCGCCCCGTGTCATCCACGCCATCATCTCGGGCGCCAAGAACCGCCTGCTCCTCCCCGAAGCCCTGGGCGAGAACGCCGACGGCCCGCTCGAGCGCGTCGCCGCGGAACTGTACGGGCTGCTGGGCCCGGCCCTGCGGCAGGCCAATGCGATGGATTTCGACGACCTGCTCGTCTACCCGCTCACCCTGTTCCAGCAGCACCCCGAGCGGTTGGCCTACTGGCAGCAGCGCTTCGACCACGTGCTCGTGGACGAGTTTCAGGACACCAACGCCGCGCAGTACCGCCTCGTGCGGGCCCTCGCTGCCACGCACCACAACCTCTGCGTCGTGGGTGACGACGACCAGGCGATCTACGGCTGGCGCGGCGCCGACGTGCGGCACATGCTGTCGTTCCAGCAGGACTTCCCCGATGCGACGCTGCTCAAGCTGGAACAGAACTACCGCTCCACTCAGGTGATCCTGGACGCCGCCAACGGGGTCATCGCCGAGAACGCGCGGCGGCTCGGCAAGACGCTGTTCACGGCGCGCCAGGGCGGGGAGGCGGTCACCCTCCTCGCCGCGGCCGACGAGCGCGACGAGGCCGACTGGCTGGCGGGCGAGCTGGCCCGGCGCGCCGCGGAGACCGACGTTCCCTACGAGGCGATGGCCATCCTCTACCGCACCAACGCCCAGTCGCGCCCGCTGGAAGAGGCGTTCCGCTTCCGCGGCATCCCCTACCGCCTGGTCGGCGCCGTGAGCTTCTACGAGCGCCGCGAGGTGAAGGATCTGCTCGCCTATCTGCGCCTGATCGCCAACCCCGCCGACGATGAGGCGTTCGCCCGCATCGCGAACGTGCCGCGCCGCGGCATTGGCGATGCCTCGTTCGCCCAGCTCGCCCGCGCGGCCACGGCGTGGCAGATGCCGCTGCTCGCGGCGGCCCGAGCGGCGGACCGGATCCCCGACCTGCGGCCCAACTTGCGGGAGGCGTTCACCGGGGTGGCCCGGCTGGTCGACGAGCTGCGGGCGCGCTGCGGCGCGGCCGATCCCGCTACCGCCCTGGAACAGATCGTGGTCGCCGTGGGCTACGCTCGGTACTTGGCCGACGAGGGCCCCGACGGCGTGGAGCGCGCCGAGAACGTCGAAGAGCTCATTGCCGGAGCGGCGGAATGGGCGGAGACCGCGGGCACGGAGCCGGAACAGGCGGACCGCGTGGCCGAGGGAGAGGGGGAAGGGGTGGGGGAGGAGGAGGCGGCACCCGGCTCCTCCCTCGTGGAGCGCTACCTCACCCAGGTGGCGCTCGTGACCCCCGCCGACCTGGAGGCCGCCGCGGCCAGCGGCGTCACCCTCATGACCCTGCACATGGCGAAAGGGCTCGAATGGGCCGTCGTCGCTCTCACCGGGCTCGAGGACGGGCTCGTGCCCCTGGCCCGCGCCGCGGGAGAGCCGGGCGGCATCGAGGAGGAGCGTCGGTTGTGCTACGTGGGGCTCACGCGCGCGCGCGAAAAATTGTATCTCTCATGGGCGCGCACCCGCTACCGTAACGGCCGGCTCGAGCTGGCGGAGCCGTCGCGCTTTCTCGCGGCGGTGCCGGCCCGCGTCGTGGAGGAGCGCTCCACGACGCCGCTATGGCACCGGGCGCCCTCAGCGGCGGCCGGCGGTGGCCGGGCGCGCCGCGCCGCCGCGCCCGCAGCGGCGGGAGAGTGGGATGTCGACGCGCCCCAGGCTTCGGCGGCGGCGTGGTGCGGGCCGTGACGGGCTCGGGGCGCGACTTGAAAGTGACCGTCGCGTTCGACGACGAGGCGGTCGGGACCAAACAGCTGCTCGTGGCCTACGCGGCGCTCGAGCGCGAGTGGGAGAGTGCATGAGCGTCACGCATGACGAGGTGCGGAACATCGCACGGCTCGCCGAGCTCGACCTGAGCGCGGAGGCGCTCCCGGAGCTGGCCGCGCAAATGTCGCGCATCCTCGACTATGTCGCCCAGATCAACAGCGTGGCGGCGGGCGACGGCGTCAAGCCCTTCGTGCCCGGGCCCGACGCGGTGCGGTTCCGCCCCGATGAGGTGAAACCGTGGCCGATGGCGTTCGGGCCCGAGCAGCTGGCACCGGCCTGGCGCGACGGCTTCTTCCTCGTGCCTAAGCTCGGCCAGTTCGAGCAGCCCGACGCGTGAGCGATCCGAGCGAAGCGCTGGCCAGCGCCCGAGCGGCAGCGGACCGCCTCGTCAAGGTCCGGCGCCTCAACGCCTGTCTCACGCCCACCACGGAGCTGCGCAAGTCGCTGCTCGCCCAGGCGCAGCTCGCGCACCCCTCCGGGGTGCTCTACGGCATGCCCGTCGCCGTCAAAGATGTCATCTGTACCCTCGAGTTCACGACCACGTGCGGGTCCAAGATCCTCGAGGGCTACCACTCGCCCTATGAGGCCACGGCCGTCGCGCGGCTCAAGGCGGCGGGCGCCCTCGTCGCGGGGAAGGCGAACTGCGACGAGTTCGCCATGGGCTCGTCCACCGAACACTCGGCCTACGGCCGGACGCTCCATCCGTTCGACAAGACGCGGGTGCCCGGAGGGTCGTCGGGCGGCTCGGCGGCGCTCGTCGCCGCCGGCGCCGTGCCCGCAGCGCTCGGCTCGGAGACCGGGGGCTCGGTGCGCCAGCCGGCGTCGTTCTGCGGGGTCGTGGGGATCAAACCCACCTACGGCCGGGTGTCGCGCTACGGTCTCGTGGCGTTCGGCTCGTCGCTCGATCAGATCGGCGTGCTGGGCCGCAGTGTTCACGACGCGGCTCGCGTGCTGTCGGTCATCAGCGGACGCGACTCCAGGGACTCGACCTGCGAGGACCGCGACTCGCTGCGGCTGCCGACCGTCCCCGAATCGCTCCAGGGGTTCGTGATCGGGATCCCCAAGGAGTATTTTCCGCCCGATCTCGATCCCGCCGTGCGGCGCGCCTGCGACCGCGTCATCCGCCTGTTCAAGGAACAGGGGGCGGCGGTGCGGGAGGTGTCGTTGCCGCACACGCCGTACGCGGTGGCCACCTACTACATCATTGCCCCGGCGGAGGCGTCCTCCAACCTGGCGCGCTACGACGGCGCCCGCTTCGGACCGCGCTTCGACGGCGCGGCGGACGTGGGCGCGCTGTACCGCACCACCCGCGGTCTGGGGTTTGGCGCGGAAGTGCGGCGGCGCATCCTGCTCGGGACCTACGTGCTGTCGGCGGGCTATTACGATGCGTACTATCGTAAGGCGCAGCAGATGCGCGCGCTCATCGCCCAGGACTTCCGCAACGCCTTCGATCGCGGGGTGGACCTGCTGTTTACCCCCACCACCCCGACTCCGGCCTTCAAGGCCGGCGAGAAGTTGAGCGATCCCGTGGCGATGTATCTGTCCGACATCTTCACGGTCACCGCCAACCTCGCCGGACTCCCCGCCATCTCGCTGCCCATCGGCCGCATCAAAGGGCTGCCGATCGGGGGCCAGTTCATCGGCCAGGCGTTCCTCGAAGACGAGATGATCGAGGCGGCCTACGCGCTCGAGCGGGTCGTGCCGCCGAGCGAGGAGGTGTGATGGCGGGCGTGCCGGGCGTGGCGGGCGTGGCGGGAGCGGCGGGACCAGCGGGCGCGGCGGGGGCGACCGCGACCGGCGGTTGGGAGACGGTCATCGGGCTCGAGACGCACGTGCAGGTGCGCACCCTCTCCAAGATGTTCTGCGGGTGCTCCACCGCGTTCGGGGCGCCTCCCAACACCAACGTGTGCCCGGTGTGCCTCGGGCTGCCCGGGGCCCTGCCGGTGCCCAACGAACAGGCGCTGAAGCTCGCCGTGCGCGCGGCGCTCGCCCTCGGGTGCACCGTACACCCGAAGAGCCTGTTTGCGCGCAAGAACTACTTCTATCCCGATCTCCCCAAGGGCTATCAGATCTCGCAGTTCGAGCGCCCCCTGGCCACCGACGGCCTGCTGTCCTATCTCTCGCCCGATCGCGGCGTCGCCAACGCGACCATCGTGCGCCTCCACGTGGAGGAGGACGCCGGGAAATCGCTCCACGATCGCGTCCCCAAACAGACGGCGATCGATCTCAATCGCTGCGGCGTGCCGCTGATCGAGATCGTCACGGGACCGGATTTCCGCTCGCCCCAGGAAGCGCGCGCCTACCTGCTGACCCTCAAGCAGGTGCTCGAGTACGCGGGGGTATCGGACTGCGATATGGAGAAGGGCAGCCTGCGCGTCGACGCCAACGTGTCGGTGCGGGGGGTGGGGGTCACGGCCCTCGGCACCAAGACCGAAGTGAAAAACATCAATTCGTTCGCCTACGTCGAGAAGGCGCTCACCGTGGAGCGCGATCGCCAGATCGCCGTGCTCGACGGCGGCGGCCGGATCGAGCAACAGACGCTGTTGTACGACGCGAAGACAAACGGCGTGCGGCCCCAGCGCACGAAGGAAGAGAGCCACGACTACCGTTACTTCCCCGACCCGGACCTGCCGCCCATCGTGCTGCGCCCGGAGCTCCTGGAGGAGCAGCGGGCCGCCTTGCCGGAGCTGCCGGCGGCGAAGCGGGAGCGGTTCGCGGCCCAATACAAGCTCGGCGTCACCGATGCGGCCGTCCTCACCGCCGACCGCGTCGTCGCGGACTACTACGAGGCGGTGGTCCACGCCGGGACCGACACCAAGTTGGCGGCGAACTGGGTGCTGAACGAGGTGCTCGGCGATATGAAGACCCACCAGGAACAGCTGCGCGTGCCTCCCGGGGCCCTGGCGCAGCTGATCGGCCTCGTGCTCGGCGGGACGCTCAGCCAACCTGGCGCGAAACGCGTGTTCGCGCACGTGGCGGAACGGGGGGGGGAGCCGCGCAACGTCGCCGACGCGCTCGGCCTCGTGCAGGTGGCCGACTCGGGCGTCGTGGCCGCCTGGGTGAGCGAAGTGCTCGCCGCCCACCCCGTCGAGGTACAGCGCTACAAGAACGGCGAGATCAAGCTGCTGCAGTTCTTCCTCGGCGCCGTGATGAAGCTCTCCCGCGGCAAGGCGGATCCGAAGCTCGCCCAGAAGTTGCTGGAAGAGAAGCTCGCGCCCTAGCCGCCCTCGGGGCTCCGATCGCGCCAGGGTCGCTGCGCCCGCGACGCCTGCCAATAGGCGAGCGCGGGCGTGGGGAGACCGAAGTGCTGCTCCGCCGTCTCCTCGATGCGCTCCGGCTCCTCGCGCCCACCTTCCTGCAGCGCCTGGCGGCGCATCTGCTTGGCGAGCCGCAGCGCCTGATGACCCGCGGGGTCGAGGCGTCGCGCCGCGGCGTCCGGCTCGCCCAACAGCTGCATCACGTATTCGAACGCCACCGCCATGTGGCGCTCCACGTCGGCATCGGGCAGGTCCCAGCGCGTGTTCTCGAGGATCAGCTGAAACGCCCAGCGCCAACTCTCGCTCTCGGTGAGATGGACCATGCCGCGGAACAGGCGGCGGTTGGTGCGCACGCTGAAGAGCGTGGGCGAGATGATGGAATCCAAGTGCGTGTCGCTCGGCGTGTGGTCGCGCAGGATGACGTCCTTCGCCTCCTTGGCATAGGCGTCGCCCAGGTGGGTCTCGAAGCGACTCTCCCAATAACTGTGGCCGAGCGCCGTGGTGCTCGACGTGAGCACCAGCTGGCGCGGCACGAAGAAGTTGTGCGCCACCGTGTCGGCGGCGAGATGGGAGAGATAGCCGTGCCCGAAGGCACGCAGGGGATCGGTAGGGGCGAGATCGAGGATCTCCTGGCCCACGTGCCACGCGTGGCAGTGGCGGCCCACCGGGGCGTACTTCTTCGCGAGCGACGTGTCCGCCGCGATGTTGCCGTACAGGAAGTCGTAGGGGAACGTCCGCAACAGATCGGCGACCGCGTTCGGCAACTGGTGCAGATTCGCCAGCACCGACTCCCCGAGGTAGATGTGGGTGCCCGGGGTCCAGGCGTGGGCGACGGCGGGGAACAGGGCGATCGCGCCCAGGGCTAGCGCCGCCGCCGCGAGCAGACGCGGACCCGTCAGCGCTTCCTCCGGCGCTTCAACGCACGGCGCCCCCACTCGAGCAACGACACGCCGCGCCGCACGGTGCGGAGCGTCGCCGCAACGTCGAGCGCCGTCGACTCCACCTCCTCCTCGACGACCTCGATCACGGCGTCCAAGTCGTTGAGGCGCGCCGCGGCGCGGTCCGCCGCCGCCATGATCCGGCCGCGCAGCTCCTGCGACGTTCCCACCAGGCCCTCGGCCTCGGCCCGGATCGTGGCGACCAGTTGGCGCACGTCGCCCAACGCGGGACCGGCCAGGGCCTCGAGCACTCGGAGGAAGGCGCGGACGCCGACGACGGCGAGCGCCGACGCCACCGCGATCGCGATCGCCGCGAGCGCGAGCACCGTACCGCCACCCAAGTTGGGATCATGCCGGTCCCTCCGCCCGAGCGGGGAGCGCGCGCGCCGGTGTCAACGGCCCGGCCGGAGCGCCCGCCGCGAGGCGCAGCAGGGGCGGCGCCGCGAGCTGCGCGAGCAGCACGCTGCCCAAAACGATCGTGAGCACGGCGCCGCTCGCCTCGCTCAGGAAGCCGTAGGTGAGGCGGTAGCTCACCCCGAGCGCCAGGACGGCGCCGCCCTGCGCCACCGTGCCGAGCCCGCCGCCTGGGGGAATGTCGCGGAGCCGGAGCGCGGCGCGGCCGTAACGCACGCTCGCCCACTGCGCCGCGATGCGGAGTGCCACGAGGAGCGGCACGAACCCGAGCCAGGCTCGGGCGGGCGGTGCGAGCGACGCCCCCAGAAGAACCAAGAAGGCGGCATACAGCGGTCGCTCCCCGGCGAGGAGCAGACGGCGCACCAGGTGGGGATGGGGCGTGCGGTTCACGATCAGCGCGGCAGCCACCGCGCACACTAGGAACGGTGACAGATCGGCGGCGTAGCCGATGCCCGCGCCCAGGAGCAAGACGCCGAGCAGCGGGGAGTCCGGGTCCGCCGGGTTCGGCCCGCCGCGGGCGAGCGTGAGAAATAGGAGGCCGGCGAGCCCGCCCGCGGCAACCACCGCGGCGCACCAGGCGAGCCAGCCCAGCGCGGCGCTCCCGGCGGGCGGGTGGGCCCGATGCAGCGCGAGCGCGAGGCTCAGCACCAGCGCGGCGCCCGCGGTCTCGAGCGTTGCGGCGCGCGTGAGCGCGCGCCGGCGCGGGCCCATGATCCCCACCAGCCGGGCGGCGAGCGCCACGATGCCCGCCCCTGAGGCCGCCGCCAGCGCGGCGAGCGCCAGGATCGCCGGGAGCCGCGCCGGCCCCGCCGCGACGAGCGATGGGACGAAACGCACCCCGAGCGCGAGGGCGAACGCCACGACCAGAAACGCGGCGCTGGCGGGAAGGAGCGCAGCGAGCCAGACGTCGCGCGGCAGCCGCCGCACGTAGCGCCACTGGAACCGCGCGCCCAGCCCGGCGCCGAGCCAGCCGACGGCGAGCGCCGTGACCGGCGTGAGCGCCTCGAGCGTCCGCGCGGTCAGGAAATCGATCCCGGGTCCCAGCACCAAGCCGAGCAGCACGAGGGGGGCGCCGGCCAGCAGCACGAGCGCGATGCTCGCCCCGTGATGCCAACGCGGCCACTCGAGCCGCGGCGCGAGCAGGCCGATCACGGCGAGGCCCACCAACGCGAGCACGGGACTCACGTTCACGTCGCCTACGTTCGCGTACGCTTGACTCGAGCGCAAGCCGCCGCATAGCTTGCCTCACCCATGCCTCCGTCCTTCTGCGTCACGGGCGGTCGCCCGCTCAAGGGCACCATCCGGCCCGCCGGCAACAAGAACGCAGCCCTCCCCATCCTCGCCGCGACGTTACTGGCCGACGGGCCCTGCCGCATCGACAACGTGCCCCGCATCCGGGACGTCGAGACGATGCTCGAGCTGCTGGCCCACCTCGGCGCCGCCGTCCGCTGGCTGGGCCCGAACAGCGTGGAGGTGGACACCGCCCGGGCGGAACCACGCGAGCTCGACGCGGCGCTGTGCGCGCGGATCCGCGCGTCGATCTTGCTCGCCGGTCCGATGCTGGCCCGCTTCGGTCGGCTCAGCCTGCCCCCACCGGGCGGCGACGTCATCGGCCGGCGCCGCGTCGACACGCACTTCCTCGCCTTCGAGCGGCTCGGCGCGAACATTACCGTCGGCGCCACCTACCAGCTCGAGGCCAAGCACCTCGCCGGGGCCGACATCTTCCTCGACGAGCCGAGCGTCACGGCCACCGAGAACGCCCTCATGGCGGCGGTCGCGGCGCGCGGCACCACGGTGCTGCGCAATGCCGCCTGCGAGCCCCACGTGCAGGATCTGGCGCAGTTCCTCACCGGCTTGGGCGTCGACATCGACGGGATCGGGACCAACACCCTTACCGTCGCCGGAGGCACCGCGCGCACCGCCCCGGGCCCGTTCGTGGTAGGGCCCGACCACATCGAGATCGGCTCCTTTATCGGCCTGGCGGCCGTGACCAACGGCAGCTTGACGATCGAGGGGGTGCGGCCCGAGGACTTGCGGGCGGCGCTCCTCGCCTTCGAGCGGCTGGGCGTGCGGCCGCGACCCGAGGGCACGCAGCTCATCGTGGCCGCGGGGCAGGAGCGCCGCATCCGCGCCGACCTCGGCGGCCATGTGCCCAAGCTCGAGGACGGTCCGTGGCCGGCCTTCCCCGCCGATTTGATGTCCATCGCCATCGTGGTCGCGTCGCAGTGCGAAGGGCTGCTGCTGGTGTTCGAGAAGCTGTTCGAATCACGCCTCTTCTTCGTGGATAAGTTGATCACCATGGGCGCGCGCATCGTGCTGTGCGACCCCCATCGCGCCGTCATCGCCGGCCCCTCGCCGCTGCGCGGCGGAGTGGTCGACAGCCCTGACATCCGCGCCGGGATGGCGATGCTCGTCGCCGCATTGGGAGCCGAGGGCGACTCGGTGATCCACAACATCGGCCAGATCGAGCGGGGCTACGAGCGCATCGACGAGCGGCTGCGGGCGCTCGGCGCCGCGATCGAGCGGCGTGACGATGGCCGCTGAGGCGCGCGGACGCGCGCCGGGGACGGCGGCGCCAGCCGTCGCGGCCACGGCCCCCCCGGGCGCCCCCCCCGCCGCGCTCCTCCGCGAGGCACCGGCGGGCGATTCCGCCGTGCCCCGCCTCGAGCTCGCGGAGTGGGCTGAGCGCTACGGGGTGGTAGCCGGCGTGACGACCCGGGGCCGGGGCTTCTCGCTCGGCCTCTGGAGCGACGACCACGTGGGGCAGGTGATGACGCGCTGGCGCGCCCTCCGCGCCGCGTTCCAACCTGCCTTCCCGGCGCTGGTGCTCGCCCACCAGGTGCATGGCACGGCGGTCGCCTGGCAGCGCCAAGCGACGGACGGGTGGCTCATCCTCGACGGCATCGACGGCCATGCGACGGGGACGCCGGGGCTCCTCCTCACCATCACGGTCGCCGACTGCATCCCGGTGTACCTGGTCGCGCCGCACAAGGGCGTCGTGGCGCTGCTGCACGCCGGATGGCGCGGCGTGGCCGGGCACATCCTCGAGCGTGGCGTCGCGCTGTTAAAGGGCGCTGCATTCGTGCGCGCGCAAGACATCGTAATGCATTGTGGTGTTGGCATTTGCGGCTCGTGCTATGAAGTAGGTTCTGAAGTCGTGACGGCGCTCGGCGCCGACGCGGTCGCGGCGGGCGCGGCCCCGGGAGGGCCGGCGCAACTCGACCTGCGGGCGACCCTCGTGCGGCAGGCGCAGGCGCTCGGGCTCACCACGATCTCGGTCTCGCCCTGGTGCAGCGCGCATGACCGCGGGCAGTTCTTCTCCCACCGCGCCTCGGGCGGGCGCGACGGGCGTATGGTCGCCTACCTCGGTATGCCGCTCGCTTGACACCCGCCGATCGGCGGCTAAATTTCCGGCCTCAAGCGGGCGAAGTTCGGCCCGCGCTTTTTTTTGCGCGTCCCGTATGCTCTCCGACAGCCTCGTCGAGTCGTTTCGCCTGCGTCTCGCACCCCTGGGACTCGACTTGGCCGACCTCCGCATCGGCGGCACGCCGCAGCGGCCCCTGGTTCAAGTGCGCATCGAGTGGCCGCCGGAGCCGGACGCTCCGCCGCGGCGGGTGAGCGTGGAGGACTGCGCCACGGCCAGTCGAGCGCTCGAGGCGTGGCTGGACCGTGACGGGCCGCTCGGCCGCCGCTACGTCCTCGAGGTGTCGAGCCCCGGGCTCGAGCGGCCCCTGCGCTGGCATCGACACTGGGTCCGCTTCGTGGGGCGCGAAGTGCAGGCGACCGTGGCCGGCTTGGGGCGGGTGCGCGCCCGCATCGTCGCCGTCCCCGACGACGCGACGGTGATTCTGGAACCGCGGGGCGCCCCGCCGCGGCGCGTGCCGCTCGCCGGGATTCGCGATGCCCGGCTGGCGGTGGACTGGGAGTAGCACGGGCCCGTATCCGATGGGATGGTGAGGATGGCCAATACAACTGACGTCGTTTCCGCGATTCGCGAGCTGACCACCACGAAGCAGCTCGAGCGCACCGAGCTGCTCGACCTGCTGAAGGACGGGCTCCACGCGGCGCTCGTGAAGCGCTACGGCCCCAATGTGCGCGCCGAGATCGGCATCGACGAGCTCAAGGGCACGATCCGCATCGTGGTGCTGCGCACCGTCGTGGAGGCGGTCGAGGATGCCGGGTCGCAGGTGGCGCTTGAGGAAGCGCGGTTCGAAGATCCGGACTTCCAGGTCGGCGACGTGCTGGAAGAGGAGGTGCCGTTCGACGCCTTCGGCCGCACGGCCGTGCAGGCGGCGAAGCAGCGCATCATCCAGCGCGTGCGCGAAGGCGAGCGCGCCCGCATTCGCGAAGAGTTTACCGACAAGGTGGGCGAACTCCTGTCGGGCGAGGTGCAGCAAATCGAGCGGGGGAAGATCGTCGTCATGCTCGCCAAGTTCCGCGAGGCGGAGGCGATTATCCCCTACCGCGAGCAGAACCACCGCGAACACTTCCACCAGGGCGATACCATCCGCGCCGTGCTGAAGCGCATCGAGGAGACGCCCAAAGGACCCCGCCTCATCCTGTCGCGGGCCGACCCGCTCTTCGTGAAAGCGCTGTTCAAGCTCGAGGTCCCCGAGATCCAGCAGGGCATCGTGGAGATTCGCGCCACGGCACGCGAGGCGGGGAGCCGCACCAAGATCGCCGTCTCCTCGCGCGACGACTCGATCGATCCCGTGGGCGCCTGCGTCGGGCTCAAGGGCTCGCGGGTCCAGGCGGTGGTGAACGAGCTGGGGGGTGAGCGCATCGACATCGTGCCGTGGTCGCCCGATCCCGAGCGCTTCGCGAAGCTGTCGCTCGCGCCGTCCCGTGTGGCACGGGTCTTCTCCGATCCCGACACCAAGACCATCCAGGCGATCGTGGACGAGGACCAGCTGTCGCTCGCCATCGGTCGCAACGGCCAGAACGTGCGCCTCGCCTCCGAGCTCACCGGCTGGAAGATCGACCTCTACTCGAGCCGCGAGTGGCTGGAGCGCGGCGGCGAAGGCCCGCTGTTTGCGCCGCTGCCCCCGGAAGAAGAAGCGGCGACCAAGGTGTCGCTGCGCGAGCTGAAAGGGCTGCCCGCCGATCTGGTGAACGTGCTCGAGCAGGCGGGACACAAGACGCTGCAGGATATCCTCGACCTCGAGCGCGAGGACGTGGACAAGATCACCGGGATGACCCCCGAGCTCGCCGACACCTTGATGGCGTTCCTCAATGAGATGACCGAGGAGGGCGGCGAGGACGAGGCCGAGCCGGGGGCCCAGGACGCACCGGGTGGTGCGCCGGTCCCAGCGGCGTGAGCGGGGCCGTGGTGCGGCTCCTCGGACTCGGCGTCCGGGCCGGGCGGCGACGCGTGGTGATCGGCGTGGCCGGGGTGCGGGCCGCCCTGCAGCGGCATGCGCTGCGCTGCGTCGTGGTGGCGGCGGACGCGAGCCCGCGCACCACCGAGAAGGTCGAGCGGCTCGCGCGGGCGCAGGGCGTCCCCGTGCTGCGGGGACCCGCGGCCGCCCCGCTCGGGGCGGGGCTCGGGACAGCTAGCGCGCGGCTTGGTGGGGGTGGGGGAGGACTGACGTGACGACGACGCGGATTCACGATCTGGCGGCCGAATTTGGCATCTCCTCGGAGCAGCTCATGGGCATGCTCAAGGAGCTCGACATCTTCGTGCGTAGCCACCTATCGCCGCTCAAGCCCGAGCAGGTGGCGCTGATGCGCGCCCGCTGGGAGCGCGAGAAGCGGAAACAGAAGGAAGCGCCGGCCGCACCCAGGCGCCGCCGCGCCGCCAAGGCGGTCGAGCCCGTCGCCGTCGTGCCGGAGGCGCGCCCCATGCGCCGCCGCCGCACGGCCGCGGAGGTGGCGGCGGCCGAAGCGGAGGCGCAGGCCGAAGCGGCGGTGGAAGCGGAGCGCGAATCGAAGGCGCGCGAGGCCCTCGAGGCCGCCAAGGCCGCCGAAGAGGAACAGAAACCGTCGCTTGAGGAGCGCGCCGCCGCGCTGTTCAAGGAGCTGCCGCTCGCCGAGCAGACCCCCGCCGAGCTCGCCAGCGGCGCCGCCCCCGCCCCCCAGGCGAGCCTGCCGCTCGTGGCCGCCTTCGGCGCGGGCGTCGGCGCCGCGCCGCCTCGGCCCGTGATTCCCACGCCCGTGCGGCCCAAGCCCGTGGCCAGCGCCGCCCCGGGCGGCCCGGTGCCGCCCCGGCCCGTGGCGTCGGCGGCCCCCGGCACCATCCCGCTGGAGGAGCGGCGGCGCGATAAGGGCAAGAAGCGCAAGAAGGGCAAGAAATCGCTCGTCGACCAGGAAGCCGTCGCCCAGAACATCTCGCGCACCCTCGCCTCCATCAAAGGCCCCGTGGCGCGCAAGGGCGCGCATCGGCGCGAGGAGGGGCCGAGCTTCCGCGACTTGGAAGAGCAAAAGCGGCGCGACGAGAAGGAGCGCGAGAAGACCCTGGTGCGCGTGACCGAGTTCATCACGGTCTCCGAGCTCGCCAACATCCTGAAGGTGCCCGCGAAAGAGATCGTGTCCTTCACCTTCAAGCGTCGGCCTTCGGCTTCCAGGCGGTGCGCGAAGAGGAGTACGCCCTGGCGGAGCCCGAGGCCGCGCCGGAGGCCGGGGGCGAGCTCACACCCCGCGCCCCGGTCGTCACCGTCATGGGGCACGTCGATCACGGCAAGACCTCGCTGCTCGATTACGTGCGCCAGTCGAACGTCGTCGCGGGCGAGGCCGGCGGCATCACCCAGCACATCGGCGCCTATCAGGTGAAGCTCAAGGACGGCCGCTCCATCACCTTCCTCGACACGCCGGGCCACGAGGCGTTCACCGCGATGCGCGCCCGCGGCGCCCAGGTCACCGATATCGTCGTGCTCGTCGTCGCCGCCGATGACGCCATCATGCCGCAGACGATCGAGGCGATCTCGCACGCCAAGAACGCGGGCGTCCCGCTCGTGGTGGCGATCAACAAGATCGACCTGCCCAGCGCCAACGTGCAGAAAGTGAAGCAGGACCTGTTGGCGCACGGCGTCGTGCTCGAGGAGTTTGGCGGTACCACGCTCGCGACGCCCATCTCGGCCAAGACCGGGAAGAACGTCCAGGAACTGCTCGACCAGATCCTGCTGCAGGCCGAGCTGCTCGATCTCAAGGCCGACCCCGAGCGCCGCGCCCAAGGCGCCGTGCTCGAGGCGAGCCTCGACCCCGGCAAGGGGCCGCTCGCCACCGTGCTGGTGCAGAACGGCACCCTGCACGTGGGCGACGACTTCATCTCGGGGCAGTACTACGGTCGCGTGCGCGCCCTGTACGACGAGCGCGGCCAGACCCTGCGCGAGGCCGGCCCCTCCACCCCGGTGCAGGTGCTCGGGTTCGAAGGCGTGCCGGAGGCGGGCGACACCTTCACCGTCATGGCCGACGCGGCGGCGGCTCGCGAGATCGCCCAGAAACGCCAGCGACTCGAGCGGGAGGCCCAGCACCGTCGCTCCGGCCGCGTCAAGACGCTCGAGGACTTCATGGCCGAGCGCGCCGCGGGCGGCGCGGCCGCGCTGCGCATCATCATCAAGGCCGACCAGGGCGGGCCCGCAGAGGCGCTCGCCGACGCCTTGGGCCAGTTGTCCACCCCCGAGGTGAAGGTCGAGATCGTGCACCGCGGCGTCGGCGCGATCACCGATTCGGACGTGCTGCTCGCCAAGGCCTCGAATGCCATCATCGTCGGCTTCCACGTGCGCCCCGATTCCAACGCGCGCGCCTCGGCGGAGCGCGAGAAGGTGGAGATCCGCACCTACCGCATCATTTACGAGGCGGTCGAAGAGGTGCGCGCGGCGATGGAAGGCCTGCTCACGCCCGAGAAGAAGGAGGTCGTCCTGGGCGAGGCGGAAGTGCGGGAAACCTTCAAGATTGCGAAGGTCGGCACCATCGCCGGCTGCTTCGTCCGCTCGGGCGTGATCCCCCGCACGGCGCGGGTTCGCGTCATCCGCGACGGCGTCGAGGTGTACGAGGGAACGATCGCCTCCCTCAAACGCTTCAAGGACGACGTGCGTGAGGTCCGTGAGGGCTTCGAGTGCGGCATCGGGGTCGAGAACTTCAACGACGTGAAGGTCGGCGATCTCATCGAGGCATTCCGCATCGAAGAGGTCGCGCGCTCGCTCGAGGTCGGGAGCCCGGCGAAGGGCGGCTGAGCCGTGGTCGTGGGGCTCATGACCTGGGAGTTGCACCTCGTGGCGTGCCACTCGCTGAAGGAGAAGCGCCACGTGCTGAAAAGCCTCAAGGACCGGCTCCACAACCGCTTCAACGTGTCGGCGGCGGAGACGGCCCACCACGACCTGTGGCAGCGCGCCGAGCTGTCGGTCTGCGTCGTGGCGAACGAGCGCGGCCACGTCGAGAACGTGCTGCGGGAGGCGGACCGCCTGGTCGCGGCGGCGGACGGCGCCCGCATCGTCGACACAACCACGAGTTTTCTCTAACCATGCATCGCCGACCGAGCCATCGTCCCGAACGCGTCGCCGAAGCGATCCGCCAGACGGTGGCGGCGTTCCTCACGAGCAACGTGCGCGACCCGCGCGTGGGGTTCGTCACCGTCACCGGCGTCGCCGTCTCGGCCGACTTGAGCCACGCCTCGGTGCGCGTGAGCGTGATGGGAACCGAGGCCGAGAAGGCCACGTCCCTCGCCGGCTTGAACAGCGCCGCGCGGTTCCTGCGTAGCCAGTTGGGCCGCGAGCTGCCGCTCCGGATCACCCCCGAGCTCCGCTTCGAGCTGGATCGCGGCCTCGAGCACGCGCAGCGCATCGATCGCATGCTGCGCGAGCTCAAGGAGGATGAGGGCTGATCTCCGGTGTCGCGCTCGTCCACAAGCCCGGCGGCCCGGGCGGGCCCACGTCGCACGACATCGTGGACCGGGTGCGGCGCGCGCTGGGGACCGCGCGCGTCGGGCATCTGGGGACGCTCGACCCCTTCGCCGCGGGGCTGCTCGTGCTGCTCGTGGGGCGCGCCACGCGGCTGGCCCCGTGCGCCGCACAGTGGACCAAGGCGTACGAGGGCGTGATGCGGCTGGGCACGATCACGACGACGGATGACGCGACCGGCCGCCCAGTGGGTGGCTCGGACGGCTGGCGCACGCTCGCGCCAGCCCAGGTGACGGCGGCGCTGGCGCAGTTCCGCGGCGCCTACGCCCAGCGGCCTCCCGCCTACTCGGCGGTCAAGGTGGGGGGCGAGCGCGCCTACCGCCGGGCGCGGCGCGGCGAGGCGCTGACCCTGGCGCCGCGGCGCGCCGAGGTGACGGAGCTTGAGCTCACGGCCCTCGCGCTGCCGGACATCGGCTTCCGGGCGACGGTGAGCGCCGGCACCTACCTGCGCAGCCTGGCGCGCGACGTCGGCGCGGCGCTGGGATGCGGCGGCCACCTCGCGGCGCTCACCCGCACCCGCGTGGGCCCGTTCCCCCTCGCCGCGGCGGTGGCGCCCGACGCCGTGGCGGCCGAGACGCTGCGCGACGCCGCCGCGCTCGTAGCCGACTTGCCCCGCCGGATCTTGGAGGAGGTGGAGCGCGCGGCCGCGCTGCACGGCCGCGCCGTGGCCGCGGCCCCCGGCACGATGGCGGGCAGCCGCGTGGCCTTGTTCGCCGGGGCCGAGCTCGTCGCCGTGGCCGAGTGCGTCGGGGCCGTCCTCAAGCCCCGCATCGTCGTGGCGGACGCGTGACGACGGGTACCGTGGCGACCGTCGGCACGTTCGACGGCATCCACCGCGGGCATCAGGCGGTGCTCGGGGCGGTGGCGCGCCGCGGACGCACCCGCGGGCTCGCGAGCCTGCTGGTCACGTTCGACCCGCACCCGCTGGAGGTGGTGAACCCCAGCGCGGCCCCCCGCCTGCTGACGCTGCCCGACGAGAAGCAGGCGCTGGTGCGCGCCCTGGGCGTGGAGCGGCTCGAGGTCGTGCCGTTCACCCCGGAGCTCGCGCGGCTCGGCCCTGAGGAGTTCGTGCGCGACGTGCTGCGCACTCGCTTCGGGATGCAGGAGCTCATCCTGGGGTACGATCACGGGTTTGGGCGCGGCCGCGCGGGCGACCTCGGCTTGGTGCGCCGCCTGGCGCGGGAGGACGGCTTCAGCGTCGACGCCGTTTCGGCGGTGAAGGACGACGGCCAGCCGATCTCGTCCTCGCTCATCCGCACCGCGTTGGCGCACGGCGACCTCGCAGCGGCGGAGCGCTGGCTCGGCCGGCCCTACAGCGCGCGAGGTGTGGTGGAGCGGGGGGCCGGACGCGGCGGGGCCATCGGCATCCCTACGCTGAACCTGGCGGCGCCCGATCCGCGCAAGCTCTTGCCCCCCGACGGCGTGTACGCGGCGCGGGTCGAGTGGCGGGGGACGCGCTATGGCGGCATGATGAACCAGGGCTCGCGGCCGACCTTCGGGATCGCGGCGCGCGGCCTCGAGATCCATCTGTTCGACTTCACCGGCGACCTCTACGGCGAGACGGTCACCGTCGAATGGCTGCACTGGCTGCGGGAGGTCCGCACCTTCCCGTCCCGCGAGGCCTTGGTGACACAGCTTGAGCACGACGCGGTCGCGGCGCGGGCCGCCCTCGCGGAGCGCCAGCCGCCGGCCCGGGCGCCGCGCGGTTCCGCGCGGTCCTGAAAGGAAAGGGCACGATGCTGTTTCCAACCATTCGGTCGCGGTTGATCGTGATCGGCGTCCTCACGGGCCTGAGCGTCATCGCGCTCGTGCCGCGCAACGTCACCGAGCGCGTGCGCGACGTGACGACCGGGCAGATGAAGGACACGACGGTGCGACGCGTGCCGGTGCAGCTCGGCCTCGACCTCCAAGGCGGCATCCACCTCGCCCTGGAAGTGGACCAGTCCAAGGGCCCCGTCGTGGATCCGGGCGACGCGATTCGGCGCGCCGAAACGATTCAGCGACGCCGCATGGACGCGTTGTACGGCGACGCGGCGCTGGTGCAAGTGGTCGGGAACGGCCGGCTGATCATCGACATCCCGGGGGAGCGCGATCCGGCGCGCGCCAAGAGCGTGGTCCTGCAGGAGGGCTCGCTCGAGTTCCGCATCACCGACATGAAGAACCAGTTCCGCGACGCGCTGCCCGAGATCGACCGGGCCCTGCGCGCCGCCGGCGTGAAAACCGCCGGCCAGCCGGCCGCGGCGGCCAACGTGGCGCAGCTGTTCGGACGCGATACGACGAAGGCCAAAGGCAAAGGCAAGCGGGCGCCCGCCGCGTCGCCGGATACGAGCGGTCTCACGACGCCGGGGCCGTTGTCCGCGCTGCTGTTCCAAGGGCAGCTGCCCGGGGAGTTCCTGGTACCCGAAGAGCAGGTGCCGGTGGCCGAGAGCCTCGTGGCGCGACCCGAGCTGCAGCGGCTCAAGCCCCGGGGGATCGACTTAAAGTGGGGCGTCGCCCCGTCCTCGCGCGCGGCTCGCAGCTACCGCCCGCTGTACGCCGTCGAAGATCGGCCCATCATCAAGAGCCAGATCGCCCAACACGGGCAGATCGAGCTGGGTTCGAAGCCGTTCCAAGAGGCGCAAGATCTCGCGCTCGTGCTACGGGCCGGCGCGCTCCCGGCGCCCCTGACCATCGTGGAAGAGCGCACGGTCGGGCCGTCGCTCGGCAAGGACTCGATCCACGACGGCATTCGGGCCTGCGCCATTGGCGTGCTCCTCGTGGTGGTGATCATGGTCGGCTACTACCGCCTCTCGGGTGTGCTCGCGGTCGCGGCCCTGGGGTTGTATGTGCTCTTCACCTTCGCCGGCCTGGCCACCCTGGGGGGCGCCGGGGTGACCCTCACGCTCCCCGGCCTCGCGGGCTTCGCCCTCGCCGTCGGCATCGCCGTGGACGCGAACGTCCTGATCTTCGAGCGCATCCGCGAGGAACTGCAGCACGGCAAGACGCTCCGGACGGCCGTGACGGAGGGTTTCACCCACGCGATGAGCGCGATCGTCGATTCCAACGTCAGCACCGTGCTGACCGCCTTGATCCTCAATCTGATCGGCACGGGGCCCGTGAAGGGCTTCGCCATCACGCTCATCATCGGCATCGCGGCCTCGATGATCTCCGCGGTCTTCGTCGTCCGGACCTTCTTCATGATCTGGCTGCAGCGGCGGCCGGACATGGTCACCCTGAGCATCTGACATGATCCGACTCTTCGCCAACGCCCACTACGACTTCATCAAATGGCGTCGCTGGGCCTACGGCCTGACCGCCGCCATCATCATCCCCGGGTTCTCGCTGTTCCTCGTGCACGGCTTGAACTACTCGATCGAGTTCACCGGCGGCACGCTGCTCGAGATCCACACCACCCAGCCGGTGGGCACGGGGAAGCTGCGCGCCGCGCTGGACGCCGCCGGGATCGCCGGGGCCGATATCCAGGAGTTCGGCGCCCCGACCGAATACGTGGTGCGCGCGCGGCTCGCCCAGGGCGGCGGTACTGCGGCCGGGAACACCCAGGGCACCGCCCAAGCGGTGGACTCGGCGCTCGCGCACGGGCTGGGCCCGGCGCAGTACCAGATCGTCCGCGTCGAGGCCGTGGGCCCCAAGGTGGGCCGCGAGCTCCAGGGCAAGGCGTTCGTCGCGATTTTCTTTTCCTTTATCGTGACCCTGATCTACCTGTGGATCCGCTTCGAGTGGCGCTTCGGGCTCGCCGCCGTACTGGCGACCCTCCATGATATCCTCACCACCATCGCGTTCATCCGCTACGTGAACCTCGAAGTGAGTCTGATCGTGGTCGGCGCGGTGCTCACGATGGTCGGGTACTCGCTGAACGACACGATCATCATCTTCGACCGCGTGCGCGAGAACCTCCGCAAGTTCCGACGCCAGAACCTGTACGAGATCTTGAACCTCTCGATCAACGAGACGCTGCCCCGCTCCGTGCTGACGCACGGCACCACCATGGCGACGACACTCGCGCTCGTGTTCCTGGCCGGCGAGGTGCTGCGACCGTTCGCGCTCGTCATGGCGTTCGCCATCTTCACCGGCACCTTCTCCTCGATCTACATCGCGGCCCCGGTGCTCATGTACATCGAGAAGCGCTGGCCGGGCGAGGACGCGCGCGGCGCTCGCGCCTTCCGGCCCGCCGGGGCGCCGCAGCCCGCCCCGGCCCCCGCTCCCGCCGGCGGCCCCGGGGCCCGCTCCAAAGCGGCCGTCTGACGTGCTGGTCGACGCCCACTGCCATCTGGGCGATCGGGCGTTCGATGCGGACCGCGACGGCGTGCTGGCGCGCGCCCGCAGCGCCGGCGTGGGCCACGTGATCGTCGTCGGCACGACGCTCGCCGACAGCGAGCAGGCGGCCGCCCTGGCCCGCACCCACCCCGGCCTCTCCGCGACGGCGGGCGTCCACCCCCACGCCGCGACGAGCTGGTCGCCGGCGACGGCCAGCGCGCTGGCCGACCTGCTCGCGCGGCCCGAGGTGGTAGCGCTCGGCGAGACGGGCCTCGACTATCACTACAACCACTCGCCGCCGGCCGCCCAGCGGCGCGCCTTCGAAGCCCAGCTCGAGCTCGCGGCCCGGCTGGGTAAGACGGTCGTCGTGCACGCCCGCGCCGCCGACGACGATGTCGCGGCGATGCTCGCGGGCGCCCGTGCCCCGGTCGTGCTGCACTCCTTCAGCGCGGGTGCGCCGGTGTTCGAAGCGGGGTTCACGATTGGCGCGTACTTTTCCTTCAGCGGCATGATCACCTTCAAGAACTGGCACTTGAACGACCGGTTGACCGCGTGTCCCGCCGACCGCTTGCTGGTCGAGACGGATGCGCCCTACCTCGCGCCGGTGCCCCATCGCGGCCGGCGCAACGAGCCCGCGTTCCTGCGCGAGGTCGCCGCCACCCTCGCGCAGGCGCGCGGGGCCTCGCTCGACGAGATCACGCAGCTCACCCGCGGCAACGCCCGACGCGCGTTCGGCCCGCGCGTCGACGGGGCCCTGTGACCCGGACGCTCGACCGGTGACCGCCGTGCTGGTCCCGAGCGACATCGCCATCGCCCAGGCGGCCAAGCTGCGTCCCGTCGCCGACATCGCGGCGGAACTGGGGCTCGACGCCGAGGAGATCGAGCTGTACGGGCAGTACAAGGCGAAGGTGCGTCTGGCGGCGCTGGCGCGCCGCCCGCGCAAGGGCCGGCTGGTGCTCGTCACCGGGATCAATCCCACTCCCGCAGGCGAGGGCAAGTCGACCGTGACGGTCGGCGTCACCCAGGCCCTGCGGCGCCTCGGGAAAAATGCCGCCCTCTGCATCCGCGAGCCGTCGCTCGGCCCCGTGTTCGGCGTCAAGGGGGGCGCCGCGGGCGGCGGCTATGCCCAGGTCGTCCCGATGGAGGACATCAACCTCCACTTCACCGGCGATTTCCACGCCATCGCCAGTGCCCACAATCTGCTGTCGGCGCTGCTCGACGCCCACCTCCACCACGGCAACGCCCTGGGCCTGGACACGCGCCGCATCACTTGGCCGCGCACCATCGACATGAACGACCGCGCGCTGCGCAGCGTGATCGTGGGGCTGGGTGGCGTGAATGCCGGGCCCACGCGCGAGGAGCGCTTCGTCATCATCCCGGGCTCGGAGGTCATGGCCATCCTGGCACTCGCGACCGGCCTCGCGGACTTGGAAGAGCGCCTGGCCCGCATCATCGTGGGCCTCACGCCCGACCGGCGGCCCGTCCGGGCCCGCGACCTGAAGGCGCATGGGGCGATGACCCTGCTCTTGAAGGACGCGATCAATCCCAACCTGGTGCAGACCCTCGAAGGCGGGCCGGCGTTCATCCACTGCGGCCCCTTCGGCAACATCGCCCACGGCTGCAACTCCATCCTCGCCACCGAGCTGGCGCTCTCCCTCTGTGACGTCGTGCTCTCGGAGGCGGGCTTCGGCGCGGACCTCGGGGCGGAGAAGGTCTTTGACATCAAGTGCCGCATGGCGGGGCTCAACCCC
>WNFJ01563380.1_pt1 | contig 33657 bp, 32 predicted proteins | sample 5400461 | NCBI WGS metagenome assembly WNFJ01 (sample SAMN13153349, study PRJNA577476) | soil metagenome | isolation source: 115 cm saprolite on Douglas fir-dominated hillslope | place: USA:California | collected 2013-09-17
GGAGAGGCACTGTGCCAAGACAGCCTGGCGCAGTCCCGCGAACGCGGAGATACAGCAGGGACCGCGTTCTCGCTCTACCTGCTGAGCACCCTCGCCTATCAGAGAGGCGAGCTTGCCACGGCGCGTTCGCTGGGGGAGGAGTCGCTGGCACTCGAGAGGAAACTGGACGACAAGGAGGACATCGCCTTCTATCTCTCCTACCTGGCGGATCTGGCTAGCCTACAGGGGGAGTACGCCAGGGCACAGGCGCTGTTTGAGGAGAGCCTGGCAATGGACAGGGAATTGGGGAACGCGAGGAGCATCGCCGTTTCGCTCCACGGGGTGGCACGGACGCTCTTTGTTTCGCAGGGCGACTCTGCAGCCTTACGCTCGCTGTTCGAGGAGAGTCTTGCGCTCTTCAGGGAGGTGGGCGACAAGGACGGCAATGCCGCATGCCTCTCCCACTTGGGGTTGATCGCCCTCCAGCAGGGCGATGCTAGCACGGCACGCCAACTGGCAGAGGAGAGTGTCGCGCTCGGCAGGGAGACGGGAGATCCGTTTAATACTGCCTGGTTCCTTGCTGTTTTAGCGAAGGTGGAGGCACGCCAGAGCGACCATGCAGGAGCACGCGCCCATTATGAGCAGGGCCTGGCGATCGCCATAAAGATCGGCGGCAGGCTGCACATTCCTTTCATCCTGGAAGGAATGGCGAGCTTGCTGGCGATACAGGGAGAGCCAGGGCAGGCGGTGCGGCTCTGGGGTGTGGCAGAAGCCTTGCGAGAAAGCATGGGTGCACCCATCTGGCCTGTCGAGTGTGCTGCCTATGAGCGCTCGGTGGAGCGTGTACGAGCGCAACTGGGTGAGAAACCCTTTGTATCATGACACCAGAACAAGCCCTTGCCTCACTGGAACCGGCCACGTGCTCTGGACCGTCGTCGGCTCCATCATCGCCATCTGCCATCGTCACACCAGCTCCGAAAGCCTCGACCTCCTCCAACGGACTGACAACTCGCGAGGTGGAGGTGCTGCGTCTGCTCGCGCAGGGCTTGACCAGCGCGCAGATTGCCGAGCAGCTTGTCATCGGCGTGGTCACCGTCAATTTCCATGTGCGCTCGATCTATAGCAAGCTGGGAGTTTCCTCACGTAGTGCAGCAACCCGCTATGCCCTAGAACACCGGCTGGTGTGAGACTGCTCCATCCTTCACCTGAGCCCTCCTAGGCTCACGGCAACCACCTCGGCTGATCTCTCGTTCATCCTGCAAGCCCTCTCACCGTCACGGCCTCCCCCTCAGTTTTGAGGGGATATACTCAGTCCCTCTTCCTCGTGAAAATCCCTCAGTTCTGACGGCGCATTCTCAGCCATCATGCGCTAGACTGGTGAGAAGAAAGGCGACAGTCGAAATCGAAAGGATCGGAGGGGAAGCCATCAGAAAAGAGCGCAGTGGCGAAGCATTCGCAGGTACTGAGCAGCTCACGGTCCAGGGCCTGCACCTGCATCCGGGGGAAGCAGCCCCCGACTTCTCCCTGGACTACCTGGACCTAGTGGATATGGTCGTCCGCCCTGTCCACCTGGCCGACCTGGTAGGTTTGGTGTGCCTGCTCAACGTCGTGAACAGCCTTGAATGGCCGCTCTGCCAGCTGGTGACGCGCCGGTGGGAGGCGCTCTGTGCGGCGTTGCCGCCGGAGGCATGCATCTACACCGTGAGCATGGATCCGCCCCAGGCGCAAACACGCTGGCAGGAGAGCGCGGGCGTGCTGCACCAGGCCCTCTCGGCTCATCGCAGTGAGCAGTTCGGCCAGGAGTATGGCGTGTGGCTCAAGGAGTGGCGTCTGTTGCAGCGGGCCGCCTTTGTAATTGATCGCAACGCGTACATCGTCTACGCCGAGTACGTTGCCGATCAGCTGCGTGAGCCAGACTATGCAGCGGCCATACAAGCGGTTCAGCAGGCCACAGTTGGATGATGGTTTGGAGGAAGAGACCCCTGATCATCCTGTTGAAGGGGCGGTGCACGAGTTGGAACACAAGGAGCATCAATGTGAGAAGTGATGGAGACGAGTCGTTCGAGATGTCTAGCCTGGAACTCTTGCGTCGCGCGATTGCACATGGCGATCAGGAAGCCTGGGCAGTGTTCCAACAGTGTCTGGAGGAGACCGTATTGACCTGGCTGCATGAGCATCCAAACAGAGAGGTTGTGTGTCGAGGGCTGGGTGAGAAGCACCTGGTGGCACAGGCCTTTGAGCGATTCCGGCAGGCCGCTGTCCGGACGCAGATGGCATTTGAGACGCTGGCTAGAGTACTGGTTTACTTGCGAGCGAGTCTGCAGGGAGCCATCCTGGACACACTGCGGACTCGCTCCCGGCCGGGAGCAGTCTCAAGGCTTGTGCCAGACCAGGTAGGTGAGCCAGGCGTGGAAGTCCCGATTGATAGCAACGAGTTTTGGGAGGCCCTCCAAACCCCGCTGCCCAGTGCGCGCGAGCAACGACTGGTCTACCTGCTCTATCATTGTGGGTTGCGTCCTAAAGAGATTCTGCATTGCTGTCCACAGGAGTGGAGTGATGCCCAGGAGATCTATCGCTTGCGGCGCACCATCATCGAGCATCTCTTACACCATGCCGATTCCATGACCGGCTGACTCACAATCGTCAAGGAACTATCACGGTTGGCCTAGAGCTAGTTCTGTCGAGATAACAGGGTCTCGCTGGCCAATGAAATCAAACCAATCTTCAAAAGAAAGGGAAGGAAGACTATGACACAGATCGTCTATACCACTGGACAAACCGTACGAGGGCAATCTGTATGGCGGATCAATGCCAACGGCTCTTTAGGAACTCTTACTCTCCAGTCAAATGATAATGTTTCTTTACAAGGATCGATCACCTTTGATGACACGGGTGGGCGAGTAGATCAGATCGAAGGTGGCTGGGATGATGTAGCGAGTAAGATCACCTTGACCAGATTTCTTCCTGGCGGTGTCACTCAGACCTTCATAGGGTTTTTGGGTAATAATCACCCTGATCAGCTCATCCTGGCAGGAAGCATTACGGACTCGGTCAATCCTGGCATCTCTTCTGGCTGGGCCGCCTTCAGTCCTCTTCTTATCAGTTGACGTGTATATGCGCTGCAGATAGGCGCACGCAGATAACATGGCATCACTAGTTGATGAGATACTATCACTCTCCTTAGAAAGGGGCAGAATACAATGGTAACAATAAGCGGTACCTGGCGGATTAATGGGAACGGTTCTCAAGGACTCCTCACTCTAGCATCGAATGATAATGTATCCTTGAATGGATCGATCAAGTTTGATGATACGGGTGAGCGAACGGATGCGGTTGAGGGCGTTTGGGATGATGCAGCGAGTAAGATCACCTTGACCAGATTTCTTCCTGGCGGTGTCACTCAGACCTTCACAGGGTTTTTGGGTGATAACCATGCTGAGAATCTCATTCTAGCAGGAAGCATTACGGACTCGGTCAATCCTGGCATCTCTTCTGGCTGGGTTGCTGCTCCTTTGCAGCCCGCAGCAACGTATGTCCTGAGCCTGGATGCGTTCCATGTCAAGCAGACACGTGACTTCTTCAGTATCCCGCAGGCCACTGATACAGACTATGCAGCGCTTAATGTTCAGGTTCTCTCTCAGGTAGGCTACAGTGAGGTGCTCAACCTGAATAACCCCATAGGCAAAGTGCACGGTGGAGAAGATCATTCAACAGGTCTACAGTTTACCGTTCGACTTCAACCAAATGAGGCATTGACATTTAGCCCCCTGATTGTGAATAGCGGCTTTGATGGGAGTGATGCACAGCAACTACAGCAATTTCTCGACAAGGTCTCAAATGCAACCAGAGATGCCCTCAACGTCATCTATCCGGCTGAAAAAAGCATCTGGGAGGTGTTGAATGATTTGACACAGTTCCTGAATTCCTTCCTCTATTCAGGGTGTGATGGCATTGTTGCCGGAGATAAGGTGACAAAAACAGCGGCTGAACTGAACCAATTGATGCCAGCTTCAAGGAATAGGTATGCTGAGACGAGAGAATACACCTACCACTCACAAGCCACCTGCGCAAACCCAGACTATACAGTAACCTGGTCTTTCACCCGCCAGTAAAAGGCGTTTGAGGGGTAACGGAACGGTGCGACCCGTTGCGTTACTCCTCGAGGCCTATCAACAAAAGGGGTTTCCTTCCAAATGGAGGAAATGACGAAATGAAAACACTCATCCGAATCGCAAGGTGGGTCGTGGTGGGTCGTTTCCTACCTTAACGCGAGCAACGAGCCCGATTTCGCCTCAACATACATCCCTACCGTTCACCATCCACATGGGCAAGGAGATGAGTATCTCGCCGGCATGCCCAGACGGGCACGCCCAGATGAGCATCTGGCTGGCTTTCCCAGTCGGCCGATCGTCGATAGCAAACATGGTTGGAAGATTCCATCGCCGTCGGGCAAACTTCCCGTTGACGATTGAAGGACGAACTGTGTTTGCCGCCGACTTTCAGTTGTGAAAGTGCTAGCAGGCGGCGAGAAGCGGCAAGTGCTTTGCCGATTTCCACGCCTCTCTCAACCAGGGTATCATTTCCCCAGCTCGCTTCGGTATTTCGCAACACAAACAGAAGCAGAGAAAGGGACACACTTGCATTGACTAGCAACAAAGCCTGATTCCTTTCTCTACTGATCAGGTTCTCTTGAGCACTTGGCGAGCATCTGCGTTTCCCTCGTCTCAGCTCTTCTTTGCTTGTCTGGACAAGCGGAGTGGCCCGCCAGTTCTTACAGCCAGTATGTGTATACCATCAGATGGCCAAGTGTGATTTCCAGGGGGATTACGTGGAGGTGCGGCGGCTCTTTGGGCAGAGCCTAACAATCTGCGAGCGGCTGGGCAACCAGCGTGGGCGAGCCGATTCCCTGCACGGATTGGGGAATATCGCCTATTTCCAGGGGGATTACGTGGAGGCGCGGCGGCTCTTTGGGCAGAGCCTAACAATCTTCGAGAAGCTAGGCGACCAGGACGGGCGAGCCATGACCTGGCACCAGTTGGGGACCATAGCCCAGGAGCAGGGAGATTACGTGGAGGCGCGGCGGCTCTTTGGGCAGAGCCTAACAATCTTCGAGCGGCTGGGCGACCAGAATGGGCAAGCCACGACCCTCCACGGATTGGGGATCATTGCCCGGCAGCAGGGAGATTACGTGGAGGCGCGGCGGCTTAATGAGCAGAGCCTGGCAATCAAAGAGCAGCTAGGCGACCAGGACGGGCGAGCCATGACCCTGTACGGATTGGGGATCATTGCCCAACAGCAGGGGAACTACGTGGAGGCGCGGCGGCTCTATGAGCAAGGTCTGACAATCTTCGAGCGGCTGGGCGACCAGAATGGGCAAGCTACGACCTGGCACCAGTTGGGGCTGTTGGCTTGCGAAGAGGGGGACTTCGAGCATGCTTTGACATATGTAATGCGAGCCTATATCCTGTTTGACTCGTTACATTCTCCTTCTCGTGATACTGCCCTGCGCGTGATTGCCTGGATACGCGGTCATGTGGACGAAGCGTCGTTCATGGCGCGCTGGCGTACGATCGCTGGAAATCGCCCTTTGCCCATGCTTCCCGCTGGAGATGCCAACCAACGACTGGGACAAGTCGTAATCGAGTTCGTGCAGGCTCCGACGTGGCATGAGTCAAAACGTTTTCTGGAGTCCCATCTCGAACTGCTCCAGCCAGAGGTCGATGCGGTGTTGCAGGCATTGGCCGCGCAACAAAAGCATGATGGTATACGCAAGGCCATCGAAGAACACCGCCTCCTGCTGGCCAGATGCAGGGACGAAGGCATTGTGGCAGCCTTTGCAGCATACCAGGGGGCGAAGGATCCAGCAATGGCCTTTGTCGCTGAATTAAATCGCCTCTGTCATGAGGTGATAAGCATGCTGCGAGCCGGGGATGGAGAGCAGCAGGAGGCGCTAGCAACCCGTCTGGAACAGATGCGAGAGAACGGTCTTCCCATGGAAGGAGCTCTGGACTTCTTGCAGTTGCTCGTGGCCTGGCTGCGCAAGCAGGAGATTCAGATGCTTAAAGAGAAGCTCCAAGCGCCATTTCATGACACATACGCTCAGATGGTGGCTGCGGTGGACCAGGAAGACACAGAGGACACGCAGGGAAACGATGGACTGACAGTTGAGGGGTTGCCCAGGGTGGTTGCCTCGCTCGTCTTGCAAGGAACCACAGAGCAGCGACGACAGATCGCGACACAGATGGTGGAGGCACAACGGGAGCTTCCCCCAGAGGAGGCGGCCCTGGGGAGATTTTGGGGATGCCTAGCGGCAGCCCTGCTAGGAGGGGCCCCGGAGATAGCCTCGTTGGAGGCTCCGTTTACGGATCTGTGGCAAGAGTTTCAGGACGCTCTGAAGGCAGCACCAGGCGAAGACAGGGAACGAGGAGAGAGCAGCCATGGCTGAGAAAGAACTGACGTTCACGTGCTGGAATTGCCAGAAGGAGACGACTGTGATTGTCACGGTCACCAAGCCGCTGGCAACACGGAGCCAGCGTGTGTCAGCCCTCCATTACTGCGAACATTGCAATCGAGCCAATAAGATCTCGGTTCCCGATAATGTGGATGTGCATGTGTTTATCCTGGGTAGGGACAAGGGCTTTCTGAGATACTCAAGCAATGGTATTCCGATTCTGCAAGGGGAAAAGGACCTATGACGCCGCCAGTACAGGGGCAGCAGTTCGATCCTGATGAGGAAAAGCTCCTTGAGGGGATGACGGAGCACTGGCGCAAGGTATGGAATGAGGCGCCAGTGCAAGCTTTGACACGTGTCGAGGATGCGGCCAAACAAATGATCGCCATCACAACGGGGCTCCAGGGGCTTTATATTGCCATTTTCGTCTTCAGCAACATTAGGGTACAGGTGATGGCGACACTGGGGGGCGTGCTGGGCGTGCTCGTCCTGCTACTGTTCTTCACGCCTGTGGTGTGCTGGCTGGTGAGTCTCTTCTATGCGACTCGCGTGTTTGTGCCATCCGTGCGACCAAGTGTCAACTTTAACGAGGTGAGTGCAAGCGCCTGGCAGAAAGTCAAAGATGCCTATGGACGGGTGAGCGAGGAGAAGTTGCGCTGGCTCCACTCCTCACACCGCTGGCTGATTGCAAGCTTTGTGCTCGTGCTGATAGCGGTCGTGGTGCTTGTCTTTCTCCCGACGACACCGACCGCGCCCACACCGATCATCATTGTCACGCCCACACCCGCCGTTGTGCCGACCCCGTCACATTGATTGATACACCGTTATGTCAAATAGCCCAATTTTACACGAATCGTTGCCGTATCCCATATCGGCATTCATCGGGTCTCCTCTCAGGCCCTTGCACTCATTGCAAAAACGCGCGTTTTTCTACCTATCCGCTTTCACGAGCGATCTCCTGTCAAGCTCCTATGCCCCGTATTCTTCTACAAAGTGATAGCAGGGCTATTGTCAGGCTTTCTCTCGTGCGATCTCGATTGCCCATGTAAGAAACCGCTCAGGAAGTGCGGCTGTAGGCGGTTCGTAGGCGTCAAACTTGTTGGCTGCATCTTCTGCGAGTTCGGTGCAATTCACACCGTTCACCCAGAGCCTATCGATGTTGTGCCATTGCCGCACCTCCGCATGCTTCCCTACGCAGCTACGCATATATGCCTGTACTTGCTGCTGCTCACCCATTGATATATCGCCTTTCGCCATAGAGCAAGCGGAAACGCCCGTTTCCCACTTCCGCCTGTGGTGATATTACCTGGCTGCTCATACGTGATACTTTTCTTTCTATTCGGGCGGGATGAGCTTCGCCGCTCCTATCTCGTAGAAGCAATCATCAACCCTCGCCGTTTCCGTCATCGTCACGTTTTCCTCTAACTCGATTTCGAGTGCTTCTTTGCTGTTCTCCAGATGGATCGTTGAGAGTGTTTCACGCACGAAAGATTGTGCTTCTACCGCGCTAGCGGCCTCTACATCTATTTCACATTCAAATGTGATCGTTACCTTCATCCGGTAGCTGCGCGGCTCGTCAATCACCTGGGAAATTTGCCTGTGGCAAGCCGTACACTCCTCACCCTGGGCGTCCTCCGGTTGATTGGAAATTTTAAGCAGGTCCTCATCCTCTGCCTTCTCAAGCTCGACCTGAACCTCAGGCAATGAGTCGGCGCATTCTACACAGTATGCTTTACGCTGGCCGCCGTGCCATGAGGTGATAATCTGTGTCATCGCTGCTCTCACTTTCGCTCTTGCCCGTTGCCGCCGTCCGTCTCACCTGTGGCCGGGCCTTGCGCCTGCTCCTGTATCACCTGGGCAAACACACGACAGTAACGGGCCTCTAGCTCCTCGCGTGCCCCCAACAGTGGGAGGGCAATAAGGTAAGACCTGGTTGAACTCAAATGAAAGTTTCCGACTGCTACCCACTCAATGCAGTCCTCAAGCGACATCTCCGGTCGTACTCCCTGCTCTACTTCCTCCTCTTCAAGCTGCCGCTTCCTCTCCTCTCGAACGAACTTGCACCATCGGGCTAGATCGCCCTCTGCATAATACTGTAAAGAAAAGCGTGCTCTGTCTGCTGCCTCCTCGTCACAATAAAGCAGCAGCCCGTCTTTCGTCATGTCTGTTCTCGCTTTCATCGATCTGCTGAAACACGCGTTTCCCACTTCCGCCTGCGGTGGTATTACCTGGCTGCCTCGCGTAGCTCCTGCTCTATATCTGGCGCCAGTCGAAACGCAAAGTACGCCAGGGCAGAGCTATACGTCCAGAACGGGTACTGCTGGCCAGCTGCCTCATCCTCGCTAAATGCTTCGGGATCGCCATTCCATTCATGATAGAGGCGCATCATCTCCCGACGTCCCTCCAGGGACGGCACCAGCGCAGCAAGATCAATATCGTCGTGGATGCGCCTGCCAAAGTAGTCGGCAATTCTTCTCAGCAGGGCCACAAGCAGGCGCATCTCGTAATCCGGCAAGGCTGCAACGCGCTCCCGCGGGAGCGCATCAACAGACGCAGGACGCTTGTCCGGGGCCTGGTCCTCCGACAGCCCCAGGTATTGGCCTTCAGGTGTCTTTTTAACCAAAGGATACTGCGTACTGTATAACTGCTGTTATATCCTACATTTACGCACGTAGCGAGAAAGATCATATTTGCTAGTTCGCTTTACAGGCTGGCTCATCCCGTTTCATCGTTGTCCGTGAGCGCAACTATGCGAGCGCGGTTTTGCTAGTTATATGGTACGTCATACTTTTTCGTCAGAATCGCACCGATAGGCCTATTTCCCACACACGGCACACGTGGCGCGGGTGTAGTAGGCCTGGATGGCGTTGATTGGAAAGGTAAACGGGGCCTGCGGTAGCTCGGTGTCCTGATGCTCTAAGCACAGGCAGGTCGGATTATTCGGCAGCGCCGACGGGTTGGGGTGGTTCTCGACGTAGATGCCAACAATTGTTGAGAACTTCACGGTTCTGGGTCTCCTCTCTGTATCATTTCGGTTTCGCGGTGAGTATAGACTCAACAGGATTTTGCTTGCACTCACTACAAAAACGCGCGTTTTCCTACCTTCAAGAGATGCCCCTACAAGGCGTTTTTTTCCATTGCCTCGCGATAATACTGATCTACCACGCCCGCATACTTCTGGAGCGTCTTGAGGTTCCTATGCCCCGTATTCTTTTGCACCTCAACGATATTGGTGCCATGCGCCAGGTGGTACGTCACGTGGGTCGCGCGCAGGTTGTGGACATGGCTCCATTTGACGCCGGCTCTCGTGGCGACGGTCTTGAACATCTTCTGTATAGCCCGATTTTTGAGCGGCTCGCCCGACCTGGATAGGAAGACACTCCTGGCCTGGCTCCGTGGCCTGACCTTCAGGTAGGCCTGGATCGCCTCCACCGCCTTGCTATTGAGCGCCAGCAGTTTCTCGTCGCCGCCCTTTCTGGTCACCCGCAACGACCCGCCCTCGGCCTTGCCGCTCTTGCGCTCCGGGGGCAAGTCCAGGTCGTCGAGGGTGAGCGCGGTGAGTTCTGAGAGCCGGATACCCGTCTGTAACAACACCTGGAGAATGGCGACGTTGCGCAGCGCCAGGCTTCGCGCCCGCGCCCTGGATTCCGGCTTATTCTGCGACTTCACCTGCCCGGCCTCAAACAAGAGCGCTTTATAGTCCGCCTCCCGCAGCGGCTGTGGGTCTTTTTCCGGGACCTCGTGCAGTACGATCGCGTCAAGCAGCTGCGGATCCAGGCCGTAGTGCCGGACCAGGAAGTGGGCGAACACCCGCAGCGCTGCCGCCTTGCGATGGCGCGTCGAGAGCTTGTAGCCTCGCGCCTCCATCTCCACCTGGTAGCGCGTAAAGCTCTCGACGGTGATCTCATCGACAAAGCAGATGCGCTCGGCTACCCATGTTATCCACTGGCGCAGGTCCAGCAGGTAGGACTTGCGCGTGTTCTCGCTGGCGCGGGCTCGGTTGGCAAGGCCATGCGTGGCAAAATCTTCCAGCGCCTCTCTAATCGTCGTGCGAATAGTCTCCTCCATAACACAGACCTGCCTTTCGCCAGCCTACAAGCGGTCTAAAAGCGACACTGACCAGCAGGGATTCACGGTATACACGCTCAAGCGCATCTGAAATACACATCAAGCATAGCATTGCCTTATCTCAGTTTCCGACCAATGTAGTCAAGGATAAGAGTGAGCGAACCAATGACATAGCTCGCGGTGTCACGATCAACTTCAATACCGGCTCCGTGCGAAGCCTCATTGCCCAAATGGTTCAGAGCCTTAATGCTCTCGTTCATCATCGCTGCTTTCTCAGCTAATATGATCGGGGCCAGAACCCTTTCAGCCCACGTTGGCTTGTCTCCTTCTAACAATACATCCCTCGCCTGCCGGCAGCGCTGCACGGCTTCTCTATGCCGATCCTGCGCAAAAAGAACATGCGCTTCATTCAGGTGTGCGAGAGCCTTGTGAAGTTCTTCTGCACCTTCTTGAGGTGCGAGAGCCGGTAGTTCTATATAACGTCTTTGGGGAGAGCCAATAGACACCAACATATCACTCCAGTGAGAGCGGGAAATGGAGATCGATTGCCCCTGACGACTCTTGATCTGGATCAACCTGCCCTGGTAAGACGACTGCACAGGGATCATCTCCTCACCCGTCGTGGGAGCTGGGGGAACTAAACTCATGGCCGTCCAGAAAGAGTAGCTTAGAGTGAGATTGGAACCAGGGTTAGATGCCCTTTGCTCCTCAACACATTGGAGATAGGACCGTGAACAGTGAAACACAAGATTCAGATGCCGACCATTTTCATCGGGGAATACAAGTGGAAAACTATCGCCGGGAGCAAACAAGGCTCCTATCCCCTGGTCCCCCAGAAAGAGCGATGAACCATAGAGAATACCATGAAGCGTGGAAAGCACCGGGGAGAGGCCCCGGAATTGCTGTTTACTCCAAAAAGCATGCCCGCGCGTTATATATGCCTGGACATAGAAAGAACCCATATCGCCGATACAGTGAAGTGACATAGCCTCTGGATCGAATGTGAGAGTAAACGCCGGGGGTTCAGACGCCCCCAACTGAGCATCAAAAAGTATGTCCATTAGCAACTCCTTCGTCCAAGTGATGTGAGCCCTTCGTCAAAATAGGACGTATAACTAGCGCCACTATGTCAGTTATTGTATTCTACGTGGCCCAAATTGTCAAGAATGGTACGCATAACATCCGTTATGCGTACTATTGGTATTTTCGCTTCTATGATGTCCTGTTCTGGTGATTGGTGAGTTGTGCAAGGACGAGGAAGGAGATCACTATTGTTGGGTATTCTAGCTGCTACAGCAGCAGTCAGAAAGATTAAACCTAGAGCGGCCAAGATTCGTTGATCTCGGATCGCCTTCTTTTCCTGTCTTCTTTATTTCCTGGCTCAGTGGTTCCGTACTAGTGTACGTCGAGCGTGTGTCCTTCAGCCTCAAAGATCACTTGCCTATTCACACTCGTGCTTGAACATACATACGATGTAAAAGTGGAAACTCCCCTATTTTCAACTTCATCAAGTATTTGCAAACTATCGATCTTCTGGTAGAATACCAAGAACGATGCATGTATCCTGGCTTGCTCTCGCTCTTTCTCTTCAGGTTCTTAAATATGGGTACATGCCTGCTACCATCGTTCTATTCTATAAAAAATGAAGTGGATGAAAAGGAAACGTCATGCCAGTGAAGCCTCTCCAGATGGGCCTGGAAGCCATAGATCAGCGCCCAGGTCAGTATACCCTCACTTTTGACTCCGGGCAGTATCCTGTCACGCTGAACCCGGAGAGGAATGTCACTGTCAGTGAGTGGTTGCGCCGCCTGGATCCTGTGCTGACAGGCCACAACGATCCTGCTGGAGATATTGATCCGCAGGATCTTTTGCGCAATGTGGGGACATGGCTCTGGAAAGCTTTGCTCCCAGAGAGTGCATCCGCCCAAGAACGCGAGGCATTGGCGCTGGCACTGCGTACTGGGCGTACCCCTTTGCTGCTAGCGCTTCCCGATAGGCTTGCCAAGCTGCCCTGGGAACTGCTGTGTGACCCTGATCAGGCTGGTGACCGGGGATTTCTCGCACGCCGACGCCCGCTGATGCGTTTAATCGCCTCGGAGAACGATAGCACCGTTTCACCTGTCACACCACCATTGCGTGTCCTTCTGCTCATCTCGTCACCTCTGAGTCTTGGCGAAAATGCTCGCATTGATGTCGAGAGCGAACGAGCTGCTGTCGAGCAGGCAACCTACGAGATGCGCATGGCAGGCCGACTTTACCTGCGCATCGAGGATATCATCACACAGGAGCGGGTGCAGGATGCTCTCATCACCTTTGACCCCCATATTGTTCACTACATTGGGCATGGAGCATACAACGAACACATTGGCGGGGTTTTGCTCTGGGAAGATAAGCAGGGAAATGAGGAGCTCCTTTCTGCTGCGGATTTGGCCGAGATTCTGTATCCACAGAATGTCTGCGCTGTTGTGCTACATGCGTGTGAGACAGGGCGCAGCAATGCACGTACTGATGTGTATGGCATCGCCGGGAAACTCGTGAAAGAAGGGATTCCCGCTGTATTGGCACAGCAAGCCAACTTCACATATGAGTCAAGTCAGCAAGCCAGCAAGACATGGTATACTGCGCTAGCAGCAAAACGGGGATTTGCTCAAGCGCTCTTTGAGGTGCGCCGAGCACTCGCCCAAGCCGATCGTCCAGACTGGGCAGTTCCTATCTTGCAAGCAAACGCATCCAGTCTTGTACCCTTGCTCGATACCAATGCATCTCCAAGCTCTCCCGATCCTCTGCTTACCAGCGTAGGAGCCGCCACCGATCTGCCAACGCCGACGGGCGTCTTTGTGGGACGACACCGCGAACTGCGAGCACTGCGCCTCTTGCTAGAGAACGTACCTGGTAGTGGACCAGTCATGGCTCTTATCACTGGACCGGGAGGTATTGGCAAGAGTACCCTGGTAGCTCTGGCCATTAGCCGCTATGGCAGAATGTACAAAGCAGCACTCACACTTCGTTGCCAGGGTTACCAAGGCATTGACCTGTTCTTGCAACGTATTGGTGAGTTTCTCAAACGGCTGAACGCGCCAAGCTTCTTGGAGCAGTGCTTGCCTGATCCGAAGTTGAGTACAGAGGCAAAAATCGAAGAGGCCATTGTCGCACTCAACGCGGCGGGGCCATTGCTCCTGGTAATAGATAATCTGGAGAGTGCGCAAAACGACGATCAAACGATCAGTGACGAGAGTTTGCTCTACTTATTGCAGAAACTGCTCACAAATCTGCGCGGTGGACGGGTGCTCATCACCGGTCGCTATACAGTGAAAGACCTGCTCCCGCAAGGAAAATTTGCTGCCAATTTGCTACGCCTGAATCTTGATGATTTGAGTCCCTATGAGACCAACCAACTCTTGATACGCTATCAAAACTTGGCTCGACTGGGCGAGACGGTGCGCAAGACGCTGATTAGCGAGTTTGGCGGCCTGCCGTATATCTATGACTTGCTCAGCAAAAACGAGGATAGCCAGAGTCTTGATCTGCGGATACATGACGTGCAGGGGCGCATCACCGAAGCTCGAAAACAGCACTCAGCTAAAGAGTGGCAAGAGGTGCGACAGCAGATGATCGAGTTTGCAGCCCTGCAAGCAACCGTGAACCGCTTATCTCCAGTATCCCAGGTACTCCTCGCACAGTTGAGTGTGTTGTATCAGCCGTTCCCTCTTGCTGCCATTGAGGATGGATTGGGCGCAGTACGAACAGCGTGGCAACCGCTACTCGACTGGTCTCTGTTGCATTATGATTCTCACGAGCAGAGCTATCACCTGCACAGCTTAACGAGACGCTATGCGGAAGGCTTGCTAGAAGAGCAACCTCGAAAGCAGGCACAGGTCCAATTAGCAACCTGGTATGAGCATTATGCAGATCAGGATTCTCATGAGCTGGCAGATTACCTGGAGGCGCATCGCTTATTACGAGGGGCTGGCAGAGTGCAGCAGGCAGGACAATTGGCAATACATCTTGGTGGGAGACTCAGGGAACTTGGACTGCATTCGCTTCTGCGTGATCTTTGCACACAAACTCTGAGTGATGTACACGAGAGCGATGATATGTTAGTAGCAAGCGCCCTGCACCAATTGGGAATGATCGCCCACAGGCAGGGAGGGTATGAGGAAGCACGTCGTCTCTACCAGCAATGCTTGGATATCAGCGAGCGATTGGAGTACCAACTTGGACGAGCTAAAATCCTGAATGAGTTAGGAGGACTCGCCCTTGATCAGGGAGAGTATGAGGAAGCACGTCGTCTCTACCAGCAGAGCCTGGACATCAGAGAGTCGCTAGGGGACCAGGAAGGGCAAGCTGATAGTCTGCACAATTTGGGAGATATTGCCAACGTACAGAATAAGCATGAGGAAGCACGTCGTCTCTACCAGCAGAGCCTGGACATCAGAGAGTCGCTAGGGGACCAAGCCCGTCGGAACAGAACTCGATACCAATTGGGGATGATTGCCGAGAACCAGAAAAAGTACGAGGAAGCGCGTGATATCTATCAGCAATGCTTGGATATCTTCGAGCGGTTGGGGGATCAGATCATGCAAGCTGCGGCTCTACACCAATTGGGAGAGATCGCCAGGATACAGGGAGAGTACGAAGAAGCAGGTCGTCTCTACGGGCGAAGCCTGGATATCTCCGAACGGCTGGGGTATGAGAGCCCGCGAGCAAGTACCCTATACCAATTGGGAGTGATTGCCAAGGACCAGGGAGAGTACGAGAATGCGCGTCACTTCCACCAACAAAGTCTGGACATCAGAGAGCGATTAGGAAACCGGATCGATTATGCCAAAAGCCTGTTCCAGTTGGGATCGCTGGCCTATAAACAGGGAGACTTTGAGAATGCCTTGATATACACGATTCGGGCTTATATCCTCTTTGATACTTTAGGATCTTCTTTTCGTACTCTTGCCCAGGACATCATTATCGGGGTACGTAGCCACATGGATGAGGAGACATTCTTTGCACAATGGCGAACCCTTGCTGGTGAGCACCCCTCGTTTATCCTTCTCACTGAAGACGCCCAACAAACATTGAGACAAGTCATAAAAGATTTCATTCAGACTCCAAAGTGGAATGAATCAAAACGCTTCCTAGAAGCACACCTTGAATTGCTCCAACCAGAAATTGATATGCTATTACAAGAAATCGCTACGCAGCAAGAACACGATGATGTTCGCAAGGTCGTCGAAGGTCATCGCCTCTTGTTAGCCCAATGCAGAGAAAAAGGGATTGATACTGCATACGCAGAAATCCAGATGGCTCAACGTCCAGGAGTCACTTCTAGTGCTGATCTGAATCGCCTCTGTAACGAGGCAATAGCTACACTGCGATCGAAGAATGCGGAACAGTGTGAAGCATTAGCGACGCAGATCGAACAAATGTTAAAAAACGCTTCCTCCATGAAAGGTACTCAGGACTTCTTCGTGGTACTTCTTGCTTGGCTACGTGAACAGGATGTGCAACGTCTTGCAGAGAAGCTTCAACCTTCATTTCGAGAGCTATATACTTCGATGATTGCTGCTGTCAAACAGGAAGAGACAGGGGATACCAATAAAGATAATGAACTGAGGGTGATGACACAGGAAGAGTTGCCAAGTGTCGTCGCGTCTATCATCTTGCAAGAGACGGTTGAGCAGCGCCAGCAGTTTGCGGCAAGCCTCCTAGAAACACAACAGCAATTGCCTCCAGAACAAGCACCACTGGGACAATTTCTTGGGTTTGGCAGAGGCCCTGCGGGGAGAGATGCCGGATGTGGCATCTTTAGATCCTCCATTTACGGAATTATGGCAAGCATTTCAGGATGCTCTGAGCGTGCTGCCTGACGAATCAAGCCAACAAAAGGAAGGGAATGATGACTGAGAAAGAATTGAGATTCGCCTGTGCTTACTGTCAGAAAGAAACAACAGTCATCGTCGAAGTAGCAAAACCACTCGCAACGCAGAACAAGGGGGTGACAAGGGTCTACTACTGCGAACACTGCAATCGAGCTAACAAGATTCCTGTTCCCGATAATGTCGATGTGCATGTGTTTATTCTGGGTAGAGACAAAGGATTTCTGCGCTACACGGGCGATGGCATCCCGCTGCTACAAGGAGAGAAGGACGTATGACAACTCCGATACAAGGGCAGCAGTTCAACCCAGATGAAGAGAAGATTCTTCAGGAGATGACAGCACATTGGCGCAACGTGTGGAATGATGCTCCGGTGCAAGCACTCACGCGGGTCGAGGATGCGGCCAAACAAATGATCGTGGTCACGACTAGCCTCCAGGGACTCTATGTTGCTCTCTTCGTGTTCAGTACGATCCGGGCGCAGGTGACGGCGGCTCCTGGAGGTGCACTCGGTATGCTCATCTTGCTCCTATTCTGCACACCCGTGGTCTGCTGGCTAATGAGCCTATGGTATGCCACACGCGTGTTTGTGCCTCGTGTGCAGCCGGATGTGAACTTTAATGAGATGAGCGCCAGCGCCTGGCAGAAAGTGAAGGATGCTTATGGACGTGTGAGCGAGATGAAACTACGCTGGCTCCAACGCTCGCACCTCTGGCTCATTACAAGCTTTGTCCTTATTCTGCTTGCCATCATAGTTCTTATCTTGCTTCCGGCGACGCCAACAGGGCCAACGCAGATCATCATTGTCACGCCCACGCCTACCGTTATGCCAACCCCATAGCGTTGATTGAGACTCCGTTGTTCAAATGACCCAATTTTGGCCTATTAGGCCCGCGACCGAAATTTACAACGTTAGCGAGGGTCTACCCGGACCAGACCTGCATGGTGAGCAGGGAAGGCTTCTGTTCTCGAAAGCTCGCCTCCCATCAGGGGGACTGCTCTCTTCCAGGACCGATGCCGACGAGACGATGTCAAGCTCTCGGCCAGGCCTAACAGGCCCTATCACCCTCTGTTCTTTCCTCCTATCGCGAAGTGATTTTGTAGCTAAATCACCAGCTCTCTGCTATGCTGGTAAAAATTGGCAGATCGAGGAAAGAAAAGGAGTGTACATACTTGAGCGACGATTTAGGCTTAACAATTCATGAGAAGTTCGTTCTAATGATTGAAGAGGTGCATTTTCACGTGAGAGATGTGTTTTTCTCACTATAGAGGAAATTCATTGTTGCTAGGCTTTCCAGATTACATGAAAGTGACTGATCTTAAACGAGCTATGATACAAGAACCAAGTTCTCATGATCCAATCAGATGCGCTGTAGATATGTATCAGAGCAGTGCTGACCCCGAAATAGGAAATGGCCACATTTCACCTAGCGAAAAATTGGTACGAAATCTCGGTTCAATCTACACTCCGCCAGATTTTGCTCAATTTCTCACCTCTTGGGCCATACAAAGTTCTCGAGATAAGATATTGGACGTTGGCATTGGTGAAGGCGCTTTTACGTTCGCAGCGTACTATCGATTGTTAGAACTTGGAGCCAGAGCTGAAGATGCGCAACAACAGCTCTACGGTGCTGAGGTAGATGCTTCGACCTACGCTCGATTTTCTCAGAGGGCCCGCAATTTAGGAGCCAATTTTCCGAACTTACATCACACCAACTTCTTTGATATCGATTTCCCTCCCGTTGATGTTGTCGTTGGCAACCCGCCCTACGTGCGAAGAACATATATGGAGGATATTGATCACATACGCCGTAGTGTTCTTCAGAAAAACGGAGACGTAGACGAATCTTACATGCCTCGCTTAACCGATCTGTATGTGTATTTTCTGTTGCGCGCTTTGCCTGCATTGAGACGGGGAGGGAGACTTGCTGTGATCACCTCAGATCCGTGGCTGAATACAGTTTATGGCTCGGGTTTCAAAAAGTACTTACAAAGACACTTCGCCATTGAAAGTCTCATTAGCCTCGATAGGCGTGTATTCAATGATGCGCAGGTCAAGCCTGTACTGATGCTGGCGACGAAGAAAGAGTCTGTACTGGAAGAACAAGACGTTCACTTTATCAGAGTGAAAAATGGCTTACCTATTCGCCAGCTGCAATTGTCTCTGGGCAATCTCCGTTTGGATGATACGAACGTCGCATGTGTGACGATAAAAGGAAGTGAGTTAAAAGCATCTCACCCGTGGGGTATCCATTTCAAAGCTCCGGCAATCCATGAAGAGTTCGCATCCCATGCATTGATGGCTCCACTCATGGATGTGGCTGCGACTCGCATTGGTATTCAGACGCTAGCAAAGGATTTTTTTACGCTGACGCCTGAGCAGGCAGAAGCGGCTTACATTGAAACGGAATTCCTGGCGCCGCTGGCCCAATCCTCGCGGTATGTCAAGGAGCCGATCATCGCGCCAGGCGCAAAGCCTGCTTTTTACTTGTTTTCCTGTGCAAAAAGCAAGGAAGAGTTGGAGGGGACGCATGCACTCGAATACATTCTGGCAGGAGAGGCAGCGGAAGTACAGGTACGAGGCAAGGATACTAGCCTCGTTGGCTACCACAGTAAAGACCGTATCAGAAGAGCATCGCGCAGGTTCTGGTACGATCTGAGAACAATGGTCGAGCGCAGGGGGTGTGCTCCCATATTCGTTCCGAGATTGGTCTATCGCACTTTTACCGTCGTGTGGAATCAAGCTGGATTTGTCCCAGGAGAGTTGTTTATTGAAGTGCTTCCACCACCAGGACTCGACACTGAGGTGTATCTCGCAATCCTCACCAGTTCGATCAGCGAAATCATGTTACGAGCGAGCGCTCAGGTCTATGGAGGTGGCACGTACAACGTCAATCCGGGTCAGATCAAGAGGGTTCCAGTTCTCAACGCGAGGCTGCTTACCAAGCAGCAACAAGCAGCATTGAAGCGGTCCTACGGTTACTATGTTTCAGACGGCAACCATGATCGATCAGCCATTGATGCCGTCGTCTTTGACATTCTTGGCTTCAGTGGTCGTAAACGGCAAAAGTTGCAAGACGTCTTGGAGGACCTGGTACTCATTGCAACCTCATCAAAGAGGTCTTCTTTGGGCTCATGATGAGCCATCTTAAAAGGAACTCCTTGCTCTGGGCATCCGCCTGCACGACATCAAGTACCTCAACTGCGAGTCACGAGCTACCGGCTCCCATAAGCAATTGTTGTGAATTCAACCTTGCTAATTTACTATGACCCCGCTATACTAGGGGGCGATATGGTATAGCTTTCTTTTCCTAATTACTGTTCAAGCGCAGAGACTACTCTGGACTGCGGGGAATATGGACGTATTTCAAGGGAATCCTTCTCTGGCAGAGGTTGACGATGCACTCAAGCCCCTCCTCGATGGACTATCGTATGCCGTGACCCACCACCGTCTAGTGGTGATCCATACCCTTTGGCAAACAGTACGCTCTATAGCACTCCTGCCTTTCCATTTACACCTCCGTTGGCCCGGCCTTATCGATGCGTTGCCGCTCACTGTGACCTGCGCCTTTGTGCCATTTCTCAATGCAGATGCGTACCAGGTTCATCTGCCCTTGTATTCCCCCCAGGAGGCTAATCTGGCTCGGCGTCGGGCCCGTGCTTACCGAAATACAGCAAATACCTCGTTCGCTGGTGACTTCGTACATCCGGACTGGGAAGAAGGCTATGCTCGACATCGCCGCGACTTTCAGGAGCGGCTTCTTCCAGGATGTTCCTTTCTCGCCGTTGGCGCTGTGGGCCAGACAGGACACATCGCACGAGGATCACGCCCTCACCTTGGAGCAATAGCCGTTCGCAAAGCTCCACGTCCCTACCTACTTGTCCCTGCTCATGGACCGCTTTCAGCCGAGGCCTACGCCGCGCTTGCTCATGCCGATCTCCTTCTGGTGAACCTGCAAAAGGTGCGTGGTCGACATGCCCTTACAGTCATCCGCGAAGTCCTCCTTCGTCGGGGTAGGGACCAACCGAGCCTGTTGATCGCGTCCAGCCCAAGTGACTTATTTGCGCTCGGTTGGAACGAGTTAGGCCTTGATGCAACTGATTATCTGTTCGGTCATGCGCCAGCGGTGCGTACCGTTCATATCACGATGGTCGGCCAGGATCGGCCACAAGCAGAGCGGACGTTCGAGGTCGCCGTCACTGAACTACGAGGCTCCTCTCCCCTGGCGGAGACCCTGGCGACATTTGCAACCGCCGCCTGGTGGTCCAGCCGCCAGAGCATCGCGGAGGAAAGCGGAGAGACCGACGCATCGTTCCGTCGCTTTCGTGCCGCCCTCGAACGGGCGTCTTTAGATGCGCCTGCAGAGGCACGACTTTTTACCGCTGCCAATGCGCTGATCACCGACACGTTCAGGAACTGCGAGCTTGCACGAGAGCGCCTAAATGCGGTGATCGAAGCCGTTTTTTCTAGCCCTGCAAGGGAATCTACTCTTGTGCTTGCCAAGCATAGCCCGGCAGTGGAGCATATCCAAGCGGCTATTGCGGCGTCCGCAGGCGTCACACCTGCAGAGGTCGAGTCGTCGGGGATCATCTGTTGTGCCCTCTCGAGCGCTGCGGCAACCGGCACCTGCACATGCGCCATTACCTGCGGCTACTTTGGTTCAGCGACCATCGATGCCATCCTTGCGAGCGGCGCCTCAACTGTCCACCTGATCCTCGATCCCGTCGAAGCGCGCATCGCCTGGTATGATGCCCGTGCTATGGCCAGGCAAATGCGCCAGGCCGGTTCTCCGGAGGCGGAACGTACCTTGCTCTCCCTCTGTTCGGCGCTCTCTTCGTACCTGCTCCCCTTCTCAGACGTGCTCGCGCTGTCGCTCGATCCAATTTTTCCCGGCCCATCCGTCCCTCCCCCTCTCCCGCGGGCAAGCAGCAGCGAGGGTAGCGATGAAGAGGAGCGGGCCATCATCCTGTTTGTGGATGGAACCTGGCTGGAGGTCTCGCGGACGACGCGGTTGGAGATCATCGACCGCCAGGGTATGGTACGGCTGCGCACGCTGTTACCCGCTGAGCTGCAAGCCGGGGACGAGATGCTCATTGTTGCCTCGGATGCGCAGGCCTTATTCTCAGAACACCTTATGCAGACACTCGACGCGGGAGCGCTGCGCCCGCTCGCCGAGCAGCGCGCTACCTGGCTGGCGCTGCTCGGCGCTGTCATGGCTGGGACACGGCCCAACCTGCGTGCCGTTCACCGGAGCCTCGAGGAGCGAGGAATCCAGGTTGGCTACCAGACGATGCTTGCGTGGACTCGGCCAGGCGCGGACAGCGATCAGACAACGCCCCAGCGCTGGCAACACTTCAAAGCGTTCGCCGAAGAATTGGGCATGACGCTGCCCGAGGCATACCTTACAGAACTCTTTCAAGCCATCCGTCTGTGGCGCACTCGCCACCGCCTGGCAGGCCGCAATCTCGTGCGCGCCATGCGTGGGGCCTACCTTGGTCGGCTCGATAGCGCCGTTTTGGCACGCATCGAGCGTGAATGGGGCCTGGATGCGCGTAAACTGATCCAAAGCACCCGACTGGCGGAGGTCGACTCCGTCATGCTCGAATAAAGGAGAAACTATTGCCACTGACTGCTACTACGCTCAATAACTTTGCCCGCGCGTTCAGCGAACGCCTCGCTCAACAAGCCACCGGCCAGGACGAGGCAAGCACGCGGATTGTGGAACTGCGGCCGGCGGAGCAGATTCTCACGGGATTTCTGACGCCAATGCGGGAGAAACGGGAGCAAGAGCAACCCCGCGGCGACGATGCTCTTGACGAACAACTGGCTCAGGATCTTCCCCAAGACTCCCCCTATGAGCAAACAGCCGTGGGCTTTGAATGGTTGGCCCCACGTGCTGCTCTGCATGCCGGAGCCATTATGACTGTGACCGTCCAGTGCTCAGTGTACGTCCGTCGGCTGCCCACCTTCAAGGAGCAGCGCAGGTACGGGACGCCGCGTACCGAGAAGCGCGCATCCGCTCCGTCCGCGCCAAGCGCCCCTGCGCCAAAGCCTGCGCAAGCAACGCGCTACGAACACCTGATTCAGGTCTGGACACGGGAGCAGCCGGAGCAGCCACTCGTCAAGACCTTCGACCTGGGGGATCTCCTTGAGACACACAGGGCAACAAAGAGCCTGGAGGATGCACTTCAGGAGGGGCTCGCGCTCTCGCTCGCCCGCGACCTTGCGCCGCAGCGGCAGGTACGCATGCCACTGGAGGCATTGCAAGACGAAAACGCCTATAACGCCTGGCTTGCCGGTCTGCCGCACCGCCCGTTAGAGCGGCAGTGGCGCCCCGCCATCGACGCGCGTGTCTGGGCGGTGCCAACGGAACCCGACAGCGTGCGGATTGCGCTCCGGCTGATCAACTGGACGCCCCCACACATCTCACGTGGGCAGGAAGATTTTTTCGACCCCAATCTCTATGCGGTCACGCTTCGAGCCGATATCCCAGCCGGGGCCCATCGATTCACCTCCTTTCGTGAGTTGCCCCAAAGCTACCGCTATGACCGCGCCATGGCTGGCATTGGCATTAACGCCCACATGGATTACCAGCAGCAGCAGGGGCGGGTGATCCTCACAAGCGACACGGTTCCGAGGAAGGAAGTGGCGCGTTTGGAACCACGCCAGATCCCTGGCGCGCGTCCCCGCTTTGAGCTGCTCGCCCACAATCCGCTTCCGCTCTTACGCCGCATCCACGCTGAAATGCAAGCCTATGATGCGAACGAATGGGCCAGGAAGCTCACAGAGTTGAGTGGAGCGGAACGAGAGGAAGCAGAGACAGATCGCCAACAGTTCCTGGCGGAGGCGCGGGAATTCGACCGTGGTATCCGCCTGCTGGATGATGACAGGTATCCGGCTGTTGCACGTGCCTTCTGCCTGATGAACGAGGTGATGGCCGAGCTGGGGAAGAAGACAGGCGGCTCGTATGACGAGTGGCGCCTCTTTCAAATCGTGTTCATCGTGAGCATGTTGCCGCTGCTGGCGGCGAGAGAATATCCGGCGTTGCGCCAACAGGGTGATGACCGTATCGACTTACTCTGGTTCGCCGCTGGCGGGGGCAAGACCGAGGCGTTCTTGGGGCTGATCCTGTGGCAGGCCTTCTTCGACCGCATCCGGGGGAAGCAATGTGGCGTGACGGCGTTCGTTCGCTTCCCGCTTCGCCTGCTGACCTTTCAACAGTTGCAGCGACTCGGCAATGCGCTGGGGCAGGCAGAACTCATCCGCCAGCGCGAGGGGCTCCGCGGTGCGCGGTTCTCGCTCGGCTTTTTACATGCACCGGCGCTACAGCACGCTCAAGTTGGACGAGCAGAGCCAGAAGCGCATCTTCCAGTGCCCGTTCTGCTTCGCGCCAACACGGCTGGAGTACAACGCAGCGCTACGGCTGATCGAGCACCATTGCACGGCAGCGGACTGCCCGGGGGGCAACAAGCGGCTGCCCGTCTACGTGGTCGACGATGACCTCTACCGCTACCTGCCCACGGTGATCGTCTCGACGGTCGACAAGATGGCGATGCTGGGACAGAATCTACGGTTCGCGAACCTGCTCGGACGCTTCGACATATTCTGTCCGGTACATGGAGCCAGTTTCATCGACTCGAACAGCGCACGATGCCCGGCGGCAGAGCAGCGAAAGAAGGGTGAGCGGCCCGCGCAGTGCGGCGAGGTGCGTGTCCTCTACGGGCCCTTTCACGACCCCGGCCCCGCCCTGCTCGTACAGGATGAACTGCATCTGCTCAGTGAGGAACTGGGCACCTTCGATTCCCACTACGAGACGGCGGTGGCCGAAGTATCGCGTTCGCTGGGGTACGAGCCCTGGCGGGTGATTGCCGCGACCGCGACGATCCAGGAGTACCGCGAGCATTCCTGGCAGCTCTACCTAAAAGCAGCTCGGCAATTCCCCTGTCCGGGACCGGCAGCCTATGAGTCATTTTACTACAGGCAGAACCAGGAGCGCATCGGTCGCATTTTCATCGGCTTCGTCGGGGTGGGGCGCAAACACACGCCCGCCGTCACGCGCGCCTTGACGATCGCTTACCTGGAGCTAGAAGCGGCGCGCCGCCTGGCGGAACGGGACCCGGCAGCAGCGGCGAGCAGATACGGGACAGAACGGCTCTCACCCGACGAGTGGAGGTTGCTCCTCTTTCTGTACGAGCTGCCACTCGTGTACGCCCTGACGCGCAAAGGCAGTGATATGGTCGCAGAAGCCATCGAGTCGCACGTCAAAAAGGACCTGCATGAGCTGGCAGCCGAGTACGGGGAGCTGCTCATCCAAATGTTTAATAGCGGGGTAGACATCCCGGCGATGATGGAAGCGATGCAGGCGATCAAGCAGGCGAGTCCGGACTCCGACCCATCACAACGCACGCGCGGCCTGGTCACGACCAACATTATCGGGCACGGCGTGGATGTTGATCGTTTCAATATCATAATCTTCGCGGGGTTTCCACGCCTCGTCTCGGAATACATTCAGGCCTCGGCCCGCGTCGGGCGCACCTACCCAGGCATCTCCATTTTTGTGGCCACGCCGCAGAGCGAGCGGGACCGCGGCGTCTTCAACCGCTTTGCCAAGTTTCACGAGTACCTCGATCGCCTGGTCGATCCCTCTGCGATTGCCCGCTGGCCGCTCCCGGCACTGGAGCGAACAGTCCCGGGCATTCTGACGGGCTATCTGATGGACGTTGCGGCCACCGCGGTCGGAGCCAGGCTGGCAACGGTTGAACAGGTGCAGCACCATTTCGGTCAACCAGGAGCAGAAGCATTGACCGACGATCTGCTCTTAGCGTGGATGCGCGAGGCCTATGGTGTGCGGTACGCGCACTCGCCCGCCAGGTATACTGAACGCTTGGAATCAACCGTGCTGCGCTATTACTCAACGGTCATCAATAAAACGACCCATGCCGGTGGACGACCAGCGGCGCTCAATACCTACCTGGGGGCCATGCAAAGCCTGCGCGATATCGACGACCCAGGCTCTATTCGCATCGAAGACCAGATGGACAACAAGATTATACGGAGGCTGCTACGTGGAGAAGAGTAATTACCAGACGCACAAAACTGGCGCGTTCTCCAGAGGAGAAACTGGAGAGGATACAGGAAGAGCGACGGAGCGTCGCCTCACCATGCAGCGGGGAGTCTCCCAGTTGCTCTTTAATTACCTCCCTGGACGGGTGGTCGGGTGGGAAAACGGTCTGGCCATCGTGCAGCTCGAGACGGTGCGCCTGTCCAGTGTGTGGGACGAGAGCAAGGCACAGCCGATCCTGAATGAGATTGCCCTGTGGCTGGAGCGCTGGAAAGGATCAGGCTCGGGCGAGCAAGGCGCGGGGGAAGTAGACCCGTGGTTTCCAGATCCCCGCCATGCGATGGGGCGTTTTGTCGTGGGAGAGCCAGAGGAGGTCGAGGCACGATTTTTTGAGACGGCCCTCCACTGCACCAATTGTTCCCGCCTGGTCTTTCGACGGCGGGCTGAGCTGGAGCGCGACGGCTTCCTCTGCCAGCACTGTAACCGGCCCACGTTGCGCCAGTTCAGCCAGGTGTTGGTGCATGGATGCGGTGAACTCATCCCCATCAAGGAGTTCATCCCAGGCATGCGCAAAAAGCCAGACGGCTCCTTTGAAGCATACTCTCACCCCTTGCGATGCAGCCAGTGCGGCAAGAACGACCAACTCGCGATGCCAGCGCGTAGTGAGCGTATTCGCGATATCTATATCAAGTGTCTGCGGTGCGATGTGGCGGTGTTGACCAGGATAACGGGGCGCTGCCCACGCTGTGTCAAACGGCTCATTGCTGAGAAAAAGGGGGCTTCGTCGACAGGCGAGGCAGAGCAGGAGAACAACCACGAGGCAACAGCCGTCGCGCGCGTCGCCATGCGCATGACCCTCTACAGCGCCAGCGAGGCCTACTATCCGCATGGGATTACCATGCTCAGACTGGATAGCCCTGCGGTGATCACGGAAGCAGATCCAGAGGTCGCCTTCCTCCGGCGATTTCTCCCGCTTGGGCGCCAGCCCAGAGCCGAGCAGGGGATAGGGGCGACACTTGAAGAACTCGCGCGGCAGATCAGAGCCGCAGAGCAGAGTGGAGATCGCGAGCATGCGAAGCGCATCCGGGAGCGGATGTCGCAGGTGTTGCAAGCAGGCAGCGAGTCGTCGTCTGGGGCAGAGCAAGACGGCCAGGCATCTGTGCTGAAAGACCCCGACCTGCCACGGGCCATCGAGGAGAGCATTGCCTTTCGCACCACCGTCCAGCTTTCCCCCTGGCAGAAGCTCGTGCAAGAGGCAGGCGGGGCAGCTCACCTGAACAGGGACCGCATCGAGCAAGATCTGCGCCGGTTGGGACTGCGCGAGATCGTTCTCGTGGAAAACTTGCCGGTGATCTCAGCCACCTTCGGCTATACCCGCCGGGCATTTACCCCCACCTACGAAGAGCTGTCCGCATCCAATCTGCCTACGACGATCCGCCCATTCCCCTCACTCGACCGCGCGGCCGCGCGGTCGCTTGGTCGGCTTGACCTGACAGGAGCGGTTCCCATCCTTGCACGAGAAGGTAAGCACGAAGGCGTCTTTCTGTCGTTCGACCCCGAGCGGGTCGCCCGCTGGGTCGAAAAGAACCATGTAGCACTGCCATTGCGGGGGGAAGAGCCGATCAAGCGACTGCTGGCCGCCCTGGAGCCGATTGATCGCTATTATGATACGATCTGGAAATGGCCGGCGCGCCGTCTCATCTTCGGCCTGGTTCATAGCCTGTCCCACGCTCTGATGCGTGTGGCGAGCCATCACGCCGGGCTGGAGCGCACCTCGGTGAGCGAGTACGTGCTCCTTCCGCTCCTGGGGGCAGTGGTGTTCGATAACTCGAGCGCGTTTACGCTTGGGGGCATCGAGATGATGATGCGAGACCGCCTCGCTGGTGTACTGGAGGACCTCGAGGAGGACGCCATGAACTGCATCTTCGACGTCTCGTGCATTGATCGCACAGGCGCGTGTCCGGGATGTCTTCACTCGCCGGAGATCGCCTGTCGCGTCTTTAATCACGGGCTCTCGCGGGCGTTCCTGGTAGGAGGCCACGCGCCCTGGGCCGATGTAGCCAGTGAAGAACGCCTCACCGGATACTGGGAGATCGCGTAGGGAAGGGAAGCGCAAATGACGACAAGGTCGACGTATGCCCAGGCCGTCTTCCACCTGCGCTGGCTGTTAGACGCAGTGGAAAGCTGGTTAGAGATGCTCCCCGATGGAGCGCCCATCCATCCCGCACAACTACGCACGAGCGATAGGACGCGCCTGGCGACGCAGGATGAGGTAGCGGTGGCCGTGACAGCCTTGCGAGAGATTGGAATCCTACGAACCGGGCAGCCAATGCATCTCGCACGTCACACCTTGATGGAGACTGCTGGCTACCGACGGGGCGTCCGGGAGATGCTCGAGGTCATCCCGCAGCAGGAGTCGTTACCGCAGCTCTGTGCAACGCTTCCCCTTGGGCTCGATAGCGCAAGAGAGGCCGCGCTCCGTAAAGAGGTGCTGGATCTGAGAGCGGCGCTGTTCGACCTCATTGCCAGCGCCCGTACGCGCCTGGTCCTGGCCTCTCCGTTTTGGGATCAGGCGACGGCCAGGGAGCTTGCGATGTTATTTCGCCGGCGACTTGCAGCAGGCGTGCGCATAGACGTGCTCGGTCGTGCCGAGACTGCTAACGACAATGAGTACTTCGCCCTGGCAAAACAGTTTCCTCTCTCTCCGGCCATTCGCTTTTACACCTGGTACGAGCAGCACAAAGAAGATCAGTTCGGAACACAGACCTTTCATTTCAAGGCCGCAGCGATAGATACTGGGGACAAGGCCTATCTCGGTACGGCAAACATGACCTCCGGTGGATTGCGATCCCGTATGGAATTGGGGGTCATGTTACGGGGAAGCGCCGCGGCGACGCTAGCGCATATCCTGGATGAGGTGCTACGTATAGCCACGCCTGTAGAGCTATGATCCTCGTATGCAAGAGATGAAGCGTTCGCTACGTTGTCACGATACGTTGTCACGATAAGCTGAGCGACAGCAAACCATGGCTTTGCTGGACTGCTCCCTTTGTTGATACCCGCCAGTACCTCGGCATGAGAGAAAGCCAGATTCTGCGTTCGTGTTGTAAAACGGCCTGTTAGGCCTGCCGAGGGCTTGACATCGTCTCGTCGGCATCGGTCCTGGAAAAGAGCAGTCCCCCTGATGGGAAGCGAGCTTTCGGGAGTAGAAGCTTTCTTTGCTCACCATGCAGGTCTGGTCCGGGTAGGTCCTCGCTAACGTTGTAAATTTCAGTCGCGGGCCTAATAGGCCATTTTACACGATCGTTGCCATATCCCATAGTGAAGTGGAAGTGGTGATCCAGGAGGAAGCGAATGGTACGCATAAGATAGGTTATGCGCACTCTTGTCTTTTTCAGTACCTTTGGTGTCTGGAAATCTCACCCGTTGAAGAAGTGGCTGCGATCCTCGTTGTCTAGAGTGAGAACATTTATGCAAAGCATGCAGTTGAAAGCGGGCGCTAATATCTGCTCGCAGTCTTTCAGGAGTGCATGCAGATACTACAGGTAGAAAGTAGCATAACGAGTTTTCAATGAGGCTAGTCAATACCAAGGCGCATTGCCTGAGCCGTCTTGTTGGTAAGAGAGAAACGCTAGACGAGGGAAAGAGCGATGGAGACAACTTGCCCTACCCCATATTTGCCCCCCGGTTGTTGGGACCTCACGAAAGCGGCGGGTTCCGATGCTACGTTAGCCGGTTTGCTGGCGGTCATAGCTGTGACTATCATTGTCCTCGTCGTACAAGCGCCCAAACGATCATCCTCTGAGCGAGAGAAAGAGATGCGCAACATCGTTCTCTCTGCTCTGGTGGGTACGTTTCTCTCCGCCCTGTTCGCCTCTTTCATCCTTGGCCTCCTCGCAGGTGAAATGCCCACTTTCAGGGCTGAGGTGCTACTTGTCCTGGCTTCTCCTGCCTTGGTCGTAGCTGTTTTACAATTCCTGTTGAGTCTTGGCTGGTTGCTTACGTCACACCAGGCCGGGAAAGCACCGCTCAGCATTGCCAGGTGGGCATTTCTCCTCGTCAATGGGCTCATCATCGTGTACCTCGCTCTAGACTGGGCGGATTTATTGGAATTGAAAACCCCAGGAATATTCCCTATTCCGCTCGATCCTGGTGCGGGAATCCTCGTTGCCTTGGTCATCAGCGCCATTGTCTGGGTCATAACTATATGGCGGAAGCGGAAGTTCTCCTCAGAGGAGTCAACGAGGAGGCAAGAGGGAGCAAACTACATGCAACTATGCGCCAAAAGCGGCCTTCTCTTCGCGGCAGGCTGTACGCTGCTCTACGGCATCTTCTCAAGTTTCTCTGCCCCTTTTCTGCAAAGTGGTCCTGATTGGGCTTATTACCTGGGAGTCGTCAGTTTGATAGTCCCTACGGGATGGTTCGTGTATGTCAGCGAAATGAGTTGGCCGACTCCACCTCCCGCACCCTCCCATGCGCCGCAGGAGGACCACGCGGAGGCGACTCTGAATCATAACCTCTCGGGAGAGACAACGCCCCCACCTCTCGAAGAATCAACCCCCCCATCAGCGAAGAAGCGCCCTATGAAAAAGGCGGCTCCTGTACAAGAGAAAGAGACGACTGAGCAAGCGCCAGTGAATCAGTAGCTTTTCACCGATTTATCATTCTTGTTGCGGAGTTGCTGGAAGAGGATCGCCACCGTATTCCGCACCGCCACGGGTTTCAGGAAGAGCTATGTTGGCGTCCTGCTGGCTAACGGCACCGCCGGGTAGTGGGGACATGCCGACGGACTTTGCCTGTCCGGGCACCACATGCTGACTCATCGCTTCGAGCGCCTGGACCAATCGCCCAACTGTCTTTCGCCAGGCTGCTATATTGAGTAATGTAGCAACGCGCTGCTCCATCCGGCGTGTTATGGTCGCGATATACCTCTGCATCGCTTTTCTTTCACCGTCAGTGAGTGTTATCTGCTGCGGAACAACTGGATGCGCGTCAATCTCTTTGAGAAATGCGAAGACATCCTCGAGCGCTTTGAGACCAACGGGGTAAAGCAAGCCACTGACGGTCAGAATACAGCAGAAATCGAAGGCGAGTGGCAGTGTTTTCTTCCCGGGTGGGATATAGCGGATGTACAAGTGTGCTGCCCCCGCCCGGCAGAGAAGCTTCTCCGGCTCCGTCTGCGTAAAGTCCAGCGTCTTCAACTGATCAAGCAGGTTTTTGTGTGGGTCATCAAGTGAACTGGTGAGTGTTCCCCATCCGTTTTCCTTGCTATAGGAATACATCAATCTTCCCCTCCTCGCTTATAGTGTCGTTGCCAGAATAGCGCGTGGCAACGGCTGCACTTGTTGTAAGTGGTCGAGAATGAGCGCGGTGCTTTCCTGCTCAGGGTGCCCAAACTCTTTGAAGGTAGGTAAGATGTTGCGCAGCAATTCGATACGGACCGCCGGATCTCCACCACCTTCATAGAGGGTATCAATCAGTTGGGCCGCCAGTTCCAGCGTATACTGCACCCGCTTTTTTTCCACGTCCAGGCGGGTAGACACAACCTCCAGGCGTTGCTGCTCCACAGTAAGCTGCTCGCGCTCGAGCGCCAGCGCTACCTTCTGGTCTAATTGCTTCAGTTCAGCTTCCTTTTCCTGTCTCTCCATATCTTTGATGTCCAGGTCCTTTTGTTTGATCTGGTAATCGAGCAGGTCCATCTGGTCTTTGCGTTTCTTTTCACTCAACAGCACAAAGGCACTGACCTGGCGCGCGTGATGGCGCTTGTAGAGCGTGTAGCAGAAGAGGAAGAATGCGAACGTGAGCAGGTACACCACGAGGAACAGGGTAAGTGCACTCTGCGCCGATTTCGGGCGCAGATCCACCGGAACAGCGTGCAAATCAAGCGTGCGCAGGCTGGAAATAACGGGGAATTGTTTGACGCCCGACGGAAGGTATTGGCCGACTGCATGTTTCACCCAGGTGAAGTTCTCAGTCACCAAATGGTTCCCTTTCTGCCCAAGAAAGATCAGGAAAAAGATGGTAAAGGCGGTGAGAAACTGGCAGATGAGCAACTTCGCCAATGATTTGTGGCGAATCACCGAGAGTCCCCATGTTAGGACACTTACGAACACGAAACTGAGAATCAGGAGCGTGTTCGGATCGGCCGGATTGATGAGCAGCAGCCGCCGCACCACGATGGAGAGACCATAGGATGCCACGGCCTGAACAAAGAGCCAGCGGAAAAATTCCCCGACAGAAAGGGGGAGATCAGGTAGGAGCAGTGCTTTATACGCGTTGACGTGTTGCTGGTGTTCTTTTTTGCCAAGGAGCCGATCATAGAGGATGGTGAGGAGGGGACTGGCGAGAGCTCCCAAGAGACCCAGAATCGCTCCAATCCCTTGCCAATAACTTGAACTGAAAATGCTCATCGATACCCTCTCCGGTGTCACAACCAAAAACAACGCCAGCATCCAATCTGTCGAACAAACATCCTATATCAAAAGAAACGCAATGAAATAGGCAACATCAAATGAGGTTTGCGCAGGTAATTTTCCCCTGCTTGTATTCTCCTTGTGCAGGCGAAAAGCGGAAGGAGAAAACGACTTCGCGCACTGGATGAACACGAGAAGCGAGGAGAAGGGTGAGTAATGGACAAGGCGAGATATCAGCCGTAGAAAAACGGGCGTTTTTGTACTAACCGAAAGTATCAACGCGCAGGAGGCGATTCTGACGGTTTTGGAGCCAGGGTGGTATCAGTGGGGCCTTTGGTAAATCCCATTGGTGTCCATTTGGCTACACCTCTATATCCAGTCCATCAAGGAGAAGCAGGATTGAGGCAAAGTCGCTCATAACCCTTGCAATAGTTCTCATCCATTCGAGCACCTTGTTAGTAAAATCTTGCTCGAGGCTGAGATGCACAAATTCAAGAGGCCGCGAACTCGTTGGATCTGAATACGCAGACAAATTTCCAGTCACGAGAAATTGATGCTTAATCCTGTTGAAAACGGTTCGTGACAACCTATCACGAGCCGAACCAGGCGTCGGTGGATCATCTCCAAGAATGATCGCAAGCATCCCTTCCCACTCTAGCGGCGGAGCGATCCCAGTAGGCCTAGAGCTACGAAAGCTGTTACGGGCCGCAAAGTAACTCTAGGGATGTATTGACCCATCGGGTATGGTTGCGCCTTGGAGTGACGCGGCTTTCTTCAACTGTTCGTTTGTAACTGTGGCTCCGGTGAGATCGGCTCCGGTGAGATCGGCTCCGGTGAGATCGGCTAAGAAGAGGTTGGCTCCGGTAAGATCAGCTCCAATCAGAATAGTATCTTGCAGGTTTACTCCATTTAAGGTAGAAAAGCTCAGATTAGCCTCACTCAGATTAGCCTCACTCAGATCGGCATGGCTGAGAGAGAAAACGTCTTGGGTGATTACCTGCCGATCTTCATGGCTCAAACGAACAGTACTCAGACGGATACCAGATAAATTGGCACCGCTTATGTCAGCGTGGCTTAATGAAATGATCGGACTTTTGATGTCGATAAGATGTGCCTCATAAAGGAATTGGATCAGAAGCCCTTTTCGATCTGGGTCTAATTGCCGCAACGCAATCAATGTTCGTGTTCGTGCCACTTCTCGAACCTCTTCTCCCTCTTTAGACGTACGCAACTTATACGTCAAGAGTAAATCTGAGATATCTTTCTGATAAGTCACTAGAACCTCTTCTTGCTGTTGCGCCGCTGCTATCTGCATATCCGTCTCATGCTGTGAGCTATTGAACCAGATGGCTCCCCCAGCAAGCACCAATGGGATAATAAGCAACTGCATCCAGTCCCAGAGGGTCTTACCAGCGAACCCTGTCCACTTGGAAAGCGGCTTCTTTCGACTATTCTGAAGGCGCTTGAGTTTCTTTTGGTCTTTGGGTGACAAAGGAGGTAGCCAGAGTTTATTCTCAGTTACTATCAATCTGCTCCCCGCCTTGTCCTGATAGTTCTCGCCCATGTGGTTCCTCATTCCTGTTTAGAAATGGAACTGCATCCTTCTTGCTACATTTTATCTCAAGAAAAATAGACGAGAGACTGCCTTTTCACCAAAAGAGTTCCGACTCTTGACAAAACAGGAACTAATCAAACTCCTACTTTGCGGCTCCTGTCAGCTTACGTGTGCGCCGTGTCGCGCTTGACCTGTATCCCTGGCTCAGCCAGGAAGCACTCAGAAGGAGGTGCTTGGATCACCCAACCCACCTGGAGCC
>WNFJ01119445.1_pt1 | contig 33604 bp, 23 predicted proteins | sample 5400461 | NCBI WGS metagenome assembly WNFJ01 (sample SAMN13153349, study PRJNA577476) | soil metagenome | isolation source: 115 cm saprolite on Douglas fir-dominated hillslope | place: USA:California | collected 2013-09-17
AAACCGTTGCCGCAGAGGGCGCACTTTTCATCGAGAGGCTCGTCCGGTTGGCGCGCCACGCGGGTGCCTTCCACCAGGCGTCGGGTGGTCTTGCAATCCGGATAACCCTTGCACGCGAGAAAGGTGCCGAATCGGCCGCGCTTGATGGCCATCTCCTTGCCGCAATTGTCGCAATACTCGATTTTGGGCTCGCCGCTGGTCTCTTCGGGAGGTTCAGGGGAGAGGTCCTGAATAAAATCGCATTCCGGGTAGCGCGAACAGCCAAGGAAGAAGCCGTGACGGCTGATGCGTTCGAGCAATTCGCCCTGTCCACACTTTTCGCACTTTTTCCCTGTAGGAATGCCGGCCTTGTAGGAAAGCATCTCGTCATCGGCCTTGTCGAGGTCAATCACGAATTTTTCCCAGAACTCTTTGACGGCTTCGCGCCAGGGCAGTTTGCCTTCTTCGATTTCGTCCAGCTCTTCTTCGAGCCGCGCGGTAAACGTGACGTCGAAAATGTCTTCGAAACTCTTGATCAGCAGCGTGCTGACGCGCTCGCCGAGCATGGTAGGGGAAAAACGCCCCTGGTTTTTTGTCACATATTCGCGCTCGACGAGCGTCGAAATGATGGAAGCGTACGTCGAGGGCCGTCCGATGCCGTCTTCTTCGAGCTCCTTCACCAGCGTGGCATCGTTGAACCTCGGCGGTGGTTCGGTGAAGTGCTGGTCCGGGCGAATTTTGTCCAGGCGCAGCGTCTGCCCTTCCGCAACTTGCGGAAGGGCGCGGCCTTCGCCTTCGTCATCTTTCTCTTCGTCTTCGCGGTCGGCGAGCGATGCGGGCAACTGGTAGACGCGCAGGTAGCCGTCGAATTTCTGCACCGAGCCGGTAGCGCGAAACGTGTAATCCCCGGCGGAAATGTCGATGGTCGTTTGATCGAAGATCGCCGGGAGCATCTGCGATGCGACGAAGCGCTGCCAGATCAACTGGTACAGCTTGAAAAGGTCTTCGTCGAGATACTTCCGAACGTCTTCCGGCGCGCGCATGGCATCGGTAGGACGCACCGCTTCGTGGGCTTCCTGCGCATCCTTCTTCGATTTGTAGTAATTCGGTTTCTCCGGAAGATAGTTCGAGCCAAAGCGCTCGGGGATCAATTCGCGAACTTGAATCAGCGCGTCGTTTGAAACATGCACGGAATCGGTACGCATGTAAGTGATCAGCGCCACCGAGCCTTCATCGCCCAGCTCCACGCCTTCATAGAGCTTTTGCGCAAGCGACATTGTGCGTTTGGCGGTGTAGCGCAGCCGGTTGTAGGCAGCTTGCTGCAATTTAGAGGTCGTGAAAGGCGGCGGGGGATTGCGTTTCTTTTCCTTTTGCGTAACCGTCGCAACCTGCCACTTCGCCTTGCTGACGGCGTTGACGATCCTGTCCGCGCTTTCCTGGCTTTTTCCTTCAATGTCCCCGCCTTTGTGTTTGAAGAGCTTGGCTTCGAACAGCGGCGGCTGCCCGGCATCCAGCATGGATGGCGTGAATCGTCCAATATTCCTGCGGAACGAACGCGCGGATTTGCAATTCGCGCTCGACGATCAGCCGCAGTGCCACCGTCTGGACGCGGCCCGCCGAAAGTCCGCGCCGAACTTTGTTCCAGAGAATGGGGGAAACCTTGTAGCCCACGATGCGATCGAGCACGCGGCGCGCCTGCTGCGCATCCACAAGATTGGTGTCAACCTCCCGGGGCTTATCGAACGCCGCGCGAATCGCCTTGGGCGTAATTTCATTGAAAGTCACCCGAAAAATCTTTTTCGGGTCGATAGCGATCACTTCTTTTTTGGGAGTGGCCTCTTCCTCTTTGACAGGCTCTCCAGGTTTCGCTTCTTTCTTTTTGAATCTCGAAACAGTGGGTTCCTGCTCGATAAATTTAGAAGGCTTGGAGAGAACCAGGGCAAGGTGTGCGGAAATGGCTTCGCCTTCGCGATCGGGGTCACCCGCCAGATACACCGCATCGGCGGAGTTCGCGGCCTTGCGAAGATCGTTGATGACTTTGCCTTTGCCCGCGATGATTTGAAGCGTCGGCTCAAAAATCTTCTCGTCGTCGAGTTCAATCAATTTCCCGGCTGGCGCCTTTGCTTTCTTGCTTCCCTTCTTGGCTTTGCGCTTTTTCCTTTTTTTGCCGTCCTCTTCTTCCCCGGGCAGACGAATGCCAATCGTCTTCTTGGGCAGGTCCATCACGTGGCCGATGGAGGCTTTGACGGTGAAGTTCCGCCCCAGATATTTGTTGATCGTCTTCGCCTTCGCGGGCGATTCGACAATGACTAGCGAACGTGCCATCTTGCTTTTGTAACTCCGTAATGTTCTGCCGGGAGGGTCGAACGCGGCGGCGTGTGTCCTTCTCGCTACCGTATGTGCATGAATCCGCCGGCAGCGGCGCCTACTATTGATGCTGCGAATGCCCCTAGGGATGCGCTTTGAGTATTGCATGCCGGCGCGGGGCCGGCGATGCAAACTCCTATCTGCTTCTACAGCAAGACTTTGCTGAATTGCTTTCCTGGTAGCTGCCGGATGATGCCTTTCATCTCCAGGTCAAAGAGCGTAGCCAGAACTTCGGAAGAGTTCAAGCTGGAGCGCTCCACGATATCATCAATGTGTACCGGCTGTTCGGCGCTGAGTAATTCGTAGAGCTTTTTCTCCGCACCTTCCAGCGCGGCGGCAGCCAGGAGATTCCGCTGTTCGGCTTCCGGTTTTTCGGCTTGCAAGAGGGCCGCGCGGACTGGCGTGGGAAGTTCTTCGATCACATCCTCGGCGTTCGTGACGAGTTTGGCACCCTGCTTGATGAGCTGGTTCGGCGCGAAACTCACGGGCTGCGTGACGTTCCCCGGCACGCCGAAGACTTCTCTACCGAACTCCATGGCCAGCCGCGCGGTGATCAGCGAACCGCTGTACTGCGCACCCTCCACTACCACCACGCCGAGAGGGATGCCGGCGACGATACGGTTGCGCACGGGAAAATTTTCCGGCGCGGGGTGCGTTCGAAGAGGGAATTCGCTGATAATCGCCCCACGTTCCAGCACCTTTTCGTACAGTTTCCTGTTTTCCTTTGGGTAGCAGACGTCAATGCCGGTGCCAAGCACTCCGATAGCGCGGCCGTGAGCATCCATCGCTCCCTGGTGCCCGATGGCATCGATCCCACGGGCCATCCCGCTGACAATCACGAGGCCGCGCGCAGCAAGGTCTCGCCCAAGACGCTGCGCCATTTGCGTGCCGTACAGTGTGGGCCGGCGGGTGCCGACGATGCTGAGGCTCGGGAGATTCAAGACTTGCGGATCACCGCGAACGTAGAGCATGACTGGCGGGTCGTAAATTTGTAACAGCGACTGCGGGTATTCAGGCTCCGTCCAGTTCAAGAGGGAGCAGCCGGTAATTTTCTGGACGCCCGTCAATTCCTTCTCGGCGCGCTTGAAGGCTTCCTTCTTCACGATGGCTTGCACGACGGGAGCTGGGAGGCGGCAGGACTCCAGGTCGGACAGGGTGGCCCGAAAGACTCCGTCCGGTGAGTCAAACCGCCGCAGCACGCGGGCGGACAAACGGGAAGCCAGGCCAGGTGTGAGCCCAAGAGCAAGCCATGAGAGGGAAGCGTCCAACTGCATTGCCAGGCAAGCCTATGAGGATAGTAACCCAGTTGTCAAGTCGTCACTTATAAATAGCCCAAGGCGATGGATTTCGCTTGTGTTTGTCTCAAGGATCGATTCAGACACTTACTTCCTACCGACGAAGCGTACCCGCAATGTTGTTGCGCGCCCTTGGCCGCCGGAAAAGGCGCCAAAATCGGGAGCGTCAGTGTTGTTCACTACGGTATCCGGATTTTGCCGGCCAATAATATTGACCGCTTCTATGCGCGCCGCCCACAGGTAGCCGCGGAATCCAAACTTCTTCTCCAGTCCCAGATTCAAGTTCGCGTAAGCAGGAAACCGAAGGGAATTCGGCGGACCGACAAGTTGCTGCTGGAGATTGACGGCGCTGAAGGGATACCCTGTCCTGTACTCAAAGAAATAACTCAACTGCGTAGCCCAGACATGCGTTGGAGTCCAGCCCCAAGTAAGCAGCCGGTTCGGCGCGTCCCAGGCCACCGGTGCGGATTGCTGCGGCGCATAAAAGATGGAACCCAGCGCCGGGTTCAATACCTCGTTTGAATGCGCGCGCGACCGCGTGTATGCTCCGTACAATTCGGTGCTTGCCGAGAAGACGTGGCGCACGGAGAAGGTGGCCGAGCGATAACGGTCCTTGCGGTTGTCCTCCAGGAGAAAAATCCCTCCGGGCTGCGAAGGCTGCTGGTCAACAAAGGCGAAAGCGTGAAAACCGTTGCGGGCCAGGAGTTCCAAGCTAACGAGCGTGTTCCGCCCAAACTTTTCCTGCCAACCCGCGCTTGAAATCGTAAAACGCGGCTGTTGCAACCCGCCTGCGGACAGGACGAACTGGCTCACTACAGGACCGAGAACAACAATCTTCCCTGTTGGGTCATAAAACGTGTCCATCTGCTGCTGGTCATACACTTGCGCAAGCAAGGACAGATTCAACGGCGCGTTGTAGATTCCCCACCCCAACGACAGTTTCGCGCGATCGTCTCCGAACGGGAGGGCATTCCCAGAAAGCCTGGGCTCCGGCATGGCGCTTTGGGTGAAGCGGTCCCAATCCGTTCGCAACCCCGCTTGCAAAATGAAGTGCTTTGAAATCGACCAGGTATCCTGGGCATATCCACCGGCTTGCGTATTCGAAAGTTTGAGGCTGGCGGGCCCAGCATAGGTGGTCTGGCGCACGAGTGTTCCGTCGGCGCGGAGCGCTTGAATCACTCCGCGTACGGCGGATTGCGAATACCGCAACCCCGCAACGTTGAAGCCAGCAGCAAACTGATGTGTTCCATGCCAGTGCCGGGATACAGCGGTCAAACCTCCCACGGCCTGAACGCGGCGGCCGTGCTGATGCAAGTGCTGGAAATAGTTGCCGCTCGTGCCGTCGGTATGCAGCACGAACGGCTGGGTGCCCTGAGGAACGTATTCGAGGACGCCACCATCCGCCGCGACTCCGAGTTCGAAAAGCGTGTTCCCCAGCCATATTTGATCCTTGAGCGAACCGAATGCCCGGTGCTGTTCCGCAGTCACCGTCGTCGATTGCGGATCCAGAGCATCCAAGCCGAGGTTTGTGCCATGCGCTCGGTCATAGAGGAAACTCGCGTGCAAAATGTGCTTTGGTGTGACGTTGTATTGCAGTCGCAGAAGATTGTCTCCCGCCCATTCCACAAAAGTATTGGCGCCCCCGGGCTGCTGTTTGACGACCCCAAAGGTATGCTGCACGCTGATCGAATCGGAAAACCAAAAGCGCCCCTTCTCGATGGGTCCGGAAAGGGTAAACCGCGGATACCAGTTCCCCAGGTGGGTGCCTTCCTGAATGTTGATGCCGGGAGCGGGGTTGGTCGTCCCGAACCGCCAACGGTCATCTCCGTCGTGAGTTTCAAGATTCAGCAGCCCTGCGCCTGAGTGTGCGTAAGCCGCCCCAATTCGCCCCGCCTGGACCTCAGCAGCCCATGTTGCATCTACGTTGAAACGCGAAGTCAGCGCCCCGTTTGCCGGGTTGCCGATCTCAAATCCATCGAGCAAGTATTGCGTCTCTCCCGAGCGCGCTCCGGCTACGTGCAAGTTCGCCAGGTTGTCCTGCACAATCTCCGGCAGAGCGACCAGACTCTGTTGAAGGACATGCGTGTTGGGCACCGGGATGTCGCGAATGTCCTGCGACGTGAGCGTGGATCTCTGGGCGGTGTCTTGAGGATCGATCTGATTCGCAGGTGCCGCGACTTGCACCTGCTCGTGCAACTCCTGCGCGTGGTTCAATGTGAAATTGACTTCGTTAGGCCCGGCGTTGAGGTCCAGCTCCTTGCCAGAGAGGAGGAAAAAGCCCTGCTTGAGAACTTCCACCTTGTAGCTTCCGGCGGAAAGATTGCGGATAGTGAAGTGCCCTGCGCCATCTGTTTCCGCTTCGTAGGCTTTTCCGCTGCCATCCTCGAGTCTTATTTGCGCCGCGCCAACCGGGACGCCATTCTCGTCCACCACGGTCCCCGTGCACTCGGCCGAATCCGCTGCCCGAATCCCTGCGAAAGCAAGAATGCTGAGGGAAGCCAACCCTGCCGCGAGTAGATGAACAGACCTCATGCAACACCGCTATAAGAGCCAGGCTTCCAATTAAACTACAAATGCGAATCAACGGTAAGGTTGCGCCGCATCGTCTTGCAAGATGGCGTCCAGAGTCTCGACGAAAACTTTTGCATCGGACTTCGAGAAGACCAGCGGAGGGCGCAACTTGATCACGTTGTGATGCGGGCCGTCCGTGCCGGTGAGAATCCCGCACTCGCGAAGCCGATTGACCACATAAGAGGCTTGCAACGGGGCAGGCTCGCGCGTTTCACGGTCGAGCACGAGATCGATTCCCAGGAACAATCCTGAGCCGCGCACATCGCCGATCAACGCATGGCGCTTCTGCAAAGTCTTCAACCCCTCGATGAGATGAGTGCCGACGCGCAAGGCGTTCTGCTGTAAGTTTTCCTCTTCAAGAACGTCTAGAACCGTGAGTCCCGCCGCGCACGCCACAGGATTGCCGCCAAACGTGCTGAAAAATTCCATTCCATTGTTAAACGAATTGGCGATTTCCGGCGTGGTGACCACCGCCGCGAGCGGAAAACCGTTGCCGATCGGTTTTCCGAGGACGACGATGTCCGGAACGACACCTTGCGTTTCGAATCCCCAGAAATGTGTTCCGAGTCGCCCGAACCCGACCTGCACTTCGTCCGCGATGCACACCGCGCCTGCGCCGCGAACATGACGATAAACTTCCGTCAAATACCCCGGTGGAAAAACAATTTGGCCCCCGACGCTGGGCAACGTTTCCGCGATAAACGCGGCGACGCCACGGCCGCCCGCGCGCGCTCGCCCGAAGATCTCCGCGACATGACGCGCGTATTTTGCCCCGGCTTGCGAATCGTCGCGGCGATACGCGCCGCGGTAATCATCCGCAAGCGGAGCCACGTGCACCCAGGGCTTCTTTCCGCAACCTCCGGGCCCATTGAATTTGTAGGGACTAATGTCGATCAGCGTATTGGTGTGACCGTGGTAGGCATGTTCCAGCACGATGATGTCTTCTCGGCCCGTATGGGCGCGAGCGAGCCGCAGAGCCAGCTCATTCGCTTCGCTGCCGGAATTCACAAAAAAACAAACGCGCAGGGGTTCCGGGAGCTGTCGTGTTAGCTGCTCTGCGTAGCGATTGACGTTGTCGTGCAGATATCGCGTGTTGGTGTTAAGCAGCGCGAGTTGCGCCTGCGCCGCCTGGACTACGCGAGGATGGCTGTGCCCCACCAGCGGCACGTTGTTGTAAAGATCCAGATAAGCGCGCCCCGTATCGTCATACAAATACTGCATCCACCCGCGAACGATTTTCACCGGGCACTGGTACGAGATGCTGAGATTCTTCCCCAGCAAAGCGCGCCGTACGGCAAGCGTTTCGCTAAGAGCCGGCTCTTTAGCCGGAAACCGATCAGCCGGAATTCCCAGCAAGAGATTGGGATCCGGCGAGAGGCTCGTCCACACCGCTCGTTGCGAAGGGTAGGCAACTCCAGGAAAATCGGAGCCCAACTCGAGCAGATCGCAAATAATCTGAAAATGTGCGTGCGGAGTCCACCCACCGTTTTCATCCGTCGTGCCAACTCGCGCAAACTCTTCTCCTCGCCCAACGCGCTGGCCCGCTTTCAGATTAACCAGCGAATCTTTGGAAAGGTGCCCGTAGAGCGTGAAAAATTCCACTCCCTCGCTCGTCTCATGTCGCAAAATCACGAGCGGCCCGTAATCCAGCGGCGCAACATTATTCGCGATTACGTGAACCACGCCATCCAACGGCGCGCGCAAGCTCGTCCCTGGTCCGACCAGTAGATCCATGCCCAGGTGAACGGTGCGCCGCTCATCCGTGGGTTTGTTGCTCGCGCCGAACAACGCGGACGTATAAACCAGCCGCGGCTCGTCGTAGCGTCCCACGCCAAAGGCCGCGCCCGTTCGCTTCATTTCAGCAGACAGTCTTTCGCTCACCTCCGGGTCATTGGCTCCGCCAGGTTTAGCGCCCAAAAACGTACTGCCCACGCTCAAATCAAAAACATGGCTTGGCGCCGTCTGCGCATCAACATCCAAAATCGACGCCGCCGAGCCCACGTTCGCTTCCAGCCATTTCTTTATCGTTTCACTTTGCGGAACAGCCGGAAACCCGCAAGCCGGGCGAAAAGTGTAGTGCGCAAATCGCGGGTGAATTTTCGCGAGCCGCTCCAACGCTTCCCACGCGGCCGCTTCGCTCACCGTGACGTACGGATCATCCGGCTTCACCGTTTTGCGGTGCGCGGAATTCGTCACGCTTACGGCCAGCCGCGCACCGATCAACGCATAAACAACAGACAACTCCAGCTCATCGATTGGAAAAGCGGCGTGATACCCCGCGACGATCGCTGCCGCGGCCTGCAGCGGGTCGCCCTTCCCAAGAATGGCATAAGCAGCCGCAATGGCAGGCTCGGAAACAGTAAGCCCGTAGTGCATGTCGCCGAAGTCAATCACGCCGACGACCTTTCGCGGCTGCGGCCAGGGATCGCTGACCAGCACGTTGTGGTCGTTGGCGTCGCCGTAAATCACGCTGCGGCGCAGTCTCGGCAAGACGGGCACCACGGTCGTTTCATAAAGTGCAAGAAATTTTTCCACCAGCGCGCGCCGCTTCAAGTCTCCAATATGCTTGACGTAGTCTCTGATCCAGCCAGCGCGCAACGAATCCCATTTCAGTTCGCGATGCGCCGCAGGATGTTCAAACGATTGCAGCGCCGCATCCATCTCCCCGAGAAACCGACCGAGATCGCCAAGTAGCTCCGGAGTATGCGGCCGCACTTCGGCCAGAACTTTTCCCTTCACAAACGTGAGCAACCAGACGAGGCGCGCCACGCCATCCGCTACTGCAATCGAGGTGAAAAGTTCGCCACTGTGGTTCGGTATAACGCGAGGCAAGGGCAACTGGTGCGCGCGCTGCGCCAGGTGCGTCAGCGCCCGGCATTGCAGATCAATGAATGAGCGTTCCCGCGCCGGATGCATCACTTTTAGGACGAAAGCATGTCCATCCGAACTCGTTAAATGAAAATTGTCGTCATATTCGCCCGGCAGCGCCCGCGCCCCGGCCTCAAGCCCATAGAGTTCGCGCGCCAGGCGAACCGCTTCCGCTTCCGTCGTTGGTTGAGCTACGCGCGCCTCCAGCAGCATGCGTCAAATCTTATCTGCAAGTGCCGGAGTGCGTCCATCCCGGATGATCTAACCCGAAGAGCGCGTCGCGCCCTCAAGCGTGGAGTCTTCGCCTCTTATAGTTTCTCTCTCGAATCTCTCACCGAAACCGGCCCATTCACGGTGGAAAGCCGGATCATCGCCGGTGCGCTGCCATATTCAATGCGCCTGTGCTCGTCGTCCCAGGTCTTGCGCGCGTTATCGCAAATGCTCGCGTGACAACTGATCGGCGCATGGTTCGTCGATTCCACCACGAAGCTCGATTGATATCCGCTCGGCACCGTCAACGTGACCGGCCCGTTCTGCGCATCGGCCGAGAGGCCCGTGCCGCTCCACGTCTTCCCTTCCAGCGCCACGGAGATTGGCCCATTCTCCGTATGCACTCGCACGCTACCGCTGGTGCCCTCCAGACTGATGGGGCCGTTCTGTGCCGTAATCTCTGCGTCGCCGGAAAAATTCTTCAAGCTTATAGGCCCGTTGTGGGCGTGCGCGGTCAATTTCGCATTCACGTCATACAACGAAAGCGGCCCGTTCATGGTGTCCAGGTCGAGCGAAGCTGATTTCGGCGTGCGCACCAGCAGGTAAACGACCCAGTCCTCGTCACCCGTCGGACCATTCGTCGTCACCTTGCCGTTTTCAATCGCCAGCGTGATCTGCGAGAGCAGCCCCTCTCCCGCGGTCCGCGCTACCGCTTTGCACGCCGTCACGGAGTACGTCTCCTTGTCCCAGCCGAAAATCTGTACGCCGCCATTTCTATGCGGACGAACTTGCAGCACGGGCGCTTCCGCCTTCGTCATCGTGCGCTCTTCCGAGCGCACGAGCGCATCCTCATCGTCGAAGCGGATGCGCAGGTCAGAGCAATCGGTCACCGGCCGCTTGTGGCCGTCCGAAATATTGACGGAGTGATGGTGCCGGCTCGCCCGCGCGCTCGTAAATCCCATCGCGAACACAGCGGACACGCAAACCAGAAGTATGAATGTGCGGATTGGCATGGGGTCCTCCTGCTGCTATAGACGACGCAGGGGCCCCTTGGTCACGCCTGGCATATGAAAATTAATCCCAATAATCCTCGTCGTCCCCAATCGGTGGCCCGTCCGGCGGCTCGACCGGCGCCATGAAGTTGATAATCTTCGGATCTTTCTGAAACTGCTCGATTTGTTTCGCGGCGAACAACAAATGCGCGCGTTCCTCCTCGTCGGTGGCCGAGCTTTGCGCGGTCGCCAGCCAGCCCCGCAATTCCTCCAACTTTAGCGCCGCGATGGCTCGCACCTGATCGGGAGCGCGCTCGTTGGCATTCAAGGCCATCAGGTCATACAGCGCTACGCCATCGATCATCCGGGCAATCTCCGCCGCGTACCCCGAGCCATGCGGCGCTTTCCACGTCGCCGCCAGGATGGCTTCTAGTACCTCCTGCAATCCGGGGCTCTCCGCATTGCGCGCGTGAAATTCCACCAGCCTCGCCGCGCGTTCCGTGTTGAACAGGAATTGCAGCGTATGCTGCGCCGCGGCTTCCGCCGGAGCGACCGCATCAAACGCCGGGCTGGTATGAATCTTGAAGTGCTCGCGCCCACGCTCGTAATCCGGCGGACGCGGCGGAATCATCTTCAGCAGCGGCTCGGGCAGCGCCAGAACGTCAGGCTTCAGTGTTGCCAGCACCGCCGCCAGGGCGCGCCGCTGCTCCGCCGGCGCTACGATCTGTGTCGGCGTTTGTCCGTCCCCGCGCAACGCAAACGTGTAGTCCATCCCGCCAACCAGTTTGCTCGCCGCCTCCACTTGATACCGATGCAGCAAATACAGCGGCACAAGTACGTCCTCGATTGTCGCCAGCGGCGCTCCCTCACGAATATTGTTCTCGCCAAAGCGCTTCAGCGCCGCCCCGCGCACCTGCATCAAGCGGTTCAATTCATCGACCGCGTTGGCCCCCGAATCCCACAGGTGCGCCCAGCTGCTCGAAGATCCTGCTGGCCGCGCGTCTTGGTCCGTCAGATAACGCAACCCGCGCCCGAAGGCATCCAGCAGAATCTTATTCAGTGCCACTTGCTCGTTCGTCCCCGGTGGAAAATCCTGATAGCCAAACGTGATGGATACTTTGTCCCACTCCCCGATTCCTGTCGCGTATGCAGAGGAAACGTCCGGCGTGCCGTCCGCGCCACCTGCCCCGACCGTGTCGGGGAGCTTCACGTATGGCGGCGGATAATCCATCACAGAAGAGCGGTTGACCGTGCTCGCGGAATAGTTGTGCAGTAAGCCCAGCGTGTGCCCTACCTCGTGCGCTGCCAGTTGCCTGAGCCGCGCCAGCGCCATCTCCTGCGCCTTGGATACGCCGGACTTTCCTTTTTCGTAAGGCGCAAGCAGTCCTTCCGCAATCAGAAAATCCTGGCGCACGCGCAGCGACCCCAGCGTCACGTGCCCCTTGATGATTTCCCCCGTTCGCGGATCAGTCACGCTGTAGCCGTACGACCAGCCCCGCGTCGCTCGATGCACCCACTGGATCACGTTGTAGCGCAGGTCCATGGAGTCCGCACCTTCGGGCATCATCTCGACGCGAAAAGCGTTCTTGTAACCCGCGGCTTCAAACGCCTGGTTCCACCACCGCGCCCCCTCCAGCAGCGCCGAGCGAATCGGTTCCGGCGCCCCGCGATCCAGGTAATACACGATGGGCTTCACCGGTTCGCTGACCGCCGCCTTCGGATCCTTTTTCTCCAGGCGGTGCCGCGCAATGAACCTCTTCATGATCGGCTCGCTGATCGGCGTGGCGTAATCCATGTAGCTAATGACTTGGAAGCTTGAGCGCGGATCGTATGCCCGCGGCTTATATCCCGGCGGCGGAAGCTGCACGAAGGAGTGATGCTCGCATACGGTGATCGATTCGGGGGAAGGCGTCACGTCGCGGACCCACCGGCCCGGCTCATCGCCCGCAAACGTCAGCGTCGCCTCCACTTCTGTGTTGAGCGGGAAATTCTTCGTCAGCGGCAAATAAATGGCGCAGCGCGTCGTGTCCAGTTTATAAGCGCCTTGCTTCGTCCTGCGGAGCGCCGCCGGAATCCCATGCGCATCGCGCAGAAAAAAATCCGTAGCGTCCACCAGCACATGGTCCTTCTCCTCCGCCTCCACCTTGAAGCCCCACAACGCGGACTCCGCGAAAGATTCGTGCACCGCGCGCCGTTCATCCGGGTCGTTGCTTACCGCGCGGTATTGCAGGTTCTCCTGGATAACCAGCACCTTCGGTCCGATGCGTTCGAACCGCACGATGCCCCGCGCACCCAGTTGCCCCCGGTCCAGCCCAATGTCATTCGAGCCTATCCCCGCCGAAAGCCCGCTCTGGTAGAGAAACTCTGTGCCCCACTTGTCAATTTCCAGCCACAGCTTCCCCTGCTTCGCATCCCAATAAAGGTTGAAGTAGCCAGGAAGTTTCTGCGCCCCCGCCGTCTTCTCCCCAATCGTCGGCGTCTGCCCCGTTTCGGGTCGAGCAGCGGCTACACCAGACGCAGCCCAAACCAAAAGAATGGGAAAATACCAGTGCGAAAGCTTCGACATATTCAAATCCTCCAAAGGCGATGAACGTTTTTATAACAGATGGGGTCTACCGTGCAGGGAATTTGTGTCTGCTATACTAGGGGTCTAAACGAGCCCTCGAACCGTGACCAAACTTCGCATCTCCATCGTTCAATACCTGAACACCGCGCCGCTCATCTGGGGCTTCACGAACGGCCCGCTGCGGGGCAAATATGATTTGTCCTTCACCGTACCCTCGCAATGCGCGGAAGACTTGCGCACCGGCAAAGTGGACGTCGCGATTATCCCGGCCATCGAATACCAGCGCATCGACGATTTGGTGATTCTGCCGGACATGGCCATCGCCTCGAAGCATCAGGTGCGCAGCCTGCTGATCATCGCCAAGAAACCCATCGAGCAAGTGAAGACCTTCGCGCTGGATCGCAGTTCGCGCAGCACGCAAACGCTCACGCGCATCCTGTGCGCGGAAAGGTGGAAGATCGCGCCCGAGTTTTTTGAAGCGCCGCCAGACTTGAACCCCATGTTGCAGCAAGCAGATGCGGCGTTGCTCATTGGTGATCCCGCTTTGCGAATAGCGCTGGGCATCGAAAAGGATAGTTGGCCTGGCGCCGAAGGCCAAACCGTTTGCCAGGCCGCTACGCTCGGAATCACCAGCGCGGAAATGCTCTATATCTATGACGTGGTGGGCGAATGGCGCAGTTTGACGGGGCTCCCCGCCGTTCTCGCTTTCTGGGCGGCCAGGCGGGAAATTGCTACTCCCGAGGTTGCTGCGGACTTTCTCGCGTCTCGCGATTTCGGTTTGTCGCGCATTTCGGAAATCTGCTTTGACGCCGCGCGCGAACTGGAATTGTCACAGCCCGCGCTCGAATCCTATCTGCGACGCAACATCGATTTCTCTTTGGACGAGGAGAATCGCCACGGCCTGGAATTATATTTCGCCCACGCCACGAAACTCGGTTTGATCTCGCAAGCCAAGCCGCTCGACTGGGCTGCGAAAGCCGAAGTTGTAGGGGCCGCCTTCCGAGGCGGGCCGAAGCAGAGACCGTGAAGTTGTAGGGGCGCCCAGCTAGCGAGATCATTCGAGTTCGCAATATGCTTTGGTTAGAATTGATGCGCAAACGAAATAAGGAATTATCGTGGCACTGACGAAACAGCAAGCTCTCGACATGCTCGAATCCGATGACCTCATCGGCATCGGCATGGATGCGCACCAAATGCGCTTGAAGAAAAACGATCCCCGCGTCGTCACTTACCAGATCGACCGCAACATTAACTATACGAATTTCTGCACTGAGTATTGTTCTTTCTGCGCCTTCTACCGGCCACTCGGGGCCAAGGACGGCTATATTCTGTCGTTCGAAGAAATCTACAAAAAAATCGACGAGATGCTGGAGCTCGGCGGCACCGGAATTTTGCTCCAGGGCGGGCTGCATCCGGACTTACAGATCGGCTACTACGAAAATCTGCTCCGCTCGCTGAAGACGCGCTACCCGCAAGTGCATCTGCATTGTTTTTCCGCGCCGGAAATTCTGTGCATCGCGGAAGTCAGCGAACTCAGCATACGCGAAACGATTCAGCGCCTGATGGACGCAGGACTGCAATCCATTCCCGGTGGCGGCGCGGAAATTCTCGACGATGAAGTCCGCGCGAAGATCGCGCGCTTGAAGTGCACTAGTGACGACTGGGAAGAAATGCATCGCGTGGCTCATTCGCTGGGACTACGCACCACCGCCACCATGATGTTCGGCTGCGGCGAAGAGTTGCGCCATCGCGTCAATCATCTCGAACGCCTGCGCCGGATCCAGGAAGACACCGGCGGGTTCACCGCTTTCATTCCATGGATGTTTGCCACCGAAAATACCGCGCTCGGAAAAAAAGTGCAGGAAGCCACCGCCGTCGATTACCTGAAAACGCTTGCGGTCAGCCGCCTGTACCTCGACAACATCGATCACATCCAATCGAGCTGGCTCACGCCGGGAATCAAAGTTTGCCAGATTGGTTTGCAATTCGGCGCCGACGATGTTGGCAGCATCCTCATCGAAGAAAACGTCGTCTTCGCCGCTGGCGTGAAAAACCGCACCAACGAAGGCGAACTCCGCCGCATCATCTCCGACGCCGGCTTCCTCCCCGCCCAGCGCGACACACTCTATCGCAGTTATGCGCTGAAGTGATTTCAGCGATTGCAACGCGAATTCGTACGGGCGGGCTAAACGACAGGTTTGGGGCGCAGGTGGATGGAAACGTCGACGACCATGCCGTCGGGCAACTCGACATCTTCCAGTAGATAGAGCACTCCGCCACGGAAACGCGCCTGAATTTTTCGCGGCTCGGGTTTGGAGCTGGCGGGTTCTGTTCTGGAGTTAGGCAGAACTGGCTTCGAACCGGACGTTTCGATTTTCTTCGCCGCGGGCGAGCCAGGAGTCTTTCCTTCCGCTTCGTCGAGTGCTTCGTTGGCGAGGGCGTCAGCTTCGCGGTTCTGTTCACGGTAGACGTGCTCGATACGGAAAGAATCGAAGGCCTTCGACATTTTATGCGCGCGCTCGAACAGCGGCCGCAGATCTTCGCTTTTCACTTTGTACTGCCCGCGCATCTGTTTGACCAGGAGTTCGGAATCGCTTTCGATGCGAATCGCTCGCACGCCGTGGGATTCCGCATAATCCAGCGCGGCAATGAGGCCGTAATACTCGGCGACGTTGTTGGTGGTGCGGCCGATATATTTCTTCAGTTTGGCGGCGATTTCGCCGCGTCCATCGCGAATAACCACTCCGTAAGAAGCCGGTCCGGGATTGCCGCGCGAGCCGCCGTCAATGTTCGCGCGATACGCGGCAGCAGCAGGCTTGGGCTCCGCCTGAGTTTCGCCGAAGAGGCCTTTTCCACGAGGAGATGGCGGGGGAGTTGGCGGGCGTCGAGGCATCAGGAATTTGTCGAGGCCGCCGAGGAGGCGTTGGTCGTTCCAACGGCAGGATTCGCAACAGGAATTGGTTCCAAGGTGTAAAGGAGGAGACCGCAGCTTTCGCAGCGGAAAACCTCTTCGTTCGTTTCCGTGCGCAGTTCCTGCAAAATGTGCGGCAGGACGCGCATGCCGCAGCCACGGCACTGGCCGTCGCGCGCTTCCGCCATGGCGGTGCCGTTGTGGCGCTTGGCGATACGCGCGTAAAGCTCGCGCAAATCTTCCGGCACGGGAGCGATGATTTTTTCGCGCTCGGCGGTAGCGGCTTCGAGCTGTTTCTTCTTCTCCGCCCCTTGCGCCTGAATTTCTTTTCGTTCCGCGGCAACGGCTTGCTCCGCTTCCTTCAGCCGGGACTCCGCGATTTTCACGCGGCGTTCGACTTCTTCAGCGGCCATCATCACTTCGAGCTGGCGGTCATCGGCTTTGGCAACTTCGGCTTCGGCGTTGGCGATTTCATGCTGCAATGCTTTGTAGGCTTCGTTGGTTTTCACGGCGCCGCTTTGATCGCGGTATTTGCGCGCGCGGTCTTTCCACTGCTGCGCGTCGAATTCGAACTTCTTGCGTTCCGCTACGACCTGGGCGTGCACTTCCTTCGCGGAGGCAACGTCAGCGCGGGCGCTACCGAGCTTGGTTTCCGCTTCGCGGATACGCTTTGGAAATCCTTCCAGTTCCGCGCGCAAGACGGCAATCTGGTGGTCAATGCGCTGCAGCTCAATCAAGTGAGGAATCGCCGGATGCATGGGTAAACAATTCTAGCACAGCGGCGGCCCGGGCTTTGCGGGAACCGCTGGCGCGGATAGAATGCGCGTTCTGGGTGCAGGAAATCGAGGGCTGCTTGTTCCAAGGAGAAGAGGCCATGCCACACGTGCAAATCACCTGGGTGGAGGGACGGACGCTGGAACAAAAACGGAAGGTCGCGGAACGCGTCACAGCGGTGCTGATCGAAGACGGCAAGGCCAAGCGCGAAAATATTCACGTGTCGTTTCACGATGTTCCGTCAACGAATTACGCCGAAGCCGGCGTGCTTGTGGTGGACCAGAAGCGTGCGCCGTGAGGACTCGCGGCTAGGCGGGACAAAAGCAAAAGAAGCAGCCTTTCCGACGAACCAAGGCGAAACCCGCCCGGCATTGTACGGACCTGTTTAACTCGGCGCGTGCATGTCGCGGCGGATCATGGACCAGTCCACGAAGTAGCCGAGGCCGACCGCGAGAGGAATGATGCCGAACGCAGCAACGGTCCAGATATCGCGATCCGCCTGGATGCCCGCGATCAGTCCAAAAGTGGCGATGTAGCCCATGGCTCCGCTAACCAGCAGGATGCCGGCACGGCGGGAACGCGCGGCCTGGTTCAACTCAGGCTCCATCGGAATGTCGACTCCGCGGGCGATCGCCGCGAGGCGCTCTTCACTGCGAAGCTTGCGGACCCGGTAATAGGTGTACAGCGCGCCGAGGGGGACGCCCATCCCCAGAATCACGGCGACTAATCCAATCAATTCTCCGCCCATAATGTGCTCCTTCTTCCTTGAGGCGCCCGCCGCAGCGGGCGCAGATTGTTGGGGGAACCGCTTTCAATAGGAAGTACGCGGGGCCTGTAAGAAAAGTTCCCGCAATTTAGGAACGGTTTCTAGAAGCGCGCCGACCGTAGGCGATGACCACTCCTCGCCGAAGTCTCACTCGATTTCGCGGAGTTCCAGGGAGGAGTCGATGGAGAAATTGGGATAGCGGATGGGGGAGCCGGCGGGTGCAGGCCGATGGCGCGCCTTAGCAGTGAAATCATTGCCGGAACATTCGATCTCATAGGAATAGCCGTCGCGCTCGGTATGGGTCATGGAAACCGACTTGGAGGAGATGAGTTCGTCGAGCGAGGCGCAATGGCCGTTTGTGGCGATGTAGCCATGTTCCGCATCGGCAATCTGCAGGAGGTCCATTCGAACGCCGGTTAAGCTGATGGCCTGCGTAGGAGCGGTGCCCTCATCGGTCGTGGGCATTCTCTTCAAATAAAAATGATAGACGACAAAGAAAAGCGCGGCACCGACGAGAAGGCCGACAAAAAAGCGCATAAAGAAATTGTGGGCCTGCGCACCGCGCGCCGCAAGAGAAGCAAATAGCGAGTTGTATTAGGAAACAACGTCTCCCATTTTCGCCCTGAACCGCCGCGGCTCTGCTACACTCTTTTCAACCGCCGATTCTCCCTCTCCGGTGTAACTTTCCCCTTCGGACCGACGAATGAACACGACTGCGCCGCCGCTGGAACTGCAGGCCATCGAAAAGCTGCGGGAAGAAGAACTGGAAGAAGCCCGCGCCATCCAGAGCATGATGATGCCCCTGGAATCGCTGCGCGCGGGCGGTGTCATGATTTCGCACGCCTTCCAGCCCATGGCCGCAGTGGGCGGCGACTTCCTGGATTATTTCGAATTGACGGATAAGAGTATCGGTCTGTACCTGGGCGATGTTTCCGGCAAAGGCTTGCCGGCCGCGCTGTATGCGGCGCTGGCGGTAGGAACATTGCGCGGCGTACACAAGACGGGCACCACACCGCATGACGTGCTGGCCACCTTGAACCGGCGGCTGATGATTCGCGGCATGCCCCACCGACACGCGGCTATACAATATGGAGTTTTCGACCCGGACACACGCGAACTGCAAGTTACCAGCGCGGGCATGCCTGGACCCTTTCACCTGGGCGCAAAGGGCTGCCGAAGCCTGGAACTCAACGGAGTTCCTCCGGGCTTATTCCCCACGGCAAGCTACGAATCGCTGACCCTGCGACTGCAGCCGGGCGATTCAGTGCTCTTCTGCACGGACGGAATTACGGACGCATTTGACCGGGCCGGAGCCCAGTTCGGGATCGAGCGGCTGGAGGGTATTTGCGACGCCCGCCAGATCGATTCGCCCACAGAGTTGCTGGGCCGGGTTTTCGCCGCAGTCAAGAGTTTTGCCCGCGGGCGGGAACAGCATGACGATATGGCCGCGGCGTTGTTTCATCTTTGCGGATGACCGGCTCCGGCGGCCTCGCTTGCAAGGGCATGTAGAGAGTAGGCAAAGGGATTCGGGTTTGGCGTTGACACGTTTGGCGTCCTCCAGTAACTACAATAGATACAGTCTGTAAACTCAGGAGAGTCCTCGATGAAGACGAAGTCCCCGTATGCCTTCGGGCTGGCCCTGTTGCTCTCGCTCTTGGTGTCGATTCCGGCGGACGTTTGGGCGGCACCTCAGGCGGCGGGACAACGAGCAGGCGAAGTTTCCCGCGTGATCCCGGCCGTCAGCATCGCCCGCAGCGGCAAAACCATCAATGCCTCCGCGAAGACACCCATCGACTGGCAAGATTTGGTGAATACCCAAGTGAATGCGCGCGCGCGCATCTCCCTGGATGATGGCTCGGTGCTGAATGTGGGCTCGGAATCATCCATGAAGGTGGTCAAGCACGATGCCGGTGCGCAACAGACGGAACTGGAGTTGACCTACGGGAAGCTCAGGACGCAAGCGCAGAAAATCGCGAAACCGGACGGAAAATTCGAGGTGCGCACTCCGGCGGGCGTGGCCGGCGTGGTGGGAACCGATTTTTTTGTGGAGTATGCGAACAACACCATGAATGTCATTGCGTTCGAGGGAATAGTGAAGGTGTGCAACCTAGCGGGCGTCTGCGTGGTGGTCAAGGCTGGGCAGATGACCAGCGTGCGCACCGATGACAATTCGGGGCCACTGCCCCCGACTCAGGCGACGCTCGACCTGCTGGTAGTCACGAGCAAGGATACGGATGTGACCGGGCAATTGGGGTTCCAAGCCGGCACGGGTCCTCACCTGGGCCCATGGGGAACAATTGGTATCTTTCTGGTCATTCCGGCGGTCGTGATACCAATCATCGTTACGCACAAGAGCAGCGGCACGCTGGTGCCGCCGCCAAAAGGCTGCCAGCCACCGAACTGCGGATAGGCTCAGCAGCTCAGACGAGGCCGGAGCGATCGCATGAATTCAGCCCTGACTGTGATGAGCAGCCGGGGCTTTTTGTTTGGAATGGGCCCGAGTGCCGGGTGGCGCATGCAACGATTGGGAACCAGAAGCCGTCGAAGAAGTGTTGGCTAAACGGCGGAGAGACGCCTTACCGGCGCTTTGTGCGCCCGAGTTCTATGGCGTACACTGAATGTTTCGCGGTCTCGTCTAATTGCTAGTGAGGCACCCTTTGACCACATGGATTCGTAGTCGGATCAGTTTTTTCCTTTGCGCGCTGGCTTTGCTTTCCAGCACGACGCCATTGGCGTTGGCGGCGCCGCCGGATGCGCAGGCGAAGCGTTCGCCTGTGCTTGCAGCGTTGCAAGCGGAGATGGAACGCTCGATGAAGACGCTGAACAGGCTGGACCCGCCAGCGTACTACATGGGCTACACGGTAACGGAGACGCAGCGCGCGGATGTGTCCGGCTCGAACGGGGCGCTGCTCAACAGCAACGCAGGGCGCAACCGTTGGCTGGAAGTTTCCGTTCGAACGGGCAGCTACGTCCTGGATAATTCGCACAAGGTCGGCGAGCGGCAGAATGCCAGCGGCGGGCCCGGTGCGCCGGTACCGATTGACGATGACCCCGAAGTTCTGCGCCGGGCCGTGTGGCTGGAGACCGACAGACAGTACCGGGCGGCATCCGAAGCCCTGATCAAGATTAGAACGGGCAAGGAAGTAAAAGTGGAAACAGCGGAAGGGCGTGCGCCGGATTTTTCGCACGAAGAACCTCACACTTTTGTCGGGCCGCAGGTCGCCCTCTCCGTGGACCGCAAGCCGTGGGAGGAAAAGGTTCGCGCCTACACCAAAGCCTTCCGGGAATCGAAAGCCATCATCAATTCCATCGTGACGTTCTCGGCGCAGGCGCAAAACGTCTACCATGTGACCAGCGAGGGAACGCAATTGCAGTTCGGGCAGATTCGCTACCGCCTGGAGCTTTTCATCCAGGGCAAAGCGCCTGACGGAATGGACATCGACCGTTACTACAATTTCGATTGGGTGGACCCCAAGGACACGCCGGACGATAAAGCGGTGTATGCCGCGGAAGCAACGATGCGAAAGGAATTGGAAGGGCTGGTGGCCGCGCCGATAAATGATCCGATCGTCGGGCCGGCTTTGCTGACGGGACGCGCCGCGGCGGTGTTTTTCCATGAAGTCTTTGGCCATCGCGCGGAAGGTCACCGGCAAAAAGACGCTTCGGAAGGGCAAACTTTTTCGAAAAAAGTAGGCGAGCCGATCCTGCCAGCTTTTCTTAGCATCACCGACGACACCACGATGAAAAAACTGGGAAAGCAGGACCTGCTGGGCTACTACCAGTTCGATGATGAAGGCGTGCCGGCGCAACCGGTGACACTGGTGGACCACGGCGTGTTGAAGAATTTCGAGATGTCACGGTCGCCGCTCGTCGGTTTCCCGCGTTCGAACGGCCACGGCAGACGGCAGCTCGGGGCGACACCGGTTTCACGGCAGGGAAACTTGGTCGTGCAAAGCAACAAAACGGTAACCAATGCAGAGCTCCGCGCCAAGCTTATTGAACTGATCAAAGCGCAGGGCAAACCGTACGGCTTGCTCATCGACGATATCGCGGGCGGATTTACGTTTACCGGACGCGGGCAGCCGCAAGCGTTCCAAGTGCTGCCGCTGGTGGTCTACAAAGTTTTTCCCGACGGGCGGCCCGATGAATTGGTACGGGGAGTGGATATCGTAGGCACGCCGCTGGCGGCGTTGACGAAGATTGTCGCCACGGGCGATCCCCCGGAGGTTTTTAACGGTTACTGCGGCGCGGAATCGGGATCCGTTCCCGTGTCCGCCGCATCGCCCGCGATTCTGACTTCGGAATTGGAAGTGCAGAAAAAAGAGAGTTCCACGGACCGGCCGCCAATCCTGCCGCCGCCCGCGCACGACGAAATCAAGACGGGAGGCCAGCAGTGAGGCGCGCAGAAAGAATGGCGGGACTGATATTGCTTTTGGTGTTGATCGGGTCGGGTGCAGCCGCGGGGGCGCAAGTTCCGCAAGACAACGACCACACGCTGCAGGCGATGCGTGATGAGATGGCGCGCGCCAAGACTCGCCTGGAACTGAAAATTCCAAACATCGAGCAGCCGGTGCGCCCGTACTACCTGGAATATCGATTGCTCGATGTCGAAGTGCGCGAAGTCGTCGCGGAGTTTGGAACATTGTTCACCAGCACGCACATACGAAACCGCGTTATGAACGTGGAAGCGCGGGTCGGCAGCTACAAACTGGATAGCTCGAACTTTGTAGGCGAGGAGGGCTTTCGCGGCTTCATCGGGCCGTCTGGCCAGGTGGGGATCGACCGCGATTACGATTCGCTGCGGCAGGACTTGTGGATCGCCACCGACCAGGCGTTTAAGGAGGCGGTGGAGACTTATTCGCGGAAGCAAGCGTATCTGAGCAGCCTGGCGCGCCAATCGGACATAGATGATTTCTCGAAAGCGGAGCCTGTGCAGCTCATCGAACCGCTGGAAACTCCGGATTGGACCAACCGCAATTGGGACCAGGAGGCGCGGGACACTTCGGCGGCGCTGCGCGCATTTTCCGAGATTCACGAATCGCGCGTGACCTACTATCTGGTCTACGCGACGGAATATCTTCTAACCAGCGAAGGAACGGAAATCCGCCAGAATCGCAGGTTTGCGGCGATCGAGGCGGGAATGAGCGCCCTTGCCGACGACGGCGTCCCCCTGAATCATTTTTATGCGGCGTACGCGGCGCGCCCGGCTGGCCTGCCGGATGTAGAGACCGTTCGCAAAGGGCTGAACGTCGCCGGTACCGAACTGATGGCTCTGCGAGCCGCGCCTCCCGCGCAAGACTATACAGGTCCCGTGCTCTTCGAGGCGCGCGCTGCCGCACCGGTTTTGGCGCAAGTGCTGGGGCCCGCGGTGAACGGTTCGCGGCCTCCGATTTCGTTCAGTCCGGTGATGGAACAGCTGCTCAGCGGGCTGGGGGGAAAGAGCGATTGGGTAACGCGGCTTGGTGCGCGCGTTTTGCACGCGAGTGTGTCGGTAGTCGATGATCCGGGCGCAAAGGAATTCAACGCCACTCCGCTGATCGGAGGCTACGCCGTCGACAGCGAGGGCGTTCGCGCTCAGAAGGTCACACTGGTCGAAAATGGCGCGTTGAGGGGCGAGCTTATGTCGCGCCGGCCTGGGCCGGACTTCGCCCAGTCCAACGGGCACGGACGCGCAGCGTTCTTGAACGATGCTAGACCTACAATGAGCAACCTGTTCTTTTCGTCATCGGAAACACTTCCTGCGGCGGAGTTGAAAAAGAAATTTCTGGACGCCTGCCGCGCGGAAAAGCTGCCCTATTGCCTGGTCGTGCGTGAAATGGATAATCCCGCTTTGAGCCTGCTGCACCAGGAAGATTTTTCCGAACTTCTGGCCAGCTACGGAGGCGGGGCAGGATCTGGTGACCGGCTGCCGCTGGTCGTTTACCGCGTGTATCCGGATACCGGACGGGAAGAAATGATGCGCGGCTCGCGCATCATCGGATTGAACTCACGCGCATTGAGAAACCTCGCGGCAATCGGCAACGACAGCTTCGTTTACAACTACATGCAGAGCCAGGACAACGGGTTTGCCGGCACGGCGCTTGGAGCGTTTGGATCCGCCGCGCGCGGCGGCTTGCCGGCCTCGGTGGTGGCGCCCTCGCTGCTCTTCGAGGAGTTGGAAGTACGTGGCGCTCGCGGAGAAGCAAAGCGGCTGCCGCTCTTGCCTCCACCGCCGATGAGCGCGAAGAAGTAGGTTTTTTCGCCAATTGCCGCTATGCATGAAGTCACCCGACGCGGACTAATCTTTGGTGCGGCCACGGCTGCGGCATACGGTTTGCTGGTGGGTGTGGAACATGTTTGCCTTGCGGCTTTCGCCTATGACAACGAGCCCGACGACGACCCCGGTCCGGTCAAGATCGTGAGATTCGCGGACGATGGCGCGAAGCTGGGAATTTATACGCTGGCCAAGGTGCGCAAAAACAAATCCGAATGGAAGAAGCAGCTCACGCCGCTGCAATACGACGTAACGCGGCGCGCCGGGACCGAGTTTGCTTTTTCCGGAGCCCTCCATGATCAGCACGCACCCGGACTGTACCGCTGCATCGATTGCGGCAATGCGCTCTTCGATTCAAAAACGAAATTTGACTCCGGCACGGGCTGGCCGAGTTTTTGGGAACCCATCGCCGCTGAAAATGTGCGCGAGAAAAAGGACTTCAGCGCGGGCGTATTGCGAACAGAGGTGAAGTGCACGCTGTGCGACTCGCATTTAGGCCACGCGTTCACCGACGGTCCCGAGCCCACGGGCTTGCGCTACTGCGTGAATTCGGCCGCACTGCGATTTATCCTCCGAAAAAGCTAGCTTGCAGAAGTGCCTTGGCAATAGATGCCGATCCGCTCACTGATTCATGCGCTGCACATGTGCGCCCCACCGTATGCCCGCTAAACAACTTGAATCTGAGGTAGTCTAGGCGGGCCATGGTCGCGACGTATCCAATCCAAGAAGCACGGGAGAAGAAGCGGGCTGCCCTTCTGAGTGTGGGTTCGGCCCTCCTGCTGGTCTCTCTCAAGACGTTCTTGGTTGTCCGGACGGGGAGCTTGGGCGTCCTCTCGGAGGCTTTGCACTCCGGCCTCGACCTGCTTGCCGCCATCATCACATTTCTTTCCGTGCGCATGTCCGACCAGCCGGCGGATGAGCGGCACCCTTACGGGCACGGTAAATTCGAGAACTTTTCGGCATTCGTCGAGACCGGGCTTCTGGCGCTGACCGCTCTCTACATCGTATACGAGGCGTTTGACCGGCTTTTCTTCCGCAGCGTGCACATCCAGCCGAGCATCACGGCGATCCTGGTGCTGCTGGTCGCTCTGTCCATTGATCTAACGAGGGCGCGAGCGCTGGGACGCGTAGCGCGAAAATATTCGAGCGACGCACTGGAAGCCGACGCGCTGCATTTTTCAACCGATGTATGGAGCACTATCGTCGTGATCACCGGCATCGGACTGGTGTGGGCCGGCGAAACGTGGAATTTGCCCTGGCTCCTGTACGCGGACGCCCTGGCGGGCCTGACGGTTGCAGCTGTCATCCTGTGGGTCGGCGCGCAACTCGGCAGACGCACGCTCGACGCCTTGCTGGACGCGGCGCCGCAAGGCTTGCAGCAGGAAATCGCCAAGGCCGTGGCGCGGATTGATGGCGTATTGGATGTCGACCGCGTGCGTGTGCGGCGCGCCGGCAATCGGCACTTTGTCGACGCCACCGTGAGCGTGGCGAGAACGGCAAACCTCGAACAGGTGCACGCGTTGAGCGACGCCATCGAGAAACGTATCGGCGAGATCGTCCCCGCGGATGTGATGGTGCATGCGGAGCCTCGCGCGCCCCAGGGCGAACACCTATTCGAAGCAATTCGCGCGGCCGCACAAAGCCTGGGCCTCGCCGTCCACGACCTGACCGCCGTGCAGCAAGACGGCCAACTTTTTGTCGAGCTGCACCTCGAGGTGGACGAAAAATTGAGCCTGCGCGAGGCACACCGCCAAGCCACGGAGCTGGAGGAGAAAATTCGCGAGCTTCGCGACGGGCACGTGGAAGTGAATATTCATATCGAGCCGTTGGGGAGGCACATCGCGACACCGGACGCGGGTATTGGCGAAATGAAGCAGCTGTCACGGGCGATCGAGGAGTTTCTGAACAGGCTGCCGCTGGAATTCGACGAGCTGGTGAACTGCCACGAGGTGCGGGCTCGGCAGGTGGAACATCACATCCTTGTTTCGTGCCACTGCACCATGAAGAGCGAGCTGCCCATCACGCAAATTCACGACGTGACCGCGGCCCTCGAAGACCTCGTCAAAGAGCGCTTCCCCCAAATCTCCCGCATCACCATCCACCCCGAACCCCCCGAAGCCTCCTAACACGCAGCCTTCGCGGCCTTGGAAAAACGCCGGTCGAGCCAGGCCAGCAGGAACACGAGCGCGAGCAGGGGCACGAGCCAGATGACGCGAGCTTGGTAGCGGTCTTCAACATTGGAGATGTTGCCAGTGACGGCAGCATTCACGAGCACGACGTAGGTGACAACTACGCTCAACCCAGCGAGACGGCGCGACCACAGGCGGCGCCCGAATATGGCCCACAGGCCAATCAAGATAAGAGAAACGGTCACCGCGCAATCCTGTACCGAACTGAAAAATTCCTCATCAAGCCTACCCTGCGCCTGCCGGCTGCGAAGATACTTGCCGGCCTCGCCGGGCAGCGATCCGTCGATACTGTTCAGGATCCACGCATTGGCATCGTAGCTGAACACTCCGTAGCTCAAGAGTTGTTCCCAAAAGTGAGCCGCAAAGATGCGCAATTCTTCCCGAGGATATTCGCGCAGAGCCCCCAGGACGACGGTCAACTCTTCCCGCCTCAAATCCTTCTGCTCCTCCGGCGAAGCATTCACCCAGCCCTGTTCCCCCCACAGGAATTCCTCGGCGTCGTCAGACGGGTTCTTTAACTCAATGCAACTGGCTAGCCGAGAACTGCCGCAATGCTCTTGCAGGTACCATCGGCCGGGACCATCGGCGATGACCCGCGCCAGAAGATAGGGAGGGCGATTCCCGTTTAGGGTTGCTCCTTGATCGAGGTACGCGTTCAGCGCCACCTGAGCCACGACCGCGGCCAGAAGAATTGCGGCCACCGGCCGCACGGCTCGCAAACTTTCCCGCAGGCTGCATCCCTGGAGGACTAGCACAATGATCAACGGGGGAAAAAGACCAAGTGTAAGGATCAAGTGAGTGGCATGCGAGACGATTCCCCACCAGGCGATCAGGGCCATCGCTACGTGCTCGCCCTTACTGAGCGTGTCTTTCGCAAACACCAGGATAAAGACCGAAAGGTACAGCAGCGGGCCGAAGAGATCGGGCATGATCCAGCCCACCAGCCACCCTAGCCCGGTAAACAGGCTCAAGACCAGAACGATGGCTAGGAAGTGGAGCAACCGTCGCCCCGAAAAAAGCGAGCGCACGAGCAGCCACAGGATGTAGCTCGTAAGCAGGGCATTGACGGCAACGATGGGCCACGGCGTGACGTGCCAGTGCAGAGGCAGGATGCCGAGGCTGTAGATGAGCGAGCGGAACCCGTAGTAGTCGGTGAATTCCCCGTGAAATAGAGCGCGAGCCACATTCGAGCCGTCGCCAATATACGAAATAGAATCGGGGTACAGCAGGGGATAGCGATTGTAAAACGCAGGCCACGCCAGGACTACCGCCGCGAACAGGGTGGCGCCCACCTGCGTGGCCGCGCGGCCCGTGCTCACTGAATCATTCATGACTTACCCGTTGCGATGGGCGTGGAAATGCCGCGGGACCTTGCCATCGCCTGGGCAGCAAACGCCAGCAGCACGGGAAAGCAAACCAGCACATAGCGGGGCTCAGGCGTTTCCAGGGTGGTCAGGAACGCAGTGCGCACGACGATGTAGAAGGAAAGCAGCATAACCCCCGCTCGAGCGCCGGGGTAGCTCCACAGGCGACGCGCGCCCCAAAGCGCCAAACACACGTAAGCCACATTCAAGAGGAAAAAAAAGATGGTGACGCCCTGATCCGCGGGGTCTTGATCGCACATGGAGCGCACCGGGAAGACATTTCCGGAAACCGGCAGCAACTCGATACGCGGGGTAAACCAGATGGTCACGCTGCGCCGGAGGGGAATCCAGAGATACGTGCGGAGCGGATGGCGCGCGCTTCGCTCTTTCGCAATCTGTGCGAAGAGGGCGTCGTCATCCGCGGTCCAGTTCGTCTCGGCGTTGTATTTTTCCAGCGCCTCCGCGACGCGCTGTTTCTCTTCCTCGGAATCGAAAGCATTCGCCGGAATATCTTCGAGACGAATCGCTTCATCGTTTAATTTCCAAGGCACAAGATAGCAATCTTTGAAACGATAGAGCCAAGTTTTCTCCCAAGCCATGAATCCCCGGGGATCAATTTCCGTGGGCAAGGTGGCATCCTTCGGCGCCAGCGGCTGAAATTCGTGGAAGGTGCGGGCGTTGCGGATCATCCAAGGAAGCAGCGGCACAAGGCAGGCGCATCCCAACAAGGTGGTGGTGAACACAAAACGGTTGAATTCGCCGCGGCGGAGGAGCCAGCGGCCGAGCAAGAAACAGGTGCTGATTAGCAGCAGCGGACTCTCCGGCCGGAACAGCGTTCCCATCCCGATAAGAAATCCGCCGAGCGCAACGAGCTTCCAATAGTCCCAATTCGCTATCTTCAACGGGAGATCGGGAATCTGATGTCCACGGGCCCTGAGCGCAATCACCAGGAGAATTGCCAGCGACGCGGTGGTGAAGAAGGTGGCCCAGACCTCGGTAAGCGGCACGGCGACATAGTTCGCGGTGAAAGGGCACAAAGCCGCCAACCACAAGCCCGCGACAAATATGCTCCGCGTCCTGCCGGAGGACACCCAAAGCGAAGCGAGCAGCCCCGCGAGCGAAGCGACAAGCACGCAGGTCGCCAGATCAATCACCACCTGCGCGAGCATTACGTACAACTGCGCACTGTCCCCGGTCCGCCCGGTCAAAGCATAAATGAGCGCCAGGAAGGCCGGATAACCAGGCATCCGCAAATCCACCGGCATCAACTGGCCATTCACATTCATCGCGTATTTGCCGAACTTCAGCCAATTCTCGGCCAGTTGCTCGTAAATTACCGTATCCCCGGAATTTGACGGAAACTTCAGCACAAAGAGGATTCGCAAGCAGGCCCCGCCGAGAAGTGCGGTAATGGGATTGGAGAAAATTCGCCTCATTGCTTGCTGGCATCTTACAATAGAGCAGCTCGGTTAGATTCGACGGAGTGACCAATGCTTCCCCGGTGTGGTTGGCGCCGGTGGGGCCGCCAAGCGCCATGAAAGAGCGCAAGCCCATATTCTATGACGTGGAAAAGGTTCGCTGGCGGCGCACGCGGCGCGTCATGGAAATTGCCGGCGCCCTTCTGACGCTGTTGCTAGCTTATTTTTTCGTCACCATCGCCGCGAGCGTCGAACTGCCCGCCGGACTGCTGCCGGACACCAAGCCGGCATACCACTCCTTGAAATTGAAAAAAAAGCCCGTTCCTTCACGAGAGGGACGGCATCGACGCGTGGCAAATATAGGGACGTTGCCGGCGAGCTACGAACCATTGCGCGCGGCCTTTTTTGCGAGCTGGGATCCCAATAGCCTCGCTTCCCTGAAAAAACATTACAAAGATATTGACCTGCTGATTCCCGAACAATTGCACGCGGTCACGCCGGAGGGCGCGCTGACGATTGTGGATTACGAACATGGGCAGAATCGCGTGAAAGCTTCGCCCGCCGAAGCCATCGCGGTTCTAAGGGAGGACAAGTTGCACCAGTGGATGAAGTCGTTCACGCCCCCCATCGAGCTGCCCATGATGGGTCTGGTGAACAACTACGATGGCGTAGATTGGCACATTAAAGAAATGGCTCAGATGCTTGCGAGTCCCGCTGCACGCCAGAATCTGGCGCGGGACATCGTCGAATACGCTGTTGAATCACACGAAGCAGGGATCGTCGTCGATTTTGAGGAAGTCCCCGACGCGAGCCAGGGGCACTTCCGCGCTTTCATCGGCGAACTCGGGCTAGCGATGCACTCCGTGGGGTTGAAGCTGATGATCGCTCTCCCCGCGCGCGACGACGCTTACGACTACGAATTCTTCGGCAAGCAGTGCGACGCCATCGTGCTGATGAATTACGACCAGCACTGGCTGACTTCCCAGCCGGGCCCTATTGCATCGCAGGATTGGTTTGTCGAAAACCTGCACCAGGTGTTCGACGTAGTCCCCCCACAAAAAATTGTCGTGGGCATCGCGAACTATGCCTACGACTGGTCCCAGGCTCCCAAAAAGGAATACGAGCCGGCAGCGGAGTTCACCGTTCAGGAAGCGCTGCTGCACGCCGAAGAATCAGGCGCGGACATCGAGTTTGATGGAGATTCGCTCAACCCCCATTATTCCTATTATGATGAGCACAATCACGTCCACCAGGTTTGGATGCTGGATGCCATCAGCGCTTACAACCAGTTGCGAGCCAGCGAACGGTTGGGGGTGCAGGGCACGGCGCTCTGGCGGCTGGGCTCCGCGGATACATCCATGTGGCCCATCTGGGACGCCACACGGCCTGACGACGCGGTTCGGCAAAAGCTCATCGACCTGCCTCCGGGTCCCGACCTGACCTTCGAAGGCGACGGCGACATCTGGCATATTGTCGATACCCCCAAGCACGGGAAGCGTTCCTTCGAATTCGACGCCAAGAGCGGCCTCTTCACCGACGAAACCTACGACGCGATTCCGCTCCCGTTCAACATCGACCAGATCGGTGGTGCGCAAAAGAAAATTGTTCTTTCTTTCGACGACGGCCCTGATCCGCAATGGACGCCCAAAATTCTGGACATCCTGAAGCAAAAAAATGTTCCCGGAATGTTTTTTGTAATCGGCAACATGGCCAACAAGCGGCCGGATATGCTCAGGCGCGAATACGCCGAAGGCCACGAAATTGGCAACCATACCTTTACACATCCCAAATTTGACGAGATCTCGCGCACCCAGGTTCGCTGGGAATTGAACCTGACACAGCGGCTGATCGAAAGCACGCTCGGTGTGAAATCGATTCTTTTTCGGCCGCCCTACGGCATCGATCACCAGCCGGAATATGCCGAGGAAGTGGCGCAACTTCCCTATCCTCAGGAGCTCGGGTACCTGATTGTCGGCCAGCGTATCGACCCCGATGATTGGCGTCAGCGGGATGGGAAGCCCATCCCGGCAAAAGAAATCGTTGATGGCGTGCTCGCGCAAGCGAACCGCGGCAACATTGTGCTTCTCCACGATGGCGGCGGAAACCGCAGCCAGACGGTGGCCGCGTTGCCGCAGATCATCGATCAATTGCGCGCGCAAGGCTACCAGTTTGTTTCGGTGTCGGATCTGATCGGGAAAACGCGCGCCGAAGTGATGCCTCCTCTTTCGCCGGAAGAACAGTTCGAAGCCCGCGCAGACGGATTCATTTTCGGCATTTACCACTGGTTTTGGTTGGTGATCACTGCGACGTTCATCCTGGGCATCATTCTCGTAAGCGGCCGCACCCTGATCATCGGCATTCTGGCGCTAATCGAGAAGCTGCGCCCGGACCGTGCTGTGATGCCCGAGCCTCCGCCCAGCGTGACTGTTCTGATTCCTGCGCACAACGAAGAAAATGTGATCGTGCAGACAATCACGTCGGTCCTTCTTTCCGATCTGCAGGACCTGCGCATCATCGTCGTGAATGACGGCTCGACGGACAAGACCGCCCACTTGCTGGATGTCAACTTTTCCCGCGACCCCCGCGTGCGCATCATTCATCAGGTGAATCGGGGAAAAGCGGCCGCGCTGAACGTGGCCATGTCCCTGGCCGATTCAGAAATCGTGGTAACCATCGACGCGGACACCGAAATCGAGCCCGATGCCATCAGCAAACTGCTTCGCCATTTTTCCGATCCCCAGCTTGGCGCGGTCGCCGGCAACGTGAAGGTCGGCAACCGCTCGCGCTGGCTCACGCGCTGGCAGGCTCTCGAATACATCACCAGCCAAAACATGGAAAAGCGCGCGTTTGACCTTCTGAACTGCATCACGGTCGTCCCGGGCGCACTCGGTGCCTGGCGCAAGAAAGCCATTGAATCCGTGGGCGGCATTACCGCCGATACCGTCGCCGAAGACGCCGATCTGACCATCGCCATCCGCCGTCTCGGCTGGCGCGTCTGCTACGACGAAGAAGCCGTCGCCTGGACTGAAGCTCCGGAAACCGCCGCCCAGCTCATTCGCCAGCGTTTCCGCTGGACTTTCGGCACGCTGCAATCCTTCTGGAAGCACGCCGACACTCTGTTCCGCCCGAAGTACGGCACGCTGGGCTGGGTGGCCTTGCCGAATATTTTCATTTTCCAGCTTGTGCTGCCGCTCATCTCTCCCGTCATTGATCTGTTGTTCCTTGGCTCCGTCGTTCTTTGGGCTTTGGAGCGGTCGCATTTCACGTGGATGCCCACGGTTCAGGCTTCCTCCGACGACCTGCTCCGCTCGGTATTTTTCTTCATTGGCTTTCTGCTGATTGACATCCTCACCTGCGTCATCGCGTTTGCTCTGGAGCGCAAAGAGGACTGGACGCTGCTGATCCCCGTGCTGTTGCAGCGCTTCTACTACCGCCAGTTGATGTACGTCGTGCTGTTCCGCTCCGTCAAGGAAGCGGTCAGCGGACGCCCCGTGGGCTGGCGCGGCGTCGAGCCGCAAGCCCCTTTGCGAGCCCCCGAAGCTCCGCCCAAACCAGCCCCCGCCGAGGGGAATTGATTTTGCTCACGCCCGGGGACGCCGGGCGTCTGACTTCCTTAGGGCCGTTTCCTTGTCTCCAAACGTTACACGCCGGAATTTTCTGAAGACCTCCGCGGCGGCCGGCGCTGGCCTGCTACTGCCCTTTCATCTTTCATGCAAGCGGCTCGCTCACAATGTCTCTGGGTCCTCTACCTCCGATTCCTTCTTGCCAAACGCTTGGCTTGAACTTTCTCCGGGCGGCGACGTAAAGATCTGGTGCGGCAAATCCGAGATGGGTCAAGGCGTTTTCACCGCCCTTCCGATGATCGTCGCGGAAGAACTCTGCTGCGATTGGCGCCGCGTACAGGTTGTGCAAGCCGACCTCGAAGCGAAATTTGGCAATCAACTCACCGGCGGCAGCGGCAGTGTTCGCACTTCTTACGATACTCTTCGCAAAGCCGGCGCTGGCGCTCGCGAGATGCTTCTCGCCGCTGCCGCTGCACAATGGAACGTTCAACACTCTGAATGCCGCGCCGAAAATGGCTTTATCCTCCAGGCGCATGCCCAGCGCAGGCTTGCCTTTGAACAACTCCTCGCCGCCGCTTCCGCGCTCCAGCCTCCCGCGGATCCGCCATTGAAGAATCCTTCGGACTTTGCTCTCATCGGCAGGCCCACGCGGCGCACCGACACAAAACTGAAAATCACCGGTGCCGCCAAATTCGGTCTGGACACCCGCCTCCCCGGAATGCTCATCGCCTCGGTCGAACGCAGCCCCGTTTACGGTGGCACGCCGCTGCGCTTCAACGCCGCCGAAGTAAAGTCCGCCCCGCACGTCCGTGGCGTGTTCGAGCTGAAGTCCGCGCACCTCACCCATCAATTCGGCGAAACGTCCGGCCCCGGCAGCCGCAATTACTCCTGCGCTGGCGTTGCCGTCCTCGCCGACTCCACCTGGGCCGCCATGCAGGCCCGTAAGCTTCTCAAGGTCGAATGGAACGAGCCTCCTTCCGCATCCGAATCCACTGCCAGCCTCCGCGAAAAAATGCACCTGCACGCCTCCGAGGCGGGAACCGTGATCCGTAACGACGGCGATTTCGAAAAGGCTCATGTGGCCGCCGCCAAAAAAATCGAAGCCGTTTACGAAGTGCCCTTCCTCGCTCACGCCCCCATGGAACCCGTCAATTGCACCGCCCACTTCCGCGACGGTTCCTGCGAACTTTGGGCGCCCACGCAGATCCCTGGAGCCGCCGCGGAATCCGTGGCCAGCGCGCTCGGCATTCCGCGAGAGCGCGTCAAAGTCCATGTCACGTTCATCGGGGGTGGCTTTGGCCGCCGCCTCATTCAGGACTACGCCGTGGAAGCCGCGCTCATCTCCCGCGATGCCGGTGCGCCTGTCCAGGTCGTCTGGTCTCGCGAGGACGATATCGGCCATGATTTCTATCGGCCAGCCGCCTGCCATGTGCTACAAGCTGGCTTGGACACGCAAGGCCAATTGACCTCCTGGCGGCACCGTGCCTCTTCGCCCTCCATTGAAACTTTTTATGGCGG
>WNFJ01204909.1_pt1 | contig 33583 bp, 33 predicted proteins | sample 5400461 | NCBI WGS metagenome assembly WNFJ01 (sample SAMN13153349, study PRJNA577476) | soil metagenome | isolation source: 115 cm saprolite on Douglas fir-dominated hillslope | place: USA:California | collected 2013-09-17
CAGGCGCTGCGCGAGCAGGTCTGCAACCCTGCCCGTCGCACGGCGCGTGATAGACTCGGCGCCTCAAATTTTGGAAGCCAGGAGAATTCATGCCCGCAACTCCACATGTGGAGTCACATTTCACGGCAAGCGCCAGCGTACGGGACGTCGTCATTGGCATGGCCGATGGCCTCACCGTTCCTTTTGCTTTGGCCGCAGGCATATCGGGCGCCGTCACGGCCAGTGCTAATGCTACGCGCCTCGTAGTCACGGCCGGGCTGGCCGAGATTGCCGCCGGTTCGATCGCCATGGGTCTTGGCGGCTATCTGGCTGCCAAGACGGACGCCGAACACTACGCTGCCGAGCGGGAGCGCGAAATCCGCGAGACCGTCGAACTCCCCGACGTCGAAACCGAGGAAGTAGCGAAGGTCTTTCGGGAATATGGATTAAACGATGCGCAGATGGCACCGGTGGTCCAGGCCATTGTCTGCAACCAAAAAAACTGGGTCGACTTCATGATGCGCTTCGAACTTGGGCTCGAGACGCCCGAACCTGGGCGCGCGAATCGCAGTGCGCTCACCATCGCGGCCTCTTATGTGGTCGGCGGCTTAATCCCTCTCGCTCCATACATGTCGTTGGCCGACGTGCTTTCCGCCTTGCGATTCTCAGTGGCCATCACCATCCTGGCGCTCGCCGTGTTTGGCTTTGTGAAGAGCCGCTTCACGGGGATCTCACCGTGGAGGGGCGCATTTCAGACCGTCATCACGGGAGGAATTGCGGCGGCCGCAGCCTTCGGATTAGCTCGCCTAGTCAGCGGTTACTGAACAAGCTACGAGACCGGCGCGGCAAGGAGGCGGGGCCGCACGCGCAGTCGCAGTACCTTCCGCTGGTTGGCTTCCACCACTTCGAAGTGCAAGCCCCCATATTGGAGCTGCTCGCCGGCACGAGGGACGTGGCCTGCGACGTGGTTGAGCAATCCCGCTACAGTCGTCGCGGCCTGGTCCGATTCATCGCCAAACTCAATCCCGAATAGCTCCTGCAGCTTGGCCACGGAAACGCTTCCGCGCAACACCACGCTTCCGTCGCCCTCGCGCACGATATCGGGAGCCACGTGGCTCTCTTCCTTGCCCATCTCGCCGACGATCTCTTCGACGAGATCCTCGACCGTGACGACTCCGGCGACCAGCCCATGCTCGTCGATGGCAACGGCCATTGGCTGATTGCGCCGGCGCATCTCCTTGAGCAAATCAGAACCAAGCTTTGTTTCGGGCACGAACAGCGCCGGCCGCGCCAATTCGCGGACGGTGCGATGCTTTGCCTCGCTCTCCGGGATTTGCAACAAATCCTGCACGTGTGCGATGCCTACAACGTCATCCAACGTCTGCTGGTAGACGACCAATCGAGAAACTTTTGTCTCCACCAATAATCTTTTCATCTGCTCGATGGTCGCGTTTGCGGGGATCGCTACGATGTCGGGCCGTGGCGTCATCACTTCCAGTACTCGCTTGTCGCTGAACTCGACGACCTGTTCGATCAGTTGAGCCTTATCGCTCGCAAGCATGCCGCCTTCTTGAGCAGCCTCGACGAGAGCTTCGATACCGTTTTGCTGGGCCTGCGTTTCCGAAGGCAATTCCTCCTCGGAGATACGCCCCACTGAAATAGCCAAATCCAGCGCAGCTCGCAGCGGCCAGATGAGGATCAGAGCTCCTCGCAATACGGGAACCAGAGGGTTGAGCCAGCGCGTGTTCGTGCGTGCTATCAGGATCTCTGGAACGAAGTGCATACAGAACATCACTTCGACGATGACATAGACAATCAACTGAAGCGCAGCCTGCCACAGAACAGGCATAAAAAGAAGCACGCCGCGCGCCGTCTCGACGGCAACAGCTACGAGCGCGAGATTGGCCAGGATAGCGAATCCTGAACCGGCGTGCCGCCGGTCTAATTTCAATCTTGGCTCGATTTCAGATTCAAAAATCTCGACGTGTTCGGGCAGAAGGCCCGTAGCGACGCGGCCCAATTGCCTGTAGATGCGGTCCAGAAAGGAAAAGACGGCAAGAATGACGCAAAGCCCGAGTACACCTAGGGTGTAACCCAGCATGGACATAGCTAACGCAGACCTAAGCGGCGGCGCAGCCGGCGCTCCAAATGCATCATTTCGCCGCCATCGCTTTCGTGATCGTAGCCGGCCAAGTGAATCATCCCATGCAAAATCAGCACGCGCAGCTCCGAGGCCAACCCCCGCGAGCGCCGCCGCGCGTATCGCCGCGCAGTTTCAGGCGAAATGACAATATCGCCTATGTAACGACCCGCGCCGGCCTCGTTCGCTGTGTGATTAGAAGAAGCGCGGCGAGTTCGGGTGCGCCGAGCAGGAAACGACAGCACGTCAGTTGGTCCTTGTCGATGTCTAAACTTGCGATTCATCCGCGCCATGGCCGGGTCGCTCACAAAACAGATGGTTACGCTTTCTTCGGGGAAGCCAAGTTCGCGCTGCACGCGCTCAGAGAACCTGGCCAAAGATTTCACGGCCAATGGTATGCGGCGCTGGCGATTTAAAACCATACCCGCCGCCAAGGCTATCGGTTTACGTCGGAACTCGCCGGATTCGGTTTCTTCGCCGGCCCATTGGCGGCCGATGCAGAGCGGGCCGGCGTACCCATGAATTCGTCATAGGCTTTGATGATCTGCTGCACCAGATTGTGGCGCACGACGTCGCGCTCGTTGAAATAGACGAAAGCGATACCTTCGATCTTCCCCACCACGTCGATGGCTTCGATCAAGCCGGAGCGGCGACCCGAGGGCAAGTCGATTTGGGTGATGTCTCCGGTAATCACTGCCTTGGAGTTGAACCCAAGACGGGTGAGGAACATCTTCATCTGTTCGCTGGTGGTGTTTTGAGCCTCATCCAGAATGACGAATGAATCGTTGAGCGTCCTTCCGCGCATGAATGCGAGCGGCGCGACTTCAATGATCCCCTTATCGAGGTAGCGCTCAAGCTTATCGGTATCCAGGAGATCGTAGAGCGCATCGTAGAGCGGCCGCATGTACGGATCGATTTTTTGCTGCAGAGTGCCGGGAAGAAAACCCAGACGCTCACCGGCTTCGACCGCAGGCCGGGCGAGAATAATGCGGTTCACTTGCTTCGCCAACAAGGCAGAGACAGCCATGGCCACGGCGAGATACGTCTTGCCCGTGCCTCCCGGACCGATAGCGAAAACCATGTCGTGGTGTTCGATATCTTCCATGTAGCGGCGCTGATTGGCGCTTTTGGGTGTGATCGATTTCTTGCCGAAAAGACGGGGACGCGCCGGCTGGCCCGGCTCCAGGATATGGCGGAGGCTCGTCTTGGGATCCTCCGCTGCAACGCGGAGGAGGGCCTTCACGGAGCCGTTATCCATCCGGCGGCCCTCGCGGACCAAGTCGTTATATTGATCGAGGATGTGAACGGCGCGGTCCACCTGCGCGGGTTCACCCTCAACGGTCAGCCGGTTATCGTGGAAAAAAGTCGTAACGTGAAGCGCCGACTCGAAGAGCTTCAGATTCTCATCCAGAGTGCCAAATAGGTTCTCGACTTGTCCGGCAATCTGTACGCTACGTCTCATAGGTTCGCAGCCAGCGCCGTTTGGCAGCAGGCCGCAGCGGAAATATCCCGGTTGATTTGCACCCCGACTCAAATCAGCGTAGCTGAATGGCCGGATGCGGTCAAGGAGTGGGTATTAACCATTGTGCTTACAATAAGATAAGTGGGCCACTTATGCTCAGGCCTCACTTCGTAGCCGGCGCCGGAAACTCCACTTTGGGAACTTCCCGGCCACTCTCGGTGGCAGAAAAGTACGCATTGTTCGGTTTAAAGCCTGCCCATCCGGCGAAAATATTATTCGGAAAAAGAGCGATATAAGTATTGTAGTCCTGCACCGCCAGGTTGTAGCGCCGTCGTTCCACCGCGATGCGGTTTTCCGTTCCGGCCAGTTCGTCCTGCAGGCGCAGGAAGTTCTCGTTGGACTTGAGCTGGGGATAGTTCTCAACGACCGCCAGCAGCCTCCCCAAGGAACCCTCGAGCTGCGCATTGGCCGCAATTCTTTCCGAAGGAGACTGCGCGCTGAGCAGCGCGGAACGCGCCTTGGCGATATCGCCAAAGACCGTCTGCTCCTGTGCCGCGTATCCCTTCACCGTCTCGACCAGATTTGGAATCAGATCGGCGCGCCGTTGGAGGTCGACGTCAACTTGGTGCCACTGAGCCTCGACTGCCTGGCTCTTTGTCACCATTTGATTGCGCCGGGAAACGTACATTCCTCCAACGCCCAGAGCCAAAACTGCCAGCACAAGCACAACAACTAAGACGATTGCGATCCATGCGCTTTTCATGCATTCCCCGCTTTATTCCTCGGAATGAGCATCTTTCTTGGATGTTTCATCGCCGTAAAACGATAGGCCTTTGCCCGTTACACCTCAACCCGCGAGGCGCCGGTCAACCTCTTCTGCGACTCTCGTAACCAAATCCACATATGCCGCCAATATCTTTTCCAGGTCCATCTCTCCTCCCGAGCTTTTGCCCTCCCGCACGTCCAAGACGCGATGAAACGGCGCTGCGTCCGCCGCCAGGACTTTTGCCACTCGATCGGCCGCTTGACGCGTCGAGTTTGGCGCTTCCTCGCCCAGGGCAATCAGTGCATGACGAAAAAGCGTTCCAAACGAGGAAGCAGATACGGTCAGCAGTTCAGTAAGCTCGGAGCGCCGGCCTTGCCATCGCAAAACCGATTGGCGTAAGCGAATCACACTGGTGTGCAGTTCACGCTCGACCTGCAATTTGTGTTGCGCCATGGGAACTTCCAGTTCGGCGAAGAAATCCGAGCCCTCCAGCATCCGATGGCGCGCTTTCATGTCCAAAAGCTCGATCGAGAATAAATCGGCGGAATTCCGCAACTCCGCAAGAGTGAAGAGAAGTGGCGGCGGGTGGCCCTTGCGCCACCACCACAGTCCGACGGGTCGTAGATTCTCCAGGTCTGCTCCACCCAGCCGATGAAGCAGGCACAAAACATTGAGGTCCGAGTGTTCGCGAAATTCGTGATCGACCGCAGAGCCGTACAACACTACAGCCCTCAAGTCTTCGCCGGCTGCCAGCTTCAGACGGCTCACAAGCTCCTTCAAATCCTTTTCTCGGTCCATTTTCCACTCGCCGCGCTTTGTTGCTACCAGCTTCCTCCTGCGCCGCCGCCTCCCGATGCTCCTCCGCCGAAGCCGCCGAAACCACCGCCCCCACCGCCTCCGCCATAGCCGCCCCAGCCTCCGCCGCCCCAACCACCCATGGGACCGACCCACCATCCCCCCCGATAGCCACTGCCACGTCGATATCTGGACAGACCTCCTAGCGCAAAAAGCCGGATGCCACCAAAAATGAGAAACAGCACCAGCAAAGTGAGCAGTGGCGGGGGAATTCCAAAAAACGAAGGAGACTCCACCGGCGGGGCGACGGTGGGAGCGGCCTGACTGAGCCGAACGCCGCGATCCTGGGCGATAGTGGAAGCGATCTGAGACGAAATCTCTAAAACTGCCGCGCCGTATTCCCTCTGCCTCAAGAACGGCAGCATTTCGCGGCCGAACCCGCCTACTTTGCCATCGGGCAGAATCGGCTCCAGCCCGTAGCCGACTTCAGTCCAGTATTGTCGATCGTCTACGGCGAGGAGCACCATCACGCCTCGATCTTTGCCTTTGGGTCCCACACCCCATTTCTCAAAGAGACGATTCGCAAAGTCTTGCGCTGTATCGCCCTCAAGAGTGTGGATAGTTACGATGGCAAGCTGCGCATCCGCCTTCTGGTCCAGTTCCTCGCTTAGTGCCGTGATTTTCTGGCGCGATTCCGTATTCATCACGCCGGCGAAGTCGTTGACGTAACCTTGCGGAGAGAGCTGCTCGACCTTCTCCGCAGCCGAGAGAACCCTGCCGAAGGCGCCGCACAGAACCATCGCCGATACAAGCGCGACACGCACGAGAAATACCGCGAGCCGCGTTTGACAAAGCTTCTGTCGTCCGCTACCGTAATCGCTTCGCGTTGAAAAAAGGAGCAATGGATGGCTCAGGGAACGACCACGAAGGTAAAGAAGCGCAAGAAATCCGTCCTGAAACGCGCCGCGCAATCGATCAAACGCTCGGCAATTAACCGGGCAAACCGCACCCGTGTGCGCTCCATGATCAAGTCGCTGCGCGGCGCGATAAATTCCGGCGATGGCGCGGCCGCGGGCAAGCTGCTTTCCGCTACTGTCGCCTCGATCGACCGCGCGGTTGCCAAGGGCGTCCTTACCAAGAATACAGCAAATCGCTATAAGTCTCGTCTCGCAGTTGCGTGCAACGATCTGCAAGCCCAGCCGCGCGGTTAGATTACCCTGGGGGAATTTGACGTGCGCCTCGGTCCGACTCGTCCAGCGCGTGCGAGGCCGTAAGTTGAGCGAGCACGAATTCCATCACTGCCCGATCATTCGTTGAGCCCGATTTAAGCGTGCTGTCTGCATTGTAGAGCGCCTGCAATCCTTCAACGAGCTGCCGCCGCGGAATCTTTCTCGCATTTCGCATGGCCATTTCCGCCGTAGCCACACGCATTCCCAAACGGCCAGCAGCCTGATACGAGGAGGTATGAGGACTCAACTGCTGAGCTTCGATCAGCTTTCGATACATCCAGGCCATTGTGCCAATCAGCGCTGGCGCCGCCTCTCCCTGTTGCAGGACATTAGCTAAAAAGCGGAATGCACGTCCGCGTTCCCGCGTGGCCAATACTTCGGCCAGCTCCCAAACCGAATATTTCTTCTCTGAAACCACCAAGGCCTCGACGTCTGCGCGTCGAATTGGCTGGCCGGAACCCGCGTAAGTCGCCAGTTTAGCGATCTCACTTCGCATCGCTCCGAGGTCGCAATTACACAAGTCAGCCAGTTCTTCCGCGGCATCGTCTTCAATTCGAGAACCCTGATCGCGTGCCATCTGAACGGCAAGCATCGCTGCCGTGCGCGCACGCTCGTGGGGATCTTCCGGAAGCTCAGCCGACAGCACAAGCATCTGCTCCAGCAGCATTTTCGCGAACTTAGTCCGCTGATCCAGTTCCCTGGCTTCAAAAACCAGTACGGTAAAGGGAGCGGGATCTGCAAAGTATTCCGACAGCCCCACCGTTTCGGCTTCTCGCTTTTCCTCCGCCATCTTCTCGACTGCTTCGAGTTCCGTCACGATTACCACCTGGCGGCGCGCCAGCATGGGTACTGTCCGGGCCTGCGCCAACGCATTCCAGAGTTCGCCTTCATCTGCCGAATAGCGCGATAAAGCCCAGCTTCGCCCCGCCGGCTCGATGGACGCTTCGACGATTCGCTCACGGAAAGCATCCCGTAAGTAAGCATCCTTCCCGAGAAGAAGCAGCGAGAGCGCTGCCTTGCCTTTTGTTAGGCGTGCAATCAGCGATTCGGCGGAAATGATGGGCATCAGAAATTTTCCTGGATATCGGAGACAAGCTGTGCCGCGAAATCCCTGGACATCCGGTCGAGCGCCGGACCTTCCTCTTGGAAAAATGAAGGGATGTCCACGGAGATTTCGTACGGCTGGCGGAACACGAAGTTGTTATTCTGATACAGAATTTTCCCCGCGCCATCCTGCAGGACAACTCTTAGGTTCACGGTCACCAACACCGTGGTCGCGCGGCCGGTGGTCGGATCAAACAGCACGGCGCCGCTGCTTAGACCGGTGACTTCCCCTTGTAACGAAAGATCCGCGCCACCGACTTCAGGCACAACGCGATATTTGGTGCGGGCGACGAATTCGCGTACCACCGCTTCTGTAAGGATCTGCTCGATTCGATAGGCCGTAGTCCGATTCGTGAACGCCGGAATAGCAATCGTGTGCGTTCCCGCGGGAAGCGTGTTCGCTCGCCCCACAACGTGATAGCCGCAACCACTCGTAGTTAGAACCGCCGTGAGGATCCAGCAGATCGGTGCGTGGCGGAAGTTCCAATCACGACGCAAGCAGTCTCTCCGCGATTTGGGTGGCATTGACGCTGGCTAACCGAAAACTGTCCGCGGCGCCCCAGAACCAATACCCCTGTGCAACATTGGCGTCGCGCTCAGGCATCGTTATCATCGGGTGCGTCTCGCCGGCAGCAAGGAGATTTGATGGGCTTGGCTCATCCGGGGGCACTACTTTAAACCCTGCGCTCTGCAGTTTGGCGGTTAGCGTCTCGTCGCTCACAGGCTTGCTGAATTCCGCCCAGACCGCAAATGCATGTCCATAAAACACGGGAGCCTGCACGAGCATCACGGCAGGTGGTGGGATGCGGCCGGCAAGATATCGTTGTACTTCGCTCGCGGTGGCCATGCGGATGTCGGAAAGCTTCCCCCGGCTCTCCGCGCCCCAGCGAGCGGCCAGATTAAATGCCACCTGGGTATCGAATACTTCTTGGGGAATCGGCTGGAACGAGAGCAGCTTGACCGTCTGCCCTTCCAATTCGGTTATGCCCTGCTCGCCCCGTTCAGAAACGGGCTGAAAGAATACGATGGCCAGGCGAGCCGGAGAAAATTCCGCAAATGCCGCCGCCAGTGAACAGCCCAGGATCGCCGGCGTGGAAGGAGCCACCCAGGTGTGATAATGATCATTAGGCAAAGCGGCTGGCGCTGGCGGAGAAATCAGCGCGTCGAGCCGCGGTATCCACGGGCGAGCGAGTGAGCCGGCCCATAGGCCCCCGGTCATATCGATAACTGAAGCTCCCGCTCGATCGGCGGCAGGCCCGTGTTGGGCTGCAAAAGCAGACGAACCGGCAAAAAACACGAAGCGCAATCCCTCGAAACTGCTCTCATTCACGGACTGGACGATCGTGGGCTCTCCCGCCACCTCGGTCAGCATGCCTGCGGCGATCTCTTCATCAACAAGCCTGATTTCACCCGCGGGAAAACCGCCTTCCTCGAGCCAATATTTCAAATCCTTGCCGCGTAACGAGGCCGCCCCGGCAATGGCCACGCGCAGCGAATGCTCAGGCAGCGGGCCGTTCATGCCGTACGCGAAACCAATCGATGCCGAACCAGGCGCACAACGTGGATCGTGAGGCCCGCGGCTGTGTAAGTGGCGGCGATTAGCAAGAGCACAGTCTCCGAATAAACCACAATCGACCACACCAGCAACCCGACCGCAACGATAATCAGCGAATGCTGTCGCCTGCCCCAGGGTATTCCTTTGAAACTGGCATAGCGGATCGTGCTTACCATGAGTCCCGCGAGCAGCAGAACCAGCATCAGCCAGCCGGCCGACCAGCGCCAATCCTCGATCGGTATTTTCCAGGCGTGTACCACCGCAGCGATCATGCCCGCAGCCGCGGGACAGGGCATGCCCACGAAATAGCGCAATCCGCCTGCGGGCGCCATCCCATGCACGTTAAAGCGCGCAAGGCGCCAGCCACAGCAGAGGGCGAACGCCAAGCTCACCAGCCAAGCCAAGTCGTAAATATGCCGCGCTTCGGGAATATCACTCTGCGCAATGGTTCGTACCCCCCAGGTGTAGGCCAAGATTGCCGGTGCAACACCGAAACTCACCATGTCGGCCAAGGAATCGAATTGCTTGCCGAATTCGGTATTCGTATGAGTCGCACGAGCGACAAATCCATCGAAAGCATCAAAGACGATGGCGAAACCGATCGCCCGCGCGGCATAGTCGAGGTCGACAATCCCGCCTTTGACCGTCGCCAGCACGGCATAGAATCCGCATAGAAGATTACCGACGGTGAATGCGCTGGGCAGGAGATAAACGCCGCGCCTTAAGCGGTGATTTCGCGGCTCAATAAATCCGAATTCTTGCTGGTCCGGTTCTCTCATAGCCATCGCGCCAGCACGCTGACTCCACCCGATACGTGTTGGCCGGGACGCGCGAGGATTTCAGCGTCTCTTGGGAGCCACACATCCATACGCGAACCAAACCGGATCAGCCCGATTCGCTCTCCTAATTTGACGGTATCTCCGGGCGCCTTCCAGCAAACCACGCGGCGCGCAATGGCACCGGCAATCTGTTTGAAAACCATCTCGCCACGCTCGGTCTGCAGGTGAATTATGTTTTGTTCATTCTCTACCGACGCGCGAGACCGCATCGCATTGTAGAAGCGTCCGGTCCGATATTCCACTTTCCCAAAACGGCCGGCCATGGGCGACCGGTTCACATGAACGTCCCAGATGGACAAGAAGATGCTGATCCGTCGCCCAGGACGACCCTCCAAAGCTTCGTCGGTTATCTCGGTAACCCGGCCGTCTGCCGGCGAGACTACTACCCCCGCGTCAGCAGGAGGCAGCCGTTCCGGGTCCCGAAAAAAGAAAGCCACACCAGCGCAAATCAATAGCAGCACGGCAGCCGTAATCCTCCACCCAAGGGCCGCCGCAACGATCCCCACAAAAAGAAGCGGGAGAACAAACTTGTAGCCGTCTCTGACCATTCGGTGCCATAAACTTGTGCGCTACGAACGCACAATCATACTCTCTCATTCTACGATAACTTGAAGCGGAGACTGCGGCTAGTGGGTAGGCACTGCTTTGGTGCGCCGCGCGACTAGCTTTTCCATCTCATCTTTCACGCGCAGCTTTTTCTTTTTGAGATCTGATTCCAGAAGGATGTCTTCGGCGCTCAGGTAGGGACTTTTTGACAGTTGCTGGAGCTGTGCTTCATAGCGTGAATGCTCTTCCGCCAGGTGTCGGAATTCTGCGTCGCTGGCCAGCAGTTGTTCGCGAACTTCCCGGAGCAAGGACATCGTGCGCCTCCTGAGTGTGCGAGGATTTCACATACGTCGAACCTAACACACGCTCGCTTGCGTCACAAGACTTTTTCGGACTTTTTAATCCTCTTTAATTCTGTCTTAAATTCTGTCTTTATGCTCTTCAATCGCCCGCGCGAGCACCAGCGCATCCTCTGCCGGATTCCGATAATATTGCCGGCGGCGCCCCCTCTCCGTAAATCCCATCCGCGCGTAGAGATTTCGCGCAGCCACGTTGGAATCCCGAACCTCCAGAAAAATTCTCCCCACGCCCGCAGCTTTCGACGCGGCCATGACGTCCTCAATCAAGCGCGAAGCGATTCCTTGGCGGCGCCGGCCGGAATCCACAGCCAAATTCAGGATCTCTGCCTCATCGGAAATGATTCGAAAAACGATCAAGCCACGGACTTCCCCGCCTTCCTCCGCCACCCGCAGAATTAGATTCTTCTGGGACGCCAAAAGGAGATCGGAATTCGGCCACTGAGCAGCTTCGGGAATGCAAGAAAGTAGCTCTTGGACGCCTTTGGCATCCATCGGCTTGAAATCACGAATCATTTCGTGCCGGCACTCGTGCGTCCATCTGTGCGCCACCGAACCCGCGAAGATGTTCCAACAGGGCCGATTCAGCCGCTCTTCCACTTCATTTCCGCGTCGGGGCGCCGGATGTAGTTTGCGTCCAGACGCAATGCGTCCACCACGTCACCTCGAATGGCCTTAGCGTATCCTAGTTGCCCAATCGAGGGAGCGAGCACACTGGACACCACTTCAATCCGGCAATAACCAAGACCGTGCCGCTGCAGTGCTGGCTGGATCACATCCGGGGAGATGCAGGCTATGCCTAGCCCGCCTCCATCCTTCACGTGGCTTCGCAGGGATTGCAAGAACTCATCGGCAGTGGCCAAGATTTCGTCTCCGACTCGCTCGAATACTCCGGAATCGTCCCTTCGGCGGACGAAGAGGCCCCCAAAGATCTGGCCCCGGCGCGCGTCCATTGCGGAAGCCACGAAGGAGTCTGGCGCCTCGGATGGCAAAACCTGGGCAGCCATTGCTTCCAATCCGCTCAAGGCTGCTATTGGCTTTCGCCACACCTCCGCCCAGGCTTTGACTGTTGTGAGGCCGACCCGTAGTCCAGTAAACGAACCCGGCCCAGCATCGACCGCAAACAAGTCAATTTCTTCAAAAGAGATGCGAGCATCATCCAGCAGCTGTTTCGTATCCCGCAAAATGGCGGCCGAGTATAGTTCCTTGGATGAGCTTACCCGCTGGCTCAGAATTGTTGTGTCGCGCAGCAACGCGAGGCTTCCCAGAGGTGAACTTGTGTCCAGCGCCAAAATCAGCATCTTTCAATTTCCGACCCTGGAGTCGAGAAGGACAGGCTAGTCGGTGGTCGGGACGCCACTCTGAGCAATTTGAGTTCCATCTTCGAGTCCAATTTCGACATAACTACCTGATTCTACGAGAAATATATTGACTCTGCCTACACTAATTGCCTAAAATGAGTGCATCGTGCTTCGTCTTAGGGGGAACTCCTGCCATGGAATTTAAGATCGGTGACAAGGTAGTGTATCCAAATCACGGCGTAGGCGTCATTGAACAAATCAGTTACGGAATGCTCGACGGGCGAACCGAAACCTACTACATGTTGCGAATCACTTCGAACTCCCTCAAAGTGATGGTTCCTCGTTCCAATGCTGAGGCGGTCGGGCTTCGTCCAGTCATTCGAAACGGCGATACTTCGAAAGTTCTGGTTTATCTCGAGAAGGGCAAGTTCAATTCGCATCATGACTGGAAGCATCGCTTCAAGGAAAACTCGGAGCGCATGCGAACCGGGTCGCTCATCGAAGTGGCCGCAGTTCTGAAGAGCCTCGTCGCTCTCAGCCATACAAAGCCGCTCTCATTTCGGGAAAAGAAAATGCTGGAACGCGCGAAATACCTCCTCGTGACCGAACTCGCGACTGCCCGCAACGCCACTCCAGAAACCATGGAATCAGCGCTAGTCAAGTCTTTGGCCAAGGCGCATCTGCGCATGCCTCCTACAGGTGACGAAGCCAGCGCCGCGGACTGAAATTCTCGGTCTAAGGTTTTTGTAAGGGCATCGGAGATCATCCTCCGCAACTTTAACCTCTGCTATTTCCCATTTTGAACCTTGCGCCCGCATTTGCGGGTTGCAGTGGCACGTCCGCTTTCTTACTCAATCCAGCGGCAGGACAGGCTCGGCGTTCAGCTCCCAACCGGCGACGAGCCCGGAGAGCAGTTTAGGGTAAGCCGCTGCTGCAATCATCGCGGCGTTATCGGTGGAAAGCTCGCGGCTGGGGAAAAACACGAGGAATCCGCGCCGTTCGGCTTCGGTCTCGAATGAACGGCGTAATTCGCTATTTGCGGCCACGCCTCCGGAAATCAGGACGCTCTGTGCGGCTGTGTCCTCGGCTGCTTGCAAAGCACGGGTGACCAATTCGGCCACCACCCTTTTCTGAAAACTGGCGAGCAATCCCAGCGTTTGGGGACTGCATAGGGGAAGTAATTTGTCGGCCGCGCGTTCGCCCCTACGGAGCGCCTCGCGCCGTTGCTCGATTTCCGGTTGCAACTCAGGATGTGCGCGAAGATAGTAGAGCACCGCGGTCTTGATTCCACTGAAGCTAAAATCGTACGGATTTCCTCTTATTTTCGTTGGAGCAAAATCAATCGGTTTTGTCTTCGCGACGCTGACATCGGCGCCGTGAATTGCCAGTTGGTCAATGATCGGGCCGCCAGGATAACCCAGGGCTAAGAGTCTTGCCACTTTATCGTAAGCTTCGCCCGCGGCATCGTCACGCGTTTGTCCGATCTTCCGATACCGCAACAGAACCGCATTGAGCGGCTCCGCGGGAGAGGTCGCCGTGACTTCATATAAGACGGTGTGCCCGCCCGAAACAATAAGGCAAACGGCCGGCAATGACGGCTTCCTGCCCAAGCGAAAAGCCTCCAGAAACACCGCTCGAACATGGCCTTCGAGGTGATTGACTCCGATGAGCGGCTTGCCAAGAGCGTTTGCCAGCACCTTGCCGTAGGTCAAGCCCACTAGCAACGAACCCACCAGCCCCGGTCCATACGTGACCCCAACGGCATCAATATCCTCGAGATTCAGCCCGGCACGTTCCAGTGCTTCGCGAACAACCGGAACCACGCTGCGCAAATGCTCTCGCGAAGCCAGTTCCGGCACTACTCCCCCGTAGTTACGGTGGACACTTACCTGGGAAGCGATGACGTTGGACAGGATTTCTCGCCCGTCGGCAACGACCGCACTCGCGGTTTCGTCGCAGGAAGATTCGATACCGAGGATACGGGTGGCCATAGGACGCGTTCTCGCGCTGTCGTATGGTAGCATACGCAATCAGGCTAACCCGCAGACTGCGGGCGCTGTCCTTAGGCAGTCTTCTCTTCATCGAAGAGACGAGGTCGTTCCATCCGATCAAGCAAGTATCTTTTGAATTCAAATTCTTCCATACAGGAATGAGCTTCGGATTCCAATTATGACAGAGAAGAGCCGACGCGTGCGCAAAGCCGTCCTTCCAGCCGCCGGTCTTGGCACCCGATTTTTGCCGGCTACGAAAGCGCAACCCAAAGAGATGCTCCCCGTGGTCGATAAGCCGCTGATTCAATACGTGGTCGAGGAGTGTCTGGCTTCGGGCATCGAAAACATCATTATCGTCACCGGACGCGGCAAGAACGCCATCGAAGACCACTTCGACAATTCGCCCGAGCTCGAGAGATTTCTGGAGAATAAGGGAAAGACCGAGCAGGTCGAAATGGTCCGCTCGATCAGCAACATGGTTCATTTCAGTTATACCCGGCAAAAAGAGCCTCTAGGATTAGGCCACGCGGTGCTGACCGCGCGAGAGTTGGTCGGCGATGAACCATTTGCCGTACTTCTCGGCGACGTGATCATTCCAGGACCGTGTCCTGCGACGCGCCAGATCGTGGAAGTTTACGAGGAGACCGGTATTGGCACGATTGCCGTCGAACCGGTGCCCCCCGAGCGCACTCATCTTTACGGCGTGATTGACGCTCAGCCGGCAGAGCCATCGAGATGGGGCGCGCGGCTGCTTCGCATACGCAATCTGGTGGAAAAACCGAAACCGGGAAAGGCGCCGTCAAATCTTGCAGTAACAGGCCGCTACGTTCTGCCGCCGGAAGTATTCGACTGCCTGGAGCGAACTTCTCCCGGAAGCGGAGGCGAGATTCAGCTTACCGATGGGCTGCGATTGCTCGTTCAAGAGCATGGCCTCTCCGCGCTTGAATATGAGGGCAAATCCTACGACGCAGGCGATAAGCTGGGGTTTTTGAAAGCCACGGTGGAGATCGCTCTGGAAAACAATGAATTTGGCGAGGAGTTTCGCAGCTATCTGAAGGGGCTCGAGCTCTAAGAATTCGTAGCTACTTCTCTTTGCCGACTTTCTTCTTTTCTTTGCCTTCGGACGCCGATTTCGGTTCCGCTTTGTTCTCTGTTTTGGATTCGGCTTTATTCTCAGACTTTTCAGCCTGGCTGCTGTCATCGCTCTTCTCCGACCCGCCACTGGAACCCCGCGCGTAATCAGTGACGTACCAGCCGCTACCTTTGAATTGAATGGCAGGCGGGGATATCAGACGCTCGACCCGCCCTCCGCAGCTTGGGCATTTCTTTGAATGCGGACCTTGCACTTTTTCAATCTTTTCAAAGTGCTTGCCGCACTTCTCACACTCGTACTCGTATAAAGGCACCCTGTTTCTCTCCGTAAATCAATATCTTACCACGAGGTCGAGTCCCACCCTTGCGGAGGGTATGCGCAACGCAATGACATTGGTCTCAGTCGCGCACACGAAGAATGACGGACGCCCCATGCTAGACTGACCGGCGATGCAAAACCCCGCGCCAGAATCGCCAGAAACGCCGCCGCGCAAAGGGCGTCTCTACGTGGTGGCCACTCCAATAGGAAACCTGGAAGACATCACCGTGCGGGCTCTCCGCCTACTCGGCGAGGCGGACTTAATTGCCTGCGAGGATACGCGACACACCTTGAAGCTCCTAAACCATTACGGCATTCACAAACCGACTCTTAGCTACCATCAACACAATGAAGCCTCCCGAGCCGAGGAGCTACTGAAGCGCCTGGAACAAGGCGCTCAGATTGCCTTGGTAAGCGATGCCGGTACTCCCATCATCTCGGACCCCGGTTACCGTCTCGTTTCCGTATGCCTGGAAAAACAGATTCCCGTGATCCCAATTCCGGGCCCTTCGGCCGTGATCGCCGCGCTCGCAGCCTCAGGGCTTCCCTCGGAGGAGTTTGTGTTCGTAGGTTTTCTCCCCTCCCGGCCGGCGGCGCGCCGCAAAGCACTCCAGAATCTCGCTAAAGAAACCCACGCCATGGCGCTTTACGAGGCGCCCCATCGGCTCGTCGATACTCTTTCTGACGCACTCGAATGCCTGGGCCGACGCCAGGCAGTCATCGCTCGCGAGATCACAAAAGTACATGAGGAGTTCTTGCGCGGCGATTTGGCCGAACTGCTTGTGCGCGTGCAACGGCAACCGGTTCGGGGCGAGATCACCGTTCTCATCGGGCCGCCTTTGCCTGGCACCGAAAAAAGCCCGGTATTATGCGCAGCCCCTTTGGGCCAGCGCGTGGAACAGATCATGCGTGAACGGCAAATCGATCGCAAAGCGGCCCTTAAGCTTGCCGCCCGCGAACGTGGTTTGACGAAACGCGAAGCTTACAAACAATTGGTGAGCGGAGCGTGATGGAACATCCCTAGCAGGCCTCTGTTCGGCTTCCGACCTAAAAGAGAATCGTGCGGCTTAGGCCATTCCACTGGAAGCGAGTTCAACGGCAAAGAAAGCGTCTACGCGCTCCAGGATTTCCGCGGGCGATTGCGCCGTCGTGACTTGCCTCCGGAGCTCGCCACCATTACGAACGCCGTGCGTAAACCAGCACGCGAACTGCTTCATTTTTCCGATCGCGTCGGGCCATCCCGCATCGCGCAGATGGCGGAAGTATGTCGAAAGCAAATCGTAGCGGTCGCCATCCGAGGGCTCCTCGTAGCACCCCGTGGCAACAAACTGTGCGATCTGGCTGAAGATCCACGGATTCGTGCTCGCCCCACGGCCAATCATGACGGCGTCACAGTTTGTCTCGCGTATCATGCGCAAGGCGTCCTGGGGCGAACGAATATCGCCGTTGCCGATGATCGGTATGCTTACGGCGCGCTTGACGTCGCAAATCAAGTTCCAATCCGCCGATCCACTGTAAGCTTGCTCGCGCGTTCTCGGGTGCACTGCGATCGCCGCCACGCCTACTCCCTCCGCCATGCGTGCGACTTCGACGGCGACGATGCTCTTCTCGTCCCAGCCGGCGCGAGTCTTGATCGTAAGGGGAATGCGCACCGCGCTGCGGACGGTGCGCAGCAATTCCTCGAGCGCGCGAAGGTCCCGTAACAGGCCCGAGCCACCGCACTTGGTGACCTTTTTCGCAGGACATCCCAGGTTGATGTCCACAATGTCGAATCCGAGGTCTTCCACCAGCTTCGCCGCATCGGCCATCACCCGAGCATTGGCGCCAAAGAGCTGCGCTGTGATGGGGTGTTCGTCGGGCTGGTAGTAAAGGTAGCCGAGCGTTCGCGCCGCATGCCGGGTCACGCCTTCAGCGCTGGTGAATTCCGTCATGATCAGGCCGCAGCCGCCCAGATTTCGAATCATGCGACGGAAGATCGTGTCCGTAACGCCGGCCATCGGCGCAAGCACCGTAGCGGGTGCGATTTCGATGTCACGAATCCGAAAGCTTTGCTGCATGTTTACTCGGGATCGCGCCGGACGTTGGATTGTGCTGAATTGCTTAGACTCGAAAGATGCGTAGCCAGTGCCTCGGTCGAACCCTGAAAAAATCCCTCCACGAGGCGCACGACGGCATGGGTGCGGGCCTGCTCCGCGGAGAGATGTGCCTTATAAAGCCATGCGCGGCCGGACTTCTGCCGTTCCACCACGCCCTTCTGGGCCAGGCGATCCAGGATAGTCATGATCGTGGTGTAGGCGCGCGGACGCGTCGGCGCCAGGGACGCATGAATATCGCGCACGGTAGCCTGACCCAGACGCCACAAAGCGTTCATGCAATCGAGCTCCAGCGGAGCTAGGTCCAGTATGGAGCGGCGAATCCCTCGAACGGGCGGCGTGGACATTTGAACTCGTCTTTCTAAAGCGTCTTCGTCTTCAGCGGTGATTCTGGGACCGGATTATCGCCGTTCTCCGGCACGGCCGCAGCCGCTTTTTCGGCGGGAACGCCGCGAAACTGATCCAGGCGAAGCAGCCTTCGATTCAGGGCCGAGCTGAAAGCCGTCCACCCTGCCTCGCCTCCGTCCGTGCCCAGAACAGCGCGCGCTGCTCCCATTTTTGAATCGAGGTCATCGAGATAATGCAGGACCAGCGCCTCACGAAACATGGGCAGCTTAGGCGAACCGAATTCATATTGGCCGTGATGACTGATCAGCAAATGTTTTACCAGAGTCTTGCAATCAGGCGGGAAGCCCTCGATGCCGTTCATCCGCTCGGTCACCTGCTCGAGCCCCAGGATAATATGCCCCAGCAGTTGTCCATCGTTTGTGTAATGGATCGCGCGCTCATAGCAAAGCTCATCTAGCTTGCCGATATCGTGCAGAATCGCTCCCGTCAACAAAAGATCGAGATCCAACTCGGTATAGTGCTGAGCCACCAAACGGCATAGATCGCACAGACTGACAATGTGTTCGAGCAGGCCGCCGACGAAAGCATGGTGCATCATTTTCGCCGCCGGGGCGCGCTTTAGCCGCGGATATATCGCTGGGTCCTCGATAACGCCAGATACCAAGCGGCTTAGCCACGGATTCTTTATCGTTGCGACGTGTTCGCGCAGCCGGCCATAAAGCTGTTCGATATCTTCCGCGGTGTGCGGAAAATAATCAGACCATTCCACCTCCTCCGGTTCGGCGCGGCGGATTCGCTCCACAATGAGCTGCGGGCGGTTCTTGTAATTTTCGACTCGCGCCTGAATCTTGATTACGTCGTCGCGATCGAAAAGAGGCGCTAGCCCCTCTACGTTATCCCAAAGGCGCGCCTCGATCGTGCCGCTTCGGTCGCTCAGTTCCAGGCGCAAAAAAGGCTTGCCTTCGCGGGTGGAGCGCATCTCTTTTTCGCAAACGAGAAAAAAGGACGTGATGGTGGTGTCTGGTGTCAGGGTAGAAACGTAGGCTGCTTTCATTCAGTCTGGCTTACTGCCTGGAACGGGAGTCGGAGACGTCGTTGGCGACTTCTTCTTTTTCTTATCGTCATCGGGCGTTGGAGGAACCTCCTCGATTGTGCTGGAGGGCACCGCGGAGGTGTCCGTATAACCGGGCTTCACCGAGACGTAACTGTCTTCGCGAAGTGTTTCCAGGTAGGCGCGCAGCGCCGGCCGCAATTTCTCGTTGTATAGCCTATCCTGAATTTCGGTGTCGACCTTCTCCTCCGGCTGTTGCCCTGCGGCATAGTGCTCTCCCACTTGCAGGACCAGAAACCCGGTCTTCGTGGGGATCACGTCGGTCATTTGAAGTCGCTGCAGTGCAAAGACGGCCTGGTCGATATTGGGCGCAAGCTGACCATGCTCAAATCTTCCCAGGTCTCCGCCCTGTTTGGCTGTGCTGCCGTCGGAGAAATGCTTGGCCAGTTCTCCAAAATCCTCGCCATTCTTGACGCGCTGCAACAGTTCATCGGCCTTCTTTCGCAGCGCCGGCATTTCCGATTCCGGTTTTCCTTCCGTGCTTACGAAGATCTCCCGGAGTGTCACTTGCTCGGGACGCACGAACTCGCTTTTGTGATCGTCGTAATACTTCTGGACCTGGGCGTGATCCAGAATAAGCTTCGACCCTACTTCGTGGCGGATTACTTCCTGCTGGATCATCTGGTTTCTGATGTTGTTTTTGAAATCCTCGAAAGACACACCGCTCTTGTCAATCTGTGTCTCCAGCTCTTCCATCGAGGCGATATTATTCTGGATGCGAATGTCGTCGAGACGCTTGACCACGTCGGCCTCTACGTTCACGCCCATGTCCTTGCCGTGCTGAACGAGCAAGGAATTGTCAAGGAGGTCGCGCAGCAAGTTCTTATCTTCCGCCGCGACTCTATCGTTAATCTCCTGCGGGGTGCACTTGGGACAATCCTGCTGCGCTTCCTGCTGCAATTCGTTACGCGCGCGCTCCAAATCGCCGCGGGTAATTGCGTCGTTGTTTACCCGCGCAATCACTTCCTCGATGACCACGGCTTTCATCTGGGCCAGGCACGCAAGCACCGGGGCCATCAGGACGATCCCCGCGCAGATACACGTCTTCGTCAGCATCTCTCTCCTCTGCTCCTTCGCATTCTAGCTCCCGGTTTCCAGTGGAAGCAATACGTTTCGAATGGCCTCTGCGATGCTCCTGTTACTGCGCTCCAAAGTGATGGTCAAGACGCCTTTCGGGTCAAGTTTCGTGCCCTTCTGTTTGTGCACCAGGCGCACCAGCCTTTCGGGCTGGACCGAAGTCGTCGGATGGAACTTGATGATGGCCTCGTTCCCATGGCGGTCCACCGAAGAGATTTGCAGCCGCTCACAGAGCGACTTCAAAACCGCATAGTCCAGCAGATGGTCGATCGCGGGCGGCGGTGGACCAAAGCGGTCTTCAAGTTCGCGCCGGAGTGTCTCTCTCTCATTCTCGTTGCGTATCTCCGCGATCCTCTTGTAGGTACGCAGGCGTAAACTTTCGCTCGGCAAATACTCAGGCGGAATACGAATGTCCATACCCAGATTTAGTGTGGCGCGAAGTTCGGGTTGTTCTCCTTCGCCCTTCTTCGCGCTTACCGCCCGCTCCAGCATCTGCGTATAAAGATCGAATCCGATGGCGGCAATATGGCCGTGTTGTTCGCGCCCCAGCAGATTTCCTGCACCCCGCAATTCCAAATCCAGGGCGGCAATGCGAAAGCCCGCGCCGAGTTCGCTGAATTCCCGCAGTGCGGCGAGTCTGCGGCGAGCGATCGGCGTCAGAGAAGCTTCCGGCGGAACCAGCAAGTAGGCATAGGCGCGCTGATTAGAGCGCCCCACACGTCCGCGAAGCTGATACAGCTCCGATAGCCCAAAACGGTCGGCACGATTCACGATAATCGTGTTGGCACGCGGTATATCGAGGCCGTTTTCGACAATCGTTGTGGACACAAGCACATCGGCCTCGTCGCGAATGAACTTGAGCATCACCTTCTCTAGATCTCGCTCCCCCATCTGGCCGTGGCCCACCACAACCTTCGCCTTCGGTACGAGTTTCTGAATCAAGGCGGCCATCGAGTAAATCGACTCTACGCGGTTGTGCACAAAAAAAACCTGTCCGCCTCGCTCCACTTCCTCAGTAATGGCCCGCTGGATCACTGATTCGGAAAAGTGCGCCACCACCGTCTGAATCGCCAGCCGGTCCTTTGGCGGCGTCTCGATCAGGGACATGTCGCGAAGGCCCACTAGAGACATATTCAACGTGCGCGGAATGGGCGTCGCAGTCATGGTGAGCACGTCCACGTTGCGGCTCATTTCTTTCAGGCGCTCCTTGTGAGTCACGCCGAAACGCTGCTCCTCGTCGACAACGAGCAATCCCAGATCGTGGAAAACGACGTCTCGCGAGAGCAGCCGATGCGTGCCAATCAGAATGTCCACTTTCCCTTCTTCCAATGCGGCTAACGCCTCCTTTTGCTCCCGGGCGCTGCGAAAGCGGCTCAGCATTTCGACTCGAATGGGAAATGCCGCCATGCGGCGCCGAAATGTCTCGTAATGCTGAAAAACCAGAACCGTTGTCGGCGCCAGCACCGCCACCTGTTTGGAATTGGCCACTGCCTTGAAGGCAGCGCGCATGGCCACCTCCGTCTTGCCGTATCCCACGTCGCCGCAAAGCAAGCGGTCCATCGGCGTTGTGGCTTCCATGTCGCGTTTTATGTCGGCAATAGCGGTCGCCTGGTCGGGTGTCTCTGAAAATTCGAAAGCATCCTCGAATTCGTGCTGCCAGGGCACGTCAGGGGCAAACCCGAAACCGGTCGCCGTCTTTCGCTCCGCATACAATTCCAGCAATTTGTCGGCAAGATCGGTAAGTGATTTGCGTACGCGCGTCTTGCGTGCAACCCACGCAGTGCCACCCAGGCGATCCAGTTGCGGCTTTGCGCCCTCGAGAGAGCGGTAATTCTGAACCAGGTCCATGCGTTCCAGGGGAACATACAGGCGCGCGTCGTCGGCATACTGCAGGCGCATGAACTCGCCCCGGCGGCCATCGCTTTCGATCGTCTGCAGCCCCTCAAATTGGCCGATTCCGTGGTCCACGTGAACAACGTAATCGCCTTGCTTGAGTTCGCTGAAATCGCTGAAGAATCCCGCGGTTTTTGGCCGCGACCTCGGCCGCTCGTGCCCTGGCGCGGTTTCGAACAGATCTCCGGTGCCGTAAAAGGCCAGTTTCGCGTCGGGAATTACAAGTCCCTCCCGCAGGGGCGCGCGAAGCAAAACGGCAGCCGGAGCGCTACCCGAAGTGACTTCTTCCACCAGACGCGCGCCAGTCGCGCTCTGCTCGAGCTCTCCCAGGCGATAAGGAACCTCGTATTCACGGCAAAGATCAGCGAGACGCTCGAGCTCGCCGGAACTCGCGGCGGCGATCAGGACTTCGTCAGCTGCGGCGAGCCTTCCTAGAATCTCGCCTAAGAAGGCTTGGATTTGTCCGTGATAATGCGCTGTGGGCTGGACCTCGAGCGTGCGTGGCTCCCTGCCGTTCCTGTGTAGCGCTAATTGCTCCAGGCTAAACCGCTGCCGGCGGTCGAACGCTTTGTTCCAGCGATCTTCGGGCAAAATCAGAGGAACGGCCGCCCCAGCGAGCGATGCAGAGTCAGCCTGCAGCCGGTCCCGTGATTTCGCGGCCTTCTGCGCAATTTCCTCCGGTTCATCCAGCACCACGAGAGTGCCTTCGCGAAGATCGAACAAGGTGGCCGTGTTCTCCGCGACAAATTCGCCACTCGGAACCTGGGATTTCGCGAACTCGGAATCCTTCTCCTCAGGCCGGCCTGCAGTTAGCGGAAACTCCGTCAGCGGCGGCAGGATCACGCGACTAACGGGCCCGGTAGAGCGCTGCGTCTCGGCATCAAATTCCCGCAGCGATTCCACCATGTCGCCCAAAAGCTCAATACGTACAGGCCTTACCGCTTCAGCCGGGAAAACATCCAGGATGCCGCCACGGACACTGAACTGCCCCTCCATTTCTACCAGCTCCGCACGAATGTATCCCGTCTTCGCGAGATGCTCGATGACTTCCTGCAATGAAATTTCCGCATCCCGCGCTAGAGAGAGAGACAACGACTCATAAAATTGTGGAGCTGCGAAGCTCAGCAACGTGGCTTCGACTGGCGCCACGACAATCGAGCATTGACCAGTGACGAAACGAGACAGCGTCGAAGCGCGCACTTCCAGGATTTCGGGGTGCGGCCCAGCGCCGATTCCCGGCAACGTATCGAGCGCAGGGAGTAGCAAAACAGGCGCGGCGGAATTGCCGTTGAGTGTGCGGTAAAAGAATTGGAGCGGCTCGAGCAAAGCCTCTGCCCGGCGTTCGTCTTCCACCAGCATCAGAGTCGGCCGGCGCAGCTCGGTCACCGCCAGCGCGGTGACGAGCGCTTTGGCAGGAGTGGTCAATCCCGCCAGTTCTTCGCTGGGCGAGCCTTGCCGAAGAGCTTCAAGCGCGTCATCCAGGGCAGGAAGACGTGCCAAATGACCGAAAAGCTCAGTAACTGCAGGGAAAAGCATCAGTGCGTCGCCGGGTGCGAAAGGTCCTGTGGGAGCTTACGAATCTTCTCCAGGATGCCGGTCGAGGAATATCCCGGCTCCAAAGGTATGGAAACCACGCGCCCGCCCGCCCTTTCTACTTCCTCGCGTCCAACGATTTCCGTTGAGCCCCAATCGGCTCCCTTAACCAACACGTCGGGAAGTAACTGGCCGATGAGTTCCCGTGGGGTAGGCTCGCCAAATAAAACCACGAAATCGACTGCCTCCAGCGCCGCGAGCAATTCCGCGCGCTCGTCTTCAACGACGATGGGTCGCGACTCACCCTTCGATTCGCGCACGCTAGCGTCGCGATTCAATCCCACCACCAGGACGTCACCGAGCGCTCGGGCTTCTTCCAACGTGCGAATATGTCCAGGATGTAGTAGGTCGAAGCAGCCGTTTGTAAACACAACCCGCCGCGAGCCGCGGTTCGAGCGGCCGAGCAGCGCTATCAATTCGTCTTGCGAGACAGTGCGTCCCATCTGCCTTCCCTACACGACGCCCTACTAGATACAAAATATTAACATGCGCGACAGTTGCCCGCAGGCAACCGCATGGGCGGTCGGCGGCCCGAGTCAGTGATATACTCGACGTGCTTGCTGACAAAAACAGATTGCACACCGACTGCCCTCTCTCAGGCCATCGTGGCGGGCTGAATGTCTATCGATTCTGGTCGCCGTCTCACCCAATTCCAGTGCACGGTCGAAAATACCTAATCCTATGGCCTCGCGCAGCATTGCGATCGTCGGCGGAGGGCCTTCGGGAGCTCTTTGTGCCGAACGGCTTGCATCCGCCGGCTTCCCGGTTACTCTTTTCGATGAGCACCTCGCCTGGGAAAAGCCCTGTGGCGGCGGCCTCACGCATAAAGCGCTGCGCAGCTATTCATTTTTGCTCCACGGTCCGCAGCCCAAAAAAACCATACAAAATGTAGAGCTCATCTCGGACAACGGAGAACGCGCGCATCTGAGCCTCGATCATCCCATCGTGATCTACTCTCGCGCCGTCCTGAATGGGCTTCTGCTCGAGCGTGCGGCAAACGCCGGATGCCGTATCGTTCATTCTCGGGTGAGCGCGGTCGATTTCTCCGGGGAAGCAGTCTCCTTCGCTGCCGACAATACAATCCACCACGCCGATTTCCTGATTGTGGCGTCCGGCGCCCGAAATTCATTTTTTCCTGCCACTCGTCCGCTGGCACCCGCGGATCTGGAGACTACTGTCGGCTACTTCGTTCCCTCCTGCGCCGACAGAATCCAGGTGAAATTTGTACGCGGACTGCAAGGCTATATCTGGTCTTTCCCGCGTTGCGATCATCTCTCGGTCGGAATCTGTGGCAGCCTCGCCCGGCATAAGAGCCGCGAGTTACAAGAGCATCTGGCTGAATTCATGCGCGAGGAAAACATTTCCATTGAAGGTGCCAGTTTCTATAGCCACGTGCTGCCTTCCCCTCGCGCTCACACCTTGGCTTCACGCCGCATTGCCGGACGCAATTGGGCTCTCATCGGGGACGCCGCCGGCTGGGTAGACCCCATCACTGGAGAAGGCCTCTACTACGCCTTGCGTTCGGGCGATCTCTTGGCGCAATCGCTCATCTCCGGCCAGCCCGAAGTTTATCCCCAGCGCGTGCGCGCGGACTTTTCAGCCGATCTGGAGATTGCCGCACGGATAGCCCGCACCGTCTATCACGGACGCTTCCTGGGAGGCGCCGTCACCACGCGTATGATCCAGTTTATTGCGCGCAGCGCATCTTTTCGAGCGCTCATGAGCGACCTATTCAGCGGGGCGCAGGATTACACCTCCCTGAAGAGGCGCCTCTGGTCGCAACTCGCCGGCACTTTGGGCGAAGTCCTCGATAGCATTCTTCATCCCCCCAAATCGACTGCTGCCCGTCCTAGTCCGCGCGATGCATGATTCAATCTGCGGTCCCCAGGCCAGCAGAGCTTGGCGCAAGAATGAGGCCCTCGAACTGCAATCAAAAATCGAAAAGTGATGTTTGGGATTAAAACGCAGTGCGGCGGACCACCGGCTTCCGCGTTGGGGGCGGAATCAAACTGGCCATCTTGCGGATCATAGCCAAGACAAGACGCTTGTCGCCATCCGATAGGCTCGTACTGTATCGCTTGATCTCCGAGAGGAATCGAATCTCATCCTCGGAGAGCTCACCCAGCATTTTCTGTGTGTCACGATCGTGGGCCGTCTCGGTTCCCGGGAAAAAATCGGCCAAACTGATGTCCATGGCTTCGGCGATTTTTGCCAGAGTCTCCAGGGACGGTACCGTATGCCCGTTTTCAACTCGCGAGAGGTAACAACGGAGGAGTCCCGTGCGGCGTTCAATATCGCCCTGCGACAATCCTCGCTGCCCCCGATATGATCGGATGACCTCACCGATGTTGACTTTGGGTTTCTCCTTCGGCATCCACCCTTCCCTCTAAACGTGCGGTATCTTACGTATCGCACCATGCACGCGCAAGAGGATTTTGGACCTCGGTGCGCATCCGTACACGGGAAGTGGGAAGGTGGACTCCGTCGCGAGGAGAAGGCGGGCTTCCTTAGTGGTCCTTGGAACGCCAAGGACCTAATCGGACAGAACCGATAACCTTCGGGGCGGAATGCGTGCGGGTCGCGCCACAATTGCCGAAACCGCTGCTTTCGTCTGAGGATTCGCTTCGATTGCACATTTCGATCCGCAGGGATCGGCCGACCGTCCTGCAGTGAGTTTGACCGTCCGGCCGTCGAGTTCTTGCCGTTGTGCAACTGGCAGCACAGAAATCTTCGCCGAGCTTGTCTGCTTTGAACGTACAGTATGTATTCCACGGTTATCCGTTGACGCGGAATTCAGCTCGATGTTCGCGTTCGGCTTGGGTTCAACTCCGTTCGAAGGAATCCCTCCGTCGGCGGAGGCAGCGGCGAAGCTGATGGAGAGAATCTCATCAATATCGTAAAGCCGAACCCTTCCGTTCACTTCAAACTGTACGGCGCGCTCTGTGCCGCCCAGATATTTCCCCTGCACGAAATTGCCATTTTTTAACTGCAGGCTGTCAGCGTGTATTCCCGGAACGCAAACCAACAAGATTCCTGCCAATACTGCGAAGATTGTTCGGAGATGCCACATGGCGTCCTCCTGGTTCTCCTGAGGTAGCCTCTTCATGGCCGCGAGCCACTACACACGAAGTCCCCTGGATTGCTGCCTTCAGGATACACCCACACATGCCCGCAAGAGCTTGTTTTATCTAGGGATACAGCAAACTTGGTACGCGACGGTATAAGGGATAGATGACAGGCGCTTAGCTCCCGCCGCACTCTAATTTCTTTGCGGCGGGAGCCAAATGCGCCAATTTCTGCGTTGCAACTAGCCTACTGTGGACCGAGCTCCAAAATTACAAAGGTGCTTGGGATAGGCTGTGGCCGTGGACGTGGATTATCCGGCGTTGGCTGCCCAGCCGCCTTGAAGTCTGCGGTTTCGGTGAAGACGTGATGCGTCTTCGGATCGAGCACCATCGTCCGAGCGCCGAATTGCGTTGGCACGTTGCCAACGACCGTATATTTGTCTGGCGTATCTTCGTGGATCACGCTCACGAAACCCTCGCGGACCGTGGCAAAAATCAGCCCCGTGCCCGGATCGAAGCCGTTACCGTCCGGATCGCCCCCAATCGCCGGCGTCGCGACTACCTTGTTCGTATCCTGGTTGAACACCGCGATCATCTTGTCGCACGCCGCGAACAAGCGATGGTTCTTGGTGTCCGCGGCCAGAGCCGATGGCCCGTCGCATGGTGCCAGGGGCCATGTCCCCTTCACCGCCAGCGTCTTCGTATCGAACTCCATAATGGAGCTCTTATCTTCCAGGTTAACGTACATGTTGCCCCGACCATCCAGCGTGGGCTCTTCCGGCCTCCCGCCCAGACTTACTGTGCCGACTACTTTGTCGGTTGTGGCGTCGATCACGCTGGAGTTATTGCTCCGGCCATTCATCGTGAACACCCGCTTTGTTGCGGGATCATAAATAATCGAGTCCGGATTGTCGCCAGTGGTCTTGATTTCGGTAATCGGCTTCAACGTTTTCAGATCAAAGACGGTCACCGTGCCTGCGCCGCCGTTGCTGGTATAGCCCTTGTTCAAGTCCGCCGCGATAGCCGCACCATGGATGCCCTTGGTATTCGGTATGTCGCCGACTACTTTCCCGCTGGTCTCATCAACGATCATTAAATGATCGCCGCGTGCAACGTACAGGCGATGTGCATCGGGATCCACTTTGATGTAGTCCCATCCGCCTTCGCCTCCGACCGGCATTCTCCTGAGCACTTTGTAGTTGTTCTGACCCGACGCTGTTCCCGCGAAGATAAGCACCAGCGAAGAAGCCAGAACACAGGCCCAGCAAAACAATCCTAGGAAACCTCGCCGCAACATATATGCCTCCTCTTTACTTGCAGAATAAGTCTCAATGCATCAGTTTCGAGACCCTATTTCGGATCATTTCCCTAGTACCAGTTAAAACTCGGCCCCTCACGCCTCTGCGATGTGTTCGCTCTTCCGAGTCATGAAAAATTCCATCGCCGGCGTGATAACGAGCGACAAAACCATCGAAATCAGAATGCCTCCGATCACTGCAATGGCCAGAGGTTGAAGCATCTGAGAACCCGCGCCGATCGCCAGCGACAGCGGCAACATGCCCGCGACCGCGGCCATCGCCGTCATTACAATCGGACGCAGCCGGCGCCGTCCGGCCTGTACTAACGACTCTTCGGCCGAGAAGCCCACGGAGCGGAATTTCTGGTTCGCATCGAGCAACAAAATGCCGTTCTTCGCCACGATACCGATCACCATGATCAGCCCCATGAACGAAGAGACGTTAAACGTGGTGCGCGTCAACAGCAAAGCAAAGAACACCCCGGAAGTAGAGAGCACCGCCGAGGAGAGAATCGCCAGCGGTGCGGAAAATGCCCGGAACTCCAGCAGCAGGACGACGAAAACGAGCACTAGGGCCAGCAGCAGTACCGTCAGCAACTCGCGGAACGATTTCTGCTGCTCCTTAAAGGTGCCAGCGTACTCCACTCGTATCGACGGCGGCAGTTTCAGGTCGTCTACCGCTTTCTGCACCGCCGTAACGCCCGTCTTTAGATCGATTCCTTCCAGTCGTGCCGCCACGACCACGTCTCGCTGCAGATTATCGCGCATCACTTCGATCTGCCCGGGGACCTCGCTGATATCGGTCATGGCCCCCAGTGTTGCTGTCCCACCGTTGGAATTCACAAGGAGCGTATTTTTCATCGCTTCGAGCGAGGAGCGGCTCTGTTTGGCATAGCGCACCCGCACCGTGTACGGCCGGTCATTGACCACTACGGGAGTGGTTGCCGGTTCACCGTCGATGATCGCAGAGGATACTATCGCGAGCTGGTCCGTCGTGAAGCCTGCCTTCGCCGCTCGTACCGGATCGACCGCGAAGACCACGGCCGGACCGCTTGTCGTACTGTCTATGCCGTTGTCTACATCGACCACGGGTTTCTTATTGTTGATATAAATCCCTTCGAGGGTATCCGACACGCGTGGCGCCCATTGCTTCAGTGCGTCCACATCGTCGGAGTAGAGCCGGATCATCACCGGCTTCGGGTCCCCGGTCAAATCGCCAATCATGTCCTCCAATACCTGGTGGAAGTCGACGTCCACGGCAGGCTCGGCTGCCGTGACTCTCACCCGCACGTCCGCGATGATTTCGTCGACACTGCGGCTGCGCTGATCCTTGAGCTTGACCGAGATGTCGCCCGTGTTCGCTTCAGTGACCGCCGCCAAGCCAAGCTGCAAGCCGGTGCGCCGCGAAGTGCTCTCCACTTCCGGCAGGGTTCGCACGATTTGCTCCATGTGCGAAACCATCCGGCTGGTCTCTTGGAGAGAGCTGCCGGGGGGCGTCACATAATCGAGAATGAAGCCGCCCTCGTCCATGTGCGGAAGCAAATCACTGCCCAGCGCCTTGTAGCTGAAGTACGAGATGACGATCAGAATTGCGCACAGCCCTCCTAACCACACCGGATGCGCAAAGGCCCGGCGCAGCCAGCCCTCATAGAACTGGATAATGCGCTCGAACCATCCCCCTCTTAAAGACGATTCCTCGGCCGCCATCATGCGCCGGATCTGTTCCATTTCAGCTGATTCGGTGCCGGCGCCTTCCATGCCCGGAGCGGCACCTCGCGTCCCGTCGGCCCCATTACCAAATTCCTCCGGGGCTCCGTTCGTTCCGTTCGTGCCATTCGCCTCTGAAGCCGCGCCAGGCTTGCCCCGCCGGATCAGAAGAGTTCCCAGATTCGTCGTCCAGCAAAGCGCCAGGACCAGCGATGTCAACAGCGAAACGCTCATGGCGATGGCCAGGGCGCGGAAAAACGTCCCTGTCACACCCGTAATGCTGATCAGCGGCAGGAAAACCACGATCGGCGTGAGCGTGGAACCAATCAGCGGAATGGTCAGTTCCTTCAAAGCGCTGGCCGTGGCTCGCAAAGGCCCTTCACCGCCGTCGCGGTGCAAGACGATGTTCTCCACGACCACGATGGCGTCATCAATCACCAGTCCGCCGGCCGCGGCCAGTCCGCCTAACGTCATCATGTTGAAGCTCTGGCCCATGATCTTCATCACGATGAAGGTCACCATGATCGTTACGGGCACCACCAAACCGGTCATGATGGCGGTGCCCCAATCGCGCAGGAACAGCCAGATAATCAGCCCGGACAGGAAAAGCCCGATGATGATGGCGTCGCGCACGCTGCCGATGGACGCCTTGACGATGTTGGATTGGTCGTAAAAGACCCGCAGGTCCACACCCGAGGGTAAACTCGGAAGTATGTCCTGTATCTCCTGATGAACCTCGTTGGCGACTTGCACCGTGTTGCTGGTGGGTTGCCGGTTGATGCTCACCAGAATAGCGGGTTTTCCATTCGCTGTGACCACGGTGTAAACAGGCGCCGAAGCCGCCGAAACCGTGCCGATATCGCGAATCCGCACGGGAATATCACCATTGGTCTTGATCACGATATCCCCGATTTGACCGGGATTCTGCGCTTGTGCGGTCACGAGGCCTAGGAAAAGCTGATGGTTGCGGCTGAGCAAACCGGGAGAGTCAATCAGGTTTGTGTGATTCACCGCATCCAGAATATCCTGCAGCGCCACGTGGGCCCGCAGCATTCGCGCCGGGGCGGGAATGATCTGAAATTCCGGCTGCTGCCCACCCTGTATCAGAACGCTTGCTACTCCGTCCAACCGGTTCAGGCGCGGCTTGAGTTGATAGGTAGCCACTTCCCAAAGTTGGGTTTGCGGAACTTTGTCCGAAGTAATGCTGTAGCCCAGGATCGGAAAGCTCGCAAAATCAAGCCGATGCGCCTCGATTTGGGCCGTTGAGGGCAAGGAGCTCTGGATACGCGAAATCGCGGACTGCACTTGCTGAAGCGTCAAGACCATGTCGACGTCCCAGCTAAAGTCCAAATCAATCTCCGCCGAACCGCGGCTGGTGATGGAGCGCACGTTCTGGAGGCCGGGTACGCTATTCACCGCTTCCTCGATGGGCCGCGTGATCGTCACTTCCATTTGATTGATGGGCATGACGCCGTTATCCACGCCCACGATGATTCGTGGAAAATTGGTAGTCGGAAACACCGCGATCGGCAGCGTTAAGGCCTCATAGACTCCTACCACCGCCAGCGTAATAATCATGAAGATGATCGATTTGGAATGGCGCGCGAACCAGTAGCGATTGGGATCATCGATCGGCGCAGGCCGCCGCGGCGGCGGCAATGTGGCAGTCGCCGCTTTCGTTGAAGTCGTCGTCTTGTTTTCCATGAATGTAACGTCAGGCTTCCGGCAAATTCCTAAATTGCCGAAACCGCGGCCGCGCGGCTAGTTTCGCCACCCGGCTCATTGGTCTTCGTCGTCCTCTTCTGGAATGTTCGGCGGAGCCGCAACCTGTATGTTCGTCTTCGCCAGAATGGGATCGTCCTCCTGCGAGAGTGAGAAGGCGCCCACCGTCACTACTCGTTCTCCGCCTTGCAAGCCGTCGGTGATTTGTACTGCGTCGACGTCCCGGATACCAACCTTCACCTTCTTCTTGTGCGGCTTGTTATCGGTATCGAGAATAATTACAGAGTTGTCTCCCTGCGGGCTGGTCAGAAGCGCCTCGGCTGGAATCACGATGGCGTGCGGGATCGCCTGCGCCACAATCTGTACCTGGACGTTGGCCCCCGGCTTCAAACGCTCGCCGGGATTGGGAGCCTGTACCCAGATCTCCACTGTCGTGCTGTTGGGATCGAGCGCGGGACTCACCAAACTTACCTTGCCTTTGAGCGCTCCCGGCTGGCCCGGCACAGAAATCGTCGCGCTGTCGCCTACCTTGAGCTGGGATGCCTCTTGCTGATCGACGTGTGCGCGCGCCACAATTTGCGAGAGGTTCATGACCGTAATAATAGGTCCCGAATTCGACGCCATCTCCCCGGGATAGACCGGCCGGTCAGTAACCACCCCGTCGATCGGGCTCACGATCCGCGAATAGTTCAAGCTGACTTCCACCTCGGTAGTTTTAACCTGCGCGGCCTTGTACTGGCCTTCAGCAATTTTGAGGTCCAGCTGCTTCTGCGACATGCCATACGCATTTTTCGCCTGGATCAATGCCACATTGGCGTCATCGACATCCTTGGACGAAACTGCTCCCTGCTTATAAAGCTCTTTCCGCGCGTCATAGAGTTTCTGCGCGGCGTCCAATTGCTCCTTGGCCAGCGTCCGGTCTTGTTCCGCCTTCTGAACCGCTTGCTGGTAACCAGCTTCGGCCTGAGTAAAATTTGCTTCGTTTTCTTGTTTCTGGGCGAGCAAATCCGAATTCTCGAGTTCCGCCAGCAACTGGCCGGCGTGCACCTTGCTGCCCTTTTCCACGTAGAATTTTTTAATCGGCGCGCTGATCTTCGGCACGATGGCCGACTGTTCCAGCGGATAGAGCGTCGCTTCGCCGGTCACTTTCCGCTCGATGGTCTGGTTCTCCGCCGCCCCTACTTGTACGGTCACCGTCGGCGATGCTTCGGCCACTCCGCCCTTGGCGCAGCCGGATGAGATCAGAGCTGCCGCGAGTGTGACGCCCAGGAGAGCGGCGGCCCAACGGCTTGCGAAAAAAGGGCCTGGGTGCGTGCTGAGATTCGATAGGAGCGTTGCTTTCGTATCCATGTTCCTGTCTTTGCCCTTGCCCTTCCTAGAAATTTCCCGTAAAAGTCTGCAAAGTCGCCAGCGCGTTCCGATAGCGCACCTGCGCGTCATCATAGGCGTTTCGCGCGGTAATCAGGGTCGTCTGCGCGTCCACTACTTCCAACGACGTTGACGATCCACCCTGATACCGCAAGGTGACCAGGCGCAAGCTCTCTCCCGCAAGATCCGCAGTCTGCCGAAGCTTGTCCACTTCCTGCCGGGCGACCAGGGCCTCATTATATGCCGCATAGAGCTCTGCGAGTACACGCCGCTGCGTCTGGCTCAGCGTTACCTGGGCCTGCTGCTGCCTGAAGTCCGCCTGGCGCAGCTTGCTCCTCAATGTTCCCCAATCCCAAATCGGGAGAGTCAAAGTGGCCTGAATGTAATAGCCGAGGGTCGGAGTAGCGCCGGCCTCCGGAAGGGCTGTATATACGCAATGGGCCGCCACGCAATTCGCTTCCAGGCCCCAAACCGGATCCAGCGATATTGCAGGTAAGAACGCGCTCTTCGCGCCCTTAACGTCCAGATTGGACTGACGTAGCGTTTCCGTCGCCACGCGTATGTCCGGATTCATCCGCCCGGCCATCTCCTGCGCTTCGCCAAACGTGGGCAAGGGCCGCGGCGTATCCAGGTCGTCTACGGCTGTGAAATTTTCATCCAGAGTCGGAAAGATCAGCACAGAAAGGTCCAGCCGGGCATTCTCCATCCCTAGATTCGCTTCCGTGAAGGCCGCCTCTTGCTGTTGATATTGAATCTGCGCTTTGATCACGTCGCTATGCGCCGCTTGTCCCGCCCTCTCCGTATCCTCGGTAAGCTGGAGGAAACGCCTCGCCTG
>WNFJ01035259.1_pt1 | contig 33570 bp, 28 predicted proteins | sample 5400461 | NCBI WGS metagenome assembly WNFJ01 (sample SAMN13153349, study PRJNA577476) | soil metagenome | isolation source: 115 cm saprolite on Douglas fir-dominated hillslope | place: USA:California | collected 2013-09-17
GGCCAGGCCGCCGCGGACCTCGTCGAGCGTCACAGGCTCTGTCACCTCGGCGCCGGCCCTGGCGTAGTCGTAGAGCACGACGCGGCAGGAACCGTCGCGGAATGGGAACACCAGCAGCATGCCGGCGTTGGCCCGGCACCTACGACCGCGACGCCGGGCCCGTGCGCGGCCACGGCGCGTCCTCCTCGCCACAAGGTGGGCCATTTCTAGATGTGCGCATGTAAAGTTCAGGCTAGTCAGCAGGTGTTCCCATCGAGATAATCCATGGTCTATCACAGAATGAGCCAAATCGCCGTGCCGAGGCCGGGTGACAGGAGCGAGGCAAGTGGCAGCTGGGATGGTCGGTGAGAGCACGGCCGCCGAGTCGGGCGCGCCGTCCGCGCCGGGCCACGGGCACCTCTCGAGTCTGTCCGCCCGGACGCTGGTCCTCGGAGTGGATCACGCTGGGCGGATCCTGCAGCACGACAGGACCGCGCCGGGCGCGCTCGGGCTGAAGGGCGACGACCTGCTCGGCGCCCATCTCGGTGATCTCGTCGCCGAGCCGCAGGACCAGCAGGCGGCGCTGAAGGGGCTCCTCGAGGCGGTCCGCGGCGACCGCGAGAACACCGCCATGCTGGCGATCAAGTGCAGCAATGACGCGACAACGGACGCGGTGGTCACCGTTCAGCCGGTGTGCGCGAGCCAGCCGGGCCCCGCGGCACTCGTGGTGATCCGTATTCCGCCGTCCAACGAGGAGCGGTTCCTCGATCCGGCGCTCATGCGGCGCGCCCTGCTCGACGACTCGTTCACCCGGGCCGGCGCGACGCTCGACCTCGACCAGATGGCGCGCGGTTTGGTCAACGTCCTCGTGCCGCACTTCAGCAACATCGGCGCCCTGCTGGTGCTGGAGAGTCTGGTCGGCGCCGACGATAATCCTGCCTTCGCGCCGGACGGCTCGCACACGCTCAGGCGGCTCGCCGTCGCCTACGACGACTCCAACCAGGCCTGGGACGCGACCTTCCCAACGGGCGAGCTGCTCAGCTACCCACCGGGATCGATGTACGTGCGGTGCATGGACTCGGGCAAGCCGATCCTGGAAGCCACCTTCACCGCCGAGGACGCGGCCCGGCTCGCGAAGGCCTGGCAGCGCATGCCGGTCGCCCGGCTGCTTTCCGGCGCGTCCATGCTCCTGCTGCCGCTCATCGCCGACGGCACCACGCTCGGCTTCTTCGTGTGCGCGCGCAAGCCCGGCTTCCGGCGGTTCGACGCCTACGACACCGAGATCGGCCTGGACTTCGCGTCCCGGGCGGCCATCTTCATCGACACCGCGCGGCGCTTCAGCCGGGAACGCGCGACCGCGCTCACCCTGCAGCGCAGCATGCTGCCCACCGGCCTGTCCGCACCGTCGTCCGTCGAGGTGAGGCACCGCTACCTGCCGGCCAGCAAGCTGATCGAAGTCGGGGGCGACTGGTACGAATCGATCGCGCTGCCCGGGGCGCGGGTCGCGCTCGTCGTCGGCGACGTGGCGGGCCACGGTGTGCGCGCCGCCGTCACCATGGGCCGGCTGCGTACCGCCATCCAGACCCTCGCCCGCCTGGAGCTTTCGCCGGCCGAGTCACTGCAGCAGCTCGACGAGCTCATGCGGACGCTCGGCGAGCGGGAACCGCACTTCGCGACCTGTGCCTACGCCGTGTTCGACGCGGTCAACGGCACCTGTGAGGTCGCCTCGGCCGGCCACCTGCCCCCGCTGCTCGTGCCGCCGGACGGCAGCGGCGTCTTCCTCGACGTCCCGCCCGCGCCCCCGCTCGGCATCGGCGACGGGCTGATCCAGAGCCAGGAGTTCACGATCGAGGACGGCAGCCTGTTCGTGCTCTACACCGACGGGCTGGTGGAAAAGCGCGACCGCGACATCGACGACGGGCTCGACCGCCTCCGTAAGATCTTCGGCCCTGACTCGCTGTCCCGCCCGCTCGAGGACCTGTGCAAGGCGACCCTGGACGGCGTGTACGCCGACCAGCAGCGCGACGACATCGCCGTGCTGATCGCGCGCCTGCGGCGGCTGCCGAGCGACCATCACATCACCTGGACGCTGGACGCCGATCCGGTCTCGGTGGGTGCGGCGCGCACGCTCGTCCGCGCGAGGCTGAAGGAGTGGGACCTGGCCGATCTCGCCGACACGACCGAGCTGCTCGTCTCCGAACTGGTGACCAACGCGCTGCGGTACGCGCGCGGGCAGATCACGGTCCGGCTCGTCCGGGAGCGCACGCTGGTGTGCGAGGTCCTCGACGACTCCGCCGCGCTGCCGAGGCTGCGGCACGCCGGCAGCGACGACGAAACCGGCCGCGGGCTCCATGTCGTCGGCCAGCTCGCGCAGCGGTGGGGTACCCGCAGGACCGTCTCGGGCAAGGTGGTCTGGTGTGAACAGCCAGTCCCGGCTGATCCCGACGGGTCGGCCACCGAGGACGAACCGTATCCCGCGGGTTCATAGGCGGCTCAGAAGCCGCGACCCGGACAGGATTGAAAACCACGAATCTGGGCGTCCTGCGCAACGTGTCGTACCCGTCGGCTACACCGCCTATGGTGAAACAGGCCAAGTGACAACCGTACGGGCGAGGTGCCGACATCATGGACGGGTGGCCGGACGACTGGTTCCGCAACGACGCCGGGCCCGGGGCCAGCGGCGCAGGCAGCCGCGGGTCAGGAAGCGCCGAGCGAGGCGCCTCGGGCGATCCGGCCGTACATCCACCACACCCCGGGGCGGCCAGCCAGGCCGCCGCCGCGCGCGCGGGCGGAGGCCGCGCCCGGGCTGATCCGGGTCCGCCACCCGGCACGGATTGGCCGGATCAGCCGCCGGCCCGCAGCCTGCGGATGCGCCGCGGCGGATCCGGCGGCGGACGCCGCGCCTTCAAGATCATCGCTACGATCGTCGCCCTGCTGCTCGTCGCCGTGATCGGCATGTACTTCTACCTGGACTCCAGGCTAAACAGGGTGGCCGTGCTCGCCGACTACCAGGGCCGGCCGGCCGCATCGGCTGGCCAGAACTGGCTCGTCACCGGATCGGACAGCCGCCAGGGCCTCACCCGGCAGCAGGAGAACCAGTACGCGACGGGCCACGACGTCAGCGGCCAGCGCTCGGACACCATCATGCTGCTGCACATCGGCGGCGGCACACCCACGCTGGTGAGCCTGCCGCGCGACCTCTACGTGGACATCCCCGGCTACGGGATGAACAAGCTCAACGCGGCGTTCTCCTTCGGCGGCCCGAAGCTGCTCGCGCAGACCGTGCAGAACTACACCGGCCTGCGCATCGACCACTACATAGGGATCGGGTTCGGCGGGCTGGTCAGCGTGGTGGATTCGGTCGGCGGCGTGACCATCTGCGTCAGGCAGGCGCTGAACGACACGGCGTCCGGCCTGCACCTCAAGCCCGGCTGCCAGACGCTGACCGGCGGCCAGGCGCTCGGCTACGTCCGCGACCGCCATTCCTTCGGCGCCAGCGACCTGCAGCGGGTGCAGGATCAGCGGGCGTTCCTCAAGGCCCTGCTGAGCAAGGCCACGAGCCCGGGCGTATTCCTCAACCCGCTGGCCGCCATCCCGACCGCGACGAGTTCGGCAGCGGCGCTCACCGTGGACCAGGGCACCCACCTGTACCAGCTGATCAAGGTCGCGTTCGCGCTGCGCGGCCCGCAGACCACCACGGTCCCCCTCGCGGGCAGCGAGACGACGGCGGCCGGCGACGTGCTGCTCACCGACCGTGCGAAGGCGCTGCGGCTGTTCAACGCGCTCGGCAGCGACCAGCCGGTCCCCAAGGACCTGCTGTCCGGCACGTCCGGTGCCTGAGCATGGCCGGTTTTCAGCGCGCCTTCAGGGATCGTTCAGCTAAGCGGGCGACGATGGTGTCATGAACAAGGCCACGGGTGACGGCGAGCGGCCCGATGCCAGGCTGCTCGTCGTCGAGGACGAGCCGAGCATCTGCGAACTGCTCGCCGCCAGCCTGCGGTACGCGGGCTTCCAGGTGGTGACCGCGGCGGCGGGAAACGAGGCCGTGGAGCAGGCGGGCAGGCACCGGCCGGATCTCATCGTGCTCGACATCATGCTGCCCGACATGGACGGCTTCGACGTGGTGCGGCGGCTGCGCAGCGGCGGCACGCACACCCCCGTGGTGTTCCTGACGGCGCGCGACGCCACCGAGGACAAGATCCGCGGGCTGACTCTCGGCGGCGACGACTACGTCACCAAGCCGTTCAGCCTGGAGGAAGTGATCGCCCGCATCCGCGCCGTGCTCCGGCGCACCCGGGGCGACGCGCAGGAGCCGTCGCCCCGGCTCAAGTTCGCCGACCTCGAGCTCGACGAGGAGAGCCACGAGGTCTGGCGCGGCGGCGCATCGGTCCAGCTTTCGCCCACCGAGTTCAAGCTGCTCCGCTACTTCATGACCAACGCGAACCGGGTCCTTTCGAAGACGCAGATCCTCGATCACGTGTGGAACTACGACTTCCGCGGCGACACCGGCATCGTGGAGTCCTACGTTTCCGTGCTACGGCGCAAGGTCGACACCGCTGCGCCGCGGCTCATCCACACCCTGCGGGGCGTAGGTTACGTGCTGCGCCTGCCACCCGCCCCGGCCACCTAGGCCGGCGCCGGGTGCGTCGTCTCGCGACACGCTCGTGGCGGGCCCTCAAGCGGTTCTCCGCCAGGACACCGCTGCGGATCAAGCTCATCACCGCGGCGCTGGCCCTCGTCGCGATCGCGATCGCCGTGATCAGCGCGGTCAGCATCGCCGTCTTCCGCGGCTACCTGCTGCACCAGGCGGACCAGAAACTCAAGGACGCGAGCGTGGCGAGGGCGCACAGAACGTTCGGCCCCTCCGGCGACTTCGTCGCTCCGCAGCCTGGCCAGACCGTGACCGCGGCGCTGTTCAGCCGGAACGGACAGGTGCTCTGGGCCTCCCAGGGACAGCGCGTCAACACCCTGCCGGACATCCCGCTGGACGCCTCCTGGCTCAAGGCGCACACCGGGCAGATCGTAACGGTCCCGGCCGCATCCGGCGGCGGCAGCTGGCAGGTGATCGTCAACCCGGTGCACTACACCGTCACGCGCGACGTGTTCCTGCCGAGCGCTGTCACCATCCACCTCACCAGCCTGAGCCAGCCAGGGTCACCTGGCACGTTCGTCGTCGGGGTGGACCTCGGCAGCATCAACCACACGATCGGAACGCTGACCATGATCGACCTGTCGGTCGGCGGCATCGTGATCGTGATCCTGGCCGGAGTGGGGGTGGCCCTCGTCCGGGCCAGCCTCCGGCCACTCGCGGAGATCGAGCAGACAGCGGGCGCGATCGCCGCGGGTGACCTGTCCCGGCGGGTACCCGACCGGGACCCGCGCACGGAGGTCGGCAGCCTGGGGCGGTCGCTCAACATCATGCTCGGCCAGATCGAGCGCGCGTTCCGCGCCCAGTCCGCCTCCGAGGCCACCGCCCGCCAGTCCGAGGAGCGGATGCGCCGTTTCGTCGGCGACGCGAGCCACGAGTTGCGCACGCCGCTCAGCGTGATCCGTGGCTTCGCCGAGTACTACCGGCAGCGCGGCGGGCTGCGGGAGGCCGAGCTCGACCGCATGGTCAGGCGCGTCGAGGACGAGGCCGCCCGGATGGGGATGCTGGTCGAGGACCTGCTGCTGCTCGCGAGAATGGACCAGCAGCGGCCGCTGCAGCGCAGGCCGGTGGACCTGCTCGCGCTCGCGGCGGACGCCGCGCAGGACGCCCGGCTGCTCGCGCCCAACCGCGACATCCAGCTCAGCGTCGGGTCCGGTGGGCCGTTCCTGGTAACCGGTGACGAGGCGCGGCTGCGGCAGATCATCCGCAACCTGGTCAACAACGCGCTCACGCACACGCCGGACGGCGCTCCGGTCGAGCTGCGGCTGCGCACCTGCCCGGCCGTGCGGACCCCGCTGGATGCGGCGGTCGTGCTCGAAGTGGCGGACTCCGGGCCCGGCCTGACCCCAGAGCAGGCCGAGCGGGTGTTCGAGCGCTTTTACCGCGCGGACGCCGCCCGCACGAGGAAGACGGGCGGCACGGGCCTTGGCCTGGCCATCGTGGCGGCCCTTGCGGCGGCGCACGGCGGCGAGGTATCGGTGGATTCCCGGCCCGGCGAAGGCGCGACCTTCCGGATCACGCTGCCGATGGCGCCGGACGCGGTGGGTATCCATGCCGCGGACAGCGACGAGGAAGCCACATACCGCGAAACCTAGGTGGCGCCCGGGCGGCGGCCTGGCGGCGCGGAGGAGCGACGTTGAACAGATACCGCACGCTCTCGTTCTGGCATGGCACCGTGCCGGATCCGCTGGAGCCCGGCCCGCCGCTGCCGGGCGATACCGACGTGGACGTGGCCATCGCCGGCGGCGGCTTCACCGGGCTGTGGACCGCCTACTACCTGCGTAAAGCCGATCCCGGGCTGCGGATCGCCGTGCTCGAGCGTGAGATTGCCGGTTTCGGCGCGTCGGGCCGGAACGGCGGCTGGTGTTCGGCCCTGTTCCCCGCGTCGCTGGACAAGCTCGCCCGGATGTCCGGGCGGCCTGCCGCGATCGCCATGCATCGCGCCATGCGGGCCACCGTCGACGAGGTCGGCGCGGTCGTGACGGCGGAAGGCATCGACTGCCACTGGCGCAAGGGCGGAACCGTCCAGCTGGCTCGCTCGCGGCCACAACTCGGGCGCGCGAAGGACGAGGTGGCGCACTCGCGCGCGTTCGGCTTCGGCGAAGACGACCTGCGCCTGCTCAGCGCCGGAGAAGCGAGCGGCATGCTCGCCGCGGCTGACGTCGTGGGCGGCACCTACACGCCGCACTGCGCGGCCATCCACCCGGCCAGGCTGGCCCGTGGCCTCGCCGCCACGATCCGGCGTCTCGGCGTTGCGCTGTACGAGCAGACCGCGGTGACCTCCATCGAGCCGCGGCGGGCGCGCACCCCGGCGGGCACGGTGCGGGCCGAGTACGTGATCCGCGCGACCGAGGGCTATACTCCCGGGCTGCCGGGGCTGCGCCGCGCGATCGCCCCGGTGTACTCGCTCATGATCGCGACGAAGCCGCTGCCCCAGAGCACCTGGGATCGGATCGGCCTCGCGCAGCACGCGACCTTCGGCGATCACCGACATGTGATCATCTATGGCCAGCGCACCGCGGATGGCAGGTTCGCGTTCGGCGGGCGCGGTGCGCCGTACCATATCGGCTCGAAGATCCGTCCCGAGTTCGACCGTGAACCTGCCGTGTTCCTTGCCCTGCGGCGTGCGCTTGGCGAGATGTTCCCCGTTCTCGGCGACGCCGAGGTAACGCACGCGTGGGGTGGTCCACTCGGCGTGCCGAGGGACTGGTGCGCGTCCGTGGGCCTGGACCACGGCACCGGGCTCGGCTGGGCGGGTGGGTACGTCGGCGACGGCGTGGCCACCGCCAACCTGGCCGGCCGCACGCTCGCCGACCTGATCCTCCGCCGCGACACCACCCTGGTGACGCTGCCGTGGGTGAACCACCGCTCACGGCGCTGGGAGGCCGAGCCGCTGCGCTGGCTCGGCACCAACGCCGCACTGTGGGTGATGGCGCGGGCCGACCGGGTAGAAGCGCGCACCGGGCGCCCCGCGCGCTCCGCCGGACTCTGCGGCCGGCTGATGGGCGGCTGAGGAGCGCACCGGTCAGCTTGGGCCAGAGCCGGACGCCGACGGTACCACGACGTACTGGCGCAGGTAGAGGTCGCCGAAGGTGACCGGGCCGCGCGGGCCTGGGACGTGGTCCACGTTGATGCCGGTCTCGGGCACGCCGCGGAGCTTGAAACCGTCGAGCAGGCGGGTGCTCGCGTTCCAGAACGCGCCCGTGCCATGGTAGGCGTCGAGGAATGCCGCCGCGGCCTGCGGGTCCGATGTCACGATGGCCGCCGCGAGCCCGGACGTTTCCACGTTCGCGACCTCGGCCGCCTCGGCCGGCCCGGCCACCGCGTCGACGGTGACGGTCGCCTCCCGGCCCGGGTCGAGGGCCCATTCGTGGCCGCGGGGGTGGCTGTGCGGCGGCAGCGACGGCCGGACACCGGCGCCGGCCAGCGCGCGGGTCACGACGGGGAGCATCTCGTCCCAGACCGCCGAGGAGATCAGGAGCAGGTTGAGCCGGTTGCATACGCCGAGCCGGTCGAGGCTCGCCGCGACGAGCCGTCCGGCATCGCCGGCATCGGCTGCGGCGTCGACGTACAGGACGCCGCCCCCGTCGGCGTGCGCGAGCGTGCGGACCCCGCTGCGGGCCGCCTCGGCCGCGAGCATCCGGGTGGTCTCGCCGCTGCCGCGCAGGATCACCAGCGGGATCAGCCGAGGCTGGCGGACAAGCTCGACCGCCGCGGCCCGGTCCGGTGTGCGGACAAGCTGGAGCGCGCCAGGATCGAGGCCGCAGGCGCCGAGTGCGGGCGAGATCACCTCGCCGAACAGGGCAACGGCCGACCGCAGCGCGGCGGCGCCGGTGCGCAGTACCCCGGCGTTGCGCGACTTGAGCAGCTGGGAAGCGACGTCCACGGTGACGTTGGGGCGCGCCTCGAAGTTCGCGCCGACCACGCCGATCGGCTTGCGCCGTTCCTCAAGCCGCAGCCCGCCGGGCAGGTCTTTAAGCCGAACGGCTGCGGCGGGGTACTCCACCGCGGCGAGCAACTCGATCTGGCGGGCCATCTGCCCGATCCGGTCCTGATCGAGCCGCAGCCTGTCGAGCAATCCGGCGCCAAGGCCCGCCGCCTCCCCGGCGGCGACATCCTCCTTGTTCGCCGCGAGTAGCGCGGGCGCGTTCGCCTCGAGCAGCCGCGCCATGCGGCGCAGCGCGCCGTCGATCGTCGCCTCACCAGCGGCCGCGAGACCGCGCGAACCCTGCCTCGCCGCCGCACCGCGCGAGATGACCTCCGTTGCCGCATCGACCACAACGGAAAGCCTACGGCGGGTGGCCCGCAAGTGCCGCATACCTCGACCCGGCGCCCGCGTCGGTGACCAGCCGGCGCGAAGCTGATACGCTCCCAAGCGAGCGCTTGGTACGCAATGCGGCCGGTGGCAGCCCTGCCACTCCTGCCATTTCGCTGCTGCCATTTCGCTGCTGCCATTTCGCTGCTGCCGTTCCGCTGCTGCCATTCCGCTGGGAGGATCCACGATGCCAGCTGACGAGCGTGCCGGGGAACCCGGCGGGGGCCGCCCAACGACGGCGGCCGCCGGGACCACCCACGGCGGGGCGGGCGCTCGGCCGGCCAGCGTGCACGGCTGGTGCGACCCGGCGCTGCACCGCGTACGCGCGGCGGTGGGCGAGTACCTGTCCGCGCACATCACGGGCCCGCACGGGCTCGACGTCTGGCTCGGCGCGCCCGGCGACGTCATCGCGCGGGCGGCCAAGCTCACCAACCGGCGGCCCGGCCGCGAACGTGACGCGCCGCCGGTCCCCGCAGGCTCAAGCACCGGCACCGGCCCCGGCACCAGCCCCGGCACCAGCCCAGGCGCGGGCGCAGGCCCAGCCACCGGCCCAGGCACCGGCCCCGGCACCGGCACCAGCCCAGGCGCGGGCGCAGGCCCAGGCACCGGCCCAGCCACCGGCCCAGGCACCGGCCCAGGCACCAGCGCTGCCGCCAGCCGGGCGGCGGCCGCTTTTGCCGCCGGCGCCGGTGGCCTGTCCGGCCTGCTCTGGCGCACGCTGTACAACCCGGACGTCACCTCGGTCCCGGCGGCAACAACAACCCGGATGTGCTGCGCGCTGGCTGGCCGGCCAGCGGGGCGCTGACCAGCGCCGCGGGTCTGGCCGGGTGGTACCGCCAGCTGATCGCCGGGCGCGTCCTGCGGCCCGCCACCCTGACGGCGGCACTGGCCACGCGGGCGAGCGGCGAGGACCGCGTCCTGGGCATCGAGAGCGCGTTCGGGCTTGGCTTCATGCGCCCCTCGCTGACGTTCCCGACACCACCGGCCGGGCGGGACGGCGCGTTCGGGCATACCGGCGTGGGCGGGTCGATCGGGTTCGCGGACACCAGCCGCGGGCTGGCGCTCGCGTACGTGCCGAACCGCATGAGCGACGACGTCTCCGGTGCCCTGCGCGCCTATCGCCTCATCGAGGCCGTCTACGAATCCATCGGATAGCGCCATCACGCCGCGGGCGCGGGCGGGATGCCGGAACCGGCCGGCGCGGGCCAGCGTCCAAGAGACATGACCCCCTCACGGCTCGCCGTCGCGACCGCGACGGCCACGCTCATCGGACTCGGCGCGGCTGGCTGCGGCTCACAGGCCGGCGGTGCGGCCGGCTCGCCGCCACAGAAACTGCACCTCGCCAGCTCCGCGACGCCATCGCCGGCCACCGGGGCGCCGAACATCCCCCAGCCGATAATGCCGTCCCCCGCGCCGCCCGGCGTGCCGGGCTGGGCGCAGGTCAAACTGACGGGACGGCTTCCGGCCACCGGGCCCACCAGCGGCGCGGTACACGCGCTCCCTGGCGGCGAGGTACCCGAGGCGACCGTGCGCGCGCTCGCGGGCGCGCTGCACCTGTCCGGCTCGCCGCGGCGCACAACCGGCGGATGGCGGGTCACCGGGCCTGGCATCCTGCAGGTCAGCGATGCGGCCGGCCTGCGCTGGACCTACATCGGCGGGCCAGCGATCCCCTGGTGCAACGGCCCGATACGGCAGGGCACAACCGGGGCGCCGGGCGCCGGGACCACGGCAGGCTCCGGTTTGAACCCCCGTGCGGCCGTGCCGGCCGCGCTCAGATTGTCCTGCCCGATGAAGCCCGGCCAGCTCGAGCCGTACGATCCCGTGCCCGGGGCCTCCGGCAGCGCGGCCGCGCCGTCCGGGCCCGCCGCCGAATCTGCGGCCACACCCGTGCTGCAGGCCGCGGGGGTCGCCGGATCCCCGCTCCGGATCACCACGATCGGTTCCTACACGTTCGTGTCGGCGGATCCGGTCATCGGCGGCCTGCCGACCTCCGGTTTCACGACCACGGTCGGCGTCGGCCCAGGTGGCCGGATCACACCGGCCAACGGCTGGCTGAGCCGCCCGGTGCCCGGCTCCGCCTACCCGCTGGTCAGCGCGCGGCAGGCGTTCAGCAGGCTGAAGATGTCCACCCATCCGGTACCTGGCGGCCACCCGCCGGAGGTCATGTGCCCGCTCAATCCCGACGTGCTGTGCACACCGGGCCGGATCCGGCTGGTGCAGGTGACAGGCGCCGCCTACGGCCTGGCTCTCAGCTACAACCGGGGCACGCCCATGCTCGTCCCGGCCTGGCTCTTCAGCATCGCGGGAACCAGCCTCAGGATTCCTGAGGTCGCCATCAACCCGCGTTACCTGGGTGGCTGAGCCGGGGTCCCGCGTGATCTGGCCGGCGTCATCGGGGCAGCGGGCGGGCCGGGGTGACGGCGCTCGCGGTCCGCACGCCCGCCGGTGCCCGGCCTGAGCCGCCCGACCCTGACGAGCCCGCCGCCGACCCGCGCGAGCGCGTCGGCGAGCGCCGCGTACCCGCCGCCCGCGATCGCGACGCCGAACACCAGCCCGGCGACGACGTCCTGCCAGGCGTACGCGATCACACATATCTGGAACGCCGCCAGGGCCACGGCCACCGCCGCGGCGGCGATGCCCAGACGCGCGTGCACGAAGAACAACCCGGTGGTCACGGCGCCGGCCATGGCGGCGGCTCCACTCGGCGGCGGGAAGCCGCTGACCGCGTGATAAAGGACCGACACACCCGGCTGCACGGCATGCAGGCTCGGCCGTGCCCTGGGCGCGACAAAGGACTCGCCCGCGGCGAATGCGGCGGCGGCGGCCGCAAGTACCCAAAATGCGGCGCCGATACGCCGGGGCGCGCCGCGCGCACGCCACCAGCCGGTCAAAATGAGCGCGCCGAACACGATCGCGCTGTACACGGGGTAATCGCGCACCTTACGTCACCCCCAGGAAAGGCATTAACGTGAGCACCGGTGAAATACTCAGAGTAGTTCAGGCCGTTTGGTCCCGTCAGGCACTGCGGCGGCAAAGGGGCGAGCGAATATTCGCCTATATCGGTCAGTCGGAGAATTCGCAGCATAACTGGCGTACGCGGAAATGAAGGGACGATCAGGACAGATGAGGCGGGCGAGCCGCGACGTGCGCACGGCCCCGGGGCGGGCGGTCCCGGCGCGGGCGGCCCCGGCGCGGGCGGTCCCGGCGCGGGCGGTCCCGGCGCGGGCGGTCCCGGCGCGGGCGGTGCTTTCCCGGCTGAGCGGACGCGCCGGGGGGGCGGTGACTGCTGCCGCTGCCGTGCTCGCATTGACGGTGGCGCTGGTGAGCGGGGCCGGCGCCGCGGCCGCCGCGGCGTCGCCGGTCCACGACCACCACGGCCCGAGCGCCCGGCCGAAACCGGCCGTGCACACTCCCGGCGCGCCCGGCGCCGGCCAGCCGCCGGCGCACCGCGGCCGCACCGACCCCGGCTGCCGGGTGCGAATCGACGACGTGCGGATCGCCGGTTACCTCAGTTCGGGCCGCCTGATCCGCGCCGCGGTCGTGGGCGCGTACGTCGCCTGCAGGCTTACCGTGCACCACATGTCGCTCCAGGTCACGCTCTGGAAAGCAGGGCTTCTCTACGATCACGAGCAGGCCCAGACCACCGTAGCCGCGGTGGCCGGTAGCCGTCTCGGCAGTGATGTCACGCGCGTGACGTGCAGGGACCAGACCACCAGCCGCTTCTACGGTGTCGCGCACGCGGTCGTCTACTTCGACGGCAGGCGAGGTGACGCGTGGGTGAAATCTCCAGGTACGAGCGCGCCCCGATGCGGCACGTGACCCGTGTGATCCCAGCCGAATGCTGGTTATGTTGTCCCATATGCCCTCGCCGCCCGTCCGTACCCTGCTCGCGCGGGATCTCGAAGTCGTGACGGTGACCGACACGAGCGTCATCATCACCTGGTTCACGGGATCGGCGGACGAGCCCGACGCGTACGGCCAGCCCGCCCCGGTCCCCGCCGACACCGAACTGCTGCTCGGTGAGCCTGGCCGCCCCGGGACGCTGCGGACGGTCGTGCACGACGACACGCCCACGCCGTACCACCACGCGGAGGTGACCGGCCTGGAACCGGGCCGGGCCTACGCGTACGTGGCGCGCTCGGCCGGCCAGACGGCGGCCCAGACGTCACTGCAGTTTCCCGGGCGGCACGGCTCCCTGGACGTGCCAGGCGTGGTCACGACGCTTCCCACGCCGCCGGGCCGTTACCTGTTCACCCTCGCGCTCGCCGCGGACACCCACGTCGGCGAGACCGCGAGCGGACTGGTCGCGGCGAACTGGCCGCAGGCCTTCCGCCAGGACCCTGGCCTGCCCCCGTATCCAGAGGTGATGGTCACCGGCATGCTCGCCGACCTGCGCCGGCAGCGCCCCCGGCCGGCGGCGCTGATCGTCGCGGGAGACATGACCGCGGAAGCCTCGCCCGGTCAGGTGACACGGGTGCGTGAGCTGCTTGACCAGTGGGGCCGCCTCGGCACGGACTACTTCGTCGCACGCGGCAACCACGACCGGCCGCACACCGGTGCCGCCCACACCGTGGGGACGCCTGTCCCCGGGGCAACCGACCACCACGACTGCTGGGGTGACGTGTTCGGCTACCGCCACCAATGCCTCGGCGCGCACCAGCTCGGCGGCCTGCGGATCGTCGGGCTCGACACCACGACGCTCGACCTGGCGAGCGGCACCCTCGGCGAAAGCCAGCTCGGCGAGCTGCGCGACCTGCTCACCGCCGACCCGGACCGGCCGACCCTCGTGTACGGGCACCACCCGGTCACGCTCGAGTCGGCCGTCACGACGGCGGCCGGACCCGACTTCAACCTCGACGAAGCGAAGGCGCGGCAACTCGAAGCGCTCTACGCGCGCGCGCCCGGGGTCTTTCTGCACCAGGCCGGCCACACCCACCGAAACAAAGTGACGACCGCGGCCGGCCCGGGCGGCACCGAATTCCTGGAGGTCGCGGCGGTAAAGGAGTACCCGGGCGGCTATTCGCTGCTGCGCGTGCACACCGGCGGCTACCTGGTGAGCTTCTACAAGACGCGGGCGGATCTGGCCCGGCGGTGGAGCCAGCGCACCCGGGCGGAATACTTCGGGATCTTCCCGCACTACGCACTGGGCACGATCGCCGACCGCAACCACGCGGTGCGGCGTGACCTGTCCGGCCTCAGCCCCGTGCCGTGAACCGGGTGTCGTGTACCCCGTGCCGTAAGCGTGTGCGGCGCGGCGGCATGCCGTACGGCCGAGCCGTGTGGCCGGAGCAGTGCGGCGTGCGCACCAGGCATAATGGACTATGCTTTTCTGCTTGGCAGGAAAACACATAGCCCTTAAAGAAATGCGCTTGGGATTATATCAAGGAAATGGAACGCCGGCAAACTGAATCCGCCCGCGCCGAGGCTCTACGGGTCGAGCAGACCTATGTCTCGATGCTGTACGAACGCCTCGGCATAGCGCGGGAACGCGCGGAGGCGGCCCTGCGTGAGGCACACGGGCGCGGCGCGGCGGGCGGCACCCACCAGGCCCGTATCGAACGCGAGGTGGCCGCCGCCGAGCAGGCACGCCGGATCGCCCAGTTGTCCGGCGTGGAACGTGGCCTGTGCTTCGGCCGTATCGACGACACCGACGGCGGTACCTACTACATCGGCCGGATCGGGCTGCGGGGCGGCGGTAACGAGCTTGTGCTGATCGACTGGCGCGCCCCGGCCGCCCGCCCCTTCTACACCGCGACGCCGGGCGATCCCGGTCCGCTGGTGCGCCGGCGCCACCTGTACACCCGCGGCCGCACGGTCACCGGCATCGACGACGAGGTATTCGACCTGGAGCGGATGGCCGAGAGCGACCGCCGCACGCTGGTCGGCGAGGCGGCACTCATGGCCTCGCTGCGGCGCGGGCGCACGGGCCGGATGACCGAGGTGGTCGCGACCATCCAGACCGAGCAGGACCGGGTGATCCGCTCCGGCTTGCCGGGCGTGCTCGTGGTCCAGGGCGGCCCCGGCACCGGCAAGACCGTTGCCGCGCTGCACCGCGCGGCCTACCTGCTCTACACGCACCGGGCCACGCTGGAGCGCCGCGGCGTGCTCGTGGTGGGGCCGAACGCGATGTTCCTGCGCTACATCGGCCAGGTGCTGCCGTCCCTCGGCGAGACCGACGTGGTACTTGCCACCGTCGGCGAGTTGTTCCGTGGCGTGCGCGCTACCGCCGCCGACGCCACCGAGGCTGCGGTCGTCAAGGGCGACCTGCGGATGGCGGCTGTCGTCAAGGCGGCGGTGCGCGACCATCAGCGCGTGCCAGCAGGCGACCTTGAAATCGTGACCGAGGACTTGACCCTGCGGGTCGCCCGCGACACCTGTGTGCGGGCGCGCGATCGCGCGCGAGCGCTGCGCAGCCCGCACAACGTGTCGCGCAAGCTGTTCGTCCAGGACATGCTTACCGCGCTCGTGCGCAGCGAAGCCGCGGCACTTGACCGGCCGGTCGACAGCGAGGATCTGCCGTACCTGCGCGCGGCGTTGTGGGAGCAGGATCCGGTCCGTGCGGCGCTTGACGCGCTCTGGCCGTTCCTGACCCCGCAGCAGTTGATCTCCGAACTGCTGCGGAGCGGGCCGGCGCTGCGCTCCGCCGCGGCGGGCCGCGGCGGCCTCTCGCCCGGCCAGCAGCGGGCGATCCTGCGGCCGGCCGGGTCCCCGTGGACGACCGGTGATGTGCCGCTGCTCGACGAGGCCGCCGACCTGCTCGGCGAGGACGACGCGGCGGCCAGGGCGATGGAGCGGGTCGCGGAACGGGAGCGGCGCGCGGACGAGGAGTACGCGTACGGCGTGCTCGAACTGACCGGGCTGTCGGAACTCGGTGTGCTCGACGCGCGCGCGCTCGCGCAGCGCCACCGCGACGGCGGTAGCTCCGCGACCACCGCCGAGCGGGCGGCCGAGGATCGCACCTGGGCGTACGGCCACGTCATCGTGGACGAGGCGCAGGAACTGTCGGCGATGGCATGGCGCACGGTGATGCGCCGGGTCCCGACGCGGTCGCTGACGGTGGTGGGCGATATCGCCCAGCGAAGTTCCCCGGCCGGCGCGCGGTCGTGGGGCGAGATGCTCGACAGGTACGTCAGGGGCCGCTGGCGTGAGGAGCGCCTGACGGTCAACTACCGGACGTCGGCGGAGATCATGGAAGCCGCGGCGGACGTACTGAAGGCGGTGGCACCGGGACAGGAGCCACCGGAGTCCGTGCGCAGTGGCGAGGTACCGCCGCGCGCGCTGCTCACCACCGCCGGCGAACTCCCTGACGCCCTCGCCAGGCTCGTGAAGTCGGAACTCGCCGAGATCGGCGACGGCCGCCTCGCGGTCATCACACCGGATGCCCGGCACGCTGGGATCGCCGCCATGCTGCCGGAAGCCGCCGCCGCCGCGACCCTCGACGCGCTCGACTCCCCGGTCGCCGTGCTCACGGTGCCGCAGGCCAAGGGCCTGGAGTTCGACGCGGTCGTCGTCGTCGCACCCAGCGAAATCATCGCCGCCTCCCCCATGGGCGGTCATGACCTGTACGTGGCGATGACCCGGGCGACCAGGCGGCTGACGGTGGTGCAGGAGGGGGCGTTGCCCGGCATGCTCAGCCGGCTGGCACCGCCGCAGGCGGCGGTGCCAGCCGGCTGAGCCACTGGTCACCGCTCGCAGCGAGCGACTGGCCCGCACGCACGCACGCGACCCGCAGCGCGGGCCGAAGGTGAAGGATGACGCGTACGGCTGATACCGAGCCCACCGCACGGCTCCGCAACGTGCTTTACCCGGTCGCCGACCTGGACCAGGCGATCCGGTTCTACCGCGACGGCCTCGGCCTGGCCGTCAAGTTCCAGGACGGCGACAGGTTCGCGGCCCTCGACGCCGACCCGGGCGGTGCTTGCGGACCCGGCCGGAAATCCGTTCGTGATCTACGCGCCGCACCAGTAGCGCGCTGGATCAGGCTCGGCCCGGCGACCCGCGTTCAAGGTGCCGCCAGCGGCAGCCGTGATGGAGATGACCTGAGTAACCGACCTTGGCGCGCCGCGAGCCCGGGTGTGCGGCGCAGTGGTTACCAGGCCCAGTGGAACCCGACGACGGCGTTTTCCAGGATCCGCAGGTAGTGGTGCGCGGAGTGCTGGCTGTCCAGCGAGACGGCCTCGTGCTCGACGATGTCTCCCTCGATGCCGTCCCAGGACGCCCACCAGATGGTGGCGGGCACCATATCCGGGTGGAACTCCACCCGGATATCGACATTTTCCATGCGCGACCTGGAGGCACGGCGGTAGTCACTCGCCGGGCGTTCGGCAAAATGGAAGATCATCCAATACTCGAGGGTGAGCGTGTCGCCGCGTTCGAGCGGCTTGGCCAGCAGGATGTCGGTGGTGTAGAGAACCTCGGTGATCTTCCTGAACGGCCCGCTCATGCCTCGGCAGCCCTGGCCGAGCTCGAGTGTCAGGTCGGCGGAGTCGAAGCGGAACGGTATGCGGTCCAGCCCGTCCACGGTCGCCTCGATCACGTGCAAGGTGCGCTGGCGGTCCGGCATCCCGTCCGGGCCGCAGTAATGATGATCATGCAGGGCGAGGGTCTGGTGCTGAAGCGGGCCGAGCGCGGCTGACCGCTCGGGCCGCATCGCGCGCGGACCGGCCTGCACCCGGGAGCGGCCCGACCCCTCCCACAACCGCCAGAGCAGTTCCGCGTCGTGGCTGGCCAGGTCGAACGCGTCGATGAACAGGCTCAGCGACGCCTTACTCACCATCCGGCCCGATATCGCGCGGAGCACGGTGTCCTTGAGCTGACGGGGCAGGACGTCGACGTCGCCCGTGGTGCGTGGATTGCGCCAGAGATAGTGGGCGAGAACGTCAGCCACCGCGAGCTGGTTGATCTCGCCCGGCCTGGTTCGCTCCGCATACTGCGCCCAGCGCTGCCGGTAACGGCCGGGCTGGAGCAACAGCTCACGCAGGTATGCGGCAGTTGCAGCATGGCGCACGGCCGTGGACTCTGAACCATTCACTGATTCGGCCTACCCGGGTGCGAACTTGTTGCGACATACGAGAGTTACTGTACGTCGTCGGCCTCGCCGGGGGGGCGAGACCGGATCAAGGGGAGGGGACCGGTCGCAGCATGGACGACCGCCGGGGTTCGATGTCGCGCGGGCTGGACGAGGCGTATTTCCTCGACCTGCTCGGCGACGCATACAACGGTCTTGGCCGTTACGACGAGGCCGTGGTGGCGCTCTCCAGCGCCGTCAAGGTGTTCGAGGAACAAGGGGCGCAATGCGCGCACGCCGTTGGCCTGTTCAAGCTCGCGCAGAGCCATCTCGCGCTTGCTCAGCACGACCAGGCCATCGGTTACCTCGAGGAGTGCCTGCCGATCTTCCGCAAACTGCACCTGACCGGGTCAGAACAGCGGGCCAGGGCCGCGCTCGACGCCTGCCTGCTCGTCATCGCCTGACGGGCCCGCGCGGCCGGGAGGCGGTCGCTCGAGCGCGCCGATCGCCTCGCGCAGTTCCGCCGCCGCAGGATCACCGAGGTCTTCCAGGATCGCAAGCGCCGCGCGCCAGGACGAGAGCGCCGCGCCGAGATGGCCGGTTTGCCGTTGGGCGTCGCCCAGGTGGCGCAGGGTCTCCGCCTCACCGCATCGGTCACCCATCTCACGGCGGAGCGCGAGCGCCCGCGAGAGCCAGCCGAGCGCGTCGTCAATGCGCCCAAGCCGCAGGTAGGCTCCGCCGAGGTTGTTAAGCGCCGAACTCTCGCCGGTGAGGTAGCGGATCGCACGGGAAAGGGTCAGCGCCTGCTGTAAACAGCCAAGCGCTTCAGTCTGCTGCCCGAGTTCCAGGTACGTCTCGCCGAGATTGTTCAGCCCGATGGCCAGGCTGCGGCGGTTGCCGGTTTCGCGGCTGATGAACAGCGCCCGCTTGAACCAGTCGGCGGCGTCGCTCAGGCGGCGCAGCTGGAAGTAGGTGCTGCCGATGTTGTTCAGGCACGAGGCTTCGAAACGCCGGTCACCCATCTCGTGGCTGATGCCAAGTGCCTGCCGGTAGCAGTCGAGTGCCTCGCCGAACCTGCGCAGATCCCAGTAGGCTCCGGCGAGGCTGTTCAGCGTCGCGGCCTCGCCGTTGCGGTCTTCGGCGCGGCGTGCGGCAGCGAGGCCGGTGCGGCAGCAGGCGATCCAATCGGCCCATGGTTTGCGCAGGTCGAAATATCCCCACAGGGAGACGGGTAACTGCCAGGCGATGGCGTGCTCACCGGCCTTCGCGGCGTGGCGGGTCGCGGCGACGAGGTTGGCCCGCTCGGTCTCACACCACTCGAGCGCGGCCGGGTAGCTGTTGAAGGACAGCGGGTGACAGCCGGGTGCCGGGGCATCCAAGCAGACGCGGCGCCGTTGTGACAGCAGCACCCGGTCGGCCGCGTCGGCGCTGTGCAGATACCAGGAGAGCATCCGGTGCACCGCGGCCACGCGGTCCGGCCGGCTCTCGTCCGCCCGCGCGCGTTCGGCCGCGTAGATGCGCAGCAAATCGTGGAACAGGTAGCGGCCGGGCCGCGGCTCGTCCACCAGATGCGCGTCGGCGAGCAGGTCAAGCAGCCGCTGCGTCGCCGCGATCGAGACGCCGGCCGCCGCGGCCGCGGCGTGGACGCTGAGATCGGATCCACGGTGCAGGCCGAGCAGCCGGAACATCCGCGCCGCGTCGGCGGGCAGGGCGCGGTACGACCACGAGAACACCGAACGGACCTCCGTCGCCTCGTCGCCGGAGATCGCGAGGACATCGAGCCTGTCCCGTTCGGCACGCAACTGCCGCGCAAGGTCGGCCAGCGTCAGGTGCTGGCGTGCGGCCGCGCGGTCCGCCGCGATCCGCAGCGCGAGCGGCAGGTATCCGCACAGCCGGGCAACCTCGGCCGCCGCCGCGGGCTCGGCTGTCACCCGCCCGTCGCCCAGGGTCCGCTTCAGCAGCAGGATCGCCTCGGGCTCGGTCAGCCGGCCCAGGCTGACCGGCGCGGCGCCGTCCCTGGCGACGAGGCCGGCCAGGCGGCTGCGGCTGGTAATGAGGACCAGGCAGCCGGGAGATCCGGGCAGCAGCGGCCGTACCTGCGCGGGGGTCGCCGCATTGTCTAGCAGGATCAGTGCCCGCTTGCCGTCGAGCAGGGTCCGCAGCAGCGCGGACCGCGACTCCAATTCCGGCGGGATCGCCTCCGGTGCGACCGCGAGCGCGCGCAGGAATCCGTCGAGCACGACGCCCGGCCCGGCGGGCTGGCCCGCCGGATCGTAGCCGCGGAGGTTGGCGAACAGCGTGCCGTCAGGGAACCGGCCCTTGACCCGCTGCGCCCAGTGCAGGGCAAGTGCCGTCTTGCCCACTCCCGCGGTACCGCCGATCGCGGTGATCACGACCGTGCCCGAGCTGCGCGAACCGCCGGAGATCAGCCCGTCGAGCCGGGCGATGGCATCGGCGCGGCCGACGAAGTTGGGCGCGCCGCCAGGCAACTGGGCCGGCCGCGGCAGCCCGCCGCGGCGGGCCTGCGGCAGGTCGGCCGCGAGGGCGAGCAGTTCGCCACCTGCGCACAGTGCCTCGTCGCAGCACCGGGCAACGTGCGGATGAGCCGGTCGCTCGCCGTTCTCGATCTTGCTAAGGTGCCCCTTGCTGTAGTGCACAAGCTCAGACAGCTTCGCCAAAGACACGCCTCGCTGCCCGCGAAGCGTCCGCATCGCCGTACCGAACGACGACGGCTCGCTCACCGCTTCAAGCGCCTTCCGTTTACGCCCCTGACCGGGTTGCCAACTTAGCAGGCTGCGACCGCTCACAGGCCGAGACGCTCGGGCGCGGTGGCCAGACCGCGCATGACGCCGCGGGGGTCGGGCATCAGCCTGCGCGCATCGAGATCGAGCATCCCGGCCACGGCGTCGAGTTCCGCCGCCACGGTCCCGTCGACGTGCCTGATCTCCTGCGTGATCCGGAAGGTCTTGCCCTTGCCCCAGATGAACTCGCAGGAGACGTCGACCTCGTCGCCGCCGCGCAGCTCGCGGCGGAACCTGATGGTGGTTTCGAGCACGACGGGTCCCACCCCGGCCGCTTGCTGCTTGTCCTCGGCGATGCCGGCGCGTACGCACTCACGGCGCGCGTGCTCCGCGTACTGCAGGTAGACGGCCTGGTTCAGATGACCGTTCATGTCGAGCTCGTACCCGCGCACCGCGATCCGCACCTGGAATGGCTCCATCGCCGCCCACCTCCCGTCCGCAAGGGTCTCAGCCAAGCAATAGATGGTCCAGGCGGCCCGTGTGGGCCGGCCGGCGCGGCGTATCGCCGGTGGCCGCTCAGGCGGGGTACGCGTCAGGCCTGACTGTGTAGGTCCAGCCAGACGGCGCGACCCAGACGAGAGTCCCGGGTACCGGCTGCGTGAGTTTCCAGCCGTCGGCCTGTTTCACCTTGTGATGGAACCGGCACAACGGAGCGACGTTGCATTCGCACGAGCGACCTCCCTGGTGGAAGGGGGTCGTGTGGTCTTGGTCGCAGCGACGGGCCGGCCGCCGGCAGCCGGGGAACGTGCAGGTGGGGTTGCGGACCTCGATCAAATGCCGCAACGCCGCAGACAGCTTGTACGCGCGGGTTTCCCGCTCGTGGGAGCAGTCTCCCGCCGCCAGCGCGCGCAGCGTGGCCGTGAACGACCAGCCATCTACCGAGCGCCCGTCTGGGTCACCCCGCGGCCGCCCCTCTTGGCCCGGCCCGCGCTGGGACCCGCGCTGGGGCCGGATGGCGCAGCCATGCGCGACCGCCTGTCCGTAGTCGCCGAGCACGGTGATGCACCAGCGCACGGCAGGATTCGCCGCGGCCATCGCCGCGAGGTCGCGCGCGCTGCTCGCCGTGATCGGGCCGAACCCCGCGACCTCACCCGGCGAGCCCGTCAGCCCAAGCAGGGCGGCCAGCGGCACGGTCAGATTTACCGATCCGGTCATCCCGGTCCAGCCGGACCGGCCGGTGCAAGAGGGGCAAGCGCCGCCTGACGGCACCCGGCGCGGCCCTGGCCCCAGCGCGACATCCGGGTCAGGCATGGTTTCCGGCGCATTCCCCGAAGCCTCCCGCGCAACGGCGGCCTCGGGCGCCGCGTGCGACGCGGGCTCTGCTGGCTCTGCTGGCTCTGCTGGCTCCGGCGCGGCGTCCGGATCTGCCATTGCGCTGTCCTCGGTCGGCTCGGCGACGGGCTCAGGCATGGGCTCATGAACTGGCCCAGAGGGCTCGGGGACGTGCACGGGAGCTTGGGCAGCGGCCGGGCGGCCGAGTAGTAAGCCGAGGAATACCTGGGCGCGCAGTAGATCCATCCCGCCGACCGCACCGTCCGACTTGAGCGCCGCAGCCAGCGCGTTAATCCTGTTTTCGGCGGCAATCACGTCGGCGGGCGGTAGGTCACGGCCCGCGATCGCACCGGTTCCGGCCGGTTCGGCCCACCGCTCGACCCGCGCCTGTTTCTCCGCCTGCGCACGCCGCACGTCGGCAGCTGCGGGATCGGCGGCCATCGCCGCTCGTGCCACGGCCCGGCGAAGCTCGGCGGTCGTCTGTCCCGGCGCCTTGTCAAGCACCTCAGCCTCGACCGCGCGGGCGAGTTCGTCGGCCAGTCCGGCCACGCCGGTGGTGATGACAAGCGCGCGGGGCATGTCGATCCGGCCTGCCGCGAGCGCCGCGGCGGTTCCCGCCAGCCCACGCAGCCCAAGTGCCCGTGCGACCAGGCCGTCGGCAGCCGAACGCGTCAGCGTCAGTGCGGCCGCGACCTCTGCGGACGCGTACCGCTCTGCCTCGTTGGCCCAGCAGCCCGCTGCTTGCGCGGCCGCGATGCGCCGGTCCGCAAGCTCGGCCGCCGCCGCGTGCTCCATCGCCGCCGCCCACGAGCCAAGCCGCCGCCAGCCCCGCAACACCCCGGTCAGGGCTTCGTCACCGAGCCACCGCATCCCCGCGCCCGCGCCCGCGCCCGCGCCCGCGCCCGCGCCCGAACCGCAGGCCCCGTCTCGCCCACGTACCGAGGCGGTGTCCTGCAGAAAGATCGCAAGCTCCGGGCATGGTTCGAGGCCGTCAAGGACGCCGCCTTGACCGAAACCAGTCTCCGCCGGGCCGGGCGGGCCGCCATCGAGCCTGCTGGCACTGCTGGCACTGCTGGCACTGCTGGGCGGCGCCGCCCACGCCGATTGCCCGGATATCGCCGACATCAGCCCGGCAGGCAGCTGGCTACCGCCGCATAGCCACACTCCCTGCTCGGCCGTTTCGCCCGCTAAATCCAAGACCGTCTCGCGCTCCGAATCGAGCGGCCGCTCCGGAGCCAATGCCGTGGGCAAATCACCGGCGTGGCCATTCGCGGGATCCTTTGGCACGCCGGCGAACGTCCGCACGCCGGCCATGTCACGGCCACTCAAGAACTCATAACTGCCGCCGTCAAACGGCGCTCCCTGCGACATCGGGTGCACCTCCCTGAAACGGCCGGCAACTCCTTCATCGAACAGTTTATCGTGTCCGCTGCCATTCGTACATACATTCGAGTAAGAATATCCAGGAATTTACCCGGGGCGGTACGGCCAAGCGCGAGCCACCAGAACGAAAGACCAGCCGGGGAGCGACCCGGCGGCTGGAGCAGACAGGGGCGGAGCAGGCGCGTACTCCCGTGCTATGGCGTTTCCGCTCCCGCTTGTGTTTCGGGCTCGGGGGTGAGCTGCGTTGTGCAGTAACGGCAGCGCCGGGCACCCTTCGGCACGCTGCTGAGGCATTCGGGACATTCGCGCTCGGTTGCCTCCTCGTTTCTCCTGGTCAGCTCGAAAAGCTTGGCTACCGGCAGGACCACGAGGAAATACACAACCGCGGCGATGATGATGAACGAGATCACCACGTCGAGGAAGTCGCCATAGGCGAACTTGCTCTTGTTAACGGTGAAGTAAAGCTGCGAGAAGTCAGGTTTCCCCCCGATCGCGGCGATCAGGGGGGTGATCAGATCCTTCACGAGCGCCGCGATCAGCGCGCTGAACGCGACGCCGATCACGACCGCAACCGCAAGTTCTACCAGATTCCCGCGGAGCAGAAACTTCTTGAAACCCTGCATTCTCGATATCCCCCCAAACGGCGGTGCGAGTGTGGCGCCAGCAAGTTCATGCTCACCGTACCCGTGCGGGCCACACATACCACGGATTCCGGGCACCTGGGCTGCGCGTGGCGCGGCGGCGGCCTCAGCGAGTCAACCGCCGGCACCTTGCGATAATGACCCGGACGTAACCGCACCCGGGAGGGCGACATCATGGCGACGAAAGGGCCGAGCCGGGTAACCGGCGCGCGTGCGGACGTCGCCTTCGTCAACGGCCCGGTCTACACGGTCGACGCGGCGAGGTCCTGGACGGACGCCGTCGCGGTGCGCGGGGGCAGGATCGCCGCGGTCGGCGGCGGCGCGGTGCGGCCGCTCATCGGCGCGGGCACCGAGGTCATCGACCTGGCCGGCAAGCTGCTGCTGCCCGGCTTCGTCGACGCGCACGTCCATCCGGTCATGGGAGGCACGGAGCGTGCGCTGTGCGATCTGACCGGCACGTCGTCGGCGGCGGAGTGCCTCGGCCGGATCGCGGACTACGCACGCGAGCACCCGGACCGGACCTGGATCCTCGGCGGCGGGTGGTCGATGGACCAGTTTCCCCGCGGCACGCCCTCGCGGCTCGACCTGGACGCCGTCGTACCCGGCCGGCCGGTGTACCTGACCAACCGTGACCATCACGGCGCGTGGGTGAACACGCGGGCGCTCGAGCTCGCGGGCGTCGGCTCGGCCACCCCCGATCCCGAGGGCGGCAGGATCGAACGTGACGGCAGCGGATCTCCGCAGGGCACCCTGCACGAGGACGCCACCATGCTGGTGGCGAAGCACACGCCGCCGGCCACCGCCGCCGAGTACGCGGCCGGGCTGCTCGAGGGTCAGCGATACCTGCACTCGCTGGGCATCACCGGCTGGCAGGACGCGATCATCGGGCCGTACCTGGGTCATCAGGACATCCTGCGCACGTACCTGGACCTGGCCGGCGCAGGCGGCCTGACCGCGCGCGTGGCGGGCGCGCTGTGGTGGGATCGCAGCCGCGGCGAGGAGCAGATCGGTGACCTGCTCGACCGGCGGGAGGCCGGCCAGTCGGGCCGGTTCAAGGCGAACACGGTCAAGATCATGCAGGACGGTGTGTGCGAGAACTTCAGCGCCGCCATGCTCGACCCCTACCTCGACGGGCACGGCAGGCCGACCACCAACCGCGGGCACAGCTTCATCCACGCCGGGGCGCTCGCGCGGTACGTGACACGCCTCGACGCCGAGGGCTTCCAGGTCCATTTCCACGCCATCGGCGACCGCGCTGTCCGCGAGAGCCTCGACGCGGTCGCCGCCGCGCGAGCCGCCAACGGCTGGCACGATCACCGGCATCACATCGCGCACATCCAGGTCGTCCATCCCGGCGACATCAGGCGGTTCCGCGACCTCGGGGTGGCCGCCAACATGCAGCCGCTGTGGGCCACGGCCGATGCGCAGATGCGCGACCTCACGATCCCGTTCCTCGGCCAGCCACGCTCGCAGTGGCAATACCCGTTCGGGTCGCTGCGCGCGAGCGGAGCGGTGCTTGCGGCCGGCAGCGACTGGCCGGTGTCCAGCCCCGATCCGCTGCACGGCATTCACACAGCGGTCAACAGGACCGGGCCAGGAAACGGGTTCGCGGACGAGCCGTTCCTGCCCGGCGAGCGCCTCGCCCTCGGTGACGCGATAGCGGCGTACACGATCGGCAGCGCCTGGGTGAGTCACCTCGACCGCGAGGCCGGCTCGATCGAGACCGGCAAGTACGCCGACCTCATCGTCTTGGACCGCAACCCGTTCGCCGGCGATCCTGGCGGCATCGCCGGCACCCGCGTGGAGATGACCTTCGTCCAGGGAACCCTCGTCCACGCGCTCGCAGGCTGAATACCCGGCGGCGGGCGATCAGCCAGGCTGGCCGCCGTCAGGTCCCGCGGCGCGCGGCGCAAGCGGCCGCCAACGCCGCGGCATCACGAACTCGCCCTTGGCTTCCACGGTCGGCACGCCCCGCTCGTTGCGAATCCGGCCGTCCGCGGTGGTGACGCGGCCGGCGCCACCACTGATCCACGCCTCCGCGGCGAGGGACGCGCCGATCGGCGTGGGCCGCAGGTAGCGCAGGCTGAGCGTCGCCGTCATGCCCGGCTTGGCGCCCGCGGCGGCGGCGGACCCGAGCAGATGATCAAGGATGGCCGCGCAGACTCCGCCGTGCACGGCGCCGGGTGGTCCCTCGTAGGCGGGTCCGAGGACGAACTCGGCGCGTGCGGTGCCTGCCGGCGTGGTCGTGATCGTGATCGGCGGCGCGAGCGGGTTCGCATCGCCCGTCACCGGGCTGTGCGGCTGGCGCAGCCGCCCATTCTTTGGATCGATGTTGAGCCGAAGGGGGCCGGCCCGGCGTCGCGCGCCGAGCCGCGCGGTCAGCAACTCGATCTCGCCGGCCACCGCGTCGAGCTCGGCGACCGCCGCGTCGGTGAGCACGACCGCCCCGACGAGTTCACGCGTCCGCGCGGCGAGGGAGGTGAGCGCGGTCAGGAGCGCCGGGTCCACGTCGGCACCGAAGATCGCACCGGTCCCAACGGGCGCGGTCTCAGCGCCGCCGTCGGCTCCACCGGCGGCTCCACCGTCAGCTCCGCCGGCGCCGCTGACGTCGGTCACCTCCGCCGCGCGGCGATGTCCTTCGTTCCGCTCATCCGGGCTCAATCGACGTCCCTCCCAGCGCATCAGCGACCGCGCCGAACACGATTCGGCCCGCTCCGCAGCTTGCCAATCACCACGGCGTGGGTCAAACCAGGGTGCGGATTCCAGGCCCAGGTCACCGTGACCAACGGATCCACGTCACGGACCAGCTCGACGGTCGGCTGGACCTTCCCGGGTGACCAGAAGATCAACAACATCTGGAACGCGACGTCCACGCAGTCCGGCGAGAGCGTGACCGCCAAGAACATGTCCTACAACGGCACGCTCGCGGCGGGAGCCGCCACCTCGTTCGGCTTCACCGGCACCTAGACGAGCAGCAATGCCTCGCCCACGAGCCCGACGTGCTCGTAACGTCCGATGTCTTCGAAATCGATCTCTTGAGTCTTTCGAGGTGCTTCCGTACATTGGCCCTGCGCAGCCTTCGTGATCTTCCGTCGCCTCCGGCAGAACAATTCCGCGCTCAGCACCCGTGCCCATGCCCATGCTGGCCGCTAAACATCTGGCCCCGGGCCAGTCAGAACAGGACCGACATGAAAGTGCCGACTTCGCTGAAGCCGGCCCGCTGGTACGCGGCACGCGCCGGCCGGTTGAAGTCGTTGACATAGAGCGTCACCAACGGCGCGAACATCCGCTGCGCCGATGCCACCACGGCGGCCATGCCCGGCGCGGCGAGCCCCTGCCCGCGAACGCGCGGATTCACCCACACGCCCTGCACCTGGCAGGCGTGCGGCGTCACCGCCCCGATCTCGGCCTTGAACACGACGCGCCCGGCCTCGATGCGGGCGAACGCGCGGCCGCTGATGATCAGTTCGGTCACCCGGGCGCGGTACAGCGCGCCGCCGTCACCCCCGGCCGGCGAGACGCCGACCTCCTCGGTGAACATCGCGACGCACGCGGGCAGCAAGATCCCGAGCTCGCTCAGCCGCACCTGCCGCACCGCCGGGTCGGGCGCCACCTGGGGCCGCGCGGAGATGGCCATCACCGGCTGCGCCGCCCGGATCGCCCGGGCCGGACCCCAGTACGGCCGCAGCAGATCCCACAGATCCCTAACGGCTTCCGCTGGCCCCACCAACGACGAACAGCGGCGTCCCTGCCTGCGCGCGCGCTCCGCGAAGGCGGTCACCGACACGGGCGTGGCCGCCACGGGAACCAGGTTGGCGCCGGCGTAGCAGAGGGACTCGAGCCGGCGGCCGGAGTAGTAGCCCCACATCTGCGCGCCGAGCGCGCCAGGGTCGAGGCCGCCGGACCGCACGCGGGAACTGACGAACACGTTCGCGACGGGGTCCCGGTCGCAAAGCTCGAGAACCTCGCCCACGTCGCGGTCGTCGAGCACGCGGACCGTTGCTGGCGACCGATGCGCCATTGTGCGCAACACACCCCCAGCCTAGATCGTTGACCGGGGAATGTGGGCTGGTCAGTGATCGTAAGCGATGAGAGAGCGCTTGACTGGGGCGCCGATCTGCCAGTTGAGCCAGATGACGGCGTTGAGCGCGAGCAGGCGCTGCACGATGCGGGCCCACAGCCCGGCGGGGACCCGGCCGCCGTGGCGTTCGAGGCCGAGCTGGTTTTTCAGCGTCCAGATGATCGCCTCGACGCGCTGCCGCAGCCAGTTCGGGAAAGACCGGGGGCTTTCGTCTTTGCGGGCGGGGCGGATCAAGGTCAGGCCCAGGTCCGGGCCGGCGAAGAACGCTTCGGTGTCTTCGCCGGACAGGCCCTTGTCGGTGACGATGGCGGTGCCCGGCCGCGGCCGGTTCGCGGGCGCGCGTTCCAGCATCGTGCGGGCCTGCTCGCGTTCGCCGGCCAGTTTCGGGTTGGCCAGGCCGAACCCGGTCACCGTCCCCTCGCAGGTGCAGATCAGCAGCAGCTTGCTGCCCCAGTACCAGCGGGAATGGCTCGGGCAGTACCCGTAGCCTGCCCATCCGAACAGGTCAGAGCGGCGGGCGGTGATGACCGATTGCCCGCACGAGATGGGGGTGGCATCCATCAGCCGCAGCATCTCCGCGGTCGCCGGCGTGTGATCGGCCAGCCACCGCAACGCCGCTTCCATCAGTGCTGCGGCGTTCTTCAGCCGCAGGTTGTACTCGCTTTGCCCCAGCAGCCGGGGAAACAGGTGACCCACCTGCTTGCGCGCGGCACGCAGCCAGCGCCGCTCGTCGTCATAGCGCAGCAGCACCTGCGCCACCGCCAGGCAGGCCAGCTCAGCATCAGTCACCTCCGGCCGCTGCCCCGGCCCGGACCGGGCCAGGCCCAGCGAAGGGATGATGCGGTCAGTCAGCTCGACATACAGTGCGATCAGAAGAGTGTCCAGGTCGGCGATCACGATGACTTCCCAAGGTCAGAGTGTGTAGATACGCCGATCTTGGACACTCTTCGCCTATCCCGCAACCTGCGCCGAATCCCCGGTCAACGATCTAGGCGATCCGGCCGCGATACCGCCCCCGTGCGGCAGCCGTCAAGGCTGTGCTGCCCGGGGGCTCCACCCCACGGGACCCCCCGCAGCAAACGATGCCGCATCCGCGGCAGCCGTTAGGGATAGGGGGTGCGCCTGTGCTCAGCCACTGGTGGACGGGACAGGAAGGGCCGGGCACGTCGCGTTGACCAGGCCCGGGCGCTGCGGGAGCGCGCCGGTGCCCAGGTAGCGGCCGAGGTAGCCGTTGACGCAGGCGTTGGCGGGCGCGTTGAGCGACTGGCCGTGGTTTCCGCCGTCCACGACGACGACCATCCGCGCGGTCGGCAGCAGCCGGTGCGCGCGCTGTGCGCCCGCGTACGGTGTGGCCGCGTCCAGCGTGCCCTGGATCATGAGGATGCCGGGCAGGCTGGCGCCCTTGATCTGCATGGGCGAAGCGGGGCCGATGACCGGCCAGTAGGCGCAGGCCGCGTTGAACCAGGCGTTGTCCCAGGCCTGGAACGGCGCTGTACGGTACACGGTGCGGGTGTCGGTGTCCCAGCGCGCCCAGTTGCGCGGCCAGTTCACGTCCGCGCACTGCACGGCGTTGTAGACGGCGAACTCGTTCTCGTTCTGGGTGCCGTACGCCTGGTACTGGTTGATCAGCGAACTGGTGTTGCCGGTGCGGTCGTACACGGAAAGTGCGCCGGCCAGGCCGGGCCACAGGCTGTCGGTGTACCCGCCCTGCAGGAACGTGTCGTCGAACTCGTCGGGGCCGATCATGGGGCCGGCCGGGCCGGTGACCGGATGCACGGTCAGCTTCGCCCTGATCCGGTACCAGGCCTGGCGCACCTGGCCGGGCGTCGTGCCCAGATGGTAGACGTTGTCGCGGCCCGCCACCCAGGTGAAGAACGCTGTCATCCGGCCCTGGAACGCGTAGTCCTGCTCGATGTTGTCCTGGTACCACACGCCCGTCGGGTCGACCACGCTGTCGAGCGCCATCCGGCGAAGCCGGTCGGGGAACAGTGTCGCGTACACCTCGCCCAGGTAGGTGCCGTAGGAGTACGCGAAGTAACTGATCTGCCGCTGGCCGAGCGCGGCGCGGATGGCGTCCACGTCGCGGGCGGCGTTGGCCGTGGTCATATACGGCAGCAGCCAGCCGTAGCTCTTCTCGCAGTCGGCGGCGTAGGTCTGCGCGCGCGCCTGGAGCACCGCCTCGGCGTGGCGGGTGGCGGGTATGTAGTCGGGCCGCGCGCCTTTGAAGAACGACAGGTCGCAGTGGAGCGCCGGCCTGCTCGACCCGACACCGCGCGGATCGAAGCCGATGACGTCGTACTGTGCGGCGACGGCGGGATCCAGGCCGCTCGCCACGACGCCGGCCAGTGAGAGCCCGCTGCCGCCGGGGCCACCGGGATTGACGAGCAGCACGCCCTGGCGCTGACCGGCCGGGGCGGTCGCGGGCACGCGCGAAAGCGCCAGCGCGATCTTCCGGCCGCCCGGATTGCGGTAGTCGAGTGGCACCGTCAGGGTCGCGCACTGCATGGCCGGTTGCGGGCCGCTGCAGGAATGCCACGACAGCGGCGTGCCCGCCACCGCGACCGGTGCGGGCGCCCGCGCGGCCGGCGGCTTCGACGGCGCGGCCGCGGAACCCGTGTCGCACGCCGCGCACACGAGAGCAAGCGCCGTGGCGATCGGCACGCTCACCGCCGCCACGCGCGCCCGCGTCATCCGGAGCGCACCGGATTTCCCTGCTTGGATCCGCCGACGTCGTGTCACCACACAAGGATAAGGATCTAGGGTGCGAGAAGGATTACCGCAACGCCGGGGAGTCGTCATGGCAGACCGTACCAAGATCATTCTCGATGAGTCCGAGTTGCCCACCCGGTGGTACAACGTCGTCCCTGACCTGCCAGAACCCCCGCCGCCTCTGCTGCACCCCGGCACGCTGCAGCCGGTGGGATCCGATGACCTCGCGCCGCTTTTCCCGATGGACCTGATCGGGCAGGAGGTTTCCGCGGACCGCTACATCGATATCCCCGACGACGTGCTCGACGTCTACCGGTTGTGGCGGCCCACCCCGTTGCTGCGTGCCTGGCGGCTGGAGCGGGCGCTCGGCACCCCGGCGCGCATCTACTACAAGTACGAGGGCGTCTCCCCGGCCGGATCGCACAAGCCCAACACCGCCGTGCCGCAGGCGTACTACAACGCGCGGCAGGGCATCCGCAGGCTCACCACGGAGACCGGGGCCGGCCAGTGGGGCAGCGCGCTCGCGTTCAGCTGCGCACAGTTCGGCCTCGACTGCGAGGTGTGGATGGTGCGCGCCTCGTACGACCAGAAGCCGTACCGGACGTCGCTGATGGAGGTGTGGGGCGCCACGGTGCACCCGAGCCCGTCCCCGCTGACCACGGCGGGCGCGAAGGTGCTCGCGGACGAGCCGGACTCGCCGGGCAGCCTCGGCATCGCGATCAGCGAGGCGGTCGAGGTCGCCGGCGGCAGCGACGACACCCGTTACTCCCTCGGCAGCGTGCTGAACCACGTGCTGATGCACCAGACAGTGATCGGCGAAGAGGCGCTGAAGCAACTGGCGGCCGTGGGCGAGACGCCGGACCTGATCGTCGGGTGCACCGGCGGCGGATCCAACTTCGCCGGCCTGTTCCTGCCGTTCCTGCGGGAGAAGCTCGCGGGCCGGATGCAGCCCGTCATGCGCGCGGTCGAGCCCGCCGCGTGCCCCTCGTTCACCCGCGGGCGTTACGCGTACGACTTCGGCGACACGGCCGGTTTCACGCCGCTGCTGAAGATGCACACCCTCGGGCACGACTTCGTGCCCGATCCGATCCACGCGGGCGGGCTCCGTTATCACGGGATGTCGCCGCTGCTTTCGCACATGTTCGAGCTCGGCATGTTCGAGGCCGTCACCAAACCGCAGCGCGAGTGCTTCGCCGCGGGCGTGACCTTCGCGAGGGCCGAGGGGATCGTTTCCGCGCCCGAGCCGACCCACGCGCTCGCCGCGGCCATCGAGGAGGCCAAGCGGTGCGCGCAGACCGGCGAGGAGAAGGTCATCCTGACCGCGCTGTGCGGGCACGGGCACTTCGACATGTCCGCCTACCAGCACTACCTGTCCGGCGAGATGGAGGACTACGAACTTCCGCAGGACCGGATCGACGCCGCCCTGTCCCGCCTGCCCAGCCTGGACATCTGAGCCCTTCCCCCGGCGCTGCGCAGGCGGGCGGCGGGGGGTGGCGGGACCTGCGGTGGGGTGCCGCTCCTACCCGGCGCTGCGCGGGGCGTGCCTGAAGCTGGCCGCGCTGGCCGCGCACCCGTCGCGCCGCCAGCGCGGCCCTCAAGCTCATGATCCCGGTAACTTAGGCGAAGGATGGGCGCGCGTCTCGCAATAACGGGCTCGATCCGGTGCTAGCTGTCGGTTGTGGCCGAGATCGTCCGCTCCCTCGGCGCCTCAGTCCGCCAGGCCTACGAGCTCGCCGACACCACCGGTTGACCAGTGGTGCAAGACCACCAGGGGCAACCCACGTCTTTCGCAGATGTGCCGCGCAGACTGTCAGGGGGTCGGCATATGATTCAGGACGTGCAGGTGCTTGACGGCTTGACTGTCATGACCTGTACTGATAGTGGCCGGTGACAAGAAGTCCAGGGGACATCTTCCCGGGAAACCGGGATAGCCGGTCTTTATCTTGCCCGCGTCACGCCCTGCCCCACGGCAAGAACTCCGATGCCAAGGTCGGCTGCACGGCCCACATGTACTGATCGTCAACGCGTTCGACTCGGCGCTGAACCGCCCACAGCCCGTAGTCCGCGACCTGGAGACCCCAGCTCGTCGCGGAGTCCCAGTGCGCGACGACGATGTCGCACAGGCGTGGCTTCACCTGCAAGCGCGGCGCACCGGACGCGCGGGTGGCCGGGTCGTTCATGATCCCGGTCACCTGGGCGAAGCATCCGCGACAAAAATACCGCGATCACGAAGCGGGGCCGCCGGGCGGGGATCGGGACCCCGGTGGGGCCGGGTTTGCCACCCGGCGGGCCGCCAGTGACCGCGAGCGTGTGGGTCACCGCAAGATCAAACCCGCGTGTTGATCATCTGCGGCCCGATAAGCGACAAAGTACCGGGATCATGGATGCGCTGGTAGCACAGTGGCGGGTGGGGCGGGTGCGTCTGGCCGGGTGGCGTTCAGCCACCGGCAGACGCACTCGTACCGCTCGCCCGCAGGCCATGACGGCCCGATCTGCCTCGCTCGGTGGTCACGGCCGCCTGCAGGCCATGGGGCCCGGCGCCGGCTAGCTGACGACGACCTGCGGGCCGGTGCCGTCCGGGCCGGCCGTTTCGCCCATCTGTTCGGCCAGGCGCATGGCCTCCTCGATGAGGGTTTCCACGATCCGGCTCTCCGGCACGGTCTTGATGACCTCGCCGCGGACGAAGATCTGGCCCTTGCCGTTGCCCGAGGCCACCCCCAGGTCGGCCTCGCGG